>Ga0105252_10000212_pt1 | contig 46117 bp, 53 predicted proteins | sample EasRivMeERMZT100_FD_89675 | JGI IMG/M metagenome (GOLD analysis project Ga0105252, IMG submission 89675) | Soil microbial communities from meander-bound floodplain in the East River, Colorado, USA - East River MetaG ERMZT100 | ecosystem: Environmental > Terrestrial > Soil > Floodplain | place... | reverse complement strand
GGTGAAGGCCGCGGACTTGGAGGACAAGAGCGCGCTGGCCGAGAAGAAGGTCAGCATCGAGGCTGCCGACAAGGCCGACAAGATCGACCTCGCCCGCGACAAGGTGGTGCAGGCCGGCGAGCTGGGCGAGCAGCAGATCGAGGTCAAGGCGCTGCAGGTCGGCATGATGGGCCGCGCGCAGGATCAGGAGCTGCTGGCGCAGGACCGCGCGAACGCGCAGGCCGACGTGGATCGGCTTGCAGCGGAGCACGACAGCAACGAGATCGGCTTGAGCAAGACCGAGGACCCCTCGGACGATCAGGCAGAGGCAGCGGGTCCGGCACCGCAGGTGCCCGAGCCGGAGCCGCAGCCCGCAGTGCCCGAGGCGCAGCCGCTCGTGCCTGACGAGGGCATGCCGCAATGAAAGGCGACGCTCCTCGGGATGTCGATGACCTGCTGAAGCAGGTTCAGATGGAGCTGAACGGTCGTGTCGATGCGCTTGTGCGCGGAGCACCCGTGGACTATCCCGCTTATCAAAACCTCGTCGGTGTGCTCTCTGGGCTGCGCATCGCCGAGCAACGCATCAAAGCCCTGCTGGACCACCTCGATGACCGCGACGATTCTGACACCTGACCCCGGATTGGTACTGCCGAAACACCTTGCAGGCGAGACGCCTGAGCCCGCATCGCGAATGCTGCCCAAGCCTGCGGGCTACCACATCCTCTGCGCGATCCCGAAGGCCAAGGAGTCGTTCGAGGAGTCGATCCTCGTGAAGGCCGCGAAGACGATGGCGGACGAGGAGGCGGCAACGACCATCCTCTTCGTGCTCGACCTCGGCCCCGATGCCTACAGCGACAAGGCGCGCTTCCCGAGCGGGCCGTGGTGTAAGAAGGGCGACTTCATCGTGGTGAGAACCTATGCCGGAACCCGCTTCAAGATTTTTGGGCAGGAGTTCCGCATCTTGAACGACGACCAAGTGGAAGCTGTCGTCGATGACCCTCGCGGCATTCTCCGCGTGCAAGCCTGAGGAGATGAACATGGCAGACCCCGATGATGAAGAAGTGACGCTCGACGGCGCCGCCGATGGCGGCAAGATCGAGTCGAAGGCCAACGGCCACGACAAGGACCCCGACCTCGACGACATCGAGATCGTCGATGACACGCCCGAGAAGGACCGCGGTCGCAAGCCGCTCGGCCGCGAGGTCAAGGACCCGACCGATGACGAGCTGGCCACCTACTCGGCTGGCGTCAAGGCTCGGTTCTCGGAGCTGACGCACGCGCGGCACGATGAGCGTCGCTCGCGCGAGAAGGCAGAGCGCGAGCGCGACGAGGCGACACGCGCAGCGCAGGCGCTCCTCAACCAGAACCGCGAGCTGCAGAAGCGCACGGTCGATGGCGAGACGCACCTCGTCGCCGCGTCGAAGGCCAACGCCGAGGCGGCGCTCGCGGCCGCGCGCATCGAGCTGAAAGCGGCCAAGGAGGCGTTCGATCCCGACGCTGAGATGGCGGCGAACGAGAAGCTGCTCGAAGCGAAGATTCAACTCAGGGAAATCGAGCGGTACCGGCCGCGGGCTGTACAGGCACCAGAAACTGAGGTACAACTGCCGGCAGTAAGCAACCCCGACGAACCGGTAGACCAGAAGACACTGCGCTGGCAGGCACGAAACCAGTGGTTCGGTTCGGAGGGGAACGAGGACATGACCAGCTTCGCGCTGGGCTTCCACCAGAAGCTGGTGAAGTCGGGCGTTGATCCTCGCTCGGACGAGTACTACGAAAAGGTCGATGGCCGGCTTCGCGAGGTGTTTCCCGATTTCTTCGGGGCCGCACCCACCGGTGACGACGACAAACGCTCCACGCAGCGCACAACGCAGCGCACGAGTCCCGTAGCTCCGGCTACGCGCACCGTCGCAGGCGTCACCAAGGTCAAGCTCACGCAGACGCAGCTCGCGTTGGCGAAGAAGTTCGGCCTCACCCCGCAGCAATACGCACAGGAAGTTGTGCGTCTGGAGCAGAAATGAGCAACCCGTCCACACCCGCAACCGCAACACCTCGTCAACCGCGCGAAACCGAGACGCGCGCTGAAGAAGTTCGTGAAGAGTCCTACGTGCCCCCGAGCACGCTGCCTGTCCCCAATCCCGAGGCGGGGTTCACCTTTCACTGGGTGGCCACGCACGTTCTGGGGGTGGCCGATCCGACCAACGTGAGCAAGAGGCTTCGCGAGGGCTGGGTTCCGGTCAAGGCGGTGGATCACCCCGAACTCGAACTGCCGGGCAACGCCGCGGGCAACGTCGAGATCGGTGGTCTGATGCTCTGCAAGATGCCCACGGCCAAGGTGGTTGCGCGTCAAGCGTACTTCGCCGAGCAGGCCCGCAAGCAGATGCAGTCGGTGGACGCGGCTCTCATGCGCAACAACGATCCCCGGATGCCGCTGTTCGTCCAACGCAAGAGCAAGACGACCCGCGGCCAGTCTTTCGGCAACGGAACTTAAGGAACAACCATGTCAGCAACGGCAACCCCGTACGGGCTCCGCCCCGTCAAGCGTATGGACGGCCTGCCCTATGCGGGCGCCGTCAGCGAGTTTCAGATCAACCCCGCAGGCATCGCGACGAACATCTACAACGGTTCGATCGTCACGCTCGACACCAACGGCTACATCATCCTGATGACGGCCACTGGCGCCGACGGCACCACGAATGCGTTCCCGGCGGGCACCATCGGTGTCTTCGTCGGCTGCGAGTTCGTCAATGCGCAGGGCCAGCTCATCTTCTCGCAGTACTACCCGGCCAGCTACGTCGCCCCCACGGGCACGAAGATCAAGGCCAAGGTGGTCTGCGATCCCGACGTGCTCTTCCAAGGGCAGATGGATGGCGCGGCGCTGCAGGCGATGATCGGTGCGAACACCTTCCTCGCGGCGGTGCAGTCCACCAGCACCGGCAGCACGACGACGGGCAACTCCACGTCGGCGTTGGAATCGACGGTGGTCGCGACGAACGCAGCCCTTCGCGTCGTGGCGCTCGTCTCGCCCGTCGGCGACCTGTTCGCCGACGTGCTCGTGAAGTTCAACCCGGGTCATCACAGCTACCTCAACGCTGTCGGTATCTGACCCAGCCGTCAGCAACAAGGAGCAAACGAAATGGCCATCTCACGCGCACAACTGATGAAGGAGCTGCTTCCCGGGCTGAACGCACTGTTCGGTCTGGAATACAAGCAGTACCCGGAAGAGCACAAGGACATCTTCGAGACGGAGAACTCCGAGCGCTCGTTCGAGGAAGAGGTGAAGCTCTCGGGCTTCGGCGCCGCACCGGTCAAGGCCGAAGGCGACGCGCTCAGCTACGACAACGCACAGGAAGCGTTCACCTCGCGCTACATCCACGAGACGATCGCGCTCGGGTTCAGCGTCACCGAGGAAGCCGTCGAGGACAACCTCTACGACTCGCTCTCGGCGCGCTACACCAAGGCGCTCGCCCGTGCGATGGCGTACACCAAGCAGGTGAAGGGTGCGGCGATCCTCAATAACGGCTTCAACGGCGCCTTCCTCGGCGGTGACGGCGTGTCGCTGTTCGGCGTCAATGCCGCGGCAGCCCGCGTCGGACACCCGCTGGTCGGCGGCGGCGTCAACTTCAACTCTCCGCCCACGGGCGTGGACATGAACGAGACATCGCTGGAGGCGGCGATCATCCAGATCGCGGCGTGGACCGACGAGCGCGGCCTGCTGATCGCGGCGCAAGCTCGCAAGCTCGTCGTGCCGCCGTCGTACCAGTTCGTTGCGGTGCGTCTGCTGCAGTCGGAGGGTCGCACCGCGACTGCCGACAACGACATCAACGCGATCCGCAACATGTCGGCGATCCCGGGCGGCTACACGGTGAATCACTACCTCACCGACACGAACGCTTGGTTCATCAAGACCGACGTGCCGAACGGCCTGAAGCACTTCAACCGTGTCGCTCTCAAGACCGGCATGGACGAGGACTTCGACACCGGCAACTGCCGGTACAAGGCCCGCGAGCGCTACTCGTTCGGGTGGAGCGATGCGCTCGGCATGTGGGGCTCGGCCGGCGCGACCTGAGCTGCGTCCGAAGCTGCACGAAAAAGAGGCCCCGCGGGGCCTCTTTTCATGGCAGACTACGACTGCCCCCGGGAATTCAACCCCACTCGCGCTGCGACAGGCCCGGCTGACGACATGCAGACTCAGCGCGCATCACTCGCATGTGAGGCTCTATGGCACGCACCACGTTCAATGGTCCGGTCGTTTCCGAGAACGGATTCATCGGCGTCCTCGTTCCCCCGGTTGCCGTCGGCTACGGCGCCATCTTCACCCCGATCTCTACTGCGTCGCTGCCCGCAGCGGCTCCGGCCAACGCTGGCGCCGTCGCAGTGGTCAACGACAACGGCGCTGGCAACAACGAGTTCTGCCTCGTGATCAGTACCGGAGCGGCGTGGGTCACGGCCATCGGCGCAGCGCTGACATAAGGAGTCCGACATGGACTCCGATGTCTCGTTTCTCCGGGTCGCAGCCTCGGGGGCAGCAACCACGAACCGCGTGCGGCTGCGCGGCGTCTACATGGCCGCGGGCGGTGTCGGCAGCGTCGAGTTCCGCAACGGTCTTGTCGGCGGCACGTTGCTGCTGATGCTCGATGCGGCGGCTGCCGGCGGGTCGAACGTGGTCATCCCCGGCGGCGGCATCCTGTTCCCGGCAGGCATCTACGTCGTGATCACGGGCACCATCAGCGGTGTCACGATGTTCGTCGGCTAGGAGACAACCATGCGCAAGAAATTCGATCAGCTCGGCCCGGCCTTCGCGAAGGGCGGCGAGGTCGCCAAAGAGCTGAAGTTCATGAAGGACAAGGGTGCGCCCAAGTCGATGATCGCTGCCGAGAAGAAGGAGCACGGTCTTGCAGGTGGCGGCTCATCGGGTGGTGGCTCAGCCGGCACTGCCGGCAAGAGCCGCTTCGTCGGCCACGGCGCGTTCAACTTCGGCAAGGGCAAGGCGAAGGCCAAGCCGTTCGCCGAGGGCGGATCGATCGACGACGACACGCGCTCGCGTGCGATGGCGTGGGTCGAGAAGCGGCGGGCACAGCAGGACGCTGAAGGCGCTGGCGATGCGAGTGCGGCCGAAGCCTCACCGGCTGCGGTTCCGGCCCGCCGTCGGGCTCCTGCGGCCGCTGCTGCGGCACCCAAGCCCGTGCTCGAACAGAAGACCACGACGATCTACAGCAACGAAGGCAAGGGCAAGGCGGCATCGGCAGCGGCGAAGCCCCGCGACACGACCGGTTTCGCGGAGACGGCCCTCAAGGCGTTGGGTTCTGGCCTTTCGTCCAGCCTTTCGGCACCGCCCGGCCGCGCGCAGCTCGCGCAGCGGGCCGCGCGTGCGGAGTCGGCGAAGCGGATCGCGGCCACGGAGCCCGAGCCCGAGAAGCCTCCGGTGCGTTCGGCCTACAACCGGACGCCGATGGGCGCCCCTCGCTATGCCGGCGGCGGCAGCATCGACGGCTGCGCCAAGAAGGGCAAGACTCGCGGAAAGGTGGTGTGACATGGCACTCAGGAAACCTCAACCGCAAGCACCCGTTGGGCGCGCAGCGCCTCCGGCAGCTCGGATGGCTGCTCCTGCGGCGGGCGCCGCTGCACGGCCGATGGCGCCATCAGCAGGACTGCCTCCGGCTGCGATGGGCGCGGCAGGTGCACGTCCGATGCCGCCCGCTGCGATGGGTGCGGCACCCGCTGGTCCGCAGATGGAGATGATGAAGCAGGCCGCGATGAAGCAGGCAGCAGGACAAGCGGCAGCGATGCCGATGGCAGGTGGTCCTCAACCCGGTGGCATGCAATCGCAGGAAATGATGATGCCCGCTCGGCCGATGCCGCCGGCAGGTCCGATGCCTCCCGGTGGTGGTCCGATGGGCGACAGCGCATCGTTCGGTCCGCGGCCGGGCCTGCCGGTGATGCCGGGTGCGCCCGCGAGCGGCATGCTGCCGCAGCCCGGCGGCATGGCACCACAGCCGGCTGGCAGGGTCATGCCCGGTGCGCCGATCCCGCGTGGCATGGCGATGAAGAAGGGCGGTGAGGTCAAGAAGTACGCCAAGGGCGGCAGCGTCGGCGGTCGTGGTGACGGCATCGCGCAGCGCGGCAAGACGCGCGGGAAGATGGTGTAGGGGCCGATGGCCACCTCCGGCACCGCGATCGCCAACTTCGAGCTTATCGACATCATCGAGGAAGCCGGGGAGCGTTGCGGCGTAGAGATTCGTGCGGGCCATCAGGTCCGCACTGCACGTCGGAGCTTGAACCTGCTCCTGATGGAGTGGGCGAATCGGGGCCTGAACCTGTGGACCGTCGAGAAGGTCGAGGTGCTGCTCACCCCCGGCACGGAAATCTACGCGATGGCTGCCGACACGGTGGACGTGTTCGAGGCGGTGATCCGCACCGGCACTGGCAGCAGTCAGACCGACCTCGTGCTCAATCGCATCAGCGGTGCGGTCTACATGACGATCCCGAACAAGACGGCGCAGGGTCGGCCGTACCAGCTCTGGGTCGATCGGCAGATCACGCAGAACATCGTGCTGTGGCCGGTCCCTGACGCGTCGATCCCCTACACGATGGTGTACTGGCGGCTCCGCCGGTTGCAGGACGCCGGCACGGGCCTGAACACCGAGGACGTGCCCTTCCGCTTCATGCCGGCGCTGATCGCGGGGCTGGCCTACAACATGGCACTGAAGTTCCCCGAGGGACTGCCGCGCGTGTCGTCGCTCAAGGCGCAGTACGACGAGGCGTGGGCTCTCGCGAGCGACGAGGACCGCGAGAAGGCGCCCGTGCGCTTCGTGCCGAGGATGATGCCGATATGAGCATCCCTTACGCCTCAGGCCACAACGCGATCGGGTTCTGCGATCGCTGCAACTTCCGCTACAAGCTCGGCCAGTTGAAGACCGAGTACGTTGGTGGTCGCAAGACCAACGTGCTCGTGTGTCCGACGTGCTGGGACCCGGACCATCCGCAGAACTGGCAGGGACGCGTGCCCGTGTTCGATCCGCAGGCGCTGCGTGATCCGCGACCCGATCCTTCGATGGCTGCGTCGCGCGTGCTCAACCCCGACCCGGTACCGGTGCCGATGCCACCCATCGGCCCGCCCGAGCACAACCCCTGAGGAGAGCCACATGGCCACGTCTCGTTCGTCACTGCCCAAGGAAAGGGCGCCGCTCAGCTCGACGCCCAAGAAGAAGGGACCGCCGTCGATGGGCTCGATGGGCAACGCGAATCCGTTCGCGAAGAAGGCGAAGCCGCCGAAGTTCGCCGAGGGCGGTGCGATCACGGTCGGCTCCGGCAAGGAAGCGACGCCGGGCGCGCTGCCGAAGGCGGGCCGGAAGGTCAAGCCGACGGGCGGCGGCACGATGCGCGGCGCGGGCGCGGCCACCAAGGGCAAGCATTTCCAAGGGACGTTCTGAGTCGTCATGAACTACGCGGAACTCACCGCTGCGGTCGAAAGCACGATCGGCAATCCGTTCAACGCAACGGACATGATCAACTTCACGGTGCAGACCGAGGAGAAGATTTACAACGCCGTGCAGATTCCTGCGCTGCGCAGGAACCAGATGGGCGTGCTGACCATCAACGTCCCCTACCTGTCGTTGCCGACGGACTTCCTCTACGCGTATTCGATGGCAGTGATCGAGCCGACGACGGGCGAGTACATCTATGCGCTCAACAAGGACGTGAACTACCTGCGCGACATGTTCCCCAACCCGACGGAGATCGGACGGCCGCGGGCTTATGCGCAGTTCGATGCGGACACGTTCATGATCGCGCCGACGCCGGACCTGCCGTACGAGGTCGAGCTGCACTACGGCTACTACCCGGAGTCGATTTCCACGGCCGGCACGTCATGGCTCGGCGACAACTTCGAGGGTGCGCTGTTCAACGGCGTGCTGATGGAGGCTGCGCGCTTCATCAAGGAAGAGCAGGACGTGATCGCGATCTACCAGCAGATGTTCACGGATTCGATGGTGCTGCTCAAGCAGCTCGGTGATGGCAAGCTGCGGCAAGACACCTTCCGCACACCTCAAGTGAAGGACACGGTGCGATGAGCGTCTCAAAGTCGAAAGCAATCGATGTCGTCTCGGCAGCGATGATCATGGGAGCACGAGAGCACGACTTCGCTTCGGCGAAGGGCTTCTACGTGATGGAGTGTTTCGACCCCGAGGGCAACCTCAAGTGGGGATTCCGCTCCGAGAACCTCGTGGTCAACGTCGGCCTCGCGGACATGTGCGACAAGTACTTCAGCGGTGCTGCGTACACGGCGGCGTGGTTCATCGGGCTGTATGGCGCGGCAGCATCGAACACCCCGGCTGCCGGCGACACGATGGGGTCCCATGTGGGTTGGACCGAGGTGGTTCCCTACAGCAACGCGAATCGCGTGGCGGCGACGTTCGCGGCGGCGACGGTGGCGAACCCATCGGTCATCACCAACGCGGCCACGCCTGCGATCTTCAACATCAACGCCACCGAGGTGGTCGGCGGTGCGTTCCTTACCACGAGCAACACCAAGAGCGGCACGACGGGCATCCTGTTCTCCGCATCGGACCTGCAGTCGCCGGGCGATCGCAACGTCGCGAACGGCGACGTGATCAACGTCACGTACCGTTTCGAGCTGACGGCAACTTGAGCAGGATGTCATGGCATCGGGGGGCTGGGGCTCAGGTGGTTGGGGTCAGACCGGATGGAGCATGGGGCTCTATGACGGTGCTGTCACCGAGACTGCTTCGGCTGCGCAGACCCAAACTGCGGGCGGGGTCGCCAACGTAGTAGCGCTGGAGACTGCCGGCGCCAAGGATTACCCGAGCGCGAGCGCCACGCTGGTCAGCCTGTCGATCGTCGAGACAGCGAGCGGGCTCGATCTGCCGAGTAGCACGGTGAGCTTCCAGACCAACGTCATCGAGCGTGCGAGCGTCAAGGACTTCCCGAGCGCCTTGATCGACTTCGCGGTGGCTGTCATCGAGGCGGCGGCGGTTGCGGAGCTGTTCAGTGCCCGGCAGCTTCATGCGGTGCTCATCGTCGAGCTGGCGAATGCGCAGGATGTCGTCACCAGCGGTGCCTACTACGAAGTCTTTGCGACCGAGCTGGCGAGCGGTATCGATCTGCCGTCAGCCACGGTCGTCATGCCGGTGGAGGTGCTGGAGAGCGCGAGCGCGCAGGACATCGCCGCGGTCATGCACGAGATGCTGACGGATGTGTTCGAGCAGGCGAGTGCGCGGGAGCTGGCCTCCGTCACGATGGAGATGACGGTCGAGATCGTCGAGCTTGCTGCGGCGCTCGATCTGATCAGCGCGCGGTTCCTGTGGGAGCCCGTGGACGACAATCAAAGCGGATCGTGGACGCCTGTGGACGACACACAGGGCGGTTCATGGACCCCAGTAGACGATGCGCAGCCGGGCGGCTGGACGCCCGTCGTAACGCCATAAGGAGCAGTCATGCCGAGTACCTATACCTCCCTGCTGCGGCTGACGCTGCCTGCCGACGGCGAGCTGATCGGCACATGGGGTCAGGTCGTCAACAACGGCATCACGACGCTTGAAGAGTCCGCGATCGCCGGCACGTCGGCGATCGCGCTGGCGGATGCGAACCGCACGCTGACGACGGCCAACGGCGCTACGGACGAAGCGCGGAACATGGTGCTCGCGTTCACGGGTGCGCTCACGGCGCAGCGCGACATCATCGTCCCCACGTCGAGCAAGATTTACTTCGTTCGCAACGCCACGACGGGTGGCTTCGGCCTCAACGTCAAGACCGCGGCTGGCACTGGCACGGTCGTGCCGGCGGGCACGTCGATGCTGGTGTACTGCAACGGCACCAACGTCGTCACTGCGATCACGTCGCTGGTCGGGACCGGGCAGTTCCTCGCTGACAACGGCACCGCGGCGCTGCCTGCGTATTCGTTCTTGAGCGATCCCGATCTCGGCATCTATCGGATCAGTGCCGACACGCTCGGCTTCTCGGCCGCCGGTCTGTTGCGGATGCAGCTCGACACCAACGGCACGTTGTCGGTTTCGGCACCGACGAATCCCGGTGCACCGTGTGTGGCCATGATTGCTGCATCCGGGGGCTTCGGTGTCGATATTCGGGGTCGGTCTGCTGATGACATGGCGGTGATCCGGCTGTTGAATAACGTTTACTCGGTTCAACGTGCGACGTTTCAGTGCGACAACGCGAATGGTTATGTCGGTACTTCGGCTGCGCTTCCGTTCAGCATTCTCACCAACGGCGCCTCGCGACTGGCTTTCACGGCTGCAGGCATCGCGACCTTCAGCAACAACGTCGCCAGTGCGACCCAGATGGCCGCGCCCAACGTCTGGGTCGGCGAGACTGCCGGTGCTGCGGGCACGATGGGTATCTCCAGCAGCGTCGGTGCTTCGACGATCTATTGGGGCAACTCGGCAGCGGGTGCGGGGCGCTACGACATCTACACGGGCGGTGGTCCAGCGCTGATCTTGCCGAGGGTTGCTTCGGCGGTGAACTATCTGGAGTTGCACCAAGGCTCGACCGGCAATGGTCCGAGCCTCAAGGCTGTCGGCTCTGACGCCAATGTGCAGTTCAACTACCACGCGCAAGCCTCTGGGTCGCACGCCTTCTGGGTCAACAACGCAGCACAGGTCGTTGTCACGAGCAACCCGGGCGCCACCCGGTACCTGTCTCTCACGGGTGGGGTTGGAGCTAACCCGATCATTGCCGACAGCGGTGCTGCCGGTGTTCGGTTTGCCAATTCACCGCTGCAAGTCATCGGTGTCACACGGCCTTGGACGGGCAGCGTCACCGAATCGCAGAGCTACATGTACAACGTCGCGCTCGGCATCTGCAACGCGACTGCAGCCGCTGACAGCCGCATCCACGAGTGGTACAAGGACTCGGTGTCGCTATACGGCCTCTGGATCAGCGACAACACGGGTGCGGCGACACCGTGGCTTCGGGTGACGGGTGGCATCCCCGGCACGTCGTCCATCGATTTCACTGGTAACGGCGTGAATTTCGTCACCACCACGGGTGGTGTGGTCATCACGTCGAGCGCCACGAGCAATGGTGCGCTGGTCGTTACTGATACTGGAGCTGCTGGCTCCAACATCAAGATGACCGGCAACGGCGCCACGACGCCGAACAAGTTCCTGCGCGTCGTCAATGGCAATTTCGAGATCATCAGCAGCGCTTACTCGGCGTCGCTGCTGACGGTTCCCGAAAACGGCGACATCGTGGGCTTGGCGTCTCTGGGCCAGCTTTCATACAAGCTCTGGACTGAGACTTCGGCATCGCCGATCGCGTCGGCCACCGCCAACATCAAGGACAAGTTCGTCGTCCTTGGTTCGAGCCGGAACGTCGGCAGTGCCGAGCAAGGCACGAAGGTCATCTGCTTCAACACCAGTGGCGCGAACCGCACGCTGACGGCCTCAGGCATCACGATCGTGCTGGCAGGGAACACTGCAGCCATCACCGTCGTCACCGTTCCGATCCGCGGCATGGTCGAGCTGTTCTGGGTCAACTCGACCTACGTCGAAGCCTACGGCGTCGGCTGCACGGGAGCCTGATATGAACTACAACGCGAATGCACTCTCGACAGACCCCGCCACGGGTAACGTCACCAGTGCGTACTGGAGTGTGGAGCACAACGGGCGGCGGCTCAGCGGCATCGTCAACATCGCGTCGCTCCCTCCATTCGTGGATGAAGCGGCGGCGGTTCTGGCAGCTAAAGATGCGCTCGGGCCGGCGTTCATCGCTACGCTCGAAGCCGAGGTGACGAATCCGCCGGGCACGCTTCCGCCGCTGGTGCCCGGACCTGCACCGGACTCGCCGACGACGGTGCCGCTTCCGGTGCCGCCTGTGGTTCCACCGTCGATGCCGTCGGTTATCGAGCCGGCACCCCTCCCGCCTCCGGGCTTCTGAAGGAGATCGTCATGATCGACCAGCTCATCACCTTCCTGATCTTGGTACTCGTTGCCGGCGTGCTCTGGTGGGTCTTCACCACGCTCGTGCCGCTGCCGGCGCCCTTCAACAAGGTCGCTTACGTGGTCATCGTCCTCATCTTGTTGCTGATGTTCATCGGCATCTTCTTCGGTGGGTATCACCTGCCACTCCTTCGGTCGAGGTAGTTATGCCCGCAACGTCAGACAAGCAAGAGCGCTTCATGCAAGCCGTCGCGCACAACCCGAAGTTCGCCAAGAAGGTCGGGGTCAAGCAGAAGGTCGGCAAGGAGTTCGTCGGTATGGCCGACGGCGGCGAGGTCGAGAAGCCGCGGGCGAAGAGCGGCAACACAGCCTACATCGAGTCGATCATCGATGAGGCAACGGGTGAGGCGGCGCTTCGCCGGGCACCCAAGGCACTGCCGCCGGGCACGCTCAGCAAGGGCGAGCTGACGGCCGCGGAGAAGGCGAAGCGCGCCAAGGGACCGCCGGAGGAGATGCTGCGGCGGCATGAGTCCCGCTTCGCCAAGGGCGGCTCCATCGATGGCTGCGCGATCCGCGGCAAAACGAAAGCGCTGCGCAGGTAGCATTGTGGGGCGCAACAGGCGCATAACACGGAGTACCAAGATGAATTTCACGCTCAGCGACCAACAAACCGACCAAGTGCTCAACGCCCTTGCACAGCGCCCCTACGCGGAGGTGGCGCCGCTCATCAACGAGCTGGTGAAGCAGGTGCAGGCCCAGAAGCAGCCGCAGGAGCCGGTCTTCGCGGCTTCGCTGCAGGGTGGCGGCGCACTCAACGGCGCCGGGGCACCGGTCGCCCAGTAGGAGATCGACATGGCGCGTACGAGTTTCGCCGGCCCCGTCTATAGCGAGGGGCGTCCCGTCGTCACGCAAGACCTGACGACCGGCGAACTCGTCGGCCAGATTCCGATCGTCTACCCGGCAGCGCGGACTGCCATCGAAGCCGAGTACCGTGACAACGCGCTGCAGGTCGGTGGCCCAGCCGTCGATGTGCCGCGCACCGTGCGCTACGGGCCCGGGGGCGTCTCGCTGACGGGCATCGTCAGCGTCGATGCCAACGGTGTCATCACGATCCTCAAGGACGCGACGATCGTCGCCACGACACGGCTGCGGGCGCAGCGCATCGGTGCAGCCGGTGTGTCGATCGTGGTGGTCTGGGGCGAGCGGTCGATCGACGGCGGGCTCAACTGGACGCCACTGCCGAACGTGTCGAGCATCAACCTCAACGTCGAAGACGACACCATCACGTTCTACGACGTGATCCCGGCGCGTGTCGTGATCGGCGAGAAGTACCGCATTCGGTTCGCGCGGTCGAGCGACGGCAACAACTCGGGCGACCTCGCGCCGCAGGTGCTGCCCGGAGGGCTCGCGTTCCTCGGCGTGGTGCCGAGCGCGTACCTGTCGATCTATCGGTTCGTGTGAGCATGGGACATGCAGTACCCCCACCTTCTGCCGACGATCGTGGTGTCGCTCCTCACGAGCGTGATCGTGTTCATGGCGGGCTACGTCTATGAGGGGTACCGCGTGCGCGCCGTGGTGGCAGTTCAGTTGGAGGCGTTGACGGCGAGGGTCGCAGCGCTCGAACAGCGCTTGCTCGCGCTCGAACATCCGAAGAAGTAGGAGCCGGCATGCCGCTGAACGACGTAAAGCTCCGCGCCGGCATCGACCGCGAGAACACGCCCACGGCTGTCGAGGGAACGTGGGTCTACGCGGACAAGGTGCGCTTCCGTGCAGGCACACCGGAGAAGATCGGTGGCTGGCAGGCTGACACGCCTGTGCCGAATCCCGTCGGAGTGCAGCCGATCGAGGGCAGCTTCTGGGGCACTGCGCGGCACCTCTTCAACTGGCTCACGCTCGACCGCTACAACATGCTGGGCATCGGCACCAGCAGCAAGTACTACATCCAGAACGGCTACGGCGGCACGCTCTTCGATGTGACGCCGATCACGTCCGCGACCGCGGCCGGCGGTGTCACGTTCGCTGCCGTCGATGGCAGCCCGACCATCACAGTGACGGATGCCGCGCATCCTGCAGTCGCTGGCGACTTCGTGATCTTCAGCGGCGCGGTGAGCCTCGGCGGCAACATCACGGCGGCGATCCTCAACATCGAGTACGTCATCGACACGATCATCGATGTCAACAACTACACGATCACGGCCTCGGTGTCAGCGAACGCGCTCGACATCGGCAACGGCGGCGGGGCTTCGATCGCGTCGTATGAGCTGCTCACCGGCCTCGTGTCCTATATCGCGGGTGCAGGCTGGGGCGCTGGTGGCTGGAGCGGCGTCACGGGTCCGTCGCTGACGGGCTGGGGCTCGGTCGTGACTGCAGGCGCCACGGTCGGCCAGCAGCCGCGCCTGTGGTCGGCGTCGAACTTCGGCGAGCGGCTCATCGTCAACCCGCGAGGCAACGGCATCTATCTCTGGACGCCGAACGCGAGCCCGTCCATCGTCGATCGCATGGTGCTGCTCACGGGCGGCGACACGCCGATCATCTGCAACTACGTGCTCGTGTCGGACGCGTCGCGCTTCGTGCTCGCCTTCGGTGTCAACGACTACGGCGAGACGGAGCAGGACCCGATGCTGGTTCGCTGGTCCGATCAGGAGTCGTACACCGACTGGACGCCCTCGGCGACGAATCAGGCCGGCAGCTACCGGTTGAGCCGGGGCTCGGTGATCTTCTCCGCGCTGCAGACGCGGCAGGAGGTGCTGGTGTGGACCGATGCCGCGCTCTACTCGATGCAATACCAAGGCCCGCCGTTCGTGTGGAGCACGAACATCATGGGCGACAAGATCACGATCATGGGGCCGAACGCGACAGTCGCGAACGACAACATCGCCTACTGGATGGGGACCGACAAGTTCTACATCTACAACGGCCGCATCGACACGCTGCCGTGCTCGGTGCTGCGCTTCGTCTTCAGCAACATCAACCTCGACCAGCGCTTCCTCGTGCATGCGGGGCACAACGCGGCGTTCCACGAGGTGTGGTGGTTCTACTGCTCGGCGAGCGCCACCGAGATCGATCGCTACGTCATCTACAACTACTTGGAGCAGACGTGGAGCGTCGGTGAGCTGTCGCGCACGGCGTGGCTGGGCAACAACCTGCGCAACTACCCGATCGCCACCAGCGACACCAACCTGATCATGTATCACGAGATCGGCACGGACGACAACGGCGTGGCGCTCCCATCCTATGTCGAGTCGGCGCCGATGGACATCGACTCGGGCCAGCACTTCCAGTTCATCCGGCGCATGCAGCCGGACGTGTCGTTCACGGGCTCGCTCGCCAATGCGCCGGCCGTCACGCTGAGCCTCATCGCGCGCACTGCACCGGGCGCGGCCTACGGCCTGCCGAATAGCAGGCCAGTGGAAGCGAACGCGGTGACGAGCGGGCAGGATTTCAGTGGTGGCCAGCGGCATCTGGTGGAGACGTTCACGCCTGAGATTTATCCGCGGCTGCGTGGTCAGCAGGTGCAGTTCAAGATCGAGTCCGACGGTGCCGGCGTGGCGTGGCAGCTCGGCGTCATGCGCATCGACAGTCGGCCGGATGGGCGCAAGTGAGCTTCCTGCCCGTCCCTGTATCCCCGCGGCTGCCTGACCCGGAGGAGGCGCTCAGCCCGTCGCAGTGGCGTCAGTTGTTGCTGGTGCTGCGCCTCTACTTCACGCAGACCGATGCCGTCTTCCGCGCGCTGCTCGGGCGCAACGGCACTCAGTTCCTTGAGGCGCCTCTGGGGTGCTACTACAACGATGTGAACCAGACGATTCTCGGGGGCACACCGCTGCCCGTGCGCTTTGGGAACTTCACGAACGAGCAGGGCTTCACGCAGCCGACGGTATCGACGTTCTCGCCGGACCTCGCGGGCACGTACTACTTCCAGAGCACGCTCAACTTCAGGAATATTTCCGGTGGTGATCGGCTGGTGAGTGCATGGATCGCCAAGAACGGAGTGGACATCCCCACGACGCTGATCGACATCACGATACCGAGCAACGACACCTCGCCGCTCTCGCTCAACTACATCCTCGACTTGCTGCCGACAGACACGCTCACGATCTTCGCGTTCTGCGCGCTCTCGAATACCGAGCTTCACTCTCCGGGCGCGGCTGCGCCTGCGCCGCGTGGAGCTTCGTGTAGGCTGAACATCTTCATGATCTCGAATGACAGCACAGCCAGCGTCACGCCGCCGGGTTTCCGCGTCAAGAAGCGGATATTCGATCCGCCGCCTTAGGGAGTCGCCATGAGTCTCGAACTCGCACTACAGCTAAAGAAGAAGGGCCGCGGTCCCGACACCGAACTCGTCCACATGACGAAGGGCGAGGTCGCGGGCCTGCATCGGCTCGCGCGTGCGGTCTACGGTCAGCGGCTGCCGGTCAACCCGGAGACGGGCCTTGTGGAAGCGGGCTGGCTCAAGAGCCTGCTGCCGACGATCGTCGGTGGTGCCGTGAGCTACTACACCGGCAGCTCGGCTGCGGGTGCGGCCGCAGGTGCTGCAACGGGCGCGGCGACGAACAAAGGCAACCGGATGGAAGGTGCCATCACTGGTGGGTTGCAGGGCTACGGCGGTGGGCAACTCGGCGCGGCGCTGGCCGATCAAGGCATCGGCTCGCTCGGCACTATGGCAGGCTGGGAGAAGTTGCTCGGCAACGCCGCTGTGCCGGCTGGCAAGGACGCAGCGGGCAATCCCATCGCTGCGCAGAAGGCCACCGGCCTCGGTGGCTGGGGCGGTGCGCTGCAAGCGGGTGGCCTCGGCATCGGTGTGCCGTTGCTGATGGGCAGTGGTGGCGATGGTGGTGGCAAGAGCGACAAGGCCAGCGCCAGCTCGATCATGCAGGACCCGAACGCGCCGGCCTCGTATCGGCTGAAGCGCATGTACATGGGCGGTGCCAAGCAGCCCGGTGCCAGCGAGTCGAGCGAGAAGGAGTGGTTCCGGTATGTCTACGAGCCGACGGGGCTCGTCAAGGGTGCGGAGGGCGGCGCGGTCAGCAACCTGCCTTCGTCGCAGAAGGCGTACGACTACCTGCATCGTCGTGGCAAGCTCGACAAGCCGGCTGGCGGCGATCTCGATCTGGGTGATGAGCCGCCGACCGATGGTGTCGGCACGCCGCCTCCGGCTGGTGATGACTCCGGTGGTGCGCCGCCACAGACCGTCAAGCCGGCCATAACGGCGGAAGAAGTGGCACAGACCTACGCCGTCAATCCCAAGACGATCAAGGCGATGGAGAAGGACAAGCAAGCTGGCCGCTACTACGACCCCGAGAAGATCAAGGAGGCGCTGTCGCGCACAGCGCCGGGCAAGGACGGGCGCACGGTGCTCAAGGACAAGGACTGGAAGAACGCGCTCTTGCCGATCAGCGGCCTCGTGCAATCCGAGAAGCCCTACGAGGGCGGCTGGATTCAGGAGCAAGGCGAGAGCGGCGGCAGCAACTACATGGAGCCCAGTCTCGGTCGGTACAAGGATCAGTACGGCCAGAGCTTCAACGTCTACCAAGAAAAGGGCGACGGCAACGTCTACCTGAAGTACTGGCATCCGGGCGATGAAGGCTTCGGCAACATCACGGGCAGCGGCCACGATCGCGTCACGCCGACTTACAGGCTTGATCCGAAGACGGGCACGGCCGTGCCGATCAACGCGAACACCTCATACGAGGCGAGCGACTGGGTGGACTATGGTCGCGATCTCGCCAAGATGGCGGCGGTGATGGCGACGGCTGGTGTCGCCGGCACCGCGCTCGCGGGTGCGGGCGGCATCGAGGGCTTGATGGCTGGTGCGGGTGCTGCCGGTGGCGGTGGCGCAGGTGTTGGCGGCACGCTGGCTGAGTCGTTGGGTGCAGGCGTTGTCGCTGGCAGTCCTGCAGAAGCGGCGGCGCTCGAAGCGGGCATGACGGCCGGCGCTGGTGGCATGGGTGGTGGCAGTGCGGCTGGCGGCATCGGTAGCACGCTTAGCAGTGCCTACCAGACGGCATCGCCCTACCTGAAGTACGCACAGACGGGACTGAGCGCGCTCAACACGTTGCAGGGTCAACCGAAGGCGGCGAAGGGAACTACGGGCGAGCAGAGCGAGTACGTTCCGCCCGCGGATGCGGTGGGCTCTTATGGTGGCCGCAACCTGTTCGCACCGAAGCCGCCGAAGAAGGCCGCGGGTGGCGTCGTGCCGCTGCAGAGCGGCGGTTTCGTCTTCCCGGCCGACGTGGTGTCGGCTGTCGGTGCCGGCAGTTCCAGCGCAGGTCTGGAGTTGCTCGCCAAGAAGTATGGTGCGATGCCGATCGGTGGCAAGGGCCACGGCCAGAGCGACGACGTGCACGCGATGATCGATGGTGAGCAGCCGGCGCGTGTGGCGCGCGACGAGGCGGTGCTCGATGCAGAGCAGGTCGCAGCGATCGGTGGTGGCGATCCGAAGAAGGGCGCCAAGAAGCTGTACGCGCTGATGGATCGTGTGCGCAAACAATCGATGGGACACACGCGGCAGATGCGTCCCGTCAAGCTGAAGGAGCTGGCATGAACGGTCTGCAATCTCTCGTGCCCGCCTTCAAGAAGGCACGCAAGCCGCCCAAGAAGCGCGTGCCGAAGTACGGCTCGGGCGGCGCTCCTGCCACGCAGTACGTCAGCAACCGGCCCGCGTTCACCGAGCAACCGCTGCGCGATGTCGTGCAGACCGCGCAGGACTTGATCACGCAGCCGAACGTGCCGTACGGTGGCGATCGCGTCGCGCAGTTCAACGACCTGCAGGAGCAGGGGTTCGAGGGCGTCAAGAACCTCGGGCCGTCGGCGCAATCGACAGCGGCGGGCGGCATGGCGCAGACCGTCGGCGACAGGGCGCTGGGCGCGGCCGCGTACGACCCCGCCACGATGAGCCACACGCTGCCGGGCGGTCCGCAGCAGACGAGCACGCAGTCGTTCACGGGTGCAGGCACGGCTGACAAGTACATGAACCCGTACATGCAGAGCGTGGTGGACATCGGCAAGCGCGAAGCCACGCGGCAGGATGACATCGCGCGCACGCAGCGCAACGCGGCCGCGGTCGGTGCCGGTGCGTTCGGTGGCAGCCGTCAAGCGATCGTCGAGGCGGAGGCGGGCCGCAATCTGGGGCAGCGTCTCTCCGACATCCAGCAGCAAGGCTCGGACGCTGCGTTCAAGGCAGCGCAGGCGCAGTTCAATCAGGAGCAAGGGCTCGGCCTCGAATCGCAGAAGGCGAACCAAGGCGCTGGCTTGCAGTTCAACCAGCAAGACCTCGAACGTCAGAAGATGCAGGAGGCGTCGCGCCAGTTCGGCGCCGATCTCGGCATCCGGGGGCTCAACGCTGCGAACACGGCCGCGAGCACGCTGGGTGGCATCGGCAGCGACATCTATGGCCAGAACCTGAAGACCACGGGCGCGCAGCTCGCGGCCGGTGGTGCTGAGCAGGAGCAGGCACAGCGGGTGCTCGATCAGCAGTACGCGGACTTCAAGGAGCAGGAGCAGGACCCGTATCGCCGGCTGAGCTTCATGTCGGACATCTTGGGCGGCACGCAGGGTGCGGTGAAGTCCTCGTTCGAGACGCAGCCACAGCCGTCGAACATGCAGACGCTCGCCGGCCTCGGCTCGATCTTCGCGGGCCTTGCCAAGGCCGAGGGCGGATCGATTCCGAAGAAGAGTGCGATCGATCGCGGCCTCGCACGCATCGCGCCCGACAGCGTGGGCGAGTTCGAGGACGGCGGCATCATCGGCTACGAGAAGGGGGGCACGACGCGCAAGGAAGACTTCATGCCCGAGGAGTGGCGGGAGGGCGAGGCAGGCACTACGGCCGGCGGCATCTACACCGGCACCAAGGCGACCAAGGCTGCGCTCAAAGCCGCGCAGGACGCGCGTGACCTCGCGAAGCTCGCGGAGTCGGCGGGCCGGTACGGCACCGATGTGCAATCGACGTTCAGGGCTGCGAAGCCGCCCGGCACGGCAGCTCGTGTGCTCGGCAGGGTGGCAGCGCCGGCAGTGGGCGCGCTGTCGCTCGTGGATACGTACAACACGCCGACCGAGCAGTACGACAAGCGTTTCGGGCTCGAAGGGCGCGAGCCCGGCTTCTGGAGCGACACGGGTGTGCGCACGCTCGGTGCTGCATCCGATCTCGGCAACACGCTGACCGGTGGCCTCGCGGGCAAGTACCTGTTCCGTGACATGGAGAACGAGAAGGCGCCGCGCATCCCGACACGCGCGGCTGCGGCGCAGGACGGCGCGACGGACCTGCCAGCGATCGACACCACGAGCAAGGCGAGCGCCAGCGGTGGCATCGGTGGCGTCACGGGCGGGCCGCGGGTCACGGCCGGCAAGCCGCTGACGATGGATGAGATGAAGGCCGCGCGCAAGGCCGCGGGCCCCAGCCTCGACGATCTGGAGTCGAAGGGCATCAAGCAGCTCGAAGACATCGGCGCCGATGAGAAGGCGAACGCCGAGATCGGAGCGAGGGAGACACGCGAGCGCATCGCCAAGGAAGGCATCTTCGGCGAGGAGCGCGAGAAGAAGCTGCAGAGCCGGACCGACGAGCTGCCCGGTCGCGAGCGGCAGAACGAGAAGGACGCGTACATCAACGCGGGCCTCGCGATTCTCATGGCGCCTCCGGGCGGCAAGGGCTGGCGCGGTGCGATCGCGCCGATCGCTGCCGGTGCCGGCCTCGGCTTGCGTGGCCTTCGTGCTGGTGAGAAGGAGCTGCGTGCCGAGCGCGACAAGGTGGACGACGCGATGCTCGCGCTGCGCGAGGCGCGCAAGGAGCGCGAGAGCGCCAACGCGAAGGAGATCGCTGGAGCCGATGAGAAGGTGCGCCGGGCCACGACCGATGCCAAGAAGACGGTGCTCAGCTTCACGCAGGCTGTCGGCATGAAGAAGACCGAGGAGGCGAACGACCTGTTCAAGGCGTGGGACAAGAACTTCGACAACTACCTCACACGTCAGCTCCACGCGGACACGACCAACTCGACGAACGCCACGCAACTGGGCATAGCCAACGCGCGGATTGCGGCTTCCAGTGGCAGCCGCTTCGCGGGTATGAAGCCGGACCAGTTGGAGCGCGCCATCAACGGGGAAGCGGACGAGATCATGAAGGCCAATATCGGCATGTCGCGTGAAGAGGCGCGCACGGTGGCCCGCAACATCGTTCGCCGTGAGCTGCAGGGCCTCGGCCCGGCACCTGCGAGCGCGGGTTGGGGATCGATGCAGATCGGCAAGTAGGACACACCATGCCCAGCTACAGCATCACTGCTCCGAACGGCAAGACGTATCGGATGCAGGGCCCTCCGGGGATGACGCAGGACGATCTGATCGAGCACGTCCTCAAGATGGCGCCTGAAGCTGGCGTCGCGCCACCGCCGCCGAAGACCGGCATGGGTGCAGCGTTCCAGTCTGGGCTGGAGAACATGCTTACGTCCGGCAAGGCCGGCATCAAGGGCATCTTCGGCGACACGCAGGAAGCGGCAGAGGAAGCGGCTGCGGCCGAGAAGGAGCAGGCGAAGAAGTACGACCCGCAGCTCGGGCTCGCGCGACTCAACGAGGTCTACGAGAAGAGCGGGTTGCTTAGTGCCGGCAAGGAGATGGTCGGCCAAGGCTTCCGCGGGCTCGCGCAGTCGGCGCCTGAAATGGCCACGATGCTCGGCGGTGCCAAGGCAGGCTCGATGGCGGGGGCACGCTTCGGTCCGACGGGTGCGCTCATCGGCGGCATCGGCGGCGGCATTCTCGGCGGCATCCTGCCGCACACCGGCCGCAACCTCGCGCAGCAGGAAACAGCAACGCCGGGGCAGGCCGAGCTGGCACCTGCGCTCGGTGCTGGTGCCGGGCAAGCAGCGCTCGAATCAGTGCTTCCGCTCGCGCTCATGGGGACACGCGTTGCATCGAAGGTGCTCGGCGTGGACGCGGCCGCGCTCATCAAGCGGCTGGGCCCGGAAGCGGCCGAAGAGGTTGCGAAGCGCAGCCTGATGCGGACGGTAGCGCAGGGCACGGCTGTCGGTGCTGGCGGCGAAGCCGCGACCGAGGTGGTGCAGGACATGCTCGGCCGGTTGCAGGCCGGCAAGCCCTTGCTCGACAACGAGGCACTCACCAGCTACTACGACTCGGCCTATGGCGGTGCGCTCGTTGGCGGCGGGCTCGGTGGTGCAGGTGGTGCCTACAACCGCAGCGGTGCGAAGCAACAGGTCGCGGCTACCGAGCAGGCGGCAGCGGCGGCAGCGGAGCAGGAGGCGGCAGCAGCGGCACAGGTGCAGCAGGAAGCGGCTGCGGCAGAGCGTGCTCGCAAGATGGCCGATCAGGGCTACGTGCAACAGGTCGCGGACGACTACGCGGCCTACGAGGCGAAGAAGGCGGCGATGCACGCCGAGGCGGCGGAGTTCAAGAAGGAAGGCACCGACGCCGGCAAGCTCGCCTTCACCGACAAGATCAAGGAGATCGCCGTTTTCGAGAAGGAGAACCGCGAACTTTTCAAGGAATTCAACACCGTCGCCCGGCCCGCGATCAAGGCAGCGAAGATGCGCGCGGCTGCGGAAGCCAACGCGGCAGCGATCGCGCAGCAGGGGCCGCACCAGCCGTCGTTGGGCACGGCTCCCGGCAAGGAGCGCGGCGCGGCCGGCACGCTGTTCACGCCGGAGGGCCAGAGTCCGCAGGTGCGTGGCCGGATCGAGGAGCTGCAGACGCAGATCACCGACCACGAGGAAGCGCTCGACGCGATGCGCGGTCAGACGCTGGAGATCATGCGCATGGGCCGGAGCGCGCCGATCGCGCGAGCGCGGCAGGGGATCGCGCAGCGCGAGAAGGCGCTCAGCGACGACCGGGCCGAGCTGGAGTCACTCTCGCCGGGGCTGCAGGCGAAGACAGCCGCCGAGCGTGTGGCTGCGGAGGAGCGCGCCAGCTTCGACCCGGAGAAGGCCCAGAAGCAGATCGATGCGCTGACCGCGAAGCTGGCCGGCGTCAACGACCCGGACGAAGCCAAGAAGGCCGAGGGCTGGGCGAAGCAGCGCGAGAAGCTGGAGGCGATGCTCGCCGAGCGGAAGAAGGCGCCGCCTGCCGAGCCCGAGCCGCCGGCCGGTGAAGACCTGTTCGGCCTTGGCCAACGGCTGCGCACGGAGGAGAAGCTCTCCGGGCAGCGCCAGCTTGGGCAGGAACGGGGCCTAGAAGCGCTCGGAGCCGGTGAGGCCACACAGGTATGGCCGAACCTCGATCCGCGCGCTCATGAGCCTCCCGGGACCGCCTACGGGGATACGCCGGAGGCAGCAGCCGCCGAGACGGACGCCGCGTTCAAGCGCGCGTTCGCCGGCAAGACCCGCTCGGGCATGCTCGATGTGCTGGCCAAGGCCGGCGACGAGGACGCCCGGTTCGTGCAGATCGCCATGCAGAGCCCGATCCGGGGCGCTGGCGGGGCCGTCGTCGAGCATCTGGCCAGCCTGCCGGCCAGCGACCGCAAGGAAGCCGCACGGGCCCTGCAGGACTTCAGCAAGGGCGTGGTGGCCGACCTGTACGCCCAGCTCCAGCAGGCGCGCAAGGCAGGCGACCGGGCCAAGGCCGACGACTTCCTCGACGCGATCCGCGGCATCGCCGCGTCGCAGGAGGCGACGAAGGGCCGCGCCCACTACACCTCCGACTTCTACAACACGACTGCTCGGTTGATCCCGGGCGTGATGCAGGGCGCCTATGAGGCAGCCGGCATGTCGGCGCCGCAGGCCACGCCGGAGCAGCGCGGCCGGGCCGTCGCCGGCCAGCAGTACCAAGTCTTGAAGGACTTGGAGGAACGTCTTGCAGGGACCGCCGATCCCCGGATCACCCGGGCGATGGAGCAGGTCGGCAGGGAGGGCGAGGAAGCGTTCGAGCCCGTGCCGGAGGAAGGCGTCTCCCGGGAGACGTTGCCGGCCGGCGAGCAGCCCGAGCAGCGCAAGCTCCCGGGCGAGGACGTGGAGGGGCAGGGCATGCTCTTCCAGCCCGCTGCCGGGCCCGCTGTGGACCCCGTGGACGCCATGCGCCAGCGGGTCGCATCGTTGCTCGCGCGCCCCGGGCTCACCGGGCAGGCGCGGACGACGCTGAAGCACGCCGCGGACGCCCTTGATCGGCCGGATGTTCCACAACGCGTTCTGGAACACGTCGGGGCGACGGTCGCCGCTGCCGAGCGCGGTGTGGGCGGCGGTGCGCCGATGGAGCGGATCGTCGGTGAAGGCAGGACGGAAGCGCGCACGCCGCCGAAGGCGGTGAAGAGCCTTGCCGAGATCGGCGAGCTGACCAAGCCGGCCACCGAGCGCCGCCTCACTGGCACGCTGCGGGTGGCGGGGAAGAAGCCTGCCGCCAGCGCCGTCGCTGGCCACCTCGTGCCCGAGACGGAAAAGATCAAGCCGCAGCGGCTGGAGACGGAGAAGCCCGACGAAGCGGCCCACATCGATGCCGACGTGCAGGGCGACATGTTCGGTGGCACGTACGTCGGCCGGGCCACGCCCAAGAACTTCCAGCGAGCACTCGACAGTGGTGCGTTGCCATCCACCCGGGGCGTGCAGGCAGTCGTCAAGCAGGCGAAGGAACGGCGCGCGAAGGATGTGGAGCTGCGTGCTCGTCGCGCTGTGCTGCAGGGACGGATCGCCGACGCTGCAGCGGCGAAGGCACGTCTCGATGCACTCGGTCCGCGCTTGAAAGAAGGCATCCCCAACCAGAAGGAGATGGCCTCGGCACTGCATCGCAGGTTGTTCGATGCCACGCTGGCCGCAGAGGATGCCGCAGCCGCAGCGCGCAAGCTCGTGACGCAGGCCAACGAAGCGGAAGCGGCCGAGGAAGGCGGCGGGGCCGATCTGCGGGAGCGCGCTGCGCAAGCAGGACGCACGGCGCGGCGGCACTCCGATCGCGTCGATGCGTACAAGCGCGAGATCAAGACGCTGATGGAGCTGGACGCGGCACCCGCGCTGGCAGAGACGGCTGCGCATCACGACAAGCTCGTCAAGGAGCTGAAGCAGGTGCAGGCGGAAGGGCTCGCGAATGCCGAGGCTTTCCACAAGCTGCCGGCCGAGATCGAGAAGGCGAAGGCACGGGCAGCCGAGAAGGCGAAAGCCGGTGGCGAGGCGATACCCGCCGAGCCGCTGGGTGCGCGGCGCTTGCCGACGAAGCAGCCTCGCGTTGCCGCGCCCGTGCCGACCGAGGCAGAGAAGGTCGTCAAGGCGCGCGGCGCCAGCGCGGCCGACTACGCAGCACGTACCGGCGAGAAGGTCACGCAGGTGCAGGCCAAGCTGCAGGAGGCGGGCATCGAAGCGAACGCCGACGCGGTGACGGAAGCGATCGAGACAGCGCTTGCAGTGCCCGGTGTCAAGGGCTCGGACCTGAAGACGGCCATCGAGCAGGTGACGGCATACAAGCGCAGCGAGCGGGGCTTCGTTTCCGAGGGCAACAAGCTCAGGAAGCGGCTCAGTGCATTGCAGGACGAGATCAACGCGATGCGCAAGGCCAACGTGGGCGGTGTGCTCACGCCTGCGCTGCAGAAGCGCCGCGAGGCTGCGCTCAACGCGGTCGAGAAGCTGGAGCCACAGATCAAGGCCACCAAGAGCGCCGATGAGCGCGCCAAGCTGATGGACCGGCTGGACAACGCGCAGTCGCGGCTCAAGGAGTTCGACACCAAGCGCACGCCGCTGGAAGAGGACCCGGACTACAAGACGTTGATGGCACGCGCTGCGGTCCTGTCTTTCAAGAGCGACGTGATCGACATGCAGCGTGCTGCGCTGCAGTTCGAGGAGGCTCAGGTCCACAAGGGCGCGCTGCAGATGGTGAAGACCGCACGCGCCGCGCGCCGGCAGAAGGGCGTGTCGCGCGGTGTCGTCGAGCCGGGGACGAAGGTCGGCGGGCCGGAGGACAACCTCACGACCTCGCAGGTCGCCAAGGCACGCAAGGCGCAGAAGACGCTGTACAGCAGCAAGAAGCCGGGGCCGACGCCAGCGATGGAGGAGGCAGCGAAAGAGCACAGGGCCAAGGCAGCGGGCGAGGACGCGGCGATCGCGGCGCGCAAGGCTGTGGACTTGGCGCGGGCGCAGCGCGGTGCCGACGCTGCCAGCGACGCCGAGGTGGCGGGCTGGGAAGACGAAGGCGGGCGCGTGCAGAAGCTCGTCGCCGAGATGTTCGACCCGAACACGGAGACGCCGCTGTCGGATCAGAACATGATCCACATCTACGACGGCCAGCTCGACAAGGTGCTGGAGTCGCTGGCCAAGACGGGCTCGACGCCGCTCGTGCGCGAGCTTGCGGCCAAGCTGCAGGTGATGGCCAAGGACACCAAGATCGTGCTCGGCACGCCCAACGATGCAGTGGCGATCGCGGACTACGACTCGAAGACGAACACCATCACGATCCACCCGCTCGGGCTCACCGAGGAGAACGTGCTGCACGAGGTCGGTCACGCGGCGACGCTGCGCTCGCTGATCATGCCGGCGACGCAGATGACACAGGCGCAGATCAATGCGCGCAACGGCCTGCAGGCGCTGCTGAAGCAGCTTCAGGCGGACCCGGCATTCAACCGCGAGTACGGCCGCACCAATCTCGCCGAACTGGCCTCGGAGGTGCTGTCGAACCAGAACCTGCGCGACAAGATCGACGCGAAGAAGCCCGGCTTCATCCGCCGCTTCATCAACGCCGTGCTGCAGATGCTCGGCGTCAAGGTGCAGACCGGCAGCGAGAAGGCGCTGGCGCAGGTCGAGCGGCTGTTCCAGCCGGCACGATCGCTCGACAAGGCGGAGCTGGAGGTGCTGCAGGACATGCTCGGCGCCACGCGTGCGCCGACGGTTGCCCGTGCGGCCGCGCCTCAGTCTGCGATGGATGCGTTCGGCGCCAAGATCAACGCGAAGCCGACCAAGACCGGCCTCAAGCAGATGGTCACGGATGCCAATGCAGCGCTCGCGTTCGAGCAGGCGTACGTCGATCAGCGCGCCGGCATCATCAAGGCGCTGAGCAAGGGCGCGCAGCACGCGTTCCAGCAGGCCCAGTACTACATCCGCAAGGCCGACGCGCGCATGGCGCAGGTCCACGCGGTGCTCCTGCACGGCGGGCCGAAGCTGAAGAAGGACGCCAAGGGGTTCTACACCGTCGAGGCGGGTCACGGTCCGTCGGCCAAGGACGTGTTCGAGGTGATCGACAAGCTGCCCGGTGCCAATGCGGAGGCGAAGTTCGCGCTGGCGCAGAACTACATGGTCGCGCAGCGCGCGGCCAACAAGGGCTGGGGCAAGCTGGGCTGGGATACGAGCGCGGAGACGCGCCAGCTCGGCGAGGCAGCGATGGCCGAGGTCAATGCCAACCCGCAGCTCAAGGCGCAGCTCGAAGCCGTGCGCAAGGTCTACAACGACTACAACAAGGGAATGATCGAGTTCCTCGCCGACACCGGATCGATCCCGAAGCGGGAGGCGACGCGCCTGCTGCAGGATGGCGACTACGTGCCGTTCTACCGGGTCGATTCCGCGACCGGCGCTGCCGAGCTGGTGCTGAGCGAGAACACGCACGTCCGTGTCGGCGACATCCGCAAGCAGCCGTACTTGGCGCAGCTCAAGGGTGACGAGGGCAAGCTCCTGCCGCTTAACGAAGCGATCATGCGCAACACGATGCTCCTGATGGACAAGGGGCTCACGAACCTCGCCACCAAGGAAGTCGCATACGGGCTGCAGGGCATGAGCCCCGAGAACGTGAACCGGATCAAGCGCGGCAATGCGCCGGCCGGCGCCGACGTGATCAAGTTCAATCAGGAGCCCGACAGCGACAAGGACACGGGCGAGCGCTGGATGCGCATCACCTCCGAGGGCACGCCGTTCGCCGGCATCCCGTCGGAGATGCTGGTGCAGTCGCTGGAGGGCACGCACGTCATGCTCACCGGCCTCGGCAAGCTCGCCAGCAACTTCGGCGACATCCTGCGCCACGGCGTCACACGCAACCCGGCATACGTGATCCGCCAGCTCATCCGCGATCCGATGGCGGCGGCGTTCACTGGCGGCGCCGAGCGCGGGCCGGTGCGGGCCATGTTCAAGTCGGTGAAGGAGTTCGTCGATCAGTCGCGCGGCTCGACCAAGACGGGCGAGGCGCTGCTGCGCAAGGGCGTGACCCAGAGTCAGGTCTTCACCGGAGACGCCGACGACATCTCGATCATCGTGCACCAGCTCGCTACGGGCAACCAGAACGCATACACGAAGCTCAAGGCGCTGGCCGATCGCGCAGCGATGCGTGCCGATGCAGCGACGCGCTCGCAGGTCTACGAGGACACGTTGAAGAAGACCGGCTCCGAGATGCAGGCCGAGCTGGCGGCGATCGAGATGATGAACTTCACCAAGCGCGGCAGCAGCCCGACGGTGCAGCACGCAGCTCGCATGATCCCGTTCCTCAACGCGCAGATTCAATCGCTCAACGTGCTGGCCAAGGCATGGCGCGGCAACGCGACGATGGAAGAGCAGATGCAGATTCGCAGCAAGTTCATCAAGAACGCTGTTGGTCTGACGCTCATGTCGATGGTCTACGCGGTGGGCATGGAGGAGAACGAGGAGTACAAGAATGCGACGGCGCAGGATCGGGTCAACAACTTCTTCGTGCCGACACCGTGGGGCACGTTCAAGCTGCCGATCCCCTTCGAGATCGGCTTGCTGTTCAAGGCGATCCCCGAGGTCGCGGTCCACGGGTTCGACGAAGCCGAGACGGCAGCGCTGCGCAAGATGGTGTTCAACACGATCCCCGGCTACAGCAGCTTGGGCATCCCGCAGATGGGCAAGCCCGTGGTCGAGATGCTGATGAACAAGAACCTCTACACGGGTCGCGCCATCGAGACGGAGGCACAGCAGAAGCTCGCGCCGGAGATGCGCTACAACGAGCACACCACCGAGCTGGCCAAGAGCGCGTCGAGCTTGCTGAGTGCCGTGGGTGCAGGCGGGCTGGGCTTGAGTCCGCTGAAGATCGAGGCGCTCGTGCGCGGCTATGTGAGCGGCATGCCGATCGCGGCTGCGTCGCTGGCCAACGAGGTGCTCAGCGATGCGAGCCAGCCGACGCGCACCGGATCGCAGACGCCGCTGCTGGGTGGCTTCATCGCCGACCCGCTGGCCGCTGGCGCCGTCGAGAGCGCCTACGAGAAGGCCAACGCGATCGAGCAAGCGGGCAACACGTACGACAAGCTGGTCAAGGAGGGCCGCGTCAAGGCCGCGAAGGACTACATGGAGGACAACCTCAACGTCCTGCAGGCCGAGCGCCTCAACGACAGCTTCCGTGCCGACATGGCGCGGGCCAAGGCCGAGCGCGAGAAGGTGCTGGCGTCGAGCCTGTCGTCCGACGCGAAGCGCGAGCGCATCGACAAGATCACGACATGGCGCAACGCGCAGGCGATGCGCTTCACGAAGGCGGCTGAGTCGATCGTGGCCGCACGGTGAACATCACGCCGAGCGCGCCCTCGTAGATGCAGACGCGTCCGCTGGCCCGGACGCGTGCCTGCTTGGCCGCATAGAGCCCCTGCGCCAGCATGGTGTGGGGGTCGAGGCTCGGAACGAAAAACGCGCCCGGCAGGCGCGTCTCCCATTGCCACGCGTAGGTGTCAGGTCTTGGGGCGGGGGCTCGCGGTAGTCGCATACGAGATATGAAGGCAATGTGTCGGGCTGCGAGGGCCGGGCGTGTCCTTGAACAAGTCCATCTTCACCTCCTTCACCACCGCGTACTGGGCCAGTTCCTTCTTCAACGTCCTGTAGCTCTTGGTGCGCTCGCTGCAGAACTTGTTCAACGCCTCCACTGTGATGTACTGGTCGATGCGGCCGGGGGTCACGTCGATCTCGATGCGGCCGAACACAGCGCCCTTGGCCGTGTTGGGCAGTTGCGTGAGCAGGCCGGTGTTGCCAAGCTGGGCGGCAACCTTGCTGGCGGCGCCCACCATGACGAAGCGGCCGTTGTTCTCGTTCACGAAGCTGATGATCAGGTCGCGTGCGGTGCGCTTGTTGTCCTTGATCATGCCGCGCGACTCTTCGACCAGCGTCTGCAGGAAGGACACCACACGCGCCACGTTGATCGTGCAGATGTTGGCGTAGCTCGGTCCCACCAGCGTTGCCGCAGTGATGATGGCCGCGCCCGCAGCGACCCAGAACCGCTCTTCGGTATCGGCTTCGATCTCTGCGTGCCAATCCTGCCGCACCTTGTCGAAGACCTTCCGCGCGAGGTCGCGGTTCTTCACGAGCCACTCGGCGAAGAGCGGCCCGGCGTGTCCGTAGTTCGTGTTGATCAGCTTCAGCACGGCGTGCTCGGCAGTGGTGAAGTCGAGGCGCGTCTCGGTGCGCCATTCGAGGAAGCGCGCCACCTCGCCGTAGGTAGTGACCTTGCGGTTGGCGAGCATGTCTTCCAGCACGGGGCTGTTGCTGGTGAGGTAGGCCAGCCCGCGCCATCCGCGGTCGTTGGCTTGTTCGCGGTGGCCGCTCGCGGACCCTTTCACCTTGTGCTTCCCTTCCGAGAAGTCGAAGCAGAAGTTCGGCGTCCACGTTCCACCGGACTCGCGGTTCTTGGTCGTCACCTCATCGATGAGTGTCGGCAAGCCGCCGAGGAAGCTCGCCCGCTGCAGGATCGTGGTTTCGGAGGTCTTCGGTGATGTCGCCAGCCGTTCGTTGCCCCACACGCTGCGCGCCAAGTTCAGCGCCAGCGACTTGCCGACACCGGATGCCGATGAGGTGGCATGGAAGACCATCGCGCTGGGGCCGGTGTCAGCAGCCCACCACATGAGTGGCGATGCGAAGCCGATCAGTCCCAGCGTCACCACTTCGTAGTAGCCCTTGTCGCACAGCAGCTTCATCACGCGCTGCCAGTTGTCGAAGGTGCCCGCGGGCTCCATGCCCTCGATCATGTTGTTCAGCTTCTCGGATGCGAACACGTAGTTGTTCTTCGGGTCCGCATACACGACGCGATCACCGAACGCGAAGCCAGCATCGGGTTGCCAGCCGTACCGCTCAGGAACCTGCAGCACCTTGCCGTCGTTCTCCACCTGCTTCACCGCAGCGCACACGTAGTTGTAGAGGTGCTGGCCGGCGCCTGCTTCCGGTGAGACGAGCTGCCGCGCGAGCGCCGGAAGCGTCTTCTCGCGCGATGCCGTTGCTTCTGTCGGCAGCTTGACCTTGGTGATCTCGGTGACGCCGTTGGTCGTCTTGATCTTGCAGAAGCGCGCGTAGTGGCTGTCTTCCTCCCGCATCACGTCTTCAAGGTAGAACTGGTACTTCAGAACCACCACAGGGCGCGCGGTCGTATCGTTGCGGTCAGCGAGGCGCAGCAGCCAACCGTCATCGAACGAGTAGCCCTTGGGCGGCAAGCGTGCGGGCGTGGTGGCGGTGGCCGGCATCGGCACGCCCACGTTCGCCCAGCCGAGCTGCACGGGGTTGGTGATCTTGCCGCGGTGCGGACAACCGTCGCAGCCGCCCGGGTTCACACCTTCGATGGCGCCGCATGAGTACGGCCCCTTCAGCTCCTTCCATTTCGCCTGCAGCCGCTCCTCCGGGTACGGGTGCAGCGCGCTCAACTCACGGCCTGCCTCGACGCCTTCGTCAGTGCACTTCGCGATCGACAGCATCGCGCGCCACGCGGGCTCCATGCCATCGGCGGATGCGTTCCCGTAGAACCACTTCACCTGCTGGCAACCCGTGTCTGCCAGCGCGTTGTCCCTGATCTGCGCGAAGCTGGAGGGGATGTGGTTGGCCAGCGCTGTGGCCACGGGTGCCGCTGCGCCAGCGACGATGGGCCGCGTGCCGGGGATGTTGAGCGTCGGCAGCGCCGGGTGCCCGTTGACGGGTCCGTCTCCCTTCGGCAGCAGCGCCTCGAACGCATCGAAGTCGAACGTGGCCCCGACCAACTTGAGGTTCGCCGGCCGGGGCGGGGCGTACTTGTGGTTGAGCGTGCCCGGCATGCGCAGCACACGCGCTGCGTCGGCGGTGACGGACATGTCGATCTGCAGGTCGCACTGCGCCGCAGTCCGCTTCAATCGTTCAGCGACGCGCTTCCATTCGGCGATTGGCACGTCTTCCGTGAGCGGCCAGTAGGCGTGCACGCCGCCACCGGAATCGACCAGCCACGGCCTGCCCAGTGTGTCGAGGTGCGTCTCCTGCAGGAACGTGTCCAGCGCGGTGATTGCCTCGCGCTTCGATGTGTACTTGCCTTCTCCTCCGTCGGGGTCGATGTCGATGTCGATGAAGAAGCTGCGCATGAGCTGCGCGTTGTCGGCTCCGCGGCTCCCCTTCTGCTTGAAGCTGGCCAACGCGAAGTACGTGTTGAACCCGCTCGCCGCGAAGCTCTCGGCGTTGGTTGCCGCCGCCTCCAGCGTGTCAACGAAGTAGTGACGCTTGCGAGGCGTCGTCAGTTCGCAGACGCAATAGATACCGGTGCTGGGGAGGACGGCGGTCAGGAAGTCATGAGCGTCCATGAACGCGTGCCGCCTTCAAGCGCACGGGATGCCCTTCGGGTTTGAAGGGCGGCACGAGTTCGCTGGAGATGCGATCGACAAGGACGCGTTGCCAGTCCAGCGGCAGCGACGTGTCGGTCAGGAGAACGGTATCGGCGATGCGGACGAGTTCGGCATCCGTGAGGTTGTTTGGATAGGGAAGGCTTTGCATGCGCGGCTCCAAGCGACGGCTGCGGTAGGCGCGTCGTTAAGGATGGTGGTCAGACGGGTGACGTTGAGGCGGTAGGCGTTCGATACGTGGTTGCCATAGAACCAGCTATACACCGTTGCGCGTGTGGCGCCGGTAGCTCTGGCAACCTGCATGACCGGAAAGCCTAGCCGCACTGCGGCGCGTCCGAGCTGGGGCCCGAGCGTGTCTCCGCTCGTGGCCACGGCGTCCCGTACGTGTTTGCTGTACTTCATGGCAGTAGGCGGCGGGGGCGCCTGATGTTAGACGCCCCCGGGCCGCTCAGTCGTCCCAAGCGTCGAGAACGTCGGCCAGCGCTCCCGTCGCCACGGCCGGGGGTCCCGAGCCGTTGGCCTTCAGAACGGGCTCTGCGGGCTCCGGCGCGGCCGGGGCAGGTGCCGGTGCCGCCGCGGGCGCTGCGGCCGCTGCAGCGGCCTTCTGACGCGTCCGGCGGGGCGGCGGAGCCGGGGGCTCCTCCGGCTCGGCGGGCGGAGCCGGCGGGGCGACGGGCGCAGCCACCGGCTTGTTACCCGGAACAGCTACCGGGTCAGCAACCGCGCCCGTCGCCACGCCGTCCATCTGAGCGGGGTTCATGGTGATCGCCTTCTTGGCGTCGGCCGACTGGCCCGCCGCCCGGCAGATGTCGAACTCGTCCTGCTCCAGCCAGCGCATGGCCTTGAAGAAGAGCTTGGGGCTCTCGGACTTCGTGTCGAACTTCAGCCGGGTGACGAGCATCGTCGGGTCGATCCCCTGCGCCGTGAGCCAGCGGGCGTACTCCTGCAGCGGGCGGTTCTCGCCCTCGGCCTTGCCGAACAGGCTGAGCGCCGGCAGGCTGAGCTGCATCACGTCGCCTTCCACGTCGTTGGCCAGCACCACGGCAACACGTTGTCCGTAGCGGCAGGCGCGGCTGTCGCCTTGGCCCGAGCCCTTGACGTTCTGTGGACACGTATTGCAGGAAGCCGACTGCTTGGAGGTGGAGGTCGGATCGGGGATGTCCCCGTTCTGGCTCCAGCAGTCCGGCGCCGTCGGGTTGTCGGCGTCGTACTTGGCGATGTAGAAGGTGCGGCTGACCTTGGGCGCAGCGGCGACGATCACCACGTCGAGGTGGCGATCCTCGATCGCGGCGATCTCCTTGCCGTCCACGATGAGGCGGAACACGCCGCCCTTGATCGACAGGCGGTTGCCGGTCTGCCCGCCGCCGGCCAGCGCCTTGGCGGTTTCGGAGATGGCCACGCCACGCAGGTGCGCGGGAAGCTGAGAGGGTTGGAAGACAGTGACTTGGTTCAAGCGTTTCTCCAGAGTGTGTTGTGCTGCTACTTGGCAGCGGTAGGACGACGGACGGTGACTTCGATCTCGGACATCGACGACAGGCCGGGGGGCGCGGCGTCGGGGTGCTCCTTCAGGAACTCGGCCATGTTGCCTTGGGCGACGCGCTTCTCCAGCAGGTTGATGTCGCCCTGCTCGATGACGAATTTGCCGAAGGCATCCCAGTCCTGTGCGTAGTAGCGGGTCGCGGTGCGCAGCATGATCGTGCCGTGCTCGGTCTTGACAGAGGAGATTCCCCCGCCCATCGCGAGCACACGATCCTTCATGGCATTCGACACGATGTCACGCTGTGCCTTGATGCCCTCGACTTCGGCTTCGTAGACCCGGGTCAGGTCCTGAATCTTGTCGCGCATCTTCACGTACATCTTGGCCAGCTTTTCCAGCGGCACTTCGTCAGGCGTTACGGTGGTTGGTTCGCTCATGCGATTCCTTGTTAATGGTTAATATTGTACAGGTTGAAGCGGCTGGTCTGCGCTCCGGGGTCCTCCTTTATTTCGAGACTACCTCGTCGAACATCAAGCTGAGAAGATTACTCTCCGAGACGCGTCCTGCCAAGCGCTGAAACGCTGCGCGCTCGACGGGGCTGTTCTGGATGTGCGTGACCGTCACCTTGTCGGCCACCTGTCCCTTGCGGTCCGCACGCGCGATGCACTGGATGTAATGCTCCACGCTGTCGAGCGGGCCATAGAAGATCACGTTGTCGGCCCGGGTCAGCGTCAGCCCATGTGCTGCGGCCTTCGGCTGGATGATCAAGCCCTGACTCTCATCGGTATGCTGGAACCGATTGATGATGTCGCCGCGCTGGCTCATCGGCACGTTGCCGTCGATGATGTCCACGACATACCCGAGTTTGTTGAGGTACTCGTGCAGGCGCACGATCGACGCGGTGTACATGGTGAAGATGAGGAACTTGTTCTTCGTCTCCTCTAACACCTCGCGCAGCACGTTGAGCCGAGGCGCCGCGTCGAACTCGACCACATCGCCGTCGTCAGTCCGGCAGCTCCCTGCGCTCACCTGCAGGAGCTTGTTGATCATCACGCCCTTGTTGACCGCGCTGATCTTCTCGCCGGCAGCCATCGCCACCATCTGGTCCTTGATCAGCTTGTAGTACTTGGTCTGCTGCGGCGTCATGTCCACGTCGCGCGTCTGCACGATCACTGGCGGCAGGTCGAGGCACTGCGCCTTGGTGAAGCGGATCGCTGGCTGCAGCGCCTCGTGCACCAGCTCCTTGGCGTTGATCTTCGGCGCCCACTTGAACTGGGTCAGCCGGATCATCACCTTGTCCCGCCATGCTCCCTTGTAGCCGGGCACGCCTTTCGGATTCACGAGTCTCGCGAGCCCATAGGCATGCTCGGGCGATTGCGCTGCCGGGGTGGCGGTCATCATCCATAGGAGAGTCTCCGGCGTGAGGATCGAGTTGAGCGCCTTCCAGCGCTGCGTGGACACGTTGGAGTAGGCGTTGGCCTCATCGACGATCACGAGATCGAAGCGGCCGTCGCTGCGGATCGCGTGGCCGACGATTTGCAAGCCGTCGTAGTTGACGATCACGAACTCGTAGTCACCCTGCACCGCGGCGACGCGGCGCTTCGCATCGGAGTGATGGGCCACGACCGCGCTGCGGTGGATGATGCTCTGGTTGAAGTCGTTCATCCATGCGGCGTGCATGATCGATACGGGACAGACGATGAGCACGCGCCGCACGCGCTTCGTCTCGATGAGGTAGTCGGCTGCCCACAGCGCGCTCATCGTCTTGCCGACGCCTGCATCGTTGAAGATGAAGCAGCGGCGATGGATCGTGCTGAAGTCCGACGTGTCGCGCTGGTGCGCCATCGGCTTGTAGCGGCCGGGCCACTTGTACCTGCCCGTGATCGGTGAGGGGACGACGATGCCGAGGTTGCGCAGGACGCGCACCTCGTCGAGGCCCCACTTCACGTACACATTGAACCCGCCCCCTGCGATCGGTTCGATGTGCTTGTGAGGAAGCATGTGGAATTTGTCGGCGTTGCGCACCCGCAGGTGCACCGCCTTGTTCTCGATGATCTGCATGTCAGTGATCGTGGAAGGCTTCGATGCGCTCGCCCAGCACCTTGCTCAGGTCGGTCATGCACGAGAGCTGGTAGTTCAGGCGGTCCTGCTCGGCCGCGTAGAGCTTGCTGAACGGAACGCCCACCATGAAGACGCGCAGCCGGTCGATGGCGCCATCGAGCTTGGCCTTCTCGACGACCACCCGGTACTGGTGCGGCAGGTACTCGTGCTTCGGCGTGTCGGCCATCGCCCAGTCATGGGCCATCAGGTCGCCCTGCGACGGCACCCACGGCACGCGATCGCCATCGGTGTTGATCAGGAACAGGTACGGCACCGTCATCAGACTGCTGGCGTCAGGCACCTGCATCTCGACGAACTGGTTGGGGCCGTTCCAACTGAGGCGGTGCATTCGTTTGAATTTCTTCAGCTCACGGAGCGCGTCGGAAAAGTCGGTTGGCATTGGTTTTCTCTAGAAGGTTGTTGGTTGTGCGATGCCACGGATCACGGCCATGAAGCCCTGCTGGAGTTGCGTGGCGCCGATGCTGACCCAGCGCTGGTCGATTGAACACAGCTCGCTGAAGGCAGGCACGACAGGCACCGCACCGGTCGGCGTCTGCGGATGCAGGCGCAGCTTCTCGACGAACTGCCCGACCATCTCGGCGAGCAGCTTGCCCTCGTTGATCAACGCCGTCTCGTCCTTGCTGAGCTGGCGATAGCCGGTGATCTTTGGCTGGAGAAACATCTCCCCCGGTGCGGTGCGGTCGCTCATACGGGGTTCGCCGTGTTGTCGGCGTCCGGCGTGCTGCCGAGGCCCACGAGCGCGCGTGCCGCTGCGACCGCTTCGGCCGGCACGGTGAGCGTGGCCCACTGCCCCGAGTTGGACGAGGCGCCCTTGACGAGCAGTCCCTTCAGCGCCTTGCGGAGCTGCGCGACCTCATCGTTCTCCACGGGCGGCTCTTCGTACGTGGCGTCGGGCAGCGGCGCCGGCTTCGCTTCCGCGGGCTTGTCGAGCGCCGCCTGCTCGGCGAGCGCCTCTTGCTCGTACTGCTTCTGCACGTCGTCCTGCGTGGCTTCGCTTCCGAGATCGTCGAAGGTCTTCGGGTCTTGCTTCTTGCTCATGTCGTACTCTCCTGAGTGCATTTGGTCTTCGTAGGTGTGGCCGGCGTGTTCGGCACGGTCACGAGCCCTACTCATTGGGAACCTTGTAGCCCTTCTGCCCCTTGCGCCACGCGCGGTTCTTGCCCGCAGGTGCGACGCCGAGGTTGGTGCGTTTGTTGCCGCCGCCGTTGTCGAGTGCTGTCTTGTGGATCACATCCTTTCCGTCGCCGATGGGTGATACGCCCGACTTGACCGCAGCGCGTTCGGCAGCACGACGCTTGGTCTGACGCTTCACTTGCTCGGGCGTCTTGTTGTAGGCCGCTTGATAGGCCAGCTTCGCTTTCGTTGCCATGATCAGCCTTTCAGTGAGGGTGGCGAGATGCTCGATGCGGTTTCCTTCGGCAGTGCGCCGCGCGAATCGGCCGGCAGCGCATCGACGAACTCGCCCGGCTCGGTGCCGGGGATGAACGACGCCGCGTGCAACTCGCGCTCGCAAGCGCCGCAGCGGTAGCGGCCGGAGATTTCGAGGAAGGTCCAGCCGCTCTTGTCGATCTCGTCGGCGAGGTGGAGAGCCTTGCAGCCACCGCTGCAGGAGATGTAGCGTGGTGTGACCATCTCAGTTCCTTGTCGGTGAGTCTTCCCACCTCCACTCCAGCAGCCAGCCGCACACCCAGCGCGTGAGCCAGCGAGGCTTCTGGCGCATGTAGAAGCACAGGCCCGGCTTGCCACCGATCATCCACGCGCCGACGACCTTTGGCATCTCGTAGATCGTGTAGCTCGGTGTGCTCTGGCTGGCGAAGTTGTCAGTGTCCATGCCCATGTCAGTCCCCACAGAACTCGCACGTCTGCACCGGGCAGTACTTCCTGCACAGCCCGGACTTCTTGGGGTTCCATACCCCGTTGGCGTGCGCGGCTTCGAGGCGTGTGACGCGTTCACGCCACCGCCACCAAGCCTCCGCTGCCTTCTCCCGCTCGATCTTGTACTTCGCGAGCGTGCCCTTCAGCACGAATAGTAGGCCCCCGGAAACGCTTTGGACAGTGGGGAAGTGCTTGAAGATCATCAGCGACATCAGCATGAGCTGGTCGGTGTCCGGGTACTTGTCGTTGCCGGACTTGTAGTCGAAGCAGCGGGCCTTCGTCTCGTCCTCCGACAGCACGATCAGGTCGGCGATGCCGCGCCCCCACACGTCCGGCGCATCGAACTTGCAGGGGGTCAGGTCGATGCGCACGCCCATCTCGTACTCGCACAGCTTCTGGCCCGGCATCTTGGCGATCGACTCCAGTACGGGGAGCAGGAAGCCGAACTCGGGCGTGACCTCATCCTTGCTCTGGATGAAGTCTTCGGCTGCCTTGTGCAGACGCGTGCCGTAGTCCTGCTGCGGTGTCTCCTCGCGTGGGTAATGCTTGAGCACCCGCACCTCGTTGTAGCGGCGGGCGCACTGCTCGAAGTCCTTGAGCATGGAGTAGGACCACTTCATGTTGCCTCCTGCACGCTGACGACGACACGCCTGAACTCGACCCACGCCAGCGCTTCGTGAACGTAGTCAGGGTTCCAGCCTTCGACGTAGGCAGCGCGCGATTCCCTGCGCGTGCGGCGGATCGTGTGGTGGTGAATCCAACGGGAGCGCGATCGCGGGCCGGGGATGCTGACCGCGGCCCACAGGAGGAGCGACTCGATCTTCATGACTCTCCTCCACCCACTGTCAGGATGTCGTACCCGCTGCCGCAGTCGGTCTGGAAGTGACAGGCGATGCGCACGGCTTCGATGGCGCCACGACCGAGGTACATGGCAGCGTACGCGAAGTCGCGGCCGCTGCCGGCTGCGAAGAACTTGTCCTCGACGATCAAGGGGAAGGGCCCGGCGCTGTAGACGCGAACGGTCTTGCCATCGAACACGCTGAGCCCCGCCTTGCCGTCGTCCTTGCGCGCCTCGTCGGGGAAGTCGGCCGGCACGGCGCCGGCCTTGTACCACTCCCGCAGCTCGGCGCCGATGTCCCAGTCGCCTGTGATGCCGAGCAGCTCCTTCTCGTGCCTGAAGATTTTCGTGCACGTCTTGGCGATCCCGCCGTTGACGATGCGCTTGTCAGCGGCCAGCGTCGTGCCATCCCATGCGATGACGCTCATGGCTCGTCTCCCAGCCGCTCGGGGAATCCGTTGCGCTCGGACACTTCGTTGAACTTCCGCACGAGCGCAGCGCCGAGGTCGATGCCGCGCTCGGCGCAGAAGAGGTCGAGGTAGATCACCACGTCGGCCGCTTCCTTGGCCATGCGTTGGGTCCGCTGTGCGGGCGTGAGCGGCTCCTTGTTGCCGATGAGTCCATCGCGCGTGCGGTTGAACATCTTCACCTCGCTGGCCAGCTCGCCCAGCTCGCCCATCGCGGCCACGAGCCAGTCGGATGGCGACCACGACTCGATGCCCTCGGGGTGCCAGCGATTGCAGCGCGCCACGTTGACATAGCGCAGTTGGTTGAAGGTTAGGCTCATGCGCTCTCCTCGAAGCGCGCGGTGCGGACCAGCTCCTCCAGCAGCAGTGAAAAGCCCGTGACGAATGCCTCGTTGCGTGCGAGCTTGTGGTTCATCGTCATCAGAATGGCGTGGGTGCTTTCGTGCCAGAACGTCTTCTGCTGCTGATGTGCCGTGCGTCCCCTGTTGTTGGCGATGTCGTAGATGCGGATTTGCTTCGGCGGTGGTGGCACGCACAAGCCTGCGTGCTTGCCACTCACGCTGCTGGTCAGCCGCCGGACAGTCCACTTGCGGCGGCGCAAGCGGAACGAGGTTGGTATCGGATGTGTCATTGTTTTGCTTCTCCATAGCGTTGGTGTGCGCCGACATCGGCGTCTAGCGGGATGCCCGGCAGGTACACCGGGTCCACGATCATCTGCTGGCGAACCCAGACCTTCGCCTTCGCAGCGTCTTGCTGGCGTGCGAGTGCCGCCAGTTCATCGTGCACCGTGAGGACCACGGGCAGCCGCTTCGCGACGCGAAGCATTCCATCACTCATCACGATGCGAGCCAGCCCCTGCGTCACGTTGTTGCACAACGTGCCGGGGTGGATGTACTCGATCTTCTTGCCCTTGCGATAGGTGTACGCAGTGCGGCCGCGCTCGTCGCGTCCCTTCGCCAGCTCGGGGTACAGGATGCGCATGCCGTTGGGCATGAGGATCGCGCCCTTCTCGAACGTCAGGCACTTGTAGGTGTGCGTTGCGCCACCATGCAGGCACTCCTCCAGCATCTGCTTGAGGAAGCCCCAGAACTTCACCACGGGCTCGGCCGTCGCGCGGTAGCGATCGATGATCTCCTTCGCCACGATGCAGTGGATCAGCAGCTCATCGTCGGTGCACGCGTGCGGCACGAGCGCAGCACGCTCCATGCACCACTTGTCGCCTGTGAACTTCATCACCTGCTGCGCAGTGATGCCCATCTGCTTGGCGTCGGCCACCGTGTAGCGCTTCGGTGGAGCGCCGAGGAAGCCGGCAAGAAGCTGCCCGGCGAAGCTCGGCCAGCCTAGCATGTACCCAGCGCCCAGCAGCGCGCTCTTGGCCGATTGCCGAAGGACAGGATGGGTATCTTTCGTCATGCCCGGCACGCCGAACATGCCGGCGCCGAACTGCGCGTACGCGTCCTGCCCGGAGCGGAAGATGCCTTGCAAGTCCGTGTAGCCGCTCAGCTCGGCCAGCACCCGCGGCTCGATCTGCATCAGGTCGCCGACGACCACCACGTAGCCGTTGGGCGCCTTGATCGACTTGCGCAGCGCGCTGCCGCGCTTCATGTTCTGCAGGTTGACGTTGCTGCCCTTCGATGCCTGCCAGCGGCCCGGCCCTGCGCCCCAGTAGTTGAGCGGCACCGGCAGCGGGCCGCGGTGCGAGATGTCGATGAACCGCTGGGCACGCGTGCGGGCTTGCGTGGACTTCACACGGAGACGTGCCTCGCAGAGCAGGGCAACGTCTTCGTTGTCGCCGTTCTGCATCTGCTGGAAGAGCGCGTCGCTCTTGGCGAAGGCGTAGATCATCTTGCCCTCGGCCTTGCCCTTGCCCGACGGCGAGGGTTTCATCGGCGGATCGACGCCCAGCAGGCGCAGCACGTCGGCGAACGTGTCGTTGCTGGCCAGCTCTGACTCGGTGCGATTGACGCGCCCTAGCGCCTTGGCAAGGGCGTCCTCGTCCTCCTTCAGCGCCGTCTCCAGCATCGGCGTGTCGAATTCGAGGACGGGTCTGGTGTACATCTTCACCGTCATGTCGATGAGCTGCAGCTCGGAGATCGGGAACGAGGGCAGCATACGGATCAGCAGCTCGGCACACAGCCAGCTATCGTGCTTGCAGTACGTGGACAGCTCCTGCTCCACGAGGAAGGGCAGCTCGTCGAGGATGTTCTCGGACGACGCGAGCCCGTCCATCTTGCGCGGCAGCTCGTAGCGCTCGGCCAGCGTCTTGAGACTGTTGCCTGCCTCGACGCCGTGGAGGGCACGCCCCATCGACAAGGTATCGAGGATGAATGCGGGGTGGACACCGTAGTGCCAGAACATGATCGACACATCGAACGCTGCGTTCTGTGCGACCACTGCGATGCGCGTCCAGTCGAACGCGGCGAAGAATGTCTTGAGCCCGGAGCGTCGCACCCACACGGGCTGGCATGCGTTGGTCTTCAGGTCGATGAATGACCACGATAGGCCCCACGCCTTGAAGCGTGGATCGCGGAGGTACTCCTCCATAGTCTGACAAGAGAAACCGAGTTGGACTGCGCGGCCCCACGCAGACTCGAAGTCGATGACCATGATGCGGTCAAAGGGACGTGGCATTGGTGCTCCCGAAAGGGGCCCCCGGCGTTGCGCCGGGGGCGGGGCAAGTCTTAGGCTTGCTCTTGCTTCTTGCGACGACGCTGCATGTAGGCCAGCGCGGCAAGGCCGGCTGCGAACAGCGCGTACGTCTCGGGCTCAGGGACCGGCGTCACGTCGAAGGGGGTGCCTCCGGGCGGGACCGTGCCGTTGAACCAGCCGCTGCCGCCGTTGGCCAGCCCTTGCGCGTGAGTGGCGAACAGGAAGCCGTTCTTGCCTTCCGGTCCGTTCACGCTCAGGCTGTTGAACTGCGACAACGTGGCGCCGAGGAAGTCCCACGACAGCGTGTCCGTGCCGTTGAACCGGTTGCCGGGCGGGGCGTTGTCCAGATGGATGATCCAGTCGAAGAACCCATCACCGTCTGCCTTGAAGGCGTTGCTGGCGAACTCGAAGCCCAGGAACGTCTCCGTGTTGCCCGTCACGTTGGAGATGGTGAGCGGACCGCCGTTGTAGTTGCCCGACAGCTCGCGGACGAACTCGCCCGGAACCATCGTGCCTTGCAGCTCGAAGTGGACCCCGCCAACGAACGAAGTCACCGTGAGGGTCGAGCACCCCGTGGCCGCAACGGCGCAGTCGGTGCCACCGCTGAACTCGTTGGTGAAGCCGATGTCCACCGCTTGCGCGGGTATATGGATGAGTGCGAGCGCCGTGGCGATCGCGAGGAAGAATTTCTTCATGACGTTGATTCCTGTAAGAGTAGAAAACCGCCGCCCTCGGCGGCGGTGAAGTGGCGAGGTGCAAGGCTCAGGCTTGCGCACCCCCCTTCTTCTTGCGGCGCAGGAACGCCAGCGCGGCGAGGCCGGCGCCGAACAGCGCGTACGTCTCCGGCTCGGGGATCGCCGCCACGGTCTGCAGGTTGCCGACGTAGGACGCGGGCTGACCGGCGAGCAAGCCGCTGATCGTGCCGCTGACCTCGAAGGCGTAGGTCCCGTCGAGCGGCCCGGTGAAGTCCAGCACCGAGGCGTAGTTGGGGATCGTGTTGCTCGTTGCCAGCAGACCGCCCAACGTCAGCGCCGTGCAGGCAGCGCCCGTGCCGCCGCACGTCGAGCTGACCACATCGAACAGCCGCACCGTGAAGTTGCTGATGTTCGCGATCGGCAGGAAGATCACGTCGAGCGCTGCGTTGCCGGCCGGGTTGATGTCGAAGACCCACGTATTGCTGAAGTTCCCGTTCTGCCCCGTGGTGGCGTTGCCGAAGGTGCTGTTGTCGAACATGGACGGGTCGTGCTCGCCCAAGTTCGTCGCCGGCTGGCCCGTGATGTAGACGCAGTTGTCGCAGACGACGACCGCGCTCGCAGGTCCGGCGAAGAACGCCAGCGCTGCTGCTGCCGCAAGGAAAAGTTTCTTCATTTCAAGCTCCTGAAAATGCCCGAGCTTTCTGGAGGTGCTCGGGCTGGACCTCAGTGATCAATGCCTCTGTTCGTTGCTCTGCATCGCGGCGCTGATGACCGATGCGCGTGCCTCCATGTAGTACTGCAACATGATCGACGCCTCGTCGTGGTCCGGCGTCAGGCAGTGCACCATCACGCGCCGCATGCCGTCGTCGCCCTCGACCGCGCGCAGCAGCACGGCGGGCTTGTCCGGCGCATCGACGATGCCGATGGCGATGCTGATGAAGTTGCGCAACGCGTACCGCTGTGAGTCGGTGAAGTGCTTGGTGCGTGCTGTGAAGTCGTCGAACTCCGCTTGCTCCTGTTCGTTCATCTCGTTCATAGGTTGTCCCTTCGCTTCCGCCGCAGCAGCGGCGGGGTGATGTCCTCCGGCACGAGCAGCCGCCGCTCGGGCCAGTAGCTAGGCGGCTTGATGCGCGCGTGCAGGGCGTCCACCGTCTGCGTCACGAGCCCTACGTTGCCCTTGTGGATCAGCAGCACCACGGCACCAGCCAGCCGTGCCTTGTCTGCGTTGTCATGCTGAAGCGTCGTCGGTTCCTCCTTGTCGTCACGCTTCGCTTCGATACCGAGAAACTGGCCACGGACGCAGCACACGAAGTCGAAGTCGCCTGCCTTGCCGTAGCCGTTGGCAGGAGGCATCCTGAAGTACACCCCCCGGCCATTGAGTGCGTTCCTGATCTGCTCCTTCACCGGGGTTTCAATGGTGCGTTCCATGTTCCTCCTTCTGCCTTAGGTCGCGTGTGATGTCCTTCACGGCGTTCTCCATCGCCCGATAGTCTGAGGCACTGGTGGACGCAAAGTACAGTGTTTCATTTCCGTCCTTGCTGCAACGTATCCGGGTGGACTTGCTGCCCTGCTTCACCTCGGAGACGCTGATGCCGACCGCCCGAAGGCGGTGCACCAGCTCTCGGTGCCACTTCTGCATGGTGCACCTCGCCCGTCAGGCTGACAAGTCGAACTGGTCGCGCAGCTTGTTCACCGCCTTGCGCACGTCCTCCCGCTTGCTGAAGTCGTCACGCAAGACCTGCGCCGTGGTGCCGTCCAGCGCCTTCTCCAGCGCCGTGGCCAGCCTGTCGATGTCGTGCCCGGCCAACGCCGGCAGGGATTTCACCAGCGAGCACAGCTCGAAGGCGCTCGACACCAGCGTGTCATGGAAGCGCTTCTGCTTGGGGTCCCCCGTCTTGGCGTCCGTCTCGGAGGTCAGCCGGTCGGACATGCGCGCCAGATGCTCGCCGAAGCGCTTGCTGATGTCGGCCAGCATCGCCGCCTCCCGCTTCGCATTGGTGTTGGAGAGGCTCTTCTGCAGCTCCTCCAGCGCCTCGTTGCCCACGTCCACGCGGAAGTCGCCGGCCGTCGGCACCGGCTCGATGTCCATGCCGATGGAGAACTTGCCGGCGATCTCGGAGGCCGACGGGAAGTCGTCGCGCTTGAACATGTCGCCGAGGGCCATCGCCTGCGCCGTGATCAGCGAAGGGTAGATGCTGATGAAGCCGTCCACCTTGGCGTTGAACTCGGCCATGTACCCACGCACAGTCTTGTCGAACTCGACCAGCTTGAGCGTGGGCAGCAGTCGTTGCCCGCTGTCGGTCCACGGGAAGGTGTTGTCGTACACGTAGTTGCGGGCCTTCGTCGCGATCTGCGCGATCTCTTCCAGCTCGGGCCGGCCGGCGAGCAGGTTCTTGTTGACGCGGGCGGCGCCCTTGGACTTAGCGCCCTTGCTCTGCTCGACCTCATCGGACACGCCGCGGTCCAGCTTGCGCGCGGTCCACTGGGAGATGGCGAGCGTCACGAGGATGCCGCAGGAATTCAGGTTTAGATGGTTGTTCATAACATCTTTCAGGTTGGTAGGTGGGAGTGTGGAATTATACATCAGTCTGGGTCAGGGAATCCTCCTCAGGTTGAGCATGTGCATCATGGCTTCCGCCGTGTTCGAGGCGTCCGCTTTCAGAAGCATGTCGTCGAGATCGGCCTTCGCATCCACGGGCAGGTTGACGACGAAGACGAGGCGGAACGTGGCGATCTTCTCGGCGTCATCCTGCATGCCGATCTCCTCCATGTACCCGAGCTGCAGGATGTAGTGCTTGCCGCCGAACACGCTGGGCAGCACCCGATGCGCGTGCAGCGCACGGCCCGACCACTTGCCGTCGAGCACGCGCTGCGTGGCCACGCGTATCGGGATGAGGTGCTTCAGCTCCGTGACGCTGCCGACGACGTGCGGCTGCGCCTCGCGGAAGTCCTGTCGCTGCTGATCAGCGATCGCTTCCGACGACAGCGGCTGCGCCATGCGCGGAAGTTGCGCCGCGCGCATTGCCTTTGGCGGAATGACACCCTGCTGGTTGCTGCGCAGCGCCAGCTCAGTCGCTCGCTTCTGATCCATGACCTGCGTGGCGGTCAGCTTCTTGTCGCTCATGCGAACTCCTTTCGTCTCAGGTTGAGCATGCCGATCATGGCGCGTGCCGCACGGTTGGCCTGCTCCAGCTCCTCGGTGCTACCGGTCATCTTCTCCAGCGGGTAGTGCATGATGAATTTCACGCGGAACACACGCGCCTGCGGGTCGCCCGGGTCGAGGATGGAGCCGAGCTGGATCAGGTAGTGCGGGCCACAGAACGTGCCGTTGACGACGCGGTACTCGTCCAGCGCGTGACCGACCCACGTACCCTCAAGCAACTCACCGTTGGCGTGGTGCACGGGCATGAGCGGGTGCATCGCCGCCACCGTCCGTGCACCACGCGCATCGAGCTGGGTCACAGCGTCTCCTTTCCGATGCGCAGCAGCTTGCCTTTCAGCGGACGGAACCGCGCGTTGCCGACCACGCCCCACAGCAGCGGGCCGGGCGGGCACTCGTACTGCGACTCGATCTCGCCGTCCGTGAGGATGATCGTGGCCTTCGGCTTGAGCTTGGCCTTGGCCATGTACTGCGCCACGCACGACACGATGGTGC
>Ga0105252_10000211_pt1 | contig 46130 bp, 74 predicted proteins | sample EasRivMeERMZT100_FD_89675 | JGI IMG/M metagenome (GOLD analysis project Ga0105252, IMG submission 89675) | Soil microbial communities from meander-bound floodplain in the East River, Colorado, USA - East River MetaG ERMZT100 | ecosystem: Environmental > Terrestrial > Soil > Floodplain | place... | reverse complement strand
TGGAATGGCTTTGCGAGGCGGAGTGAAGCAAGTCGAGTCGTTGCGAAGCGATGCTGGGCGAGGCCAGGCAAGGTTACCAATTTCACGCGGCGTGGCAGTGCGGTCGGAGGCGATTCGCTGCGCGGCATGGCGGTACGAGGCCTGGCTTGGCGCTGCACGGCATGGCCAGGCGTCGCTTGGCAAGGCTGGGCAAGGACCGGCTCGGCGCGGCAAGGCGAGGCATGGCGAGGTTCCAATTTTCGAGTCGTGGCTATGCCTTGCGAGGCATGGCGCTGCACGGCTGGGCGAAGCGTTGCTCCGCCGATGCGGGGCGCTGCACGGCATGGCGATGCATGGCATGTCACAGCGCGGCAAGGCAGGGTTACCACTTTCTCGAGGCGAAGCATGGCCTGGCTCGGCGCGGCGCGGCATGGCTCGGCGCGGCTCATCGGTGCGAGGCCGAGCCGGGCGAGGCGAAGCGCGGTCTGGCCGGGCATGGCAAGGTTCCACTTTCAAAGGCAGGTCGAGGCATGGCTGGGCGAAGCGATGCGAGGCTTTGCGGAGCATGGTATGGCCAGGCAAGGCAAGGTCCAACTTTCTCAAGGCATGGCCGGGCACGGAAGTGCCGTGCCGGGCATGGCTTGGCAAGGCGTGTCAGGTCTCAGCAAGGCAAGGCTCTTAACACTCACACAATGAGAACAGGTCAAATCATCGAATACAAAGGGTGGGATTCAAACGGTTGCTCGAGCTTCCGTAAACGAACCAATCAAAAAGCCACACCAGAGTCATTAGCCAAAGACTGGTTCAAGCAATTCGATGACGAATTCCACATAGCATTTCCGGGAGATACAAAGTTTTCCCAGTTAGTAAACATCAAAACATCAACACATTGAAAACGTTCACCGCAACAATCCAGGGTTTATCGTCCCTGATCCAACACCGCTTCAGCGAGTCCGCCGAAGCGCGATCCTCAACCCGCGCCGCCGTCGTCGAAGAGCGTATCCCACGCGACGAAGCCGAGAAGTGCTCCTATCGCATGAAAGACGGCACCTGCTATCACCCAGGTGCATCCATAGCACGACTACTGCGAGAGGCGGGCGGAAATCACAAACTCGTCGGAACGAGAAAATCTGCCAAATACTCAGTCCCAGCCGCGGTTATCGTTAATGAAGAAATTTTAGTTCTTACAAACGGAGACGGAAAAACACCGATCAAAGATTTCGAGGTTGATTCCCGTCCTGTAGTCATCCCAGCAACCAAGGGTCGAGTGATGCGTCACCGCCCGCGGCACGACTGCTGGAGCACTAAATTCACATTGGAGATCAATGAGAAGATTCTGCCGACGGATTTTGTTCACAAACTTTTAGTTGAGGGTGGACAGCAACTCGGGCTTGGCGATTTCCGCCCTGAAAAAGGCGGACCGTTCGGAAGGTTTAGCGTCGTTTCCTGGAAGGAACTTCCGAAGAAATAATTTTGGCTCGGCGTGACATGGCGATGCTGGGCAATGCGAGTCTTGGCAAGGCAAGGCTATGCAATTCGAGGCAAGGTTCCAACTTTGGTTAGTGTCATGATCTACGAGGCGAGGTTCCAATTTTTAGCGGCAGGGCCAGGAGGGTCGGGTCTAGGCACGTCCGGGCTCGGCACGGCTCGGCCCGGCGGGGCGAGGTTCCAATTTTTCAGTGCGCGGCTGTGCATGGAAGTGCCGTGCGGTGCATGGCATGGCCCGGCTTGGCTTGGCAAGGCTTGGCCCGGCGGGGCGGGTCCCGGCGAGGCGAGGTTCCACTTTTTCAGTGCATGGCGAGTTGCTGCAAGGGTTGGCAAGGCAGGGTCTGGCGTTGCCCGGCCGGTCACGGCTGGTCCCGGCGGTGCTGGGCCGGGCATGGTGAGGTACGGCGTGTCCGGGCATGGCAAGGCGAGGCTTTTAACACAACACAAACACACAACATGAGACTGATTTTTGACCTAGAGTGCGGACCATTACCTCGAGAGGTAATCGAACCGTTGTTCGAACCATTCGAGCCAAATAGTGGCTGGAAAGATCCGGTGAAGATTGAACGTGCTCGTCTGGAGTACATAGAGGATTGCATCGACCGTGCCGCGTTGAACCCGCTCACGGGGCAGATATTGTGCATCGGTCTCCAGGAAGACGACGAACCACCTTGGGTGCTTATCGAGGATACCGAAGCGGAACTAATTGAGGAGTTTTGGAAAATTACTGGTCTCAGGCAGGTTACTCACCAGCTTGTGGGGTTCGACTCGAATCGCTTCGACCTGCCGTACCTCGTGCGGCGTTCGTGGATTCTTGGGATTGGCGTACCTAAGTGGCTGAGGAAAGGACGGTACTGGACGGATCAGGCCATCGACTTACGCGAGATTTGGCAGATGGGCGACAAGTCGGCTAAGGGTAGCTTGAACAGTATTTGCACTGCGTTGGGGCTTGGGTCGAAGACGGAGGAGAGCGGAAAGGATTTCCACCGGTGGTGGAAGGATGACCGGCCTAAGGCGGTGGCATACTCGCTGCAAGAGATACACCTTACCAGTGCCCTAGCACGAAGGCTTGGCGTATGAGCAAAGGTAAAACGTTCCTTCTCTACGTGGTTTCCTTGGCCATATTTGGGGAGCTGTTGATGTCCTTTAAGGACAAACGGGACATCCAAAGACTCGAAAAGGTTTTGGACTACCACACCAAAACCATCCAGTTACAAAATCAAACACTGAGTATCTTAGTCGGAAGGACAAATTCACCATGATAAATCGTAACCCCATTAAAGAACGAGAACGAATGGCCATTGGGATGGTTGAACAGGCTGGATGCCCTATTTCGGCTCCCATTGCCGAAAGATTTTATCCAGAGCTGAAGTTACAATGGACGTTCAACGGAACCTATTTCGCTTTGGAGCAATGGCGTCCAGAAGATGGATGGGTTGAAGTGCCAGTGGTGAAAGTAGGCGGAGCAATCTAATGCCACGATTCACCGAAGCTGATTACCAAGCGTTCCTGGCCAGGAGTTTTAAGGACAAAAAACATGAAGCACCATGCGAAAATGAAAAGCGGCGTGGCTGGGTCTGCTTCTCCTCGAGGATGGAAAGAAGGAGAACGCCGCGAACTTCAGTACGAAGGCAAAGGCATCGGCATGTTCGTGACGTGGAAAGACGGTTGGTGGTATTTTACGGGTGAATCGAGATATGGAGTCCACGGAGTGATGCATGCGTGGTTGGTTAATCATCCCAAAATCGCCACCGGTGAGATTGGAGAATGGAAACTCCGCTTCAGCTTCCTCAAATGGGAATGGAAGGCGAGACCGGCCATCATGAAGCGATTGGGGGTGTGAATGCCACGATTCACCGAAGCTGATTACAAAGCGTTCCTAGCCCGTAGTTTCAAAGACACAAAACATGCTGCACCATACGAGGATGAAGGAAAACTCCAGCAAGAAATCCGCGAGGATGTTCAAAGGCGCGGATGGATTTGCTTCTACTCCCGAATGGATGTCCCAGCCACAACCAGAATCGGAACCCCAGACTTCATCATTGGAATGGACGGCGGACGCACGCTCTATGTTGAGTGCAAAAGTAAGAACGGAAAGGTCGAAGACGAACAAGCCGCGACGATTGCTTGGCTTCGTAAGCTGGGTCATCGGGTGGTGGTCGTCGCGTCGATGAAGGAATACCTTGAATCACTGAAATGAAAATCGTCACAACTAGTTCAGAGTTTGAGTGGATTTGTGCGAAGGCAAACGCAGCACGACACAATTGTTTGACCGGTGAGGAACGTGGTCAAATTCTCCCAGAGCGACAGTATCAGGCGTGGTGTATCTACTCCTCGAAGTATCCCGAGCAAGCGCATGCTTTCAGAGCGGCAGTGGCGGCGGTTCTCGGAGGCGGTGAACCAGACCCGAACCAGAAAGAATGGGAACTTTTATGAACTTCAACACACTGAAGGAAACGCCTCCTAAACCGTCGCGTTACATTCGCAAGCCCATTGCTAGGCCGCTTTATTCGAAGAACCCTGTGCTGGCTCGGGCCGAGGTGCAGGCGATACGTGCTCGCGGTTCGATTAACCTCGAGGAAGCTCGGGAGTTGGTGAAATACGGGCTCAAGAAAAAGCTCCTCAAGCTGCCATGAGAACTACCGACGTACTGCTTTCGCCGGCAATGGCTCGGGCTCGCGCTGAGGGTCGCAAGACGGTCACGCGGCGAATAGTCAAACATCAGCCTGACGTTTCGCCTCTCGTAGCCTGCGTGTACAAATCCAGGCGTAATCAGTGCCCCTACGGCAATCCGGAAAACCAGATTCGCTGGCTCACGACCTGGGCGGCTCCTTATTATTACGACCGTAACCGTCCGGTTGAAGTTTCAGCGACTCGTCCCCTTTGGTCTTATCATTTAAGCGACACTAAGCCTGAAGAGTTCGGGAAGTTACGTCCGGGACGATTCCTACCGGGTCATTTGCGATACAAAATGCCAGTTGACGAGGTTGTCTCGGTCCGAATCGAGAGGCTGCACGACATCACGGAGGATGACGCAATCAAGGAGGGCGTAAAGGCTCCGACTTGTGAAAAGTGCGGATATACTCTGTGGGACTGCAAAATCCAGATGGACCACAATTTGTGCGGAGAACCAACTCCATCCAGTGCGATTCCGGTTTTTAAGTCACTCTGGGAATCAATCAACGGCAAGGGCTCGTGGGCAGCCAATCCTTGGGTGTGGGTGCTCGAGTTCAAGCCAATCCAACCATGAACTTCACCTCTGACATACCAACGGAGCCGGGGGCGTACTGGTGGAAGCCTGATGAGGTAACAACTTATGCGGTAGTTATACATCTTGATAATTGGTTTGATTGGAAGGAATCGGCAAGAAAACGAGGCGGGCTCTGGTCCGAACCACTGGAACCCCGGAAGCCACGGTGCGTGTGGAAGCGAGTGACTACTTTGCATGTCGGGATACCATGGAAGTCTGGGTGTGGCATTTTGAAGGTAGTCATTAAGCCGTACACGTTCTGCCCCTTCTGCGGCGGTGAAATCGAAATCCAATGAGCGAAGCACCTAACGTCACTCAGTTCCCCGGCGTTGCCCGCGAGATCTATCGCCGCAGGAAAATGGAGGCTCGTAACGCCTATCGGTACGGGTCCGAAACTCTCGATGAGCTTGCCGACCGGTTCCAGGTGGAGAAAGCCGACCTGACGCGAATGTCTCGGGCCGAAGGCTGGCCAAGCCTTAGGAAGAAGACGCACGAAGACATGGCTCGAGCCCTCGAGGCGCGGGCGGCGGTGTCTCATGTCCATCGGAGGGTCAAGTTCCTGAACGATGGCTCGAGGATGATAGACAAGTTGGGTGACTTGATTAACAAGGATCTGGACCGCATCGCGGACGGTATGCCAAACGCGAACGGTATTCCTCCGACGTTAGCGGACGTTAAGGCAGTAACGGAGGCGCTAGCGAAGTGGGTGAAAGCCGGAAAGGATTTGTTACAAATTCCCGACGAAATAAACCTGCCGGCGAAGCGGAGGAGTACAGGGGACATCATCGACATCGAGCCCATGTCGCCGGCTGGGATGAACGACCCGTTTGCGATAGAGGCACCAGAAACTCCAGTCGCGCCGATCCAATGAATATCGAGCCTGCATCGGTCTTTGCGTTGGAGATGGCTAACACCGATCTCCGGCGAGAGAACGCAGATCTTCGCTACCAGCGCGACTACTGGAAGGACCAGGCCGCTACGAAGCAGAAACATATCGACGAACTCGACCGCATGGTTGCCGAAGAGTTGTCAGTCAACGCCGACCTTCGAAAACAACTCGCTAAGAAATGAAACGTTCCGAGCTTAACGCGCAGCTCTCCATCCTGGCGGAGATTCGGAGGATGCGATACAAGCCGACGATTAGTAACCTCAAACCAACCCCCTCGCCGTTCAGGGATACAGGCGGCACGATTTTGATGAGGATAGCGCGGGAGGATTGGGTAAAGATTATGGCTGCGGTCAAAGCAAGGAAACAGACGGCCGCGCAGGTGGTTCACTCGAGAGACTGGTAAACACTTATGACCAACACCAACGACACAGTAATTGTTATTTCAGGCGGCGGAGTAGGGGGAGCCAGTCCCGACATAGTTCCCGTCTACGGGCTGACCACAAACAAAATAACCGGTGGGGCTGGTGGTTCTGGCGCTACTTACAGTCAATGGCGCAGAGAACCCGTCGAGCGTGTTTCTACAATCTACACCAACATCACGATAGTTGGCGGACGCGGCGGTGACTACATCGACAATGGCGTGGGCGTGGGTGTTTTTGATGTGATTCACTTCTTCATCACGCTAGTCACGCTGATTTTGGTGCTACGCCTATCAATCAAGAGTGACGAGGAAGAGGCTCCAGAAGAGGAGGAAGAGACCGATGAAACCTAAGAACATCAATGACTCCATGAAGGCCTTCTTGAAGCACATGGAGGAGACAACTGAGAAGGCCAAGCAGGCTCACAAGTTTGAGCAGGTGCGCGAAGCCTGGCTCTCGCTCTGCGAATCGGATTACACCAACACCGAGGTGTACATCCGAGCCTTCGGCCGCGGCATTGCTGCACGCACCGAATCTCTGCCACCGTGTGGTGACGGGTCTCATGAGCGGATTAAGATCCTCTGGAACAAACGTCCCGCGGATTCCGACGAGGAGTGGCTGTCACCGCTGATTCGAGATTGGATTCTCGAGATCAACCAGGACGCGGTGGAGAAGTTCGGAGGCTGCTTAACGGCCTATGTGATGGGAGTTCCGTACCGCTTCAAGCCAGGCAAGAAACCCCAAAAGCTGTACAAATGAGGGAAACTAGGCATATATGCCCTGAAAAGGTTGATTATGAATGTAATCATGAAGCTCAAGAAGCGGAAGCGTCAGACGGTACAGCGGGCGGAGATGGTAGTCCCATTGAAGGACCGGACGCTTCAACTTGTCTGGAACCTCGGAATGAAGCCGGAGCACCTGGAGCTAGAGTGGGTGGAGGTGCCTCGTGAGTGACACAATTGATTGTCTTGGGCTGGAAATTGAGGAGTTGCAGAGGGAGAACGCTCAGTTGAAAGAGGAATTGGCTACGGTTATCGAGGAATGCAAAGACCTACGGGTGGAAAACCAACGGCTGTACAAGCGCCTAATCAGGTTGGAAGAGGCTGGAGTGCTATGGGCGGATGCCGCCAGCGTGAGGTTAAGCCGTGAGTGAACCATTCAAATGGTGGCTACTTCGTTCCAGAGATGCGTTCCTGATTCTGGAGCGACCCTTATCTTGCTGGGAATGGGCCTGTGCGGCTTGGCAGTGATTCGCCGATCATGAAAGAAATCAAAATCACCATTGATTGCTCAAAGAGAATGGACGTTCGCTTCGTTGAACTCACCCGAGGCAGCAACGAAGAAGAATGTGTCTCCAAGTTCATCAGCCGTGGCATGGTAAAGAACCTGGAGGCTTTGTGTGAGGAAGCGGGTGGACCGTCCTTAACGACGGAGATCCGAAAGCGTCTTGATCCAGGACCAACTCCAACTGCGGACCACTTCGGTAGTTAGTCACTCCTTCGGGTACGGATTCAGCCTCTTGGCGTCGTCAAGCGACACAAGGGGTTTTTCCTTACTGGCATGAATGAATTCTTGTTTAGTTTTGGAGGCTTTTAGGGCACTCCTGCAAAAAGGAGTTTAGTCTTCAGCTCCACCAGCCAGCAGCAACGCCAGAGGTGATTGTCGTCCTGAAACACCGATTCGCGTTCCTCGGGTTCCCAGAACAGTGATTTTACGATGGCCATTTCCTCGTCGGACGGTGAGGTAGAGTCTCCTGGAGAAGCAACCGACACATGGTCCCAGCCAGTATCCACTCCGTCGCGTGCAACCACGGAAAGAGACCTCCCGACCGCGGCGGATGGCGGAACGAGAAACATGGAGTACGGAGCCTGACGCTTGAACAGGTATTTATCTGGTGTTGTCATCGGTTGTCTGGGTGGTCGGACTTCGAAATGTCCAAGGAATCGACTACGGTGAGCTTCAGATTCTTGTACTTCTCCATCAGTTCTATCGGTTTCTCACCTCGTTCCAGGCGCTTGAACTCTCCCTCCCAGTAGCGTGTCCGGCATTTGCAACTGTGCAATTCGAGGAATACTGCGGTCGCCACTTCTTGCCAAGCATTTGGGACAAGAGTTGAAAGGCTTCCTCCTTTGTAGAGTTCAGCGCAGAAAATACGCTGCAACTCTTCGGCAATCTCTTGGGTGCCCATGTCGCTCAGCCTTTTGTCTTCGGTGTTCATCGGGTGTCGTAAAAGCGTTCATCTGGGTCGCCAAGGTCTGAATGAGCCCGGTTGATTTGGTCGCAGGGACAACCAGCCAAGACGCCATCGCATGGCCTGAACTCAGGGTCACATCGGCAGAACTTAACCATGGAATCGACAAACTGCTGGTATTCCTCTGTTTCGTAGGGGTTACAGTTCATGGCTCTAATTGCAGCCTTTCGGATGTCGCCGCTCCTAACGTTTTTTCGAACTGTTCTAGGCATTTTTCCATTCGTCGGACGTGAGCCCAGACTTCACTTACGGTCCGCTGCATCTCTTCCTGTTCTTCCTCGCCGCTGACGTAGTCGAGGATTTGGTTCCGCTGACGTTGCAGCAACACTTCTAGTGAGTCGTCTTTCATGCTTTTCTCCTCTCTTCGATCAGATTCCAGAGTGCAGTTCGGCACCCGTCACAAAGGCCTGCGTATCCGTTGATATCTTTGTTTGATTCACCTACGGCGCAGAGAAGGCACCTCGTGGTTTCATCGCGAGGCTTGGGAAGTATCAGAGGAGGGATTGAATCGTTGACAACCTCGATTCCAGAACACTGGCATGTCAGTTTCTCTCCATCGAAGACTACCGTCTTACTGCAAAACCCACATTTCCAAGCCAGTCTCATTTGGGTTTTCATGGCTTCACCTCAATCTCCCCGCCGCAGTCTGGGCAGAACTTGTTCTCCGGCTCCTCGTCGTAAATCGACCCACAGGTGCCCTTCCACATACCTCGCGTCCACCTGTCGTCGCATGGCTTCACGATGCACTTCGGCTTCTCTTCGAAGCGTCGGTTCCACTTGTCGATTGCTTCATTCACGGTGAACGAAATATCGTCACAAGTAGCCTTGCAGGCGGGGTTCTTGCAACGAACCCACTTGCGGTCATTACCTTCCACTCTCGCCTCTGTCCCGCAGAATGGACACGGCTTAATCGGTGGCATTCGGAAAACGATTTCTTCACTCATGGCTTCACCTCTTCCGCCGCGAATACTTCGACCAAGGTCTTGGGTTTTGGCTTGGTTTTCTTACCCGCCAGCTTCGCGAGCCGCTTCTTCTCCAGCAGTTCCAGCTTGAATTGGTGCCTGGCTTCGAGGTTCATCTTCCGTACAGTGTCCAAAATGGAATCCGCCACATTGACCTTCGTGAAAGGTGGCGCTGTGATCGAACCGAACGGCCGCCCAGTCTTCTTTATTGGATTAATTGTGTCTCCCATGTGCACAAAATAATTGGACAGATGAGATAAAGCAACTGATTGTTTGGACCGAACAACAAAACACCATGAAAAACACACTCACCACCATCGCTCTAAACGCCTCCAGGACGCATCCTGTTGGATTGACCACCATCTTGGCAGGGGTTGCCATTCTCGGCTCGCCTACGGCCAACGCTGGCTTGTTTGACGAGGAATCCTTTTATCAGACTGGCGGGACACTTCCTGCTTTTAGCTTCTGGAGCACGGGTCACAGTGCTCCCTTCGTTACCCCGAGCGGTATCTTCAGCTTCACTGCCTCGGTGTTTCAGACTCTCCCCGAGGACACGATCCAGTTCGAATACTACATCTCCGACCCGAACATCCTTCCCGTTCCGACCCCTTGGGAGACTGCCGAACAAACCTTTTGGGATGATGCCTTCGGCACGGGCGGGTTTCCCATCGACGGCCAGAACCCATACGTTCAAGACGGGACCATTGAAGCGAGCGGTTGGACGGCTCTTACCTTTGGGCCTTGGGTTCGAGTCTGGGCCATTAAAATCGAACTCTCGGATCTGACTTGGGAATGGGACGAAGCGCAGCAGGTCACCGTTTCTGGAGTAAATTGGGAATACACGGCTCAGCTTATCTTCGAGCAAGGCAACCCCAATGCGGTGCCGGATGGCGGCGGTAGCCTGGTGTTGCTCGGCTTTGGATTGCTTGGGCTGGCTGTCGTTCGTCGTTAAGCCTATGGCCTTCTTCGACGATCTTCAGCTCGACGTGTTGTCGGCTCCCATCGTTGGCGTTATCCCCGGCTTCTCCTTTTGGACGGCCGGCAATTCCTCCAGTTTTACCACGCCGACAGGGGTTTTCGCCCTAACTGCGAGGGTAAGACAGCCTTTGCCCGAGGATACGATTCAGTTCGAAGCCTACGTCACCTACGTGGATCGGGCCGCACCGCCCTACATCGACCCTTGGGCGAGCCACACAATCGAGCAGTACAACGATTACTTCCTTTGCGGTGGGTTCCCTGCTGATGGCGCGAACCCTTACACGCAGCAAGGTGCTTTCAAAGCCAGGGGAACCACCTCGTTGACTCTTGGCGAGCATGTTCGGACCTTTGCTGTCCTGTTGAACATCCAGCCGCCTACGTGGTCTTGGGACGGCGCACAGCTCTGTACGGTGAGCGACACCACGTTTGTTTATCGAGCGCAGTTGATCCACGAGGATAAGCCAGCGCCCTAAGGCTTGACGCGGCTGGTCCACGGCCGCAAGGTGTCCTCGTTAGGTGTTGTTGGTGTCTAGGTGTTTGAAGTAGGTTGTTTTGCGGTTTTGTTACTGTTCTCTGTTCAGCATACTGAGCCCCGGTTTCGCATGCCGGGGCTCTTTGCTTTTCAGATCCGCGGCACGCTAACGCTCCCGAGTTCCGCGAAGACTCCGAGGCGGCTACCACGCCCTAGTTTGTCCTGGTAGGAAAGAAAAAGCGCCGGCTCCGCCCTGGAACCGGCGCTCTGCTTGGGTCGTTGTTGGTTCAAATGGCTATCTCGGCTTTGGTCTCGATAACCGACCAGATAGTTGCGCCGGATCGCATGTCCACAACGCTTGCATTCCAGCCACTACTAACTTGCCACTTGGCCGCTTCGATTGCTTCGCGTTTGGTTGAGAACTCTTTCTTCATTCCTGTGAATTCGTTCGAGAGTAGTTTGTAGCGTAGGTATTTGTTTTTCATGGTCTCTTGTGTCTTTCTCTGCAAGTCGCGCAGTTCGATTGCGTAGCCGATTCGCTCGGCTTCCGTTAGGCGGTCGGGATTGTATCGCATGGTTCCTCCTGTACATCCCGAAGCACGTAGCCAGCGTCGCGCAGCAAGTCCGCGATTTGCTCCGTAGAATCAGAATTCCATTCGTTACGGTCTAGTACCGCGTGAATGGCATCGCAAAGTGCCTTGTAGTCTGTAGGCGCTTTCAGTGCGTCAAGCTTGTCGGAGTTCTCCTCTAGTAGCTGGTCGATTGCTTCGACATCGCTTTCCCATTCCGCGCTTGCGTAGCGAGCGTTAAGGGCTTTGCGCTCCTCCATCAGCGAAGCCTCCAAGGCAGCCGTGGCGTTCATGCTTCTACCTCCACGGAACGCGCGGAAATGGGGCCGGCGAGTTCCTTCGCTAGTTCGATGCTTCTCCAGTTCCTATACGCCTGCCAGCACTCCATTGAAGGCGTCCAACGGAAGCCAGAAGACTTCATCTTGGTGCGAATGTCTTCGGCTGGCTTACCTTTGAAGTGTAGCCGCACCCGATTGTCTTGGGGATTGTCTTCGAACCTTGCGTGTTCGCCCTCGAATTCCGTGGTTGGCTCTGCTTGGACGTTCCTAACGGTTTCGATGCGCTCTTTGATCCGGCGGATGTTCGCGCCATTATTTGTGAGCTTGTAATCAGGAAACCCGATTCGACCCACGAAGTCGGGCGTTAGAAGTGACTTCGCTTGATCTTCAGTCAAGCCAGTAGCCACCAAGGCAGCCACTCTTTCATCTTGACCTAGTTTGGAGGTGGCGCGGATGGCCTTGTTCGCGGCCTTCATCCTCTCCTGAAGTGTTTCCAGGTGCTTCAGTTCTGCTTCGAGGCGTTCCACTGCGTTGCTGTCGCTTGATAGTATTGGATCTCTGTAACTCATGTTTGTGTTGTTTTGGCCGTCACAATTAACGGACCAATAGGCTACCCGCATCGCGGATAGCCGTATTGAACCGTCAACCGATAGCTTTCTTCAGGTTCTTCAGGAGATTGGCTCGGCCCGCTGCGCCGCACCTATCCCGCATCCACGTCGCCCAGTCTAGGAACGTCAGAGGTTTGCCCGTCTGCCGATCCGAATAGCCGTAAGGGTGAGCCATTGCGGCGAGCTTGGTCTTTTGAGCTTCCACAAGCGCCGTGAGTTCCAAGCTAACGCTTGTGTCCTTTTCGTCTCGTTTCGCTTTAGCCCTGGCGCGGAATTCAGGGCTAGTACGGTAAGCCCTTAGAACTCCCGCATCGCCAACCTTGCGAATGCAATCGCAACCTACCTTGCTTAGCTTCCCATCGCTGGATTTGATAATGCATTCGTAACAGATACCCGTGCCGCAATAGTCGCATGAGCCACCTGGTTGCGTGGACCCGTCCGGGTAGGTTATAAGATTCTTATTCTCGCCAACGAACCTGAATGGAGCTTTTCCAAGCCCGGCGAGTTCGAAGGCGTGTTTGCCGACTTCTGTTAGATTGTCTGTTCTCATGGTAGTCTTTCAAAGGCCCATTTGCGCTTTCAACCAAGCCGAGTAGGCCAAGGCCGTTTCTTTGACGGCTAGTTCGTGTTCGTAGTGAGCGGCGTGTTCTCTTTCCAATCTCCGATTGTACTCGATCCACGCCTGCCGCTCGCGAGAGACGTTAGGCTTATGTTTGATGCCTTTCTCTTTTATGCTGGCTTCAACGTAGGTTAGCCATTCCGATTCCGTTGGCTCTTTATCGGTGTCAGAGTACATAAGTTAGGAGTGTAATTGATCGGCAATCTGGTTAGCGGCGTCCTCGGCGATGTCTCGCGATTTACTCCGCCTGTACAGGCTAACGACGCCCCAATAGCGATGGCTGTATGCTCCACCAGTGTAGCTATTGTCCCCGGTTTGATAACTCCAACTAAAATCCTTCTCCTCACTCTCCGGCGTAAAGCCGAACGTAACCTGCATTCCGGGCGTCTCATCGCCATCGTAAGCCCGGTAGTCTTCTCCGATACCGGCCTTTAGTTCGATCAATAGCTTGGTCCACATTGGCACAAGCGAATCCAAGTGTTCACCACTCTTCTCTAGTTGCTCTTTAGTTAGTGTTTGCATGATGTCTTTGTTCTGAAGCGTTCCTAAACGCTCCCTAACTGGCTCGCATCGCAAGCCAGCGTAGGGAAAGCTCAGTCTTCGTATTCATCGCCATGCATGCAGGCGAGGTACTCTAGCCACTCGCGAAACGGATTCCGCACCTTGCGGCGGGATTCAATCGCGATGACAACCAGCGCAATTAGCGGGATAGCCAAGAGGAGAAGCGCCAGCGTGTTCATCGCTCGTCTTTCTCAATGATCGACAAGATGTCCCATCCAGCGTCATCCAGCTTTATGGCGAGGTGAAGCAAGCTCTCCGCTTCGCATTCCCCCGTGCTAACTAGCCCTTTTGGATACCCGTATTTGTGGACCTTTACCCGATACCGTCGAATCTCGACATCCGTAGCCTTGCGATTGGCTGATTCCCGTTGCCATTCGGCCCAATAGTTCGCGCTCACTGGCAATCCTCTCCGTAGGTGCGTTTCAATTCCTCGAAGAAAGCCTCAGTCGAGGCCGGTACAGGTGCATCCGTATGCGCCCTGCGTGGAATCTCAAACACGCCCTTGAAGTAGCGTGGGCAATTCAGCGTCCGCCCTACAATCCCATCGCGTAGCGTTAGCTGGACCGAAGCATTCCCAAACTCCCGTAGGTACGATTCCAGGAACCAAAAGGGAATCGCCCAATCGCAATCCTCTTCGTACTGCCCATCGCTCGCTTGCGAATAATTGGCCAAGGCTTTCGCCTCTGCCGGTATCAACGCATTCAGAGCCGGGCAGATAACCATTCCCCCGTGGCTCGGCGTCGAGACGATCCAAAAGCCAGGTGCTAACTCTTCCTTGTGCTGGACCTTTCCCCACTGCCCATACTCAAGAAGCTGTTCGAACCGCTCCTCTTCAGGCGTTTGTATCCGCCCATTGCGCCCAGTTAGCAACCGAGCCGCTTGTTCCATCGTGTTTTTGTACATAGGTGTTTTGCTGAATCTCCTCTGTTCAGAGACTCAAGTAATTCCCCCCGCATCACGGAGGGAATCAACTGAGCCGCTCAATCAATCCGGCAAACAAAGTAATGCGAACAAGCCGCTATCGCGTCCAGGTGGCTCGATTGATCGTGAGCCAGTTCAATGGCCGTAAGCTCAATCGCCTTGCGACTCTCCCCCTGCCACACAAGATCCGTTTGAGTCTCCGGCCGAACCTTAGCAACTCCTCCACGCACCTCGCCCGCCGCCACTATCGGCCCGCGAACGTGATACACCCGCACAAGGAATTTCATGATCCACGCTCCTCAGTCGAGGTGATCGGCCGTTGTACCGGCCCGCCCCAATAGTCTACCCACTTCGCATACGCTACCCGCGTAGCCCAGTCAGTATCCTCAGTCGGATTAAGCCGCCACTCTCGCGCAGCATCAACATACGCTTGCAGCAACGTCGTCTCTTCAGTGTTCATTAGTGTCCTCTGTTCAGTCCCGCCTTGATCGGCAGTCCACCTGAACGGCCCTCACCGAGAGCCGCTCGCGTGAACCGTCAAACCCCAAACCTCGCCTCCCACGCCGCATCACTCCGCCTCTGCGCCTCCGCCCTAATCGCCTCCGCACTCGGTACCGTCGCCGCCCACGCCTTCAACTCCGCTATCTCCCGCCCAAGCTTGGCCAGCCTCACCTTGTCCTCAGCCATCATCACCCCAAGACGCTTCGCCTCCTCAAGCATCCGCCTTACCTCCGCTCGATTCTCTTCAGTATTATTCATGCCCATTACTTGTAGCCAATCAATCGTCTAGTGTCAAATACCTTGTTCACAAATCAGGAACAATCAATCCCACACTCACAGGCCTGCCGTCAACGTCCCCATCGCTATCAGCCACTAACTAATGCCCTCCCTCCTCTCCCAACCTTACTATCCTAAGTAACTCACTCATCATTCCATCCTCAGCCAATCCAGCCTCGATCCGCCCATCGTCCAGCCACCACTCGATCCACCTCGATCCCTCGTCCGTTCTTTCGCCTCACGTCCGCGCCGCTCGGCGGGTCGAGGCGCTGGCGCTTCGGGTCGAGTGGTCGAAGCGGGTCGAGGTGTCGGGCTGCGTTGACGCGGGAGTGACGCAGCCGTTAGCGTCCACTCATGACGACGAAGCGGACTCGACCGACGATCAAGTTCTCGACCCACGACTTGGCTGCGCTCGTCGGCCGTCACGTCGAGACGGTTCGAGACGAGGCGAGGCGAGGGCTGTTCGACCGTCGAGACCTCGGCTCGCTCGTCCGTTACGTCGCCGGCCATCAGCGCGACCAGTCGCTCGATCCGTCCGTTCGCGCCGCCTTCATCGCTCTCGGTCTCGCGCTCGGCGTCGATAAACCTTTCGGTCCAAAGGAATCCCTTATTTCCAGACCGTCACCACGGGTCAGGCGGGTGGGACCCGCAAAGTCGGGCGTGGAGGGTATATAACGTCTCTCCGAAATGTGAGGTACCCGTTAATTCGTGGGTACTGGCGATTTCGGGAGGTCGTTGGATTCGGGAGGGTACGTGGGAAAACGGGAGGGGTGTCGTTTTTTGGAGGGTACCCGTTAATTGGGGAGGTGGTCGTTCGCCTTTGGGCTCACTAACACGAAGCCCTACGCTATCGCTACGGGAGAGTGATGGGGTAGGTGCCTACGCAGAGCAGGCTAAGAGCTACGGCACGGAGATAGTCGCTCGCCACTACGTGGACTCGCGATTTGTATTAGTAGGGAGGCAATTTAGGCGTCAAGGATGGAGTGGGGTGATGATTGGTAAGTGGTTGGTGCTCTAGAGAAGATAGGTGCGATATATTCTCAGGAATATATCGGAGTACCTTGTTATGTGGAGTACCGGACAAAATCGTTCCAAGATCGGGGAGCTGCTACCTGAATTTGGGGTGTGGCAAATAATCGGGGCATTTTATGCCACTGGACAAATTCGTTCCAAGATGGGTGAGTTGGAGCAAACCATGGTGTATAAGTTGGTCAGAGTTGGTGTGGAGGAGTGGGAAGGGTATCGGTGGACTGGTAACCGGAGGGGATGGTGTTTAGAGTGGGTATTTTGGTTAGAGGCAGGGAATGGAGTGGATGGGGGGTTCACGTACGTGATTAAGGAGGGGAAGTGGTATGTGTGAGAAGTTGTTCTTTTTCGAGGAGATTGGTAGCCAGGCTGAAGCGGTTGAGCAGTTTTTGGAGATTCTTAGGGATGTACTGAAACCGGTGGACGGACAATTTCGGGGGTAGATGGGTCCCTTTTATCCGGTAGATTGAGGGGTTGCGGTGTTGGAAAGGGGTGTGGTGTGGTAGGTGGATGAAAGCCGCCGGACTTGTGGTTGTCGTGGTGTTTTGGTGGGTTCTTGGGGGAATTGTGTGGATTTTGAGGTGGTGCTGGAGGTAGTGGAGGTGGGTGGATCGTTATCCGTGGCTCCAGATTCGGGCGGGTGGTTTTGAGAAGATGCGGGAGATATTGCGGGGATTTAGGCGGCAAGTGGTGGTTGTGGAGACTGGGTGTTACCGGGGCCACGAGGAAGGGGATGGCGCGAGTACGAAGGTGCTCAGAGATATTGTTGGTGAGATTGGTGGACGGATGATTTCGATAGATATTGAGGAAAAACACTGCGCGATAGCTCGGGTAGCGTGTCCGGAAGTTCGGGTTATTTGTGGGGATTCTATTAAAGTGTTGTGGGAGTTGGGCGGGATGGGAGTGAAGGTGGATCTCTTGTACTTGGACTCAATGGACGGGGATTGGGCGAACATGATACCGAGCGCCGTGCATCACCTGGGGGAACTGTGCGCGGCAAGTCGGATGTTGTGGGAAGGGAGCGCCGTGTTCGTGGACGACAATCGAGAGGATGGCGTCGGGAAAGGGATGTTCGTTAAGTCGTTTCTGAAGGATATTGGGGCCGAACAAGTGTGGGACGGATACAACATCGGGTTCGTACTGCCACGGCCGGTATTCGTGGAAGTGTGATGGGGTAATTTAGGTATTGGCTACAGTAGTGACGGTGGGTAGGTTGACGTTCGCAGCGTGGCTGGGATTGTGTTCCCGCTAGCCTTCGGGTTACCGGATAGCCGTCCTGATCGCGCTGCATTACTTTCCCAAGCAAAGCTGTAGTTACTGAGACGGCGTTGAGCCGGGGCAGCGGACACAGCTCCTGGGGCGGGCGGAGTGTTTCTTTAACGGGATTCACTTCGCCCGTTTTGCTTACTGGACCGCTATTTCTCCACCGCAGTTGTAACAGAACTTTGGCAGTCGTCTCTCGATGTAAGAGTCGGTAGTTCCTTCGCATCCAGAAACCCACAGGTGGTGCCCCTTCCTCCACACGCACTTCGGCTTCGCTGGCTCGAGCTTGCACCAGAGCCCTGGATATTTGGAGATGGGGTCCACATAGCCGCGGAAAATCACTTCGGTCTCTTCTTCGCCGATTTCAACCTCCAAAAACATCGGGCTGTCACCCTCTTTGGTTTTCCACATGTACATTCCAGGCTCCGTCGGCAGTTCAGGTGTGAAGTTCATGGCAGTGGATTGTTAGTTGGGTCAAAGGATTCCGGTGGCATGGGACTAGGCTGAGGCGGAAAGAATGGTTCGTTGGCGCGTCTCAGTTGCGACCTGAAAAGCTGGATAAAATCAATTAGGTCATCAAAATCCTGCGTTGTTGGTCTTTGGAGACCGTTGAAGGTTAGGATGCAGGTGTTGGCTCCTAGCGGGAAGGTGTACTGCGCGATGAGATGTGTGTTCATGTCTGCTAAACTAATGGGGGTTCTGGTCTCTGGCGTGAAATAATCCGGGTTTATGTCGGGTTGATATGTTTTTTTGAGGACGTACTTGTCGCCTTCACGCTCGAATCGCATCGGGTAAGGGTAGCGTTGGTAGCGGTCCTGGTCTGGTGTTGTGTCCATGTTCTGGGGGGGTATTACCATAGCGGACGCCTCGAGAAAACGCTTCCTAGAGCATTTTAACGCGAGGTTTTACGGTCGTTAATCATTAGTGAGTTGCTTAGGATTACACCGTTTACAAGTGTTCAAATTTAACGAGATTTCGAGAATTTGGTTGCCACGAGGGGTTTTTGGGGGTTGGAGTCTGGGCAGACGGTAAGTTTGCTGGGGGTCGTCATCCCGGCTTTTGCGTTTGTTGGTGGGTCGTCGCGGGCCTGCGGGGGAGAAGTTGCCTGCCTAGCGACAGAAGTGGTGACGTGACAAACGTGAAGGGATTTTTCAAGTGGCTTGTTACATGACGGGTCAGGACTTTGCTAACTATCTAGTTACGCAAAAGGAGGTTTATGATCGGGAAGTGCTCAGGGATATTCGTCTGACAGATGGCGAAATCGGGCACTTCACTACCGGAAGTTGGGATTCGTTTACCGAGGTTCAGCACACCAAAGACCGCTTTAACGTGGTCTTCCCCAATTTGTCGAAGAAATGGCGAGCCGCTCCGAACGGAAGCTGCGTAGGAACTCCCTGCGATATTCCCTCGAGCGAAATCGGTTGGGGAAATACACGGCTGACCTACAGCCGGGAGCAGATCAGTTACCGAACCCAGTTGCTCTGCTTCGACGACATGACGAACCAAACGCATGCCGTCCAAAACTTCTCGCAGATCATCTCAGATATTCTGAAGCCCAGCACCAACTGGATTGTGTCGGACTTCGCCAAGCGCAAGGCCGCGCAGTTGGCCGACGCCAAGTGGCTGGCGAATTCAACTCTGAGCCCGTTCACCTTCACTTTCGAAGATAACGGCGACTCGTCGGTTTACATGACCACGAGCGGGACGCCCACGAGCAAGCTCACGCCGCAGATGTTGCGCCGGCGCTTCAATCGCCTCGCGGCTATCGGCTACTTCGGTAAGACGGTCGATAAAGAAATGCCGATGTGGGTCGAGTTGGTCACCGATAACGACACGCTCTATGATATGGTCGAAGGCGATTCGGCGATCCTTCGAAGCAATGGAGATCTGGCCAGCACCCAGTGGCGTTTCCAAGAGTTCGATAACGTCGGGAAGTTCTGGAAGTACGGCTGGTCCGGCAAGATTGGAAATTATGCCACGCGGGTGGACTTGTTTCCTCTTCGCTTCAATCGGGTAAGCAATAACCGGTTCCAACGGGTGTTTCCGTACAAGAATATCAGCGCGTCCAACGGAATGAAGGACGACTGGAACGTCGATTACGAAAACGCGCAGTACCAGTTCTCCAGGATTCATCACCGCCTTGGCATTCGGCTTCTGACCAAGACGCTGCGTCCGATTAGCCCGGAGATGCCGTTCATGAACCGCAGCCTGGCCGGTGAATGGCGCTTCGCCATGGATAACCTCGGCGCGGATTGTAACGGAGTAGCCATCGAGAACTATCGCCGGAATAAAGGCTTCTTCTTTGCCGATTTCGATATGGCCGCGGAGCCCCTGCACACGGAATGGATGGAAACGATATTCCACCTGCGTAACGCTCCTTGCATCGTGACTGTGGCTTCCTGCGCTACCGATCCTGGTTATCCGCTACAGAATTATGATTCTGCCAATGCGGAATGCGCCAACGATGAGGTGCTTTACCTCACACCGGTGGCTAGTGCTTCGGGTGATTACAACGTTTTGGCCAATGCCGTAACACTCAATGGTGTGAACCAAATTCACCCTGTGATCGTTGGTTCCACCACGCTCGCCGCCCTGGCGACCGAGTTGACAACCAAGATACCTTGGTTGGGTACTTGGGCCGTCGCGGCTAATGGCGTCCAGCTAACCCTGACCGGTGGCAATGGTGCCGCGATCAACATCCCTTGGGTCACAACGTAAGTTTGAAGTAAACCATTTATCCGGGGCCGTGCTGGGATGTACCGGCTCGCCCCGGCTTTTTTATGAACATATTTCGTACACTGATTTTCATTCTCAGCGCGTCGGTTGCACTAGCGCAATCGACCATCATGTATCCGCGCACGGTCAATACGGCGTCGGACCTGTTTAACCTTCCGATACCTCCAGTTGGGAACACGATTCCGCAATCAGCGTTGCTATTGGGAACGGACGCTCCTGGGGATGGTGGGGTGGGACTCTTGTGGTGGAACTACGAAGAGACTACGGCTGCCGATGGCATTGACTATTTTGGCAATGCTAATCCGGCGTTCAATACGACGGGACGTTGGATACGCTTGCCATTTGCGCTGACCAACATGATTACCGGTGGTGGTGGTGGTGGAGGTTCTACTAACCTTACATCGACTTATCCGATTACTATTACTAGCGGAACAACGGTTGGAATGTCGATAACCAACGGTTTGGTTTTCTTACCTGAATCAACTCAATCAGCTCCGAGCAGCGGTATAAAGATTAGCAGCATACAGCCGGGTGGGGCTGGTCGTGACTTGGCTACTCTCAAGGAGCCAAATGGGTACTCCAGTTTTATTGGATTTCAGCAGCGGATGTTCGTAAAAAATCTGACTGGTTCTACGATTACTGCTGGGCAAGTTGTGTATTACAGCGGTGATGACGCTAATACTCCAGGAGTAACCTCCCCTATTCCTACTGTTGCTTTGGCGATAGCTACTAACTTCGTAATGTCTACGGTAGCCGGTATTGCTGCTGAAACGATGGCATCTGGTGGTGGTGGTTACATCGTTACTTCTGGGTTGATGAACTTTAACACGTCAAGTTTGGCAACCAACCTGACTTACTATGTTCATACGTCTACGCCCGGTGGGATGACGGCTACGAGACCTACTGCTGGAAATCAGTTCATGACCCCCATCGGACGAGCAGTAAGTATCGGTTCTGGTGGACGGTTTTTGGTTGATATTACGTTTCCATCATTGGGTTCATCTCTGAACACTCCAGCGGCTGATAGGTTGTGGATATTCGGTTCTGGTGTAGATGGAAACGCAACCATTACTACTCCACTCGTTTTGACTCGGGACATGTATTACACGTCACTGACGATGTTTACGGGTGGTAGTATCGACACGGCTAACTACAGGATATTTGTCACTGGAACTCTTAACCTCGTAAACGCTGAAACTAGAGCTATCTTTAACTCTGGTAATGCTGGTGGTCATGCGGGAGTGTCTTCGACGGCTGGTATTGCGGCAGCAGCCGATACTGCGGCGACATTATACAATGCAACCGCGAGCACGGCTGGTGGGAATGGTTCTGCGACAACAGGTGCTCAAGCACCAGTATCCGTAGCTGGATTAGGTACAGGCGGTGCCGGTGGTGCCTCAGGTGCTGGTGGTCTTGGTACGGTCGGTAATCCTGGTGGTGCTTCTCGCGCCGGTGGGACAACGGACAATATCCAGCCAATCCACCGAGCAACAGTGGATATGCTCCAAGGAGCGAGCCTTCAAGCTGCTGGAGCGCACGGTGGTGGTGGTGGCGGCGGTGGTGGTAATGCTAGCTCTGGAATTGGTGGCGGTGGCGGCGGTGCCGGTGGCTCAGCCGGTGTCCTTTGGGTAGCTGCTCGCATCATTGCGCGTGGCTCTAACCCTAACATAGAAGTGTTTTACAATGCTGGTGGTCGTGGTGGTGACGGCGGCCAAGTCGGTGCCGGAGGTTCTAATGGTGGTGGTGGAGGCGGCGGTGGTGGCGGTGCCGGACAAGTCCGAATCCATTATGAGGTTCTAACGGGTGGACCAGTTACTGATTGGATTGGTAGCACTGGAGGCCGCGGAGGAAATGGTGGTGCCGGATTTACCTCAGGCATTGGTGGTGACGGTGGGTCTGGTGGTGAATCTGGTTTCATCTGGGTGTTCGACCTTTTAGGTGGAACAGTGACGTATCAAGCCGGCAAAACGGCTGGTTCAGTGGGTAATGCTGGAGCTGGTCTTGTAGGTGGCTCAGGCGGTGGCGGTGGAATTAATCGCATGACCCTTTAAGGGACACCTCGTGAAGTTATTGGTCCCAATCTTGGCTTTGCTGCTACTGACAGGTTGCACTACAGCCATCGGGCAAACCAGGATTGCGATGCTTTTCGGAGTTGGTCGGGCTCAGCAGCAAGCGTCTCTCGCGGCATCGGGGGAACCGTGGTCGCAAAGCTCGACCAACTCCTGCACCTGTCGGTGTTGTAACTGTTGTGATTCGCAAACACCTGTTCCACGTAGAACTAAACGCCGATGACGCGATATGGTGCTAATTGGCCGGATGACGCTACTCCGATAGCCATCGAGCGTGCGTGCATCCGCAAAGGCGGCAAGTGGACCATGACCGGCCAGCAATGCGGGGCCGGCCTTTTCCAGCATTACCTCGAGTTCCAAAAGCTCCTTTGGCCCTGGAAAGATTGGCAACGCTGGAACCTCATGATCCTCGAGGAGATAGTTAATGGCACGAACACCGGAATCTTGGGACCCGCATCGAGCGGCAAGACTCACGAAGTCGGCTCCTACATCCTGGCGGATTACTTCTGCTTTCCAGAGGAGACTACTTCTCTAGTTTCATCGACCACCCTCCAAATGCTCGACCTGCGCGTCTGGGGCGAAGTGAAGAAGCTGTTCCAAGACGCCAAAGAACGCCATCCGTGGGTTCCAGGCCACTTGAACGAGAGCCGGCACCGCATCACGACCGTCAGTGGCGATATGCAGGTCAAAGATTTCCGTAACGGTATCCAGGGCATCGCTTGCCTCCGCGGATCGACTTACGTCGGGCTTTCAAACTACGTCGGAATCAAGAACAAACGGCTTCGCATCGCCGGGGATGAGCTGCAATTCATCCCGAAATCCTTCGTGGACAGCTTTCAAAACCTCAGCAAAACCCCCTCGGACTTCAAAGCCATCGGAATGGGTAACCCCAAGGACCCAACCGACGCCCTGGGAACCATGTGCGAGCCAACCGAAGGCTGGGACTCCATGGACCGATCAGAAGTCACAAAGATTTGGCAAGGTCGGATGCCCAACACTCGGGTCATCCAACTCGTCGGAACGGATGGCCCGAATAAGAACGCTACCGAAGGGAAGGAACCCTACCCGTACCTGATTAAACCCCATCAGATCGAGCAGGACAGACGGTACTACGGCCCGAACTCCATTCAGTTCGCCATGATGGATTTGGGCATGATGCCGGTGGGCGGGATGAGCAACCGGATTGTCACACGCGATATGTGCCGGTCCAATCGAGCCATGGAACCCGCCGTGTTCGCCGGCAAGGTAACCAAGGTTCTGGGACTAGATGCCGCCTACGGAACCCTCGGCGGCGACCGTTGCGTCGCCATCGAGTTGTGGTTCGGTCCCGACGTGAATAACGAAGCCATCATCGCCGTTCACGGAATGCCATTAATCATCCCGGTCAATTTCAGGAAGAGCGACACTCCAGAGAACCAGATCGTTAAATGGGTACGCCAACATTGCGATAATTCCCAAATCGACCCGGATAACGTGTTCTTCGATTCCACCGGCCGCGGCACGCTCGGCACCGCCTTCGGCCGGCTCTGGTCCGCACAGGTCAACCCGGTGGAGTTCGGCGGCAAAGCCTCCGACCGCCGGGTTTCAGCGGCCGATCCACGTAAATGCAACGAAGCCTATGGCAAGTTCGTCACTGAATTGTGGTATCAGGTCCGAAACTGCATCGAAAGTAAGCAGTTCCGCGGCATCACCGACGAGATCATTGATGACGGCACCTCGAGGGAATACATGATGATCGACGGCAAAAAAGTGGATGTCGAACCCAAGAAAATCACCAAGGCTCGCATGGGCCGGTCCCCCGACATATTCGACGCCCTGGTTACCGCCTTCGAAGGCGCTCGCCAGCGGGGCTTCACTATCTCCGGAATGTTGCGGAATTCAGGCCGAGGCCCCACGCTTTGGGCCAAAACTGCCCAGCGCCATCAACAGATTTGGAACAGTCACCGTCTTACCTATGCCTCTAAAATCCCGTAATAACCACCCTCCAGGCGGCGGGTTCTCCTTCTACCAGCCCGAGACCAAGTGGTCGCTCCGAGGTGGACTCCCATTTGAAAGTGCGGTTCGAGAGATCATCAATCACCGGAAGGCTAATCCCGCACTCAATCTTGCAACCGATCCGACGGTTGTTTCCGATGAACTGGACGCCTACACCTGCGCTCGCCTGCGATACGACGAGCATTGGTGTGAAAAAAAAACGGTGGAAGTTCCGTGGAACATACCTTCGTTTTCCCCCCCGCCGCTCCTACCGGGTGCGGAACCTGCGGCGGCCGAGCCCGAAGGTACTAAGACCAGCATTTGGAAGCGTGCTGCCCAGATTGTAGGAGGTGTTTCAACCCTAACCTCTTGGATCGGACACGGCGCAAGCACTGTCGTCCAGGCAGAAGCCGACCGACGCGCTTCCATCTGCCAAACTTGTCCGAAGAATGTGCCGGGTAATTTGGTAGAAATCGTCACTGGAGGTATCGCGGAAGCCATCAAATCCGCGATCCAACTCAAGAGGCACCTAAAATTGAAAACGCAAGTGGATGACGAGTTAGGTACTTGCGACGCTTGCGGGTGTCATTTGGGCTTGAAGGTCTGGGTGTCACCTGATGAGGTTAAGAAGTCACTGACTCCGGAAATCGTCTCTGAGTTGGTGCCGCAATGTTGGATGCGGAAGCTGTAATCGTAATCCCGGTGGAAGGTAAGGCCGAACTCAAGGCCGCCGAGGGGTTACTAACCTACCTACAGAACGGGTGGTGCCGACACTTCGAATGCGTTATCGCCGCGGACGCATCATTAAGTGCCCATGAGGTTTGGAAGCTGGTCCGACGCGCCAAGGAGGCTTTTGCGACAGTTCAGGTAGTCCAACCTCCGTTCTCGGTAGAGCCCAACAAGACCGCAAACTGGCTTATAAATGCGGTGATTATGCGCTACTCCAAGCGCCGGGAAGGGGAATTGTGCATCCTTCCACCCACCTGCTTACCCCTGAATAAAGACTGGCACCTAACTCTATTCGCAGGGGAGACGCATCTCTGGAGAGTTCCTGTTCCACACCGACGCCCGATCCACAAATGGGTCAGGATAATGACCGTTGGAATACCCTGGTTTCAGGGGTGCAATTCCAAGGGCTCACTGCGGCTAAAAGATACCGAAGTTATCGGTAACCTGGCTGATTATCACCCCAAATTTGGGGTTCTCGTTGGAAAACCGGTCGTTGCGTACCTGGAATCACTCGTAAAACCCGCAGTTATGCCACAAAACTCACGAGAACTAACGATTCGGCGCTGGGCCGCCATCGGAGACGTGATCGCCTCGACCGGAGTCTGCCGAAAGCTCACCGAGTTGGGCTACCTCGTTAAATTGGTGACGTATGGGCCGTGCGCGGAGGCGCTGATTCATTCACCCCACGTTTTCGACGTTACCGAGCACGGTACTCACGACGTGGATTTAGACCTCATCTACGAGAATCACCCTCAAAAAGCGTTCATGCACGTCAATGACATCTTTACCGAAGCCACTAACCGACAGTTAGCAGCCCGCGGCATCGAACTGGACCTGGCTAACTACGCTTTCACGGTGGTGGTCACTCCGGTTGAGCTGGAGATGGCTCACCGGCAGATGCACATGTACCCGCGCCCGTGGGTTGTTGTGTGTCCTCGGTCCAACATGGCGGCTCGATCCATTCCTTCCCACATCATCGGGCAAGTGGCACCCAAAATAGTCGGGACAGTCTTCTGGTGCTCCGACCAGCCGGCTCCAAAGGGCACCGTGGACCTGAAATGCAACCGTATCCGCAATCTGATGGCCTACATCGGCATGGGTGACGTGATTCTTTGCACTGATTCGGCTCCTCTGCACATCGCCTCGGGGCTCAAGAAGCCAATAGTGGTCGTCCGGCAGTCGTTCGACCCGGCTCTGAGGATCAGCGACCAGCGCGATTACACGGTCATCGAGCGCCAGGACCTCGATTGCATCCCCTGCGGTGCGTATATGTGCCGGATTGACCATGCTAACCCTCCCTGCGGGCTCCTCGACACGGGTTACCTATCCCAAGAGATCAATCAGAAGCTCTCGGGGGTGTTCGGAGCCACCGTTTCGGCCATAATCCCAGTTTACCGACCCGACATCCAACGGTTGAACAGGTGTTTGACGGCTATTTTGCCTCAAGTGAACCAAATCGTGATCGGAATCGACGGCGGATACCTAGTCCGAGATGCAATTATCAAATCTCCCAAGATAAAGTTCGTTTCTTACTTCAGTAAGGTCCGCCGAGGGTACGGAAAGACCTGCAACTTGGCCGCCAGGGAGAGTTTTGGTCGATTTCTTCTGATGCTCAATGACGACTGCTACGCCAACCCGGAAATGGTGAGACGGATGCTCATTGAACTCGAGAACGAGAAGACCGCGGCCGTTGGCTGCCTCTTGCGCTATCCTGACGGACGGATTCAACACGGAGGGACGCTCCGACACGGGATGAACATGGGGCACCTCGACCATTTGGCGACGGAGACCACGATTAAAGCCCCGTGCGACATGGAATGGGTGACTTTCGCCTCCGCCATCGTGCGTCGGGACGTTTTCTTCTCGTTGGATGGGTTCGATGAACGATACGACTGCTATAGTGAGGATTCCGATTTGTGCTTTCGGATCGGCCGCGCCGGTTGGAAGATCCGCTATACGCCGCACGCGAGCGCCATCCACCAGGAGTCAATGACCACGAGCCCAATGAAAGGGCAATTGCTTCAGGCTGGGAATGCGACCTTTCGAAAAATCTGGGCAGGAAAATTATGAGGATCTACGTGGCAGTGTGGCACATACCATACACTCATAATCTGGCCATGGCTTTTCCGGAACACACGTTCCTTACGCCGGGATGGGATAACCGAATTCGTGAACAGCCACCAAACTTGGAGGTGGTGACAGAAGAGTTCCACGATTCCGTGGATGTCGTCATTGATTCTCTACGGTCATTCAAGACCTTCGAGATGCCGTGCCGGGTGAAAGTGAAGCTGCTGCACATGGAATGCGGAGCCAACACACCAGAGGATGACATCCACATCCAAGACTGCATCCAGAAGGCCGATGCAGTGGTTAGCGTGTCGGAGCACAAGATGTGGACCTTCGGGCACGTTGCCAATCACCCGAAGATTGTGACGATACCATTTGGACTCGTTCCATTGCCGATGGGAAGGCCAGTCCACGGAGTCGTAGGCACGCTTTACAGCGATATGTCCGAGCAACAGGCGATAATCTGGCGGCACGTCCTGGAACACTTTCCGGATGCCGAACTGACCGGATACCGGAACCCGTTCAACGGAGTCGAGCCTAAGAGTTACCAGGAGTTCGACGAACGGTTCTCGCGCATGGACGTGTTCGTTCACACGGTCGTTGGCAATTCAGTCGGGCTCAGTTTCGCCGAGGCGATGCTTAGGGGGATTCCAGTGGTAACCGGCATGAACACAGATTTGCCGAAGGAACTCGTGAGCGGCCGAAACTGCATCATCACCACGGGCAATGCTCACCAGTCACTCGATGAAATGGTGATGTACACCAAGCTGTTGATTGGAGACCGGATGATGAGGATGCGGATTGGTCACGCGGCCCGCCAGGTGGCTAAGAAGCTCTGGGGACTGGACGCGCTCCGTAGGAACTGGACACACGTTTTCAACGGCGAACTGGAGAAGATTTCATGACCTTCGAGGAGTACGAGCAGACGATGGATAAGGAGCTGCGCCGGCCTTACCCGGATGACTTGGTGGAGTTCGACATCATCTCCGATAAGTTGCCGAAATACCAGGAAGGCGACTGCGGTTATTGTACCGCACACAACTACCGATCCATGCGGCTGGCTCTGTACCTGGCAAAGCCAAGATCCATATTAGAGATAGGGTTCAATCTCGGTCATTCGTCCATGTTCTGGCTTAGGAACACGACTGCAAGCATGGTCTCTGTGGATGTTAAAATTGATGACCGTGTTATGGAAGCTGTTCGGGTTTGTGAGAATCAAGGTAAATTACGCTTCTGCTTCATGGATAGGGAGAAAGCGTCGCATTTAATGCCTGGAGCGTTCGATTTCGCGTTCATCGACGGTGCTCACGACTACGAGAACGTGGTCGCCGACATCCTGTGGTGCTGTGAGTTGAAGATTCCCTATCTGTTCTTTGACGATTGGCTAACCATATACGGTGATGTCCAGCGTGCCGTGTTAGATAGCGGACTAAAAATAATCTGCATATCAGGAAACCAAGTGCTTGTAACATCAACCGACAATTACCCCAGATACTATGGCCTATGAAACAGAAAAGTACCGGCACCTAACTCTGCCGTACATCGCCGGCAACGTCATCGACCTCGGGAGCGGAGGTTGCCCCGTGGTCCCACACGCGATCCAGGTGGAACTGCCTACCGCGGAGTTCAAACACTACACGTCCGGATCAACGCCAATGGTCGAACCGCAGTGGCACGGCAGCGCCTTCGACCTGCCATTCAAGGACGCCACGGTGGACACGGTGTACTCGAGCCACCTCTTGGAAGACGTGTTCGAATGGAAACCGGTTCTGCGCGAGTGGGTGCGCGTGCTCAAGTCTGGTGGCAACCTGATAATCCTGCTGCCGGATAAAGCACTGTGGGCCGCCGCTTTAGCGAAAGGACAGCCGCCGAACTGCGCTCACAAGCACGAGAGCTACGCCGGGGAGATCAGCCAACGGATGTCGATGTACGGGATACCGGTGCGGACGATATGCGACCAGCTAACCGAGCAATTCGAAGGCGATTACAACATCATGTACGTCGGCCAGAAGTGGTGACTTGACACGTATCTAACTTTACCTATTTACTGTGTCCACACGATATTTATGGACACGAAGGAAATCCAAAAGCGGACCATGGTTTTGATAAACCAGGATGTCTGGCGTAAGGCCAAAATGTTCGTCGCTGAGTTCGGAGGCACAATCCAAGACCTAGTTTCGGAGGCTGTGGAAGAGGACATTCGGAAGCGTCGAAAGGAGGAACGGAGCAAGCGTAAGGAGGCAGCGTGAATTCCAGTGGAATCAGGAAAGCGATTCCAACGGAATATCGAGGCATTCGGTTCCGTTCCAAGTCCGAGGCGATTTTCGCTCGGGCTCTGGATTTAGCTCATTCTGGTAAGTTGATTTGGGAATACGAACCGAACGAGTATGAAGTTGACGGTTGGAAGCCAGATTTCTATGTGAAAAGGCAATACGAAGGCAGTAATTACTGGGATTGCATAATAGAGCTTAAGCCTTCAGAAGTAACTGACACCCACATGGATAACCTTGGAAATAGGTTCTGTGAATTAATGGACGAGAATGTGGGGCTTCTTTGCTATCTAATTTGTGGAAATCACCGAAATTCCAATCGTCATGTTTGGTGGTTTAACGGTGGATGGGATAACGAAACGGACGACTATTTTTGGAGCGTTGTTTTTAGCAAGTTTGAGGAAGCAGCCGAGTACCGCTTCGACCTAAAGCACTGACGCCATGAAGCTGCCGGCATTCCAGTTCTATCCGGGCGATTGGATGAAGGACCCCTGCGTCCGAAGGTTGTCGCATCGCGCCAAAGGGGTGCTGATCGACATTCTGTGCCTCATGCACGAGTCGGAAGAACGAGGGGTGCTTGCGACCGGTGGAGTCCCGTGGAGTGACGAAGATATTGCGCTAGCTGTGGGTGGAGACAAGGCCGAGACCTTAGCGGCCACCTTAGAGCTGACCTTTAAGGGCACCTTAGGACGTACCTTAGAGGGGGCTTTGTGCTCACGTCGCATGGTACGGGACGAGGAGAAGCGTCAGAAATGCTCCGAAGCTGGCAAAAAGGGCGGCGGGAACCCTAATTTCACAAAAGACAAAGGTGAGTCCAAAGGTGGTCCAAAGGGTGGCACAAAGGGTGGCACAAAGGGACCCCCCCCCCCTTCATCTCAATCTTCATCTTCAACTTCGGAAAAAGAAAGCCCTAACGGGCAATCTCCCCCCAAGGGTTTCAAGATTCCTAGCCGAGAAGAGATTCTACTCCACGCAGCAAAGTGCGGGTTGGCCGAAGTAGAGGCGTTGAAATTCGAAGCCTACTACGCCTCGAACGGTTGGAGGGTAGGAAAGAACCTCATGAAGTCGTGGCATTACTCCATGGCTGGCTGGAAGCTGAGGTTGGAAACGGAACGCGGACAACCCCAACTGGCAATTTCAACCCACAAGAAAGACCTGATGGACATACGACAAACACTATGAGCACTGAAAACACCACCCACGAAGAAATCGTCAAAGCGGCCCGCCTTGAATTTGCACTCTTATGGCCTGCTTGGTACGCCAAAGCCCTACAGTTGGGGCTCCCGACCAAGAAGAAGGAAGTGGCTTACGACCTGGCCTGGACGGCCTACCTAGCCGGGAGGACGCAACGATGAGCGAAACACCGGACTACCCGCCGTTCCTCGCCGAAGAGGAACAAGCGATGCTCGGATTCATCATGCTCAAGAGCGATTGCCTCGACAGCATCCTCGATAAACACAAATCCAATGGCGTCGCTTTATTCTACGATTCCAGACATCAGGCGCTTTTTGAATTCATCGTGGGGATGCGTGAGCGTCATGAACCGATTGACGATTTGACGGTCTGCATTGCTCTCAAGGAATACGCGAAGGAAGTGGGTGGACTCACTTACGTTCGGGAAATCATCGACCTACACACCCCCAATGTTCAGGTCTTCCCATTTTATTTGAAGTCCCTCGAGGACATGGCGACGAAGCGTAAACTTTTGAAGTTAGGTATGACCCTTCAAGAGAAGGCTAAAGATCCAATGTTTCCGGTGGATGGATTGTTCTCTCTCATGGAATCGCATTTGGATCAGTTAGTCACTACGGCGGGTTGTTTCGAAGTGAAGGAAGCAGTGATGACTTGCATCAATGACACACAGGAACGTTACAACCGGCGTGGCCAGCTCGGCGGCATCACCACTGGACTAGTGGACCTCGATTCTATGCTCGACGGTCTTCAGCCTGGAGAGCAGACCTTGATCGCGGCCAGGCCAAGCATTGGAAAGACAGCTCTTGGAATGAACGTCGTAGAGGCTGCCTGCATCAAGGGTGGCGTTCCGACTCTGGTCGTTACTTGCGAGATGTCACCAGCCTCATTGGTTCGCCGGATGTGTTCCGGTTACACTGGAGTAGGTATAAAAACGATGCGTACTGGCCAGCTTACGGATGATGACTTCGGGAAAATCAAAGCGTTCACGTACACGGCGAGCAAAGCTCCGTTGTGGTTTGTCGATGGAGTGTCCGGGATCAGCGCCAGTACGGTTTGCTCGACTGTTAAACGATTCGTGAAGAACCACGGAATAAAACTCGTGGTGATTGACTACCTCCAGAAGCTAAGAGCGAATATGCGCCACGAGAAGCGCACCTATGAGATTGGAGAAGTGAGCGGTCAACTTCAAGCACTGGCCCGGCATACCAAAGTGGCTCTGCTAACGATTGCTCAGTTGAATCGGGAATCCGATAAGGACAAAGGCCGTTCACCACGCTTATCAGATTTAGCGGACTCTGGACAGATCGAACGGGACGCGGACACCGTGATTTTGATGCACCGTGATAAGAATGATCCAAGCGATGCTTACCTTTATGTCGCAAAGGCGCGTGATGGCGAGATCGGCACAGTGAAAACATACTTCAACTCTAAGCGCACAAGATTCGAGAACGCAGCATAAACCATGAAACACATACAAATCACCAACCTTGAACAGTTCACCACCGTCTTTGCTGGCACTACACTCAAGCTCAAGCGCGAGTTACTGGCCGAAGCAGCTCTCCTCACTTCAGTAGCACTCTCGAAGGACAAGGACACGGCCGTTAAGCTGGCTACCTCCCTGGATTCCCTGGCACTCGACATCGAGGATGATGCTAAGGTTATCGAGAAACGCATGCTCCGGGCCATCGACACGAACAAGAGCGCCACCGAAGACTTCATTAACCAACTGAAGCTAGAATCAAAACGGCTACTGGGACTGGCGATAGCGGAACAGGCGAGTCCGAAGAAACAACCCAAGCTATGATTCACTACACATGCGACCTAGACGGGTGCGGAAAGAAGCAATCGCATCCTCTACCGATTGAACTGAGGGGCTACCACCCGAGAAATATGTCTTCGGGTATCCTGCTACCGGAACAACTTCGAACGCTCCAGTTTTGTTCTCACGCTTGCTTCGTGAAATGGATTCAATGGGCGTTGGACCATGAATCCAATGTGTCACGAAGGAAGGAAGAGCAGTGAACTTCACGAAGTCAAGAGCCACAACTAGGCAATATCTAATAATCCCGCTTGGAATTGGTTACGCCCAAATTCCACTTGGAATGTCTGAAGACGATTTCGACCTGTTAATTTCCACCTTAAATTTGTGGAAGCGTGGTCTCGTAAAGCCTAAGTGCCTGAAAACCAAAGACGTGAAATTGTATAAGTACGATGATTCGACCCGGAAAATTTCCAGGTTACCGGAGGACCTGGTGAAGTTCTGTCCTGACTGTGGATTGGAAGTTGAAGCCATCAACCACGCCTGCCAATGAATCCTGAAGAAATCATAATGAGCCCCAAAGAGGCCACTCGATACGATTCGTATCCAGATCCCCGATTCAGGATTTTATACGGTAAGACCTTCGATAAGGTGCTGGCGACAATGTTCAACTTACCCCCTGAGGTTTGTACGGTAGGCGAATGTGTTGTCGTAAATGGGCCAAACTTCTCAAGGATAATGTCCCTGTTTGTTCATCCGGAACTAAGGGGTAAAGGAATTGGTGGTTCCATTATGAGGTTTGCCTTGGATCATGTGGTCACACAAAATGAGGTGTATGTGGAGGCCGATTCTTTCGAAGTGTCCCAATTCCAACTCAAGAAACCACCAATTGATGACGCTGGCCTTAGGAAGTTTTACATGGATTTAGGCTTCGAAGCCGTTCCGGGTCATCCTTTTTCACTTGTTCTGAGGCGCAAGGAGGGCGAATCCTGCACTTGAGTGCAATTCGACGATCCAGGTAAAGCCTATTCCGTTATCGACAACCTTAGGGTTGCGGATTCGAATCGAGCGCATAACCGGTCCGAGATTGACAGGGTTTTCAACGGCGATCCGCCCATGACGGACGCGGAGGCCCTGGAAGCTCACGCGGACACAAACACCAACTTCCTGCAAGGCGCTCGGATCACTTCCGACGCTCGTAGCAAGGTTTACGCGGCCCTTTTGGGCGACGACACCTTGTTCTCGGTAACGCTCAAAAAGGCCCCGGAAGAGTTCCGAAGCCTCTGGGGTCAGTACATCACGACCGAGATTAACGAGCTAATCCGCGGCAACACGGTGTACATCGAGGAGCAGCGCCAGGTCATTGCGTCGCTGATCCTGCACGGTGTCGCCCCCCTCATTTGGGACCATCCGGACCGTTGGTGTCCGTACTTCTCGAGCCTCGAGGATACGAAGTTCCCCGGCCGAACCCTCGTGAGTTTGAGGAACCTGGCCTTCTTCACGGTGTTCCGGCGCTACACCCCCTGCGAGCTGAAGACCAAACTCGAGTCCGCGCCGGCCGGCTGGAACAAGGAACTGGCCAACAAATTGATCGAGGCGGCGGCCAAGCGGGTTCAGAAGACGACCAGCAGCGAGGATTACAACTGGAAGCCGGAACTGTTCACGGAGGACATGAAGGCCAACAGCGCCTACTACTCGAGTGACGTGGTGGCGACGGTCGATACGTGGGAGCTGTACTACCTCGACGACAAAGGGAAGGTTCAACTGCTGGTAATGCCGTGGGACTTTGTGACGCCGCAGGGAGCCGGCGACCCCTCCACGAAGAAGGACTTTCTTTTCCAGAGCAAATCGCCCGTAGCCGATAAGATTTCGGAGGTGCTTTGCCTCACGACGGCCGACGGCAACACCGTCCCGCCGTTCAGGATCGACACCATTCGTTCGCTCGGGTTCCTGCTTTATGCCGTCATCCAACTCGACAACCGGTGTAGATCAAAGCTGTTCGATAGCATCTTCGAACACCTCTCGATGTACTTCAAAAAGGTGGGCGGAGACCCGGACCAAATCCCAGCGTTCCGGATGCACAACTTCGGGATGGTTCCTGATGGGTGGCAGGTTGTACCGAATACTGAACGACACATCATCAACGAATCCCTGGTCGGTGGTGGACTGCAACAGCTCCGCCAGATGATGGGCGAGTTTAGCGCGAGCTTCACCGAAAACCTGAATACCTCCTCGACTAACCCAAACGCAACCGCAACCGAGATTATCGCGAAGGTTAATGCCGCGAGCGCCCTGCTTACGGGAATGCTCACGATGCTCTACCAGAACAAGCGGCAGGAATATAAGGAGATTTGCCGGCGCTTCTGTAAGCGCAATTCCGGAGACGAGGACGTGCAGAAGTTCCAAGAGGAGATGAGCGAGTTGGGTATTCCGGATGACATGATTGATGTTAAGAACTGGCGCATCCGGGTGAACAAACCGATAGGCGGAGGCAACAATACGTTAAGGATGGTCAAGGTGGACAAGCTCATGGGTGCGCGTGGGGCCTTCGACGAAGAAAGCCAACGCGAGATCCTCCGGCAGTTCGCCATTGCCAACACCGACGATCCGGAGTTGGCGACGCAACTAGTGAAGCCTGAGGCCGTCACCGAAAGCACCGCGATTCAGTTCGCAACTCTGGCTATTGGATCTTTGATGCAAGGTGTTCCGGTGATGGAGCCCCCCGGTATTTCCCGTGGTCAGTACACGACAGGGTTAATCAAAGGGGCTGGCGTAATCGTTAAGCGTATAGATGACTCTGGAGGAATGGCTACGCATCAAGAAGTCGTGGGTCTGAGCACGATTCTTAAAGAGGTTTTCGAACAGATCGAAAAGATCAGCCAAGACCCACAAAGGAAGGAAGCCGCCAAATTCCTCAGCGAAGAAGCTGGCAAACTGATGAACATGATAAAGGCATACGCACAGCGCCTCGAGGAGAGCCAGAAGTCCAATGGCGGTCTATCCGGGGCCGACATCGCTGAAATTGAAAAAGTCAGGATCAAGGAGCAAGCGAAGATGGAAATCCTCGGGATGTCGTCGAAGGCGAAGGAGAACCGGAAGGACGAAGCGTTCCAACAGGAAGCCAATCGCCGAATGCAGCAAGCCCAATTGGATGAAGGTATCAAGTTACGCCAACATCAGACTGACCTAGCCATCCAAGACGCCGAAGCCGCTTCCAAAATCAATCGAGGCACATGAACACGCCCATTTTATTTGGAAACCACCGTAGAATTCTGATGTGTGGGAATTGGGTTGAAACTGACAATCCAATCACGGTTCGAACCCAAACTGACGAAGAGAAAGAATCGGCATGGAGAAAGTTAATTGCAGCTCAAATCAAGAAAGGCGGGCTGAAAAATTGGATTCCATGTCCCATGGTTAAATCATGAAAGAAGTTTTCCAAAGGAATAAGGAACGAACCCAATGGCTTGCGGATGTGGTATCTCACCCATTCTTCAAGGAGTCGTGTGTCTTCGCCATCGCCCAACACTCGCGCTTCCTTGGTGACAAGCCAGGCGACGAAGCCCGAATGAAGGGAGGCGTTGAAATCCTCCGGATTCTAGGCGAGCTGCCACTCCAAGAAGAAGTCACTAAAGAGACTCGAAAATTGAATTATGCCGTCTGATACCGAAATCGCAGAGGCACCGTCTATCGGTGATAGCATCTCTTCATTCATGGAGAATAAGCCAGAAACGGCTGAACCTCCAGAGACGCCACCATCCCCCGACCCGGAACCAGCCAAGAGCCCGGAAGAACCCAAATCTGATGAACTCGATTTGTCCGGTGCCGTCGAGGCCAAGAAGCCGGAAACGAAACCGGAAACGGATGATGCCGAATTTGAGCAGTACAACCGGTCACTCGGAGCCAAGCCGGCCAAGTTAGTTCGTCAAGAGCTGTTCAAGACGCGCAAGGAATTTGATCGGCTCAAGTCGGAATTTGAGACGTTAAAATCGCAGCCAAGATCCGATGAGAACCGGGCGGCCCTGGATGCTGCCAAAGCTGAGTTGGAGACGTACCGAAAGAAGATGGCGGACGTTGAGGCGACGCGGGACAAGCTTTCCAAGCAGCTCGCCAAGGTGGACGTGGCTAACTCGCCGGACTTTAAGGAGAGGTACGAGAAGCCTTGGCAACAGGCTCAGGAAGTAGCGGTGAACGAGTTGAGCGGATTCACCAAACAGAACGACGAGGGCGAGGAGGTTGCGATTGGCTGGGATGATTTCGACCCGATTCTCAAGTTGCCCATCAAGGATGCGGTGGAAAAGGCCAAAGCGATACTGGGGGACAACTGGGAGATCGCCATCACTCACAGGCGAAACATCCTGAATGCAAAGAAGGAATATCGCGAAGCCTTGGAACGGCACGAGGCGGAATCTCAAAACCTGGCGGTGGAACGTTCCAAACACGAGGCCGCCATGACTCAACTGTTCGAATCCGAAACCAAGCGCCTCCAAAGTGAGTACCCGGATATTTACACGCCGGATTCAAATAACCCCCGTGAAAAGGAGCAGTTCGAGAAGGGATCTAAAATTGCCCAGGCCGCAATTTTTGGACTGACTGGTCTTACTCCAGAGGCTCGGATCAAATCCGCCGCAATTGCGTTCGGGCGGGCAGCTAATTTCCCAATTCTAGCTATCCGCAACAATGATCTTAAAAACGAGAACGCTCGTCTTACAAAGGAGATTGAGACGCTAAAAAACGGGTTGCCAGGCGGCGGGTCTGGCAGCAGCAATGGTGATTCCGGGAGTACCGAAGAATCCCTTGAAGCCTCAATGGAAAGTTTCAGAAGTGGAATAAGGAGATAATCATTATGCCATCAGCATTACCAATTCCAGCGTGTTGGGAATGCCGGCCATGCGCCGGCAGTGGAAGTAGTGGCGGTAGTACGCCAGCGCCACCGGCACCGGTGGAGGTAATCAACGTCCCGTTGGTAGCCAACATGGCCGCCATAGCTCCCTATGATGGACTCAAGGAGTTCAACGTCCGCGGTTGGATGACCATAACCGATGGCATGGGAGGATCTTGGTTATACTGGCCAGAAGAAACTGCTGCGGCAGATGGGTACTACACGGTGGCTCCGCCGTCAGGATCAGGTCGCTACATCAAAAACGTCTAATGGCTGAACCAAGAGCCAATCGAGTCTTTGATGGTGTCCGGACACTCGAGTCCGGAATTGATTCCTCGCGTTCACCCTACCTAATCAACCCGCAGTGCTCGGCCTTTGCGGTTAATGTAACCTTTCGTGGAGACCATCCAAGGACACGACCGGCATGGATGCGACGAGCGATTCTCAACATCCCGCCAGGTTACTTTCAAGGAGCCAGCTTTTACAGGGCCGACAACGGCATCAATCAAATCGTGTTATCGGTCGGTGGTCGGCAATACTCGATAACTCCCGATCAGAAGTGGTTCCTACGAGACCTAACCATTGACCCGAACTCAGCCATCCTGAAACACGCCTACTTCGTGCAGGCCGAGAATTATCTGGTCATGAATGACGGCCAGGCACCGCCCTGGATTTACGACGGCACATCGGCCCGACGTGCTGGCGCTGGCGAGATTACCACTGGAACCGTAGCCGCCTACGCCAATGGACGAATCTGGTACGCGGTAGCCAAAGGCACAGCCTACCGGGCTGGAGATTTGGTTCGGTCATCCTCCGGAAGCCAGACCTACGCTTATCGCGATGCGGTCATAAAGCTCACCGAGAACAATCTGCTGAATGGCGGTGGTGATTTCAGTATCCCGAACTCGTCGGGAACGATCCGAGCCATGGGGATTCCGGCTACGCTGGACACCTCTCTAGGGCAGGGTCCTTTGCAGGTGTTCGCCGATAACGGCTCATTCTCGGTGAATGCTCCGGTGGATCGGACGCAGTGGCAGGACACCATTGACCCGATTCAGACGGTGAGCGGGTTAGGTGGAGGCGCTGTCGGTCATCGAGCAATGGCGTTGGTCAATGGCGACATCTTCTATCGGTCGGATGATGGCATTCGAAGCTTCTTCACCGCGATGCGTTCTTACTCCGATAGCTGGGCTAACACGCCAATCTCCGATGAGTTGAAGCGAGTGATGGATAGCGACAATGTGTACCAGCTCGATTCGGAATCGTGCGTTCTCTTCAACAACAGGTTCTTTTGTACGGTGTGGGGGCAGAATAGTACGAGTGGGGTGTATCACCTCGGCGTGGTCTCCATGGATTTCGACCCTGTGTCGTCCCTCCGGGACAAGCAGCTCCCGCGGTGGGAAGGGGTGTGGACTGGGCTCAATATCCTTCAACTGGTGGTCGGGAAGTTCGGTGGCATCAGCCGGCTGTTCGCCATTGTCCTTTCGAAGTCCGGGAGTGTTTACGGATACAATGCCTACGGAGGTTACACCTACGGTGGTTTCGAACTGTGGGAACTCGACGAAAACCAGTTGCTCGATAACGCGCAGGTTCCCATTTCATGCGCCTACGAGTCGCCGGGTTTGTTCCGGGACGGTTTAGTCAATCTGAAGAGCATCGAGACGGCTCGAATGTTCGCTTCGAACATCAGTGGCACGGTCCAGTTCTCGGTGAGTTATCGTCCGGACTATTACGCGCTGTGGGTGCCGTGGCATTCCTGGAGTGTGTGTGCTTCTGGCGATCAGTGCCAAGAGGGGGAATGCCTGACTGGTGAGGCGGCCCAGTTGCAGTATCGCCCGAGAATGGCGTTACCGACGCCAGCGGTGTCGTGCAACGGGTCCACGACGCTGCCCATGAACCTCTTTTATCAGATGCAATACCTCATCGAGTGGGTGGGGCCATGTACGCTGAACCAGTTCCGCATCGACGTGAAACAGGAACTCGATCCGCCGTATGGCGATTGTCCGACCGAAGAACCTTGTCGGACGCTCACGGGATGCTCCCTACTACCGTCAATCCAATACCAGATTTGAATTTATGGGCCTAGCCAACAATAACGTCACGGTGAGTTTCGATTCGGGATTACCTGGGGAATGTACTCCGGCAACCCTTTCGGCTCTGACGGCGCGTCTGACGGAATTGGTTGCTACGGATGTTTCGGCTGAAGGTAACAGGAGCTTCTACAACTTTGGAGATATGACACCAACACCAGAAAACCAGGTTTATCCGTGGCTCAGGACGGTCGGAGGTTACCCCGACAACTGGTACATCTACGTGGACGGCGCGTGGCGTCCGGTCAATCCAAGTCGAATCTGGTACTGCGGTTCTACTGGCGGGTCGGTCAATGCCTACACGGCTAACACGATTGAAACCTACTCGAGCACTACTGCGCTCACGGTTGGTAATCACTTCACGGCGGTCATCAACATCACGAACACGGATGCGACCACTCTGGCTTTGAATGGACTTCCCGCGGCACCTGTGACGGATGGACTAACCGCGCTAACTCCTGGTCAATTAAAGCAGAACAGTGCTTATATTTTCCTGTGGGATGGGACGAGGTTCAGGGTTCTTAACCCGAGCGCACCGGTTCCGGAAAAGGTTACGGTCGCACAGTTTGTGTACCAAGTATCCCCCCCTGGCACTACGGCGGCAACCATTCCGGCAGGAGTTAGTACGACCGTTCCTTTTTCAACTGAGGTTCAATCCCAGACGTGGGCTTCGTTGGGTGGAGGTGGAGCGGTAACGTTGCAACCAGGAAATTACCAGATAACCGCTACGTTAGGAATCCAAGACAATGATACAACTGGTGGAGGTAATGGTCAGTACGCGATTCTGAACGGAAGTACGGATTTGAACTGGCAGGACTTCGTTATGAACAACGTTGACGATAGCACCAATGTTACTGTCGTAGCGTTCATTTCTGTTCCTACAGCCGCTACCGCTTCAATCACTGCCAGAATCTTACTAAGCGCCGTAGGAAATGGTAAATACTCTGCTGCGGTTGGTGCTACTCGCGCTGAGCGGTTGGCGTCACTCACAATCATGAAGTTACCATGATTCTTACCCTTGCCTCCATTCAGCAGAGCAGCATCCCAAAGGTGCTTAACCTCTGCCCCACCGATCCTCGACTGATTCAGTTCGTCAACGAGTCGGAAGAACGCCTGATGTCCACCAAGAAGGATTGGATTGGCACCTGGCAGACCGCCCGCTTCGTGATTACCGATGGGTGTATCTCCTGGCCGCGTGGGGTGTTGGAGATCCGGCAGGCCAAGATTTGCGGCACTCCGATGCTAATGCGGAATTCCTGGTACGAGTACGTCCAGTCGGTCGGTGAACCTGGAGAGGCTTCGAACACGGGGAACTTCCTGGTGCTACAGGACAACGATTGGAGCCCCGTGGTAAACAACGTCTCGAAGTTGGGTAACGTGATTCGATTCTTTCCTGGAGACGCTAGTGATGTTGGAAAGCGTGTTCTCGTTCAAGGCTACAACACCAACCATGTGTTCGTGCGCTCTCAAGATGGGGCTACGTGGGTGGATGGTGAGTACGTCACTCTGGCGACACCGTTCGTCGAGACGGTCAATACGTGGTATGCCGACGGAATCACCGGAATCCAGAAGGACATCACCAACATGCCGGTGACCATGTTCGAAGTCGGACCTGATGACACCACGACGGAGATGGCAACCTTCGAACCGGACGAGTCTTATCCGAGATTCAAACGCTCGAAGATCATCAACTTCGAGTGCGTGCTGCGTCGGGTCGGAGGTGGCTGGGGTGCTTTCGTTATGGAATGCATAGTCAAACGGTCGCATATCCCGGTGCGGGTTCCCACGGACTACCTCGTGCTCCAAAACCTGTCGGCCATCAAGGCGGCGTGCTTGGCGGTCAAACGAGACGAGGACGAGGGGCCAGGAGCGGGACTGCAACTCATGGACTCGGCGCAGAAGTTACTCCGTGGAGAACTCGAGAACGTTTTGGGACGCAAGGTTCACATTACCTCGGATTATCACGGGGGAAGACCTTTCTACAAAGGTGTGATGGCTGGAATGAGGTGATTTATGGGATACGCTGGAGCTATTGTCGGTGGGTTGATGCAACTGGGGAGCGCCTTCACGGGTGCGCGGGCGGCCCGGCAACGCCGCAACCAGTTGGAAGGCATTGCCGCGACTCCGGGTCTCGATACTGGTGCCATTACGAGTGAGGCATTGGGAGCACAGGAGACGGCCTTTGGGCCTGCCTCGGCATTGACAGACAAGATCAACCGCTTCAACACCGACCAACGGCAAGGGCTCCTCGATGACTCAATTCCGGGTTACACAGCCAGGAAACAGCAATCCTCGGATTTGATTGATGCAATGCTGCGCGGGGATGTTCCGCAGGATCTTCAGGACGCTCTGTGGAACAGCAATGCCGGTCAGGCTCTAAGCAAAGGGGTCCAAGGTTCACCCTTCAGTTTGTATGGTGGAGCTAAAAAGTTCTTCGATAAGTCTTACGAGCGAATGCTTCAAGGTTTGCAGGAGAGTTCCCGGTTCAATCGTGAGACTGCTGGGTTGGAAATGCCGGACGTGGTAAGCATTGCTCAGTACCTCGGGTTGTCGCCTCAGGAACTCATGAGTGTGCGCGGCGGCGAGCGTTCGGAGCGAATGCGGTGGCAGGCGGCGGCGGCTGGTGCGCCTCAGGGTTCGGAAGTGTGGGCGAAGTACATGAACGACGTGGGTGGCACAATCGGTGGCATGGGATTGTCCGAAATAATGTCTCGGCCTTCGTTTACTCCTTCGGACCCTCGAGTGATGGGAGAATGATTTTATGGGTGCAAATCCTTTGGAGTATTTGGATTTCGGAGGTGCGCTCCGCGGCGGGTTCCAGCTTGGGTTGCAGGTCCAGCATCAGCGCGACCAGCGGAAGGTTGCCGAGATAGCTCAGGCCGACCGGGCGATGCGCTTGGAGATCGAGCGCCAACAGGAGAACCGGATGCGGGAGCATTACCGGCAGATGGACGATGCGCGGCGGGCGATGGAGCAGGAAAAGGCCGAAACGCAGAAGGCCTCAGTGGCATTCATCATGGACTCAGCCAGTCCAGAAAACCCTGGTAAAACAGACTTGGAGCGGACTGCGTGGGCTATTCAGCGGAATCCAAAGGCACATCAGGCCCAATTTGGGGTTGCCGGGTTGATGGATAATGATCCGGAGGAAAAAGAGCCCATAGTTAAGCTGAAGGATGGTAGAGAGCTTATCCGGAGTGGGTGGGATGTTTTACCACCACCTCAGGCGGAAGAGGAAGTTCCGGAGACTAAATTCAATTCTCAAGGTATCCCATTCATTCGAAACGATAAGGGAAAATGGGTTCAACCTACTGGAGCACAAAAGATCAGTGAAGCTTACCTAGCTGAGCAGAATAAAAAGAAGTCTCTAGAAGCTTCGCTTAAGTCTCTTAAGGCTCAACAGGCTAAGGGTGTGGAGAAGGTTGGTACATACGGATTTCGACGACCGATTCTAGAGGCTATCAACGATAAGGAAGAACAACTGTTGGAAATCACGCGGAAGAATCAACCGAAGAGCCGAGGTAAGACTTCGCCACCTCCGGGTTCTCCACCACCTCCAGCAGCGACGAATGCGCCAAAGCAAAAGATTACCCGAGAGAAGGCGAAGGAGTTTTGGGATAAAGCCTTGAGCCAGGGGTATCCCTCGAATCTGACCAAAGAACAGCAGCGTGCTTATGTGCAACAAGCAGCTCAGAAAATGGCGGAGGATGGGGGGTATGAATTCTAATGCCAAACGTCTTCGATGAGTTCGACATCGACACAAAGCCGGCTGGAAACATCTTCGATGAATTCGAGATGCCGGATGCAGCTCCTCTGGACTTTTCCAAGCCACCGGCTACTGCGGGTCCACAGCCCAATTGGGAAGATGAGCCAGCGCCGGAACCGGACGAATTCTTCATTGGCCAAGAAGTCAGGGGATTCGGCAGAGCATTAAAGCGTGGTGGTGCGAATCTTGAGCAGGCCAGTAACATTCTGGAGCTTAGTGATCGTGCCACTGCGATAGACCTAGCAACGGCTCGTATCAAAGAGGCCGTAGAGTCTGGGGATGAAGTAGAGGCTGCTGGAGCGAGGGCATTTCTGAAGAAGAATAGCGGCACTTTCCTTCCGTTGTACCAAAAGATTGCCACTCAAGAGGAGAAGATCCGTTCGATACCGCAGTCCCCGGACATGGCCAATCTCCACACGGATTTCTGGCGCACGTTGGCAACGAATCCAATCGAGGTTATTGCCACAGTTTCAGCCGAGAGTTTGCCGGTAGCAGCGCCAGGCATGATTGCAGGCAGTCTCCTGGGAGGACCAGCCGGAGGATTCGCCGGAGGTTTTGTGGGGTCCTATGCGGTGGAATACGCCAACATCCTGATGGATCAGGTTCGGGTGGCTAACAATGGAGTTGTAACTCCTGAAGGAATCCAAGCGGTATTCGAGAATCCGGAACAGTTGGCGTCTTTCAGGAAGAAGGCTCTGATTGGTGGACTACCGGTAGCGTTCTTTGATGGCTTGTCGTTCAGTATCGCCGGCAGAAACATTAGTGCAGTAGCCAGGAGAAACGCTGAAGCGATAGCAAAAAAGGCTGGTCTGAAGTCTGTACAACCAACCCTAAAAGGGGCTGGTGTTGGCCCTACCGTTCGGGCAGGTGTCCAAGACATCGGAGAGCAAGGCTTGTTTGGTGGCATTGGTGAAACGGGTAAGCAGCTTGTCACCGAAGGGGAAATCACAAGCGTTCCGGACATCGCTCTCGAAGTCGTGGCGGAATTTGGAACTGGTCCGTTTGAAATCGCATCGAACGTAGCCGAGGCAAGAGCGGAACAACCTCCGGTCATTAAGGCTCCCAAAGCTTCGAAAGGCGGCGAGAAAGTCGGATCGCAGGCAGAAACCGACGCCGCGTTCGAAGCCAGCAAAGAGAAGGAAAAGGCCGACGCTAAAAGGGCTGCCGAAACGGCGGCCAAAGGTGGTGCCATCGTCACGTTCACCACGAAGGACGGTAAGCCCGGCAGCATGTCGGTGCCGCAAGGCAAGAGTCAGGCGGACGTGCTCAAGATGGTGGAGAAGATGGGCGGGAAGAACCCCAAGGTGGTGGTGATTCCTCCCATGACCGGCACGCCGGCTCCGGAAGCCACCGCCGCGGCAAACAATACCGCAGCATCGGCAGAACTAGTTCAGGGGTTCGACGAGTTGGCTGACGAGAAGCACCCCAGGTCAACTCTGTACGTTCCCGATGGTACTCCAGCGGATCTTATCCCGCCGGAGATGAGTTCAACGCCGGTGAAGGGCGGGTTCCTGCTACATAACCCGAAGAAAAAGAAGGCCGCGACACCGAAGCCGACTCCTACGCCCGCGCCTGCACCTACGCCATCGCCTACTCCAAAACCTCCCGCACCGCCTGCACCTCCTGAAGCTGCTGCACCTCCTGAACCGGAGCCGGAGATTGAGGAGCAACCCCCAGCGGAACCAGAACCTCAGCCAGAGCCACCAGCCCCAGCGCCGGCTCCCGCGCCTCCTACGGCACCTCCCGTTGTTGATGAAGGGCCTACGATAGCGCCTCCAGCGCCGACTCCTCCGATTTCCGAGCCCGGTGATTTAGGTGGGGCTCCGCCCCTAGTGCCGCAAGGCCAGGATGAAAAGATACCCACAGCGGACACCGAGGCTCAACCGGAGCTACCTGATGGAACGTCATTGTTGAAGCCAGACCAAAATGTCAACGATGGTATTCGGTTAGCCAAGGAGACACATGGTAAGTGGAAGGTTATAAATGATGGTGGTTTTCTTATCGGAATTGGAAACACACCTAATGAAGCAATTCAGGATTTCTTACGGGTTAAGGCGGAGTATGACGCTACCCAAGCGCCAGCCCCGGCTCCCCCTGCACCGCCACCGGCCGAGCCAGAAGTCAGTCCAGAAGTCGAGGCGTCGTTTAACCTAGCCGATTGGGTGAAGGACCGGCTCAAAGCCGACCAGCCGTTCACCGCGCAGGAGCTTTACAATAAAGCTGCCGAGAAGTTCGGATCGAAAATGTCCGAAGGGAAGTGGAGCGCCAAAGACGCTACCGATGCCATGGAACTTGGCGTCAACCGGTACATCCGAGAGAACGACGTTACTCCAGAATCGCTCCAAGCATTGCTCGACAAGCTTCCGACTCAAACCCGTCGAACAGGGGAACAGGAAGAGTTTCAGCAATTCTCGACTCCTCCTCCCTTGGCCTTCGCCGCGGCCGAGGCTGCTGGAATTGTTCCTTCAGACGTGGTTCTTGAGCCGTCCGCAGGTCTTGGCGGGTTGGCTACGTTCGCTCGAAAGGCAGGCGCTAAGGTCATCGTCAATGAACTGAGCCCGCGCCGACGCGCCTTGCTCGAGCGCGAAGGGTACGACCAAACCTTTGGAGAGAACGCGGAACAAATTCACAACGTCCTTCCGGATGACGTGAAGCCGACGGTGGTGTTGATGAATCCGCCGTTCTCGGCTACGGCCGGTAGAATTCCAGGTCAGAGAAAGACAGCGGTCGGTGCTCAACACGTCAGTCAGGCATTGGCCCGTCTTCAGCCTGGTGGACGCCTAGTAGCTATCGTCGGGGAAGGGATGGATCTGAATGCGCCGGCATTCCAAGGATGGTGGAGAGACATCCGGAGGCAATATGACGTGCGGGCCAACGTCTGGCTAAGCGGTAAAAACTACGCCAAGTACGGAACCACGTTCCCCAATCGGCTCCTCATCATCGACAAGAAACCCCCTGGCGGAATTGATCCAATCACCGGGGAAGCACAGACCGTTAATGAACTGCGCGAGATGATCGCGCCCGCAAAAAGGACCTATGCACAACCAGATAGAGGAACTCAACCAGAGGCCCCTAAACCTCCACGCCCTGGAACTCCTGGACCAACTGGAACCGGGGGAGGTGCCCCCATTCCAGGGGGTGTTCGCCCTGATGCTATGGGCGAGGGACGAAAACCAAGTGAAATTCCAGGTCGAGCGCCCGCAGATGCTGGAGTCACACCTCCTGGAACTGATGCAATCACCGAACCAGCCCCAGACGTACCAATACCTGGAACAAAACCTGAACCC
>Ga0105252_10000207_pt1 | contig 46886 bp, 41 predicted proteins | sample EasRivMeERMZT100_FD_89675 | JGI IMG/M metagenome (GOLD analysis project Ga0105252, IMG submission 89675) | Soil microbial communities from meander-bound floodplain in the East River, Colorado, USA - East River MetaG ERMZT100 | ecosystem: Environmental > Terrestrial > Soil > Floodplain | place... | reverse complement strand
TGGCCGAGAAGCGAGGTGTCCGAAATATTCAGGCTCTTCCAGAACTGACCATTGGGCAGATTCTTGAATGGGCAGATGCGCACCGCCAGAAAACCGGTGAGTGGCCAAACCAACAGTCTGGTGGCGTGCCGGGCACACCCAGTGAAAAATGGGGAAATATAGAAAACGGCCTCCGACTCGGTCAACGCAGCTTGCCCGGTGGATCTTCACTGGCGCAACTGCTGGCAGAGAAAAGGGGCATCAGAAATATGCACGCTCTTCCAGACCTGACCATTGGGCAGATTCTTGAATGGGCAGATGCGCACCGCCAGAAAACCGGTGAGTGGCCGAAACGAAATTCTGGTGAGGTGACGGGCGCACCGGGTGAGAAATGGGGAAATATTGACGTTGCGCTCTCCCAAGGTGGCCGCGGGCTTTCCGGAGGTTCTTCACTGGCAAAACTGCTGGCAAAGAAGCGGGGCGTCCGAAATAGAGGCGAACTTCCAGCCCTGACCATTAAGCAGATTCTAAAATGGGCGGATGCACACCAGCAGAAAACCGGACGATGGCCGAACCGAGTGTCAGGTGCTGTGGTGGGCGCACCCGGCGAAAAATGGGCAAATATCCGCTCTGCGCTTTCCCAAGGTCAACGTAGCCTGCCCGGCGGTGTTTCACTGGCAAAGTTGCTGGCCGAGAAACGCCCGGCAAAATAAAACTCGTGAGGAATTGTTTTGTAGAATTCAAGCGAGCAAATATCTAAATAAAGGAATGCACTTGGTCTATCTCGACCAAGCGACTATTCAACGGCTTGATGAGATAGGGTTCCAGTGGCAATTCAGTGAGACGACGAAATCAATTCGTGTCCCGAAGCCAGCGAAGGTGAACGGCGCAAAGAATCCAAGTTCGCGGCTTTCCGCTGACGACTTTGTAGTGAGAGGGGCCTGGTCAAACGTAGTTTCTTGTTGCGGCGAGATTCTAGTTTGAAGTTTCGCTCGTGATCGCCTTCAACCGTTCGAGATTGTTCTGTGTTTCTCACGGCGCAACTTTCGTTCGCCAGTAGTCACGAAATCAATCGGCGCAAAGTCAGAAATTTTTCCGATTTTTCTGCATGACGCCGGGCTTTGGAAGGCGATTCAGGCGGCGCAATTCTTCCCGCACGGCGTGATAGATTTCCTTCCGACGTTTCCTGTCTTTCTTTGCGATTGGCTTTCCCGATTCGCGCTCTATCGCATCGACGATCTCCTTTTCCTCAGCCTCCGATATCGCCCGCAGTTGATTGACCTCTGTGGCAAGTGCGGTTGCGTTCGTGGCATCAGCCAATCGGAGTAAGGCTTTAAGCCCAGCTTTCCATTGTTCGAATGTCATGTCGCCCGTTATTTTAAGTCCACGGCTTGTGAATTTCACGCCTGGGATTGCAATGTCGTTGAACAACTTCGCAAGTGACCCGTCGGTTTTACCTGTGGTCAGGAAATTTCCACCACGGTGTCTTAGCAGAAAGTTTCTGAGTGGATGCCGCTTGATTTGACGGATGCGATCGCGGACAAACTGCATCATGAAAAGGGTGTAGTCTGGGAAGAATCTATAGCAGTCAACAAAGTCGGTATGAAGTCGAATCTGGTCTTTCCGAATTTCTGCACCGAGAAAGTCCGTTGGAGGCTTTAACCACCAGTCCGCCGGCTGAACGATTTCGGGATTGCTGGCAAGCTGAAGCACGGATTGGAACCAAAGACTCCATTGTGGTGGAGACGGGATTGGTCCATCAGGGAACTGTTTGCGGAATTTGGCTTCGGCTTTCGGCAACGTTCTGAGCACTTCCGCCCAAAACCAGTCGTGTGCTAAAGGTCTGTGCTTTCGTCTGTTCACCTGAAACCTTGCAAGCTGCCGAAAAGTAACTGGCCGGATTCGGTCGCGCAAACAGCAATCCCAGACAGCGAGACACACCGAGTTCAGTGGCAGCGGAGGCCGACCTTGATTTTGGCCTGCTTCCCGCCCGCGCCTTGGAGCGGCTTGAGGAGGCACGAATTCTTCCGTCCCTTCGTGCTCGTGCTGCTGCTGAGGACAGCCGCGCTCTGTCGGAGCAGCGCCTGTTGGTCATAACACACTCGCCACTCCGGACTGATTCATCATTCACTCGTTTAACGCAAGCACCATCAGAGACGCCTGATCGTGATCTTTTCTGACCGTGTGCGATGTTCGGGAATATTCGGATACGTTCCTCGATGTTTTAGCGGCTTATCGGTTGTCAACGCCACGACCTGGTACACGGAACCCTTTACCGCTCTTTTCATTGCCGAAGCAGCACGTGGTCACTTGAGAACCGGCCTTGATTGGGGCTTGCCTGTACCAATGATTATTCCCCGCGAATACGAGCACCTCGGTCTCCTGTTTGGCCGGCTCGGCAAGCACTTGCAGATCGCGGTTGACGCGCGGGAGCGATTTGCCGTCGAGGGTCTTGTTTATCACCGGTATCTCGGCCGTGCGCAACACTTCGTCTATCCTTTCGCAGAGGCCGCAGAGACTTTTCTTCCACGCGAACTCGTTCATGCCGATGAGCGGCTCGAGTTCGTTAACGCAGAAGGCCTGCATTTCCTTGAGCCGAGTCTTTTTCCATAAGCAGGGTGCTAGCAGTATCCAGAGGACGGTCACCTTGTTAGCCTTTGCTGCGTCGAGAAAATAGGGCAGTTCCTCCTCGGCGATGAATTCGGAGTCGAGAAAGTTGTCGCTGACCAGCAACACCGCGATACTGGCGCGGCTCATTGCCTTGGCGATTTCGCCGCGCCAATTTTCCCCGGCTTGAATTTCCCGGTCCGACCAGATCTTGATGCCTTCATAGCGGTCAAGAGGTTTGGCCATGGTCAGGAATCGCCTGCGCCAGACGTCGTCGAGGCGGCTATAGCAAACAAAGATCATGGAAGGCTCCCTAATTGGGCCGAGAAGCCACAGGATTGCAGCTCATCGATGTATGGTGTGGTTCTGACCAAGGCATCGCGTTTATGGGTCTTTCTGTCCGCCCGCGACACACAACCTATACGGCTGTGAGCAGGGAAGTTCCTTGCGGCTACGCGCGAAACCTTCGGCCTCATAAACGATATCCTTAGCCTGTCCAGGAGCGAACCGCAGATTACGCCGCTTCGGTCGGGTTTGACAAGAATGACTCCGCGGCGAATGCGGACAGCCGCGATCCGGTGCGGTCCGGGGGCGCGGGATTTACGCGGCCTTAGGTTTCGTGTTCAGGACCGCGACCGCCGACTTCTCTTCCCGCTGCGGGGCGCGCTCGATGCGGCTGGTGCTTTGCCAGGCGCGCAGCTTTTCGGGCTGGTGGGCATATTTGTTGTGCACGATGGCGTCGAGTCCGGTGTTTTCCATGCCGCCCTGCGTCTCGGCCTGATCCTTACGCTGGCGGCGTAGGTGGCGGTGTCGGCGGTGTGGGCGCATTGCCGCTGCTGCTGTGGCCACCGCCGGTGTCCACGATGATGCGAGCGCGTTTCCAGGCTTCGATGAATCGTTTGCCAGCATCGTTGCCGTCGAATTGCACCACGAGATCATCCATGTCACTGACTTTATCGAGAAGATCGGCCACGTCGGTTTCCACGTCCCTCAGAAGTGCACTCCGGTTCACGATTTGGCCGCGCGGTGTGCTCATGACTTTGCTGAAGTTGGTGATAGCCGCGGTCAATGCGGCAACGCGGGCGGCGGTGACACCGCGTCCGGCTGCATCGGCTTCGCTGACGGCGGCGGTGCCGAGGTCGCGAATGGCCGTGGCCTTGTTGACTAACTCTTGCGTGCGCAGCTTCATGATTTCACTCTTGCTCAGGTCCACTTTGCCGTGGCGGTCGAGGTCGCCGGACTTTTTGAAGTGAACGGCCAGCGCGCGGGCGAGAACGAACGCGGCGTCTTCGAGCGCGGTTTCGGCCAGGGCCTTGGCATCGGCAGCACCGCCGGTGGCGCTATCGGCCTGCGCGGCCTTGGTGGTGACTGCGCCATAATCGGTCTGGAGCGCGGTCATGTCAGTGCCGAAGTCGGCGGGGTCGTTGCCGTCCCAGACAGGTTTGTAATCGGAGCTTTGGGCGACGGTAATACAAGCGCCCACCATATTGAGTTGGTTTTGGAGGCGAAGGTTCATGCGTTTTTTTTATCTGGTGAATTGGTCGTACGTCCTGCGGCCACTTTAGTGTTTGGGTCAGACCCCGCAAGCGGAAAATTGAGGGCAGGTAGGGCGCGTCACTCCGTGCGCGCCGTTTGGGTGGATGGATGAACGGCGGGCAGAGGACTGCCCGCCCTACCTCAACCAAGCTGCGGTGGCGGGCGGTCGCTGGGCCGATAGATCCAAACCCAATCTTCCGCGCGTTCGCATAATCCTTTGCGAACCGGATTCATCAGGATGTAGCTCGTCTTCTCTTGCAGTTCCTGGTCATCGCGCAACCGATGGTCAAAAAAGTCGCGCTGCCATCTCACACCCAGTTTGAAAGCCACGAACTTTTTCCAATTTGAAATCACCGTCTGCATTCCCGGTTCGCGCGGAAAGGCGATGATGGCGTGCAAGTGATCGGGCATCAGCAGGCAAAGGCGGCAATGCCAGACGAGCTTGTCGTGGTTGTGCGACATGGCCGCGAGGACGCCACCGCCACTATCCGCCTTGCAGAGCTGATTCGTTCCTTGCGGCAGACATTTGATGGTGATGAAAAACCAACTTCCCTCGGCAACCCATTGCGGGACGGTGTGCGGCAGTTTTTTCCGAACGGGTAAGTCCACGGGATTTTTCTACAAAGAGCATCTATCGAAGCCAAGCCACAAGGTAGGGCGGGCCAGTCCTCTGCCCGCCGCATGAACGTGGTAAGTCGTTCGATTTGTCATGAATCTTGCGACGGCGCGCACGGAGTGACGCGCCCTACCGCTCCTCCCTACCTTCACGTAAAACATGCGTAAAGCCTTGATCTATTGAGAGTTGTGGTTTGAATCTGGCAGTTTACCGCCATTTCCCGGCTGCGGCGGCGGTGCGGCGGGTGCAACTGGCGATTTCCTCAATGTTTACGGCCATTTCCTTAATGTCGGCCGCGATTTCTTCAATGTAACTGGCGATTTCTGACCAGTTGATGGTGATTTCCCGGCTGTCGGCGACGGTCGCGCTAATGTGGATGCGGATTGCGCAAATGTCAGTGGCGATGGCACGAGCGCGGGTGGCGGTGGATTGAGTGTGGATCGCGATTTCGCGGTTGGTGTTTGCACACGGCCACCGGGGCGAGTCCTAAAACTTCAAACTGTACCACTACTACTCATAAAAGAGGTGGATCATAACGAGGCCGTTTCGTCCAAAAAGCTGGGAACAGATTTAATGACCGATGCTTGCAAACTAATCCCAAGTGGCTGATAAGAGAAAGAGGAGCTAGAAATGGACAAACAAACATGAAAAAGGATTGGCTATGCCAATATACGATTACGAATGCAAGGATTGTGGCAAGGAATTCAACGTCGTCACGTCGATGACCGAACACGAAAAGCAACAAAAGCAAAAGAAGGTCCGCTGCCCAAAGTGTAACAGCAAGGAGGTAAGACCTGTTTACGAATCGGTCTTTGTAACCACTTCGAAGAAGAGTTGAAGAGCCGCGAGCCTAGTACGGCGACAAAGAAATTTCGTTACCCCCCCGTTCGTTTCGAAAGCGGAGTAGGTAGGGCGCGTCACTCCGTGCGCGCCGTTCAAACGCGATTGGACAGTCTGCGGCGCGCAACGGAGTGACGCGCCCTACCTTTCCCGGAATGTAACGAAACATTGTTGTCGCAGTACTAGGGATGCTTCACGGTTCTTTTGTCAAACTGTTCGCAGAATGCCCCGGCCACAAGTTGCCGGCGGCTTTCCATTCCAACAGCAATTCGCGGAAGCGCTGCACGGGAGGCGAATCGTCATCTTCCTGCCAGACCAGAACGAGCGGGACGCGCTGGAGGGGCTTCAGCAGGATGAACCGCAGGGCGGGGGTGGGCGTGACCACTCCTTCGGTGACGACACCAATGCCCGCGCCGGCTTCCACATAACTCATCACCGTGCCGATCAAACTCGGCGTCTGGGCCAGTCGCGGCATGACGCCCGCGTGCCGGCAGCCGGCGATCACCGCGTCGTGGAGGCCCATGCCCTCGCGCCGCGCCAGGACAATGAGCGGTTCGCGCGCCAGGGCTGTCCACGGCACGAAGCGGCGCCTGGCGAGGGCATGATTGGCCGGCACCACGATGCCGAGCTTTTCTTCACGGAGCACAATCGTGCGCAAGCCGAGCGCCTCGTGGGCCAGCACCGGACGGGTCAGCGCGGCGGACAAGCGGCCCTTCGCGACCATTTCCCAAACCCGTTCGGGCGTCCGCTCCTCCAGGTGAATGGAAACCAGCGGATAACGCCGGCGATATTCGTAGAGCAGGCCGCCAAGAAACGGTTGCGTGGGCGGGCCGATGTAGCCAAGGCGAAGTTCTCCTTCTTCGCCGGCAGCGGTGCGGCGGACGCGGTGCGTCACGTCTTCCAGGTGCTGCAGGAGCACCGCGATCTCACGCAGCAACACCGCTCCGGCAGGCGTGAGCCGCACATGATGGCGCGTGCGTTCGAGCACGTCCGCGCCGAGGGTCTGCTCCAGTTGCTTGATGGCCCGGCTCAAGGCTGGTTGCGCGACATGCAAACGTTTTGCCGCGCGGGAAAAGCTCAATTCTTCCGCGACGGCCTGGAAGTAGCGAAGTTGGCGCAGTTCCATGCGACGGACCGTGATATCAGCACGGCATTACGCTAATAGCGAGTCGTTATTTCCGTTACAAGGCCAGCTGGCATAACAATTAGGGGCAGGGCCCCGTGCGCCGTTTCGGATGGACGTGGATCGGCGCGCTGCGATTGACGCGCGCTTCGGTCCGACGTGGCAAAAATGAAAATTATGAGAAGCAGGATAATCGTGACTGCAGCCATGAGCGCGGCGCTCTTGACTGGCTGCAAGAAAAGCTCGGAGTCGGCGGGCGCTGGTTCCAACAAAGTTCGGGTCGGCTACATCGGGCTGACCTGCGAAGCGCCCATCTTCACCGCAGTCGAGAAAGGTTTCTTCAAGGAAGAAGGCCTGGAGGTCTCGCTGGTAAAATGCGATTGGAAGAATTACAAAGACGTGCTGGCGCTGGGCGGGTACGACATCACGCATCATCTCGTCATGTATTTCCTCAAACCCATCGAGCAGGGGCTGGATGTCAAGTTCACCGGCGGGATCCACCGCGGTTGCCTGCGCGTCCAAGCCGGAGTGAAGAGCAACATTCGCTCGGTGAAAGATCTGCGGGGCAAACGCATTGGCGTGCCCGGAATGGGAACCCCGCCGTTTATTTTTGCCAATCGCGTGCTGGGCGCCAATGGCATCGATCCGAGCAAAGAGATCACGTGGCTGGTTTATCCCGCCGGCGAACTGGGCCTGGCATTGGACAAGGGAGAGGTGGATGCCGTGGCGGACTCCGAGCCGATTGGCAGCATCCTGCTCGAGCAGGGAAAAGTCCGCAACATTGCCGATCAGGCTGCCGATGCTCCCTATAATGAGGAATACTGTTGCGCCGTTCTGGTCAACGGGAAGTTTCTGGCCCGCAATCCAAAGGCCACGGCGGCTGCCACCCGCGCGCTGCTCAAGGCCGCCAAATGGGTCGAGACCAATCCCGCCGCCGCCGCCAAACTGTCTGTCGAAGCCAACTACCTCGCTTCGACCGTGGATATGAATACGGTCGCGATTTCACATTTGCGTTACGTGCCGAGTGTTTCCGGTGCTGAAGTGGCCGTCAAATTGGCTTCCGCTGAAATGAAGAGGGCGGGCATGCTCGCTCCCACCACCGATGTCGAAGGTTTGGCCAGGCGCGCCTTCGTTCAACTCGAAGGGGTTTCCGATGACTGGCTCAAATCGCTCCAGGTGGAAACAGTTGCCAACGCCCAGGTGTCGCGCCGGTGGGTGATCCGTCAATACGCAAAGTTCAATCCCGCCGAGGTTTTTTGCGGACCTTGCGTTCTTCCCGCCACCATGTGAACACTGTTTCGGTGCAAGCCAAGAGAAGTGATCAGTGGCAAGTGACAAGTGACAAGCTCGTCACTCGTCACTCGTCACTCGTCACTAGCTCTTCGCGCCTGCGAACCCTCGTTGCCATTCCGCTGGCAGCGCTGATCGCTCTGGCGGTTCATCTGTTTGTCTCCAAGAGCGAACCACCGGTGGACACACGGTCCTACTCAACCTTTCTGGGCATGGTTTTGGGCGCATCCCTGGTGGCGGTGGCACTCCAGCCGTTCTGGTCGAGTCTGCGGCGTTGGATGGCGCACATGTGTCCCATCATTGCTGCTGCCGTTTTGCTGTTGTGCTCCTGGGAGGTGATCACTTCCGGTTTCCGTCTGTTGCCTCTGCCCTACTTTCCCAGTCCGGCTGGAGTGCTGCAAAGTTTGATTAACGATTACGCGCTTCTGTTCGACAGCACATGGCATTCACTGCTGCTGCTTCTTTCGGGATATGCTCTGGGTGTGGTCATCGCTCTGATCACCGGCATCTGCATCGGCTGGTTTCCTTACGCGCGCTATTGGGGCATGCCGCTCCTGAAGGTGATCGGCCCGATTCCGGCCACCGCCTGGGTGCCGCTGGCGATGGTCCTCTCGCCGTCCGGAACATTTTCAGCAGTCGGCCTGGTGGCGCTGGCAGTCTGGTTCCCGGTCACGATGCTGACCATCTCCGGGATTGCGAACACGCGCGCGTCTTATCTCGATGTCGCGCGCACGCTCGGCGCTGGTCAGAAGTATCTCATCTTCCGCGTGGCCATTCCGGCCGCGATGCCGAGCATTTTCATCGGGTTGTTCATGGGACTGGGCACGTCCTTCCTCACGCTCATCGTGGCGGAAACCGTGGGGGTCAAATCCGGTCTCGGCTGGTACGTGAGTTGGGCGCAGGGCTGGGCCGAATACGGGAAAGTCTATGCCGCGCTCGTGATCATGGCGGCCTTCTTTTCCACCATCATGACGGTGCTGTTCAAAGTGCGTGACCGCGTGCTGGTGTGGCAGAAAGGAGTCATCAAGTGGTAGCCGCTTCCGCCACACTCACGGAAGGCTCCTCGCTGCGCGTGCTGGAAGTGAGCAAGCATTTCCCGAAGCCGAACGACCCTGCGGCGCGTACGCACGCACTCGATAGCGTGTCGCTCTCGATCGCAGCAGGAGAACTGGTTTCGCTGGTGGGACCAAGCGGTTGCGGCAAATCCACGCTCCTTCGCCTGATCGCCGGCCTCGACTCGCCCGATTCCGGTGACCTTTGGGTGGGGACCGAACCGATCACCTCGCCCAGCGCCGAGCGCGGTCTGGTCTTTCAGGATCCGAACCTTTTTCCGTGGCTCACCGTTCGGCGTAATATCGAAGCGGGGCTGGTCGCCCGTGGTTTGCTTCACGAAAAGCGCGCCGAGGTCGATGAATTTATGCGCCTCGTCGGGCTGGAGACATTTGCCAAAGCTTATCCGCACCATCTTTCGGGCGGCATGGCCCAACGCGTCGCCCTCGCGCGCGCGCTCATCAATCACCCCAAAGTCCTTCTCCTCGACGAACCTCTCGGCGCGCTCGACGCCTTCACGCGCATGCGCATGCAGGACGAAGTGCTGCGCCTTTGGGAGGCGCGCGGCACCACGATGCTGCTTGTTACCCACGACATCGATGAAGCGATCTATATGAGCGACCGCATCATGCTCATGACCCAGCGTCCGGGTCGCATCGAACGCACCCTCGAGATCGATCTGGACCGGCCCCGCCAGCGAAACAGTCCGGAATTCCTTCGCCTCCGCAGCGACATCCTTGAACTGCTCCATTTTGCCGGTCAAGCCACCTCCGAAACTCACGGCAGAGCGTTGGTTTAAGAGGGCGGATGCCGCTTGATGATGGCCTCCGGCAAGACCCGCGCGAGCCGCCGCCTATACGCAACGATTCAGTTGAAAAAAGAGGAGCGCGACCGTCCCGGTCGCTCCCGTCGGCGTCCCGCCGGCGGGTTTGAAGCGTCGGAGCGCTCACCGAATTGTGCGCAGGTTCGACGTGTGAGAGTTTTCGGCGGGACGCCGAAAACTGCGGGCGAGACGCCCGCGCTCCTGAAGAGCAACTGAATCGTTCCGGCTTAACGATTGACAACCTGGGAAGTCGTCTCGCTCTTTACAGCCGCAGGCCGCCAGCATTTGAGGAGCAGAACCATCGCGCAAAGGACGGCGCACAGTCCAACCGCGAGCAGGATTTCGCTCAACCGTGGCGAAAAAATCAGAATAAAACCTTTGCCCTTTACCAATGCGGCGAAACTCGAAACGCAGAAAGGCATGAGGAAAAGCCGGAAGGTTTGCCAGCGATCCAGCTTCACTTTGTTCGCGCTTGAAGCCGTCGTGCTGACATAGAGCGCAAAGCCGATGATGAGGCTCAATCCCAGCGAGGTCAGCCAAAGCCGCAGGCTGGCATCGAAGTAACGAATCAAAACCACGAGATACCAGATGAAATAGCACCAAAGGATTAACCTGCCGGCGGAGAGATTGGTTAAATATCGAATCAGCATTTGAAGCTGGCTCTCGCTCCTACCACACGCAACCCTTTGGATCGAGAAGAATTCGCGCTAGGGCATCTTGCGGAGCGTGATTAAAAGTGGGTGAACGGGCGACTAGAAAGTCGCCCAACCTGCCGGCTGAAAGCCAGCGCTACACGTTGGCTCTGCACTTCAACACAGCCGCGCCACGTAGCGCCGGCTTTCAGCCGGCAGGTTGGGGGACTTTCCTGTCCCCAGTTTCAGAGGTACTATCTCACCCACTTTTAATCACACCCCATCTTGGGCAGTATCAACAAGAAGGTGCGGAGCAGGGATATCGCCGAGGGCAACGCCCCACTACTGTTGAGATGTCGCCCCTCTGGGGCTGGACGACGTCTTCTTGGCTTATTTCAATGGCAGTGGGGCGTTGCCCTCGGCTACGATGAAGGCAGCCTTTCAGGCTGGTGGTGCTGCAAAGATCCGCCCGGATCCTCCAGACTTGTCTGTCCTTCCAACTTTCGCTTTGATGATGGCATGTCGGCAATGCAATACGACGCGCTCATCATCGGCGGCGGTCCCGGTGGAAGCACTGCCGCCACATTTCTGGCGCTGGCCGGCAAGCAGGTGCTGCTGCTGGAGAAGGAACGTTTTCCGCGCTTCCACATTGGCGAATCCTTGCTGCCCTACAATCGGGACATATTCGGGGAGATGGGTATCTTGCCGAAGCTCGAATCGATGGGTCTGATCAAAAAGCACGGCGCGCAGTTTCACCTCGGTAATGGCAGCAAGTCTATCGCGCTGGTCTTTCGCAACGGCCGTTTCACGCGCGAAATCGAAGCCTTCCAGGTGGAACGCTCCACCTTCGACCATGTGTTGCTTGAGCATGCGCGACAGAGCGGAGCGGAAGTGCGGGAAGGATGGACCGTCACCAGGTTCAGCAGCGATGCTGCGGGCGTCACCATCCAGGCCCGAAACGATGCCGGCCAAACCGGCGCCTTTCGTGGCGCCTTTCTGATTGACGCCAGCGGGCGCGGCAATGTGACCGGCAATCAGGAAGGCATCCGCGACGTTTATCCCCATCATCGCAAACTCGCCGTGTTCGGACATTTTGCCGACGTTGCATTGGATCCGGGTGAGAAAGGCGGCGACACCGTCATCATTCGATTGGAGAACAAATGGTTTTGGATCATCCCGCTGACCTCCGAGAAAATCAGTGTCGGCTGTGTGATGGAGGGGGAGGAGTTTGCGCGCGGCAAGGAAACGCCCGAAAAAGTATTCACGCGCATTTGGCAGTCCAGTCCCATCCTGCGCCAGCGGATGGAGCGCGCGCGCCTCCTCGGGCCGATGCACGTCACCAGCGATTTCTCCTATTGCAACCGCCGGTTTGTCGGGCAACGATTGATCCGCGTCGGGGACGCCGCGGCCTTCATGGATCCAATTTTTTCGGCCGGCGTTTACCTCGCTTGCTATTCGGCCAAACTGGCGGCGCAGTCGGTCATTGAATCGCTGACCGCGGGGGACGACGGCGCGCGGCGATTGCGATGCTACGAGAAACGTGTTTACCGCGCCATGACCTCCTATTGGAAAATGGTGGAAGGCTTTTACACGACGCCCTTCATGGAAATGTTCATGTCGCCACGGGAGAGGTTTAATTTGCCCGCAGCGGTTGTCGCGCTCCTGGCCGGGGAATTGGAAGGCGGCTGGAAGATTCGCTGGCGCATGTGGCTTTTCTTTGCATTTGTGAAGCTGCAGATGCGCTGGCCGCTCGTGCCGCGCATTTGCTTTGACGCAAAGTCACAGCACTGCAACGAATGCGCGAAGGCGGAAAGCGCTGTGGGCCTGCTCGAATGAAATCTATAGCGCCATCACGCCTGGCGACAAGGTGAGCCTGACGGCGGCGTTCAGGCCAGCAGTTTCTCGACGACTTCGCCGTGCACATCCGTCAGCCGAAAATCCCGGCCCTGGAAACGATAAGTCAGCTTCGTGTGATCGAAACCGAGCAGATGCAGAAGGGTGGCGTGAAGGTCGTGGACATGGACCCTGTCTTTGGTGGCATTGAAGCCGAATTCATCGGACTCGCCAATGGTGGTGCCGGGCTTCACGCCGCCGCCGGCCAGCCACATCGTGAAACAGTTGGGGTGATGGTCGCGGCCATCGTTGCCGCCCTGCACCATCGGCGTGCGACCGAATTCGCCGCCCCAGATGACGAGGGTGTCTTCGAGCAGGCCGCGTTGCTTGAGATCCTTGACCAGCGCGGCGCAGGGTTTATCCGTGTCGCGACAATTCTTCTTCAAATCGCCGACGAGATTCCCGTGTTGATCCCATGCCTCATGAAAAATCTGCACGAAGCGCACCCCGCGTTCGATCAGGCGGCGAGCGAGCAGGCAACTGGTGGCAAAGGAAGACTTGCCCGGTTCGGCGCCATACATTTCGAGGATGTGCTTCGGCTCCTTCGCGATATCCATCAATTCCGGGGCGCTGGTCTGCATGCGATAGGCCATCTCGAAGGAATTGATGCGCGTGGCAATTTCCGGATCGCCCACGATGTCGAGCCGCCTTTGATTGAGCTTCTTGATCGTATCGAGCGTGTCGCGCTGCAATTGCGGGTCCACGCCTTTGGGATTCGAGAGATAGAGCACAGGGTCCCCCGTGTTGCGGAAGAGCACGCCCTGGTGAATGGAGGGCAGAAAGCCAGCGCCCCAATTGGACGAACCGCCGCTGGTGCCTTTGGAACCAGTGCTGAAGACGACGAAGGCTGGCAACTCCTGGGAGTCGCTGCCAAGACCATAGGTCGCCCATGCGCCGATGCTGGGCCGCCCGAACATCTGCGCGCCGGTGTTCATGAAAATCTGCCCGGGCGCGTGATTGAAGGCGTCGGTGTGCATCGACTTGACGATGGCGATGTCATCCACGACTTCAGCCAGGCGTGGCAACAGTTCGGAAAGCTCCGCCCCACACTGGCCGTGCCTGGCGAATTTGAACTTGGGTCCGAGCAGCGATGAATTCGGGCTGATGAAGGCAGCGCGATACCCTTTGATCAGGTCGGCCGGGGGCAACTTGCCATCCCACTTGGCCAACTCCGGCTTGTTATCGAACAACTCCAGATGGCTCGGGGCGCCCGCCATGAAGAGAAAGATGACTCGCTTGGCTTTGGCGGCGAAAGGTGGTTGCCGTGACGCAAGGGGATTGAGCGATGCCGCGGTCGCAAAGCCATTTTGGCGAAACAACGACCCCAAAGCGATGGCGCCCAGGCCCACGCCGCATTGTTGAAAAAACCAGCGGCGCGTGACCAGCTTCGGATCCTGTCCTCGATAAAGGTGCGATTGGCAGTTCATGTTTACTCCTTGGTAATCGTCTCGTCCAAATTCAACAGAACCCGCGACACGACCGTGTAGGCGGCCCATTGCGAAGGCGTCGCGCCTGCGGGCAGTTTTGAGGGCACTTCATTCTTGCCGGTGGCGATGTCGCTCGGATTGAGCCACCCTTCGGCGATGCGCTGCTTCTGCTTTTCCAGAAGCGAAAGCAATGCCTGTCTTTCGTCGTCGGTCGGCGCGCGCGAGAGCGTCCGGCGGAAAGCATAACCGATCCGCTCGGCGTCGGTCTGGCCGCCCTCTGCGAGCGCTTTTTGGGCGAGGGCCTGGGCGCATTCGACAAAGATCGGTTCGTTGAGCGAGACCAACGCCTGCAACGGTGAGTTGGACCGCAGGCGGCGCACGCAGGAAAAGTCCGCGTTCGGCACGTCGAACGTTTGCAACATGGGGAACGGTGTCGAGCGACGGCGGAACGTGTAAAGGCCCCGCCGATATTTTTCCGCGCCTTCCTCGTCCTTCCATGGGAAGGGCGCGTAGCTGGCGGGGGGCTGAAAGAGATACGCAGGCGCCGGCGGCATGGTGCTGCGTCCGCCGATTTTGGGATTGAGAAGCCCGCTGACGGCGAGCGCGATATCTCGCACAATCTCGCCTTCGACCCGGAAGCGCGGCCCGCGCGCGAGCAAACGATTGTAAGCATCGCGCTCGTACAGTTCAGGGGTGATGCGGGAGGATTGCCGATAGGTGGCGGAGCTTACGATCAGGCGGTGTATGTGTTTGATGGACCAGGGGCGAGGCGTTGAATCGGACGACAACTTAACGTTTGGACGATTCAACGACTTAACGGAAGCCTCCGGTTCCATGAATTCGCACGCAAGCCAGTCGAGCAATTCCGGATGCGACGGTGCGTCGGCCTGCATGCCGAAATCCTCCGGCGTGTTGACGATGCCCATCCCGAAATAAGTCTGCCAGATGCGATTGACGAAGACGCGGGCGGTGGTGGGCGATTTCCGGTCGGCCAGCCACTTCGCCAACGTCAGCCGTGTGGGCTCGTACTTTTCGGGGAGCGGATGCAGGAACTCCGGCACGCCCGCTGTTACGGGCGCGGTGGGCTTGAGCCAATCCCCGCGTTTGAGGATTGCCGTCGCTCGCGTTTCATCGCGTGCCAGCAACGCGAGCGAGGTGGCCCCTTCCGGCCAGTCCTTCCAGAGCGCCTCGATTTTCTCATTGGCTTCCTTCCACTCCGGAACGGTCGTCCGCCAGTAACTGAAAATGGCAGCGGTTTGGACAAACGTGCGCTTTTCAGGCGGAACGTTCGACATGATCTCGCGCACTTTCTTCGGCAAAGGATCGGCTTTGATTTCACCCGGCGCCCTGGTGACGCTGATGCGGAAGCGGCCCAGGTTGTTGTTCATGTGGTCGTCGCTGTTCCAGCCGCCGTGGTTTTGCCGCAGGCCAATGCGCCAATAGTTCATTGCATTGGTGAAGCCGAGCGGTTTGTTGGCGACAAACACGGCCTTGCGATCCTGGTTGCGCCGCCCGGGCCCTGCATCGATGCCCCACGCCGTGTCCTTATTGTCATCAATCGCAAACTGGATCGGGCCGGTCGTGCGATTGTTCGTGGCCTTGTCATCAAAGTTTGGTTCCAGGGATCGTTCCGGCTGGTCGTAATCGGCCGTGGCGCTGGCCCACTTCACTTTCACGGTGTTGGTGTTGTTGGTGGCATTGTTCAGTTCCGTCACCTCCACCAAAAAGTCCGAGAGGGCGCACATGCCCTTGAAGGAGCGTCCCGGCCCGCCATACGGAAGGTTCGGGTCGGTGAGAAACTCGACGCGAAAGGCGGTAATGCCCGCCAGGTCATTGGTGACCCGGAACCATTGCGTAAACTTTGTGGGCGCATAACCGCCGGCCAGCAGCGAACCGTCTTTCAAATACTCGTAGCGTTGGGACTTGTCGCCTTCCTGCTGGAGGTCGTGCAGCACCATCCATTCGGGCTGGTGGGTGGCGATTTCCTTTTCCCACGCGGCCATGCGCTCCTCCCAATCGGCCATGCGATGCTTGAGATTATTCTCCAGCTGAGCGATGCCACGGCGAATCTCCGCAATCTTCATCTGCTGGTCCGGCGTGTAAACCACCGGCCGCGCTTCATGGTCGTTGTTGAGGAAGGCAAAGAGGCGATAGTACTCCTCCTGTTTCAAGGGATCGAATTTGTGGTTGTGGCACTGGGCGCACTGAATGGTCAGGCCAAGAATGCCTTTGCCGATGGCGTCCATGCGGTCGAACATCGCTTCCATGCGGAATTGTTCGGGGTCGATCGCCCCTTCCATGTTGACCATGGAGTTGCGCAGAAAGCCGGTCGCGACCACCTGCTCCTGTCGGGCGTTGGGCAGCAAATCACCCGCCAGTTGTTCGATGATGAATTGGTCGTAGGGCAGATCGTCGTTGAACGCATTAATGACGTAATCCCGATACGGCCAGACTTCGCGTGACATGTCTTTCTCGTAGCCGTCAGAGTCGGCATAGCGCGCCGCATCCAGCCAATGTCGGCCCCAACGTTCGCCGTAATGTGGCGAAGCCAGCAGGCGCTCAACCTGTTTCTCGTAAGCATCCTTGCTTTTGTCCTCCAAAAACGCATCGATCTCCTCGATGGCCGGTGGCAAACCAATCAGATCGAGTGAAAGCCGACGCAACAAGGTGACCTTGTCCGCTTCAGGAGAAGGCTTGAGTTTTTCCTTTTCGAGCTGGGCGAGGATGAAGTGATCGATCGGGGTGCGCAGCCAGCTCTTATTCTTCACCGCGGGAACTTTCGGTTTGGTCGGGGCTTTGAATGCCCAATGAGCTTTCGGCTCTTTGGTCTGGGTGGCGGCCGTTTCTGGCCAGTCCGCGCCCTGATCGATCCAGGCTCGAAGCAAACCGACTTCCTGTGCCGTGAGAGGTTCGCCCTTCTTGGGCATCTTCAACTCGGGATGCACGCCTGCTACAGCCTGAATCAGCACACTCTCGGCGCTCCTGCCCGCTACGATAACTGACGCGCCGACCGATTCACCGCCCTTCATCGCGCCCATCTTTTGATCCAGCCGGAACGCCGACTCCTGTTTCTTCGGTCCATGGCACCCGTAGCAATTCTGTTCGAAGATGGGCTGGATATCTTTGATGAAATCAACTTTCCGGGCCGCCGCCGCCGGCAGCTTGCTGGTATCCACAGTTGCCGCGGAGATGTCCAGGGTCGCTGCCAACCCAACGGTCAGGGATATCCTCAAGGCGCGACTGACGGTCTTCGTATGGGCATTCAAAGTGATCAACATATTAACGGAATTGCTTTTGCCGTCATGCAGATTATTAACTGAGTTTTGGTTGAGGTCTTTCGCTTTCTGTCGGTTATCACCACGATGAGCCGGCCATGACGGACTCCTGTTTCCTGACGAGCCCTGTTTTGCCCTTGATTTTCGCTCCACCATGGCTCGCGAGGACGCTCGCCCCGCTGAGATGATTTGGGCAACACGCCCCTAAAAGCACCACCACCAAGGGGTTTTCATCCCTGCGGAAAACGGATTGTCCTGCGCCGCCACCAGCGCCCCACTCGGACGAAGTTCCACGAAATAACGCACGCGTCGCCTTCGTTGGCCGCGCGAATCCAGCGTGAGCGGGTCCGGGCGCCGGGCGCCGAAGAAGGCTCGGTCTGGGCGCGTTCGACTTCTTCGGGATGGACGAGGACCGGGGCGACATGGGTTTTCTCGAACTCCTCAAAATAGCCGATTCCCAGCTCATGGTACCCGAGATCGATTTTCTTTCGCACCTCGAAGGGTTGATCGTGCCCGGCCGTTTCAAGCAAGTAGCGTTTCGTCACCCAGTCCACGTGGCCGATCAACAGGCCGGGATCCAATTCGAGCCAATCGAGAGTGGCTCCCCACATCCGGACGATGGACCGGCATTCCTCCGCCTCCGGATGTTGTGCGAGAAATTCTTTGGCCCGTGTGAAGTAGAACCGTTGGATTTCCAGCGCGCTCATTTGACTTCCATCACGCATCGTCGCCTTCGACGCGAGGGAGGCATCGAACGTGAACTGCCGCAAGGCGCGCACCGGACGGACCAGGCGCGGTGCGTCCTCCAGCCAGCCCTCCCGTTGCAGTTCCAACGCCAGCAGTGTCGTGGCGGTTCTTAGATACTCCGCCGTCTGGCAGCGGTTCGCGTCGGCCAGACCTATCTGAAAGCGCTGTTGAACTTTGAAAAGATCGTGGAAACCGGACCATCGCCACAGCAGCACGTCGAGGCCGCATCCGACCAGCCGTTTGTGCAGGTTGCCCGAATCGAAAATGACACGCTCAGAATGCTTGATGAACCAGCGGACAACGTAGCGGATGCCGGAAGCTTTTTCGGAGAGCGAAAACCGTCCGTCGGGCTCCAGCCGGCCCGCGCCCGTAAAGATGATGCGCGAAATGACGAAAGCCTCCAGTGCTCGTCGTTGAGGGCGAAAGGCGACCAGACGCAAAACCCACGTAAAGGGCATCGCCAAGACCACCAGGCACCAGTAGAAAGTCTGTTCCAGCCACCCCAGGTGCGACGCGAACGCTTCCTCTTCGAGCTGTCGTTGGACCCACCCATCCAGAAGCGCGAAACGTCCTCGTCGTTTGGCTGGCGGGGACAGTAAAGCCATCAGGCGGCTGAAAATCCAGACCAGGAGGAGCGTGCACAACAGGATCAGCGTCACGAAGACCAATAACAGCAGGGCCACCAGCAGGAAAAAAGCGATGAACGGCAACAGGGCGATCATGGCGGCGCGGATGAGCAGCACGCCGGTCCGGTTGGACACGGGAGCTTGATAATTCTCCTGGGTTCCATAGTAGTTGCCTTCGGCGTCCCGGCAATTCTTCAGCAGTCCAATCCTTCCATTAAAACCCTCCTGGAGAAGCTGCGCTTCGGCCAAAGGAATCGCGCGCAGCAAAAGACTTTCTTGAGCGCGCTGGTAGCGAAGCAATTCGCGCGGGCTGGTGCATTCGGGAGTGGCTCCTTCGAGCATACCGCCGTGGGGGAAACCAGGCGGGGGTTCAAAGCAAAAGGCGCCGCCGTTTTCGACAAAGACCTGCGATTGCGACCAGGCGCGTTCGCCAGGACGGGACTTGACCAGTTGTTTGATGCCGCCGATCAGGGCGGCGGCAAGCTGGCGTTTGATCGGTCGGGCTGTTCCTTCGGCCAGGGGCGTAAACCGTATCGCGTATTCGGTTTCCTGACCAAGCAGGCGCGACCACATCGACTATTCACCGCCTCCAGGCGAGGTCGTTTCCTTCAGGTACTGACGCGGTTTCTGGAGGGCGTCCTGGCGGACCTTGCTGGAAATGTCCTGAAGCTCTTTCTGTTCGGGAGAAACTTTGGATGCGGGCTTTGGCCTTACTACTTTTGTCGCCGTTTTCATATTCTGGCTACACTATAAGGGAAGTTCCGTCGGCAGCAAGCGATCTTCCGGCGTCTCCGCTGACCATGGCCAACACTGCCATTCAATTAAGCGGAGGTGCGCCCGGAAAAAGCGTTACTCTTACTCTTAATCCTAATCCTTCCGAGCACTTCCAGATTAAGATTAAGATTAAGATTAAGATTAAGATTAAGATGATTAAGATTAAGAGTTCTGTCGATCCGCTTAAATCCAATGAGCAGCGGCCTTTGCCGTCGCCGCTCAGGCATGGCCTGCGAAGACCATCGCCGCGGCCTGAAAAGTGTTCAGGTGCACTTCGACCACTTTTGCGATCTCCGGGGTGTAGCCTCCGGCCAAGACCCACGCGACGGGGATGGCATGTTCTCTGGCGAAAACAAACACGCTGCGATCACGCTCCAACAAGTCGGCATGGGTCAACGCCAGCGGTGAGTAAGGATCCTCCTGCAATGGATCGGCGCCAGCCTGGTAGAGCAGCAAATCCGGTCTGCCAAACTTCAGCAAGGCGGACAGATGCTGCCGGAGGATTTCGCTCAACTGCCGGCCATCGCAACCCGCAGGCAGTGGCACGGAGAAATGATTGCAGCCGTCCTCGTGACGCCGTACGCTGACGTCCCGATAACTGACGTTGGCCTGGTAATCGTTTCCGTAGATGGAGAGCGCCGTCAGATAAGGGCGTGTTGCCGCCAGAGATGCCGTGCCGTTGCCGTAGTGAAGGTCCAAGTCAAGGATGGCGACGGTTTCCAGTTCGTTTCTGGACTTCAGCACGTCAGCGGCTACCACCAGTCCGTTGAACGTGCAAAAGCCTTCGCCGTGATCGGCATGCGCGTGATGAAATCCACTGGCCAGCGCCGCTGCCAGGCCGTTGCGCATCGCCAGACGCGCGGCCGCGAGGCAGGCGCCGTTGGTCAGGCAAACGGATGGGAACAATGCCGGGCTCCATGGAAATTTCTGCGACTCGGCCAGACCCCGTGGAGTGCCCGTGCGCACGGCGGTGATGTACTCTGGCGTATGAACGAGACCAAGCTCCTCTTCGGTCACCGGCGCTGGTTCCGCGAGACGAACGTTGGCAAATGACTTCAGTCCTTCAGCCACGAGCGCAAATTTGTGCATGGGCATGATGTGATTGCCGATGGGCGTGGCGAAACCCGGATGGTAAAACGCTGTGATCATTGAGTCGGCGCGACCAGAGGAATCTCCGCTTCCGCGGCGGGATAGTCGTTCAAGCGTTGCCAGACCGCGGCCATATCCGTGGGCCGGAAGCCGGCGCCATACATCTGATAAAGGCATTCCACAATTTCGCGAACTTCCGCGCCTCGGATGACGGACTGCCGTTCACGCCCGACGCGCCGGAGGATCAAAGCGAAAGGCAACGGCTGAGGTCCGCCGCTGGCGTCGATTTCCTCCGGCGGCCGAAAGTCCGGCTGAAAATAATTCACCGCCACTGAATCGACTTTCTTGAATCCCGCCTTCTCATAAGCCTGGAGCCGAGGCGCGCGATTGGGAAACCTTGCATCGGCATGCTCCATCTCCGCCACCAGCGTGATTGGAGAGGTGGTCAAAAACCCTGCGGCGGCCAGGCAAGCCCGCGCCGTTTGAACCGGCCAGGCGCGGAGCCATCCCGCCAACCCGGTGCGACGCCATGCCGGGTCCACAAACACGTGCGACAAATGCACCACTGCATGAGGGACATCGTTCCGGCAGGTCACGATCGCCGAGTGATCCCGCACGGCCGCGAATCGGCCTTCCCGTCGGACCAGGATCATTTCGTAACGCAGCCAGTAGTTTCCCAGCGCGGTGGCCGGATTCCAGGCCAGGCGTTGGACGATGATCTCGCGCGGTTCAACCGTATGGTGATGGCCGAACTCCTCCCAAAGCCGTTCGTAGGCCACGGCGAACAGCGGATCGTGGCTCGCACAGATGCGGGCAATCTCCAAGTCGCGGCAATCCAGTTCCAACGCCTTGCCATCGCCAGGGGCCAGGTCTGCGGAAAGAAGTTCAATTGACGCATCGGCATGTGCCATCGCAGACCATGTCTGCTATTAAGGCCGGTTGCCATCAAGAACAATCCGACAAACGGTCGCATCGGTGGCAAAATGGGCTGGCAGTTAGGTTCTGTTCTTTGCCCAGCACCTCTCTCAAGCCGGAACGATTCAGTTGAACAGGAGTCAACGGAGGGAACAGAGGATTTCTGACGAGGGCAGGAGTCGTTTTGTGGGCTTTTGGTTGTTCTCCAAATGGTGCTCGGCGGCGAGGTTGTTAGGCGTAGCAGACTCAAATCCAGCCTCCGTTTTCTCTGTTTCCTCCTGTTCCTAACTGAATCGTTCCCGCTTAGCTTAGCCGGAGCGATTCCGTTGAAATGGGGAGCGCGCACGCCCTCGCCGAACATATCGCCACGTTCGCAAGCCACACCATTGGGTGCTTCGTTGAGCGTCCGGTCCGACCGGCGAGCGCGCCGGTCGCACACGCGAGGGCGTGTGTGCTCCCTCAAAAAGAACCGAATCGTTCCGCCAAGGGGTTTGGCAAACACGCCGTCGAATGCTTTACTGTCGTCATGACGGAAAAAGCGCTGAGGCAATTGCAGGAGGCGGACAAATCATTTCATCTCCATCCCTTCACCAATCACCAGGAGATGCATGCCCAGGGCACACATGTGATTGTTTCAGGTGATGGCTGCTACTTGACCGATGCGACCGGCCGCCGCCTCTTGGATGGTCTTGCGGGGCTATGGTGCGTCAATGTGGGTTACGGTCGCCGCGAGATCATCGACGCGGTCGGCGAGCAGATGCGCCGGCTCCCGTATTACTGTTCGTTTTTCAACACCACCAACGAGCCTGCCATCCGCCTGGCGGAACGGCTCGCCCGGTTGGCGCCGCCGCATCTGAAGCACACGCTCTTTTGCAACTCCGGCTCGGAGGCAAACGAGACGGCGCTGAAAGTCATTCGCGCCTGGCAAAAACTTCGCGGCAAACCGGCCAAGACCAAGATCCTTTCGCGCACGTTCTCCTACCATGGCGTGACGCTGGCAGCCACCAGCATGACGGGTTTGCCTGGCTGTTACCAACCCTTCGATCTGCCGTTGTCCGGCTTTATTCATGTGCCCGGACCGCATCCCTACGGCGAAAGCAGTCCGCTCGATCCGGTCGCGTATGGCCGGTGGTGCGTCGAGGAAACGGCGCGCCTCATCGAGCGCGAAGGAGCCGAAACGATCGCGGCGATGTTCGTGGAGCCGGTGCAGGGCGCGGGCGGGGTCATCGTTCCGCCCGAAGGTTATTTGACCGCGCTACGCCGGCTCTGCCGCGAGAACGATGTCCTTTTCGTCGCCGATGAAGTCATTACGGGATTCGGCCGCCTGGGTGAATGGTTTGGCAGTCATTTGTGGCAGCTCGATCCGGACTTGATCACTCTGGCTAAGGGAATCACCAGCGGCTACCTGCCGCTCGGAGCCACGATGGTGAGTGATGAAATTGCGCGGGACCTAATCAAGGCCGGCTACTTCGCGCACGGCTTCACCTACAGCAGCCATCCGACCACCGCGGCGGCGGCTCTGGCCAACCTGGACGTGTTGGAACGCGACCACCTCATTCCCCGCGTTCGCGATCTAGTTGGCCCTTACTTCCAGAAAAGACTGCGCCAGTTCGCCGGTCACCCGGCCGTAGGCGATGTGCGCGGTTTTGGTTTGATTGGCGCTTTGGAGTTATTGCCTCGCGCGGGCAAAGCCGGACTGAATCCGGCGAATCCTCTTGGAGCCAAAGCGGCCGGAATCGCGCGCGACGAAGGCGTGATTGTCCGAGGCATTCGCGATCTCATCGCCATGGCGCCCCCTTTCATCGTCACCGAGGCAGAGATCGACCTGCTCTTCGCCGCGGTCGGGCGTACGCTGGAACGGCTCTGGCAGCCATAGGCCACGCTGAAGCTGGACCCACTCGTGATTTGACGACTACAGCGGCACCCCGCGCTGAAGCGGAATAAATTCCGCGCTCCTCTCGAAAATGAGTGATTCCGTAACAGCGTGAACTCCGGCCCAAGTCAAAGCTTGAATGCCACACACGAACGCGATGGCCTTCCAAAGATTGTGTTCGTTCCTCTGGCGCGACTCCGTTACAACCTTTGCCGTGATGGAATTATCGGAAGTCTTCAAACAACTTGCCATCGCCCTCGGACTGGGATTGCTGGTCGGTTTGCAACGCGAGCGGACCGATAGTCATCTGGCCGGTTTTCGCACCTTCCCGCTCATCACGCTCCTGGGGGCCCTGTGCGCATTGCTGGCGCAAGAGTTCGGCGGCTGGATTCTGGGAGTGGGACTGGCTGCTTTGGCCATCCTCATTGTGGTCGGAAACCTGCCCACCATAAAATCCAGGGACGAACCGTCTGGCGTGACGACGGAGGCGGCCATGCTCGTGATGTTCGCGGTGGGCGGGTGTCTGATGGTTGAGCTCACCGCGGTCGCAGTTACCGTCGCGGGCACGGTGGCTGTCTTGCTGCACCTCAAGCCGGAAATGCACGCGCTGGCAGCGAAGATCGGCGAAACGGACTTCAAAGCCATCATGCAGTTCGTGCTGGTGTCGTTGGTTATCCTGCCGGTCTTGCCCAACCAGTTTTACGGTCCTTACCAGGTGCTGAACCCCTTCAAGATTTGGCTGATGGTCGTGCTCATCGTGGGGATCAGTCTGGGCGGTTATATCATTTACAAATTTGTCGGGCCGAAGGCCGGCGCCTGGGCTGCCGGTGTCCTGGGCGGTGTCATTTCCAGCACGGCCACTACGGTGAGCTACGCCCGTCGCGGACGAGAGACCCCCGCTGTCACATCCCTGGCCGCTTTTGTCGTGTTGGTCGCTTCGGCGATTGTTTTCGTGCGCGTGTGCATCCTCATCGCCGCCACCGCCCCAAACTTCCTGGCCGTCGCCGCAGGGCCGATGGGAGTTATGTTTGTCGCGCTGGCCGCAATGGCCGTCTGGAATTGGCTCAGCAATCGGGCGGAATCCGCGCCCATGCCCAAACAGGAAAACCCGTCTGAGCTGAAGGCGGCGTTCTTCTTCGCGGCGATGTATGCCCTCGTGCTGCTCGCCGTCGGTGCCGCGCGGGAATTCTTCGGCCAGGGCGGCCTTTACGTCGTGGCCATATTGTCCGGCCTGACGGACATGGACGCCATTACCCTTTCGATGACGCAACTGGTGAACTCGGACAAAACCTCGCCCGAGACCGCCTGGCGATGTGTCCTGGTCGCTTCGATGTCAAATTTGGTCTTTAAGGCCGCGATCGTGGCAGTGGTCGGCGGCCGAAGGATGTTCTGGCGAATTGCAATTTCATTTGGGGCTGCATTCGCAATCGGCGCATTGCTGCTGGCTTTTTGGAAGTGATTGCGAAAGTCATCTGCCAGCGGCAGCCCAGGTGCCGCGGGCAAAGCTGCGATCACTGTCGATCGACTGCTTCTTGTTTGGGGCCAGAACTCAAGATCGTCACACGCAACGGCCCTTCGTTGGTGTGCGAAGGCGCAGGCGGGTAGGGCGACAGCTCCCAATCGAGTTTCATCCCAGCCAGTTGTTGGCGGAGGACGGCCAGGTCCCAAAGGTGAATCGGGCCATGGGCGCCAGCAACCGCCAACCGTGTTCCGTCGGAGCTAAAGGTTATCCACTCGATGTCCTGGGGCTCAGGGGCTTCGAGCGTAGCCAACTCCCGGCCGGTGCCCGCTGCCAACAATTTGACCACATCTCGCGAGTGCGCTACGGCCAGAATGGAACTGTCCGTGGAAAACGTCAGCTTGCACCAGTAGTCGGTGAACTGCCGTGGTACCGTGTAGAGAAGTTTCCAGGTCTCTCGATCCCAGAGCGTGAATTCGGTGTTGTCTCCACCGGCAAGCCATCGTCCATTCGGACTAAACGTGGCCCAGGGGCCATTGCGGGTCGGCAGGCGCGCAACAGTTTGAGTACTGGCGAGGTCGATAACTTCGATGTGCCCGGGTCCGCCCCGCGGCCAATGCGCCACCAGTTTTCCATCCGGGCTTAACGCGGCGGCGCCATCGCTGGATAGTTTGATTCGATTCCTTAGTTTCCCGGTGGGCAGGTCGAGCAGTTCGAATAACCCCTGCACCGCGCCGCCAAGCAGTGTGCCATCCAGATTCAAAACCATTCTGCCGGGTTTGATGGTAAACAGGCGCATCGGCTGAAAGGTGATCGAGTTTTGGACGGCCGAAAAATGCCCTTGCCATTCTTGCAACCCGCTCCGCGTCCTCGTGAACAAGCGTTCGCCATCAGGATGGAAGACAGCGTCACGGTAATTACCGGACCAGGAAGCGATTTCCCTCCCCGTGGCAGTATCCCAGAATCGGATGTGCTCCTCGTAACTCGATGCTAACATTCGGCCGTCGCGGCTGAACGCACAAGTTCCTGTGCGGACATCATCAGCTTCCCTGGGACGCAAGACGCGGTAAGCGGCAGGAGAAACGACCTGCAGAATGCCGATCCGGCCGGGGGCTCCAACATAGCCGATACGATCGTCGGTGGATCCAAAACCGTACACAAGCCCCCCTGGGACTTGTCGCATTAACAATTCCCTTCGTGCCGCTGTGTCCCATAGGCGAAGCGATCCATCCCAGCCGCGGCTAACGAGCAAGCTGCCGTCTCGATTGCATCCTACGTGGACCACGGCGGCCGCGTGCCCCTTCAGCACAGCGATCTCCTTCCCGGTGGCGAAGTCCCATAAATGGACCCCATAGTCCGAGCACGCTGTCGCAAGCCAATTCCCTTCGGGATGCCAACAGATGGATTTTACGCCGCCTCGATGCTCAAAGGTTTGAACGACCGCGCCGCTGGTCCAATCCCAAACACGAACCACCGGGCCGTCGTCACTCGTTGCCAGTAAATTGGTTTGAATGGGATGAAAGTCCAGACCCCAGGGTCGAGTCTGTAGTTCCAGTGATTTGACAAGCTTGCCGGAACCGGTGTCATGAATCCGCAGTGGGAAAGCTGGTCTCGTGAATGTCGAGATCGCGAGCAGCAGGCTGTCCTGACTGAAAGTAGCCGTGTTCGGCACTTCATTGGTGAAGTCTAAGACGGTCCTGGATTCGTTGACGTTCCAAAGTCGGAGGCCATGGCGATCGGGCGTCAGTCCACCAAACTGCATCAGCAACTTTCCATCGGGACTGAATGACATACCGCTCCACGGCGGCCCAAATGCCGGGAAGCGGACGAGTTCCTTATCATCTTCCACGCGTCGGACGCTAATTGCGCCGTTTGTTTCGCCCCGGGCATACCGTTCGTAACCGGCATCGAACGCACCAAATTCCGAACCGTGGGGCAAGCCATCCCATTCTTTGAACACGATCAGGTCCGACAGCGCCAGGCAAGCGATTGCTTCGTTGCGCAATTCGAGTGAAGGTCGGATAGTTGCGGCGTTCTTTAGCGCATCCAAAGCGTTAATCCGCCGCCCGACACGTCCGCTCCAGCGCCGGGCCTGAGCTTCTGCAAGGTAGGATCTCCAGAGCTTTTGCTCTGCATCCTGCTCGGCAGCTTTGGCGCGTTGGGCTTCCTGCTCCGCCTTCTGCCGCTGTTCCGCCTCGGCTTTCGCCAGGCGATCGGCACGCGCGGCCTGGTTTCGCGACCCTAAGTAGGCCGCGATCAGAATGACCAACAGTCCTGCTGCCACCATCGCCGCTGTCCGCGCGCGCGCCAGTTGGCCCTCAAACTTGCGCAGCCGTTGTACGGACTTGCCGCTTTGCAGCAGCGCCAGTTCAGCGTGCAGTTCCGGTGCAGATTGGTAACGCCGCTTTGGGTCCGCTTCGCATGCTTTGAGAACGATGGCGTTGAGTTCCAGCAGCCCGGTCTGGTCCAGGAAATTCTCCCAGTCTTCCGGCAACTGCGGAAAGTGCTCGCGCCCGCGGCCCGAACTCATCTCGTAGAGCACTTTGCCCAGGCTATAGAGATCGGCTTCCGGTGTGCCGGGACCTTCAGGCGGCACGTAACCCACCGTGCCCACGAACGACATGGAGGCGTCGGCGCTCGCGATCAGGCCGATGTCGGCGAGCTTGGGAATGCCCTCGACGAAAATAATGTTGGACGGCTTCACGTCGCGATGAACCAACCCGTGGCGATGGAGATGGTCGAGTGCGGTGATCAACGCCAGGCCGATGCGCAGGCATTGATCCAACGGCAGCCGGCCCTGGTCATGAAGCACGTGCTTCAGCGTCTTGGGAATGTAGGATCCTGGATTCTGGATACTGGATGCAGACGAAGCATCGTCCGCCAATTCCATCACATAATAGAAAAACCCTGCTGCGTCGTTGCGTCCTACGTGCAGGATGTCCACCTGACTCTCGTGCGATCGGGAAATCGGTTCGAACTTTCTGATGCCTTCGAACTCGCGTTCGTAGGGCCGATCATGATCGAAGGAGCTGCGGTAAACGATTTTGATTGCGCGCCAGGTGCCGAGGACGTTTCGCGCCAGCCACACTTCTCCGTAACCTCCGCGCCCAATGCACTTCAGCAATTCATGATCGGGAATAGGCGGCGGATCGCGTTGCGGGGGGAGAGCGCCAGTGGAAGGAGTAGCCATGGCCGGAACAGCACGTTCCAGCCCTGCTGAACTCCCGATGGAAGCTCCTTCCTTTGGGTTCACATCTGACATCACCGTTGTGGAGAAACTCTGCTCCTTTCTACCGGAAATCCGCGGCGTCTCAAGCTCAAAAGCCCGTGCGTTCGACGCGCTCGACCTCACGTTTGAGCAGAGTAGCCACACGCTTCTGCGCAAAGTATACCCTCCAAAGCTTTAAATTGAGGCGTCGTGCGACCTCCTTTACTGGCACCTGCCTCGTCACACAGAGGTCAAACACCTGCACCTCGACCGGACTGGCCTTCTGCTTGACACGCTCCAGCGCCACGGTCAGCACGTGCTCTCGCCAGTCTGCCTCCCAGGCGGCATCCAGGTCAAAGGTCGCCGGATCGGGCAAACGCTCCATGAGGGCCGTATCCGTGGCTTCACGATTCCGCCCACGCTCTGCCGGCCTGCGCTTGCGGAACTGATCCATGATCTTCCACCGCGCTGTATTCAACAGCCACGACTTGAAGGGCCCCCGCTGCGCGTCGCGTTTTACCTCGGCTATGTTGCGCGCCACGGTCACGAGGGTCTCCTGCACGGCGTCCTGGGCCTCGGCCTCGGTAAGGCCCGCCTTCAACGCCACGCTGTAAATGAGTTCCCAGTAGGTATCGAAGAACTGCTGCCAACTCGCGTCATCCTGCCAGTTCTTCAACCGGCTCAACAAGCTCCAGCGGGTCTGCAACAAGTGTTTCGAGTCCATCGAGTCTGAATGTGCGCTCATCATGTCAGGTTCATTCGAAGAGAACACGGCAAATTTGCGGGGCGTTTTGAAGAATTTTGGAGCGGCAGAAGATTTCCCCAAAAAAGTTCCGAGAACTCTCGTGTTCCCTATGACGGCCAACAACCAATCCAGAACTCGTATGAATATCAATTCCCAAGCCCAATTCACGCTCGCTCTTTTGTTTTGTGTGGCGCCATTGACGTCGCACGCCCAAACGACAGCCTTCACCTATCAAGGCAGGCTCACCGATAACGGGGGATTGCCCAATGGCAACTATGACATGTACTTTTCAGTGTTTGCCACGAACAGCGGTGGGACGACACTTGGCGCTGTCACCAACCGGCCAGTCGCCGTAACCAATGGTCTGTTCGTCGTGACACTGGATTTTGGCAGCGGGGTGTTCACCGGACCGCCGCGCTGGCTGGAGATGGGCGTGCGCACCAACGGGAGCGCCGGCCTTTACACCGCCCTTCTGCCTCGGCAGCAGATTACCGCCACGCCCTATGCGATCTTTGCCGGGATAGCGGGCAACGTGAGTGGCGGGGCTATCTCCAATGCCCAGATTGCCAGCGGCCAGGTGGTCAAAAGTCTCAATGGATTGAAGGATAACGTCACCCTGGCTGCCGGCGCGAATGTCTCGCTGGTAACCAACGGCAATACACTCCATATAAACTCCAGCGGTAGCGGCGCCTTTTCGCTCAATGGCACCAATGCGTTTTACAAAGCCGGTAACGTCGGCATCGGCACAGCAAGTCCCACGGACATCCTTCAAATTGATCCTAACGGGTTCGGCGGCATTCTTGTTGGCGGCCCAGAACCTGGCCGAACTTATATGGATCTCCGCGTTACTGCTGCAAGCGGCGGATACGGCAGAATCCAATCGGTCAGAAGCTCAGGCACGGCATGGGGTGACATTTCCCTCAACCCGTTTGGAGGTTATGTGGGCATTGGGACGACAACCCCCCATGCCAAATTGGAACTGCAGTCCGGCTTTGGCACAGAAGTATTACGATTCGGATATTCGGATAACGAATATCACGCAATCTCAACCTGGTACAGTGGTGTGCCAAGACTCAATTCTCTCACCTTTAAACTGGGCAATGGTCCTGGTGCTACCCGAAATGTAATGACCTTGCGAGGAGACGGCAGCGTTGATATCCCATCCGGCTTTGGCACGGAGGTAATACGCTTCCCCTATTCAGATACTGAATATCACGCAATCTCGACGTGGTACAGTAGTGTGGCGGGACTCAATTCTTTGACGTTTAAGCTCGGCGATGGCACCGGCGCGACGACGCCCGCCATGAGCGTTCGGGGCGATGGGAGCGCGATCATCCAAGCCTCAAACAATGGCGACGGTGCAGTGCTGGAGCTGCGAAATAACGCCTCGGGCCTCAATGAGAATCTTGGGACTATCAACTTCACTACCTCGGACGGCAGCTCGAAGGGCAAAATTTCTTGTTTCGTGGACGGTGGCTTCACGTTTACGGGAGGCACTGTGAGCGTGCCCGTCCTGCAAATTAATGGCGCTGATGTGGCTGAACCATTCGAAATTTCAACGAAGGATCTCCCCAAAGGCTCGGTGGTGACCATTGATGAGGACCATCCCGGCCAGTTGAAGCGGAGTGACCAGGCTTACGACAAACGAGTTGCCGGGATTTTGAGCGGCGCCAACGGCGTCCGAACCGGCATTCGTCTCAAGCAGGAAGGATTCAATGATCATGGTGAAGAGGTCGCCTTAAGCGGTCGGGTGTATGCCTTTGCCGACGCGTCGGACACTCCCATCAAACCTGGCGATCTGCTCACCACCTCCGCCACGCCCGGCCACTGCATGAAAGCGAGAGACCACGCCCGCGCCCAAGGCGCCATCATTGGCAAGGCGATGAGTGCCCTCAAAGAAGGCAAAGGCATGGTGCTGGTACTGGTCAGCCTGCAATAGGGAGTTTTGTGAAACCCGGCGATTCACTTGAGATGATTATGCGCTCGAAACGGCCAAAAGCGTGCCTATCCCAACGGAATCCTCCTGGGAAGTGGTGGATTCTCGCTACCAGCATGCTCCTGCTAGCCTTAAGTCTCGCGTCGAATGTACACGCTGAAGACCCTGAAGGCCGTCGGAAGTATCGCTTGCTCCGGCTTCAGGATGAAAACGGAAACATTCCAACAAATGCCTGGCTAAGGGCAGCGGCCCAGAAAAAGAAAATGCGTTTCAATCCGAACGCATGGCCGAAACGCGAACAGTTGCCGTCGGCAGAACGCGCGGGGGTCGAATCATTGGGGTGGACGTGGCTTGGTCCAGGCAACATCGGCGGACGTGTGCGCTCTCTGCTGATTCATCCGACTTCTCCCAACATCATGTGGGTAGGAGGCGTCAGTGGCGGCGTTTGGAAAACAACGACCGGCGGCCAGAGTTGGTTTCCGCTGGATGATTTCATGGGCAATCTCGGTGTGGCATGCATGGCGATGGACCCAACAAATCCGAATATCATTTACGCTGGCACCGGTGAAGTTTTTCAAGGAGCCGGCATATTCAAGACGACTGATGGCGGCGTGACTTGGGCGCACCTTTCTTCCACTGCTTCACCTTCTTTCCACTACGTCGGGCGGTTGGCAATCCATCCAAGCAACAGCCAGATAATTCTCGCGGCGACGACCACCGGGATATATCGGAGCACCGACGGTGGCGGGAACTGGAGCTTGCGACAGGCAAAACCAGGACCATACGCCGCGGGATTCCGTGATATCGACTTTGATCCTGGCAACGGCAACAAGTGCATCGCTTCAGGATGGACGGAGGAGATGTTGATGTTTTCAACCGATGGTGGCGTAACCTGGTTGAACGCTTCCGGCATTTCAGGCGCGGGCCGCATTGAAGTGGCGTACGCGCCCAGTAATCCGAATGTTGTGTATGCGTCGGCTCAAAAGAACCACGGCGAATTGTACAGGTCGCTGGACGGTGGCCAGACGTACAGCCTGCGAAATACCGGAAACAATTACTTCTTGGGCGACCATGATCAGGGAGATTATGACAACGCTATCTGGGTTGACCCGACAAATCCCAACACCTTCGTGGTCGGCGGGATCAATTCGTTTCGCAGCGTGGATGGCGGGAGCACACTGACACAACTCACGCTGGCCTATACCATACATGTCGATCAACACGTGATCGTCAATCACCCCAGTTTTGACGGCGTCAATAACCAAACCGTTTTCTTTGGAAACGACGGCGGTGTCTGGCGCACCGCCAACATTTACACTGCCTCGCCGGAGGGCGGCTGGACTGAGCTCAATAACAACCTTGGGATTACGCAGTTTTATGGAGCCGCCGGGAACGCGACTAGTGGCACGATAATCGGTGGCACCCAGGATAACGGGACACTTCGCTATACGCCGGGCGGCGGGACGGAAGGGTGGACATGGATGAACGGGGGCGACGGAGGATTTTGCGCCGCGGATCCGATGGATACGAATTATCTTTATGGCGAATCCCAGTATCTCGCTATTGTCCGAAGCACCGATGGAGGCGTTTCCGCAAGTCCTATTGCCGCTGGTCTTACGGATGCGGGCAGCAGCGCCGACGCGCCATTCATTGCGCCATTACTGTTGGACCCTAACAATCCCAACACCTTGCTGGCAGGAGCGAAGAACCTTTGGCGCAGTTCCAATATCAAGGCCACCACGCCGACCTGGGGTGTAATTAAGCCGCCATTCAGTTCGACATTCGTTAGCGCTGTCGCCATCGCTCCCGGAAACTCCGATGTCATCTGGGCAGGCCACGAGGACGGTTCGGTGTATGCCACGCTGAACGGAACAGACCCAAGCCCTTTCTGGAGGCGAATGGATGAGGGCTCTCCCGGCTTGCCAAACCGTTGTTGCACCCGCATTACGATAAGCCCGGACAACGCGAATCGAGTCTATGTCACCTTTGGAGGATTCAGCAGCGGTAACGTGTGGCGCACTACTGACGGCGGGACGCGTTGGACGGACATATCCGGCAATTTACCGCAGGCCCCTGTCAGTTCCCTCATAATCCATCCGCACGTCGGCAACTATCTTTATCTTGGGACCGAAGTGGGAGTGTTTGCGAGCATGGATGATGGAACAAGTTGGTCGCCCAGCAATGATGGACCCGCGAATGTGGCGGTAGATGAACTCTTCTGGCTGGGCGAGAAGATCGTGGCCGCGACTCATGGGCGAGGTTGTTACGCCATCCGGCCCACGTTCTGGGTGCAGTACGGACTCGTTGACCCCGGAGATGGTACACGCGCGCGCCCTTACAACACACTGGCTCGCGCAACGAACGCTGTTCCACCGGGCGGGACCATCCTATTCAAGTACCCGGGATCAACCCCGGAAACGATGACGATCGCAAAACCCATGACTCGCTCTCGCTGTTCACATCTACGCTGAGGAACATGATGATGAATTTCCGCCTTCGACCGATTACAGTCTTCCCACCAGCGATGAAAGACGCATCTGGACCGTGAGGCTTCAGCCTTACCTCTCCAGCTATAACATTCTCACCTGTCCTACCGCGCGCAATGGCGAGGTCCCCACCAATTGGGCCTCCCGTGGCGTGGGTTCAATCGGCTATACGACAGCGACAGCTTACGATCCTGCAGATATCGAGGGATTCTCCAGCCTGACGCGCGTCGGCACCATGGCGAATCCTGCAGAAACTCCCCTCTTCGGTGACACATTAAACGGTCCCACGACCGACAAGTACCGAGGATACGTCTTCGATCCCTACAATGGTCAGGACAATGCCGTCGATCCCCAGCTTGGCACGCCCTTGGTCTCCGATCGCGATTTGGTAAAGGAGCTTTCCGCTCTTCCGCCCGCAGCGCTAAAACCTCTTTATGCCCGTCACTTCGCTAAAGGCGATGATTCAGGTCGCGCCATGCTGATTTTTGGTGACGGTCACGCCAGCTTTCACTCCGCAGCCTCAATCCTCGTTCAGGAAAACGGAGCGCGTCTTTTGTGGAGATTCCGTCCGCGTCCACGAGGAGGCAAATAACTCATGAAGCTCCGGGTTCTCAATCGTAAATTGCATTACTGGGGCGCTGCCGTAATCGCCCTGCCCGTCCTTATTATGATCGTGACCGGCCTTTTGCTGCAATTGAAGAAACAGATCTCCTGGATACAACCTTCCGAGCAGCGAGGAGTGGACAACGAGCCCGCCATATCGCTCGCACAGGTTTTAGAAGTCTGCCGTAATGTTTCCAAAGCCGAAGTGCGCTCATGGGCAGACATCCACCGAGTTGATGTCCGCCCTTCCCAAGGCATTCTCAAAGTCTCCGCCAAGAACAATTTCGAGATTCAGATTGATACGCAGACCGGGAAAGTGCTCCAGGTGGCTTATCGCCGCTTTGATATGATTGAAGCAATCCACGACGGTTCATGGTTTCACAAATGGGTGAAACTGGGGGGTTTTTTGCCTGCAGCCCTGATTCTCCTCCTCCTCTGGATGACAGGCATGTACCTCTTCTGCCTTCCCATGATCACCCGGCGTCACAGGAGTAATGAGCCACGGATCCTCTCACCTCCAAGTGGGAATCAAGTTCTGGCAGTAACCGAAAAATCCCTCTGGAGACAAAGCCAATGATCGGAGTAGCAGAGCTATCTCACGCGAAAATCACATGAAAACATTCATTCTTTTGTTCCTTGCCAGCCTCCCGTTGAACGCGAGCGCTCAGTTGGAGTGGCGACTGTCCATCAAGCTGGTAGCTGACACGAACAATAGTCCGCCTCCAAACGCATTCATAAACCTCTCCAACGAAGTGCTAACCGCCAATCAACTGCTCGCTACATACGGGCGCGGCTATCGCTTCCAACTCACCGAAATCCTCACCCTCACCGGCCTGTCGCAGTGGTACAACATTCAAGCCCGAAACAATTCGAACAAACTCGCCTTGCAAGCCGCCGCACGTGCCAATCCGCCCCTCTACGCGTACCGCACCAACGCCATTAACGTTTATGTCGTCAATGGTTCCTCCGGCATTTGCTCCTTCGCAAGCAATGGGGATGACATTATTCTGGTTGGGGCCAACGTCTACCGGACGATATTGATTCACGAATGCGGGCATTACTTCAATCTGTTCCACACGCACCAGGGCGAGCAGTCCTTGGACAGTACCGGGTCGGCTTGCACCAATGCCAACCCATGAACTTGCGCGCAATTCATCTCCGGGGAGACGGATGGCACACTGGAGACGGCTGCCGACCACGAATGCTGGACCACCCGCGACCAGGTGGCACAAGGCGCGTTTGGCGCAGTGTACGCGAGCCTTAACTCTGAGCAGCAATGGCGGGTGGACAACACCTGGAACAACATCATGTCCTATCATCCAGCGGCAACCTTGACGGTGCTGACCGCCGATCAACTTGACTTTGAGGCCGACGCCTCGAATGGTCCGCGATTCAACGTGGCCACAGGACGCACCCGATTCGTGGATCGCAATGGCAATGCCGGCAACCAACAGGGGACCAGCACACTGCCTTTCGTGACCGTGCTGAGCGGCGTCAATGCAGCGGCTGACAGAGACGTCGTACTGGTCCGCCCAGGCAACTACAATGAGCCCGGTGCTTATACCAGGCCGGTGACGCTGCGGGCCACACGCGGCGCGGCGACCATCGGCAGACCGTAGAACGAAAGTATATGCTATGAATAGGAAGCTTGAGCTTGTTCTAATCTTCATGATTTTGGGCGCAACGCGAAGCGTCGTCACTGCTCAGAATTACGGCATCGACTGGTTCAGCATTGACGGGGGCGGGGGCACAAGCACCGGCGGCGTTTATGCCGTCAGCGGCACCATCGGCCAGCCGGATGCGGGTGTGCTAAGCGGCGGCAACTACGCCATTGAGGGAGGCTTCTGGGGCATCATCGTCGCCGTGCAAACGCCCGGTGCGCCGACCCTTGCCATTGTTCGCGCCGGCATAGGCCAGGTGACCATTTCCTGGTCGCCAGCTACGCAGGGCTTTGTCTTGCAGGAGAGCGCCAGTTTGTCGCCCGCCAACTGGACGGATTCGCCAAGCGGTGCGGCCAATCCGATCACCGCCCCCGCCGGCCCAGGCAACAAGTTTTATCGGCTCATCAAGCCGTGTGGCCTGGAGACTCTTGATCGACAGCAGACAAGCGGAAGCAGCGTCGCCGGCTCTCTGGACCAATGGCAGTCTTTCACCGCCGGCGCATCCGGGTCCTTAACAAAGATTGAACTTTGGGTGAGTTCACCGACCAGCCCTTCGGCATCGCCGGGCACGATTCGAATTTATGGCGGCGAAGGGACCAGCGGCACATTGCTGGCCACCGAGTTGGTGACCTTCAGTGACCTCTCTCGATTTCAAACCTTTGCCTTGAGTTCGCCGCCCCGTGTCACCGCCGGAAGCCAGTACACGATCCGGTTTAGCGTTCCGTCAATCTCATCAGGCTGGGTCTGGTTTAGCACTGACAACCCCTATGCGGGTGGCCGCGGCAGTATGGACCCTTCCTGGGACTACGCATTCAAGACCTATGTTACGCCAGCGTGTGATTGACAAAGCGCGTGGCCCATTTGCCAACCAGAAAATAGAAAAGGACTACTGACATGCAAATTCAGCCAATCCGCTCCGTAGCCAAAATGGCGGCAGTTGGGGTGTTGCTCTCAACCTTCAACCCTCAACTCTCAAAGTGCTGCGCCCAAGGCACCGCCTTCAGTTACCAAGGATTCCTCACCGACAACGGAAGCCCGGCCAATGGCGTGTACGATTTGCAGTTCAACATCTTTGACGCCCCCACCGGCGGCAATCCCGCGGGCGGCAGCACCGCGGTGAGCGACTTGTCGATCACCAACGGCGTGTTCAGCATCGTATTCGATCCCGGGATCTACACGTTCCCTGGCGCGGACCGCTGGCTGCAGATTGCTGTGCGCCCGGGCGCCAGCACCGGCCCGCTCACGAACCTGGTTCCGCGCTCGGCGATCTTACCCACGCCGTACGCGATCACGGCCGGCAATGTCACTGGGCCGGTTCCCAGCGTGCAGTTGAGCGGTCCTATCCCCTCGGCCAATATCTCCGGCGCGTATGGGAATGCCGTCAACTTCAACAACGCTGGCAATAACTTCACTGGCAACGGCGCGGGCCTGTCCTACCTGAATGCCAGCCAATTGACCGCTGGCACAGTCGCCGATGCCCGGCTCTCTGCGAACGTGGCTCTGCTCAACAGCAGTCCCACGTTCACCGGCACTGTCACCGCTCAGAACTTCGTTGGATCCGGGGCGGGTTTGACTGGTATTGGACAACGCTTCGGCACAGGCATTTCGTCGGCGCCCTACACCATCACGCAGCCTGGCTCGTATTTTTTGACGACCAACCTCACCGTCTCTTCAGGCAACGCGATCACCATAGCCGCGAACAGTGTCACGCTGGACCTCAGCGGCTTTACGATCTCCTCTACGGCCCCTAGCGCCACTGGATCTGGGATTCTTCTGTCCAATGCCTCTCTCATCCACATCCATAACGGTCATATCAGAGGCGGTGTGACGAACCAAGGTGGAACTTACAGCGGCAGCGGCTTCAACAATGGCATCACTTATTCGGGTAACGCACCTGCGAACGTTCGCGTCGCTGGTGTTTCGGTTTCAGGCTGCCTGGATTCTGGAATTTATCTGCAAAACATTAATTCCGTGGTGGAATCGTGCACGGTCAAATCTGTCGGAGGCTATGGAATCGTTGCCAGTACCATCACACATTGCGCCGCATTGCTTTGTGGGATCACCGCCATATCCGGAATAACCGTCTCGGACTGCCATGCAGGTGCCTACAGTCATGCTATCCAGGCTCAAACTGCCCACAACTGTTATGGCGGAAGCAGCGTCGGAATTGGCATTAACGCCCAAATCGCCGACAATTGTTATGGCTCAAGCGGCAGCAGTGCCGGCCTGTATATTTATGGAACCGCCTCTAATTGCCGTGGTACCAGTAGCAGCTCTGTTGGTGTTTTTTCTTATCTCGCGATATCCTGCCATGGGACTTGCAGCGGCAGTTCGTATGGATTGCAGGCGATTGATGTTGCCAACGCGTGCTACGGCTTTAGTGCTTCAGGGACAGGTCTGTCTGCTTCCATTGCGAACTCGTGCCGCGGCCAAAGTACCAGCGGCACAGGTCTGAGTGCTTACATTGCCCACTCCTCTCAGGGGACGAGTGTCAGCGGCACTGCCCAAAGCATCAATTTCAAATACAATATGCCGTGACGAAATCTACGCTTAGCCCTTTGCGATTTGGGATTTGCAAGTTCCCCCACAGTCCACGACACGCATGGGAGGTCGTTGCCCTCGCGCCCGCAGCCAGCGTCGTCCTGCCGCTCGTTTCGTTCTTCCTCCTTGCGCCATTCCCGTTGCCCGCCTTCGAGGGCCATATCCGCGCCGCCATTGTGCAAGCTGACGAAACGACGCCGCTCCTTTACACGGTGGGGACGAATTTTATGCGGATTGAAGTCACCGCCACCAACTCTGATGACCCGCGAACGGGCCACCCGAACCCGGTGACATTCTGGATCGGAACTCCGGCCAGGTCATGCTGCTGTTTCCGCACAACGGCAGCTTTATTCGTCTGCCATTGCCAACAAACCGCGCCGCGGCGGGAGCAATGCTGTTGCCGCCCCAAATCGGCCCGCAAGCCGATCTTCCTGGCGCGCCGCCGATGCCTGCGTTCCCGGTCATGCCAATGCCAACTGAGAAACTCGAACTGAGCGACATGGGACAGAGAACGAACCTGCTCGGCTTTTTCTGCGCTCGATACGAAATCAAGCAGCGCGGCGAGGTGATGGAAATCTGGGCGACGGACCAGTTGATCGCCTATCAATCATACGCACGCCACCAACCTTCCCGGTTCGGCCCACGCCTGATTGAGGAGCAATGGCCAGAATTGTTAAAAGGCAAAAAATTATTCCCGCTCCTCGCTATGCTGCGCTTTGACAACGGTGCAGAACGGTTTCGTTTTGAAGTGAAATCCGTGATATCCGAAAGGATCAGCGACCCGAGCGGGAAACTCTTTCAGCCGCCTCCCGACTATCGTGAAATTGACCCACTGCCGTTCTGAATGACAGGCAGAACGTCTGCTCACACCTCCGAGCAGCGAAACCATGAAAACACAAAGGCACTTGCAACAGCATCGGTGCTTTTGAGCCTCAGCCTTCCACTTTCGACCTGCCTCGCGCAGGGCACTGCGTTTACTTATCAAGGCCGGCTCAATGACGGGACTGGTTCGGCGAGTGGCAGCTACGATCTGCGCTCACGCTTTACAACGCCTTCGCCGGCAGCAGCGGTGTGAGCGGGCCGCTCACCAATTCTCCTACGGCCAGCGTAAAGTGGAGCGGCGTGGCGGGAGTGCCGTTGAATTTGATGAGCAACATGCTGGCAAGCGTCGGTTCCAACGCGCTGGAATTAAAAGTGAATGGCGCCCGCGCCTTGCGCCTGGAACCGGCCGCCGTGCCCAACGTGATTGGCGGCTCGCTTAGCAACAGTGTCACTGCCGGAGTCATTGGCGCGTTCATCGGCGGCGGCGGCGCCAACAGCGCCGCGCAGGAACAACCGCGTCACCGACGATTACGGCACGGTGGCCGGCGGACTCAAAAATAAGGCCGGCGACGACACAGGCACGACAGGTGACCGGCGCTATGCCACCGTGGGTGGGGGTTTTGACAACACGGCCAACGGCGGCAATGCCATTGTAGCGGGAGGTTTCTCGAATAATTCGTTCGGCCAAAGTCCGCTGACGTTTTGTTTTGAAGCACGAACAGCCGGAGGAGAAATGAAAACGGGTTAACTCCACGCCAAGGGAGAGTTCAAACTGGAGTTTCAGTTCAGTTCGCCAGACAATGCATCGTTTTTTCGATTGGAGGCGCGGTAAGATAAGGCGTGGAATTCGTTTGTCTTTTGGCCAGCGACTCAGTAAACACCCGCTGCTTGTTGATCAAAACCAAACGCACGATTCCGGACCGTGACACCAGGCGTGTCCTTTCCCGGCAACGAATCATTAACGAATGAAGTTCAATCCCAATGGGCGTATTGCGGTTTTGGCCGCGGTCGTCTTTGCGCTCGACCAGTTGACGAAGTTTATCGTGCTTCGCTATATGGGCTTCGAGGAGCAGAAGGAAATCATTCCGGGTTTTTTCAAGCTGGTGCATTGGCGCAACACCGGCGCGGCCTGGAGTTTGTTCCGCGACAATAATGCCATCCTGGCCATTGTGGCGCTGGTTGCCCTGATCATCCTTTTTTTTACCCGGCACCACTTTGAGATTCATCGGCTGGGCGGGCAGATCTCCCTGGGACTGATCTTTGGCGGGATTCTGGGAAACCTGACGGACCGCATCGTCCACAATCATGTGATTGACTTCTTGCGTTTCTACGTGCAGCGGCGGGTGAGCGACGTGGTTCCCCGTGGGCCGGAAATAGGATTCCCTGCCTTCAATGTGGCCGATTGCGCGATTTGTGTCGGCGTCGGACTTCTTTTCGTCCTTTCGTGGAAAAGCGAAGCCGCTAAACCGGCTTCTTCCACTTCGAGAACCTGAATTGGCGTTCAGGCTGGCATGTTCGACCTGGCGCGCCGTCAGACGGCGAACTAAAACCTGGACGCCAGCATAAGCCAATGGCCGGGCGCACCGAAACCATCATCGTCGAGAAATCGCTGCCCAATGAGCGACTCGATACCTTCCTGCGCTCTCAATTCCCCGCGGTGTCGCGCGGGACCATTCAGCGTCTCATCGAGGAGGGGCACATCCAGGTCAACAGCCGGAAGGTTAAGCCCACGCATAGGCCTCGCGCGGGAGAGCGGGTTCAAGTGTATTGGCCGGAAGCACGACCCTCCGAGGCGCAACCGGAAGAGATTCCGCTCGAAATTCTTTATGAAGATGACGCCTTGCTGGTCTTGAACAAACCGCCGGGTCTGGTCGTGCATCCCGCCGCTGGACATGAAGAGCACACGCTCGTCAACGCGCTTCTTCACCATTGTCGGGGACAGTTGAGCGGCATCGGCGGCGTGGCCCGACCCGGCATCGTGCATCGGCTCGATAAAGACACCAGCGGCTGTCTGGTCGTGGCCAAGAACGATCGCACACATGTGGCCCTGGCCGAACAGTTCGCCGGACGCTCCGTCCACAAGACGTATCAGGCCATTGTGTGTGGGGAAATACCGCGCCAGGAAGGGAACATTCGAGCGGCCATTGCCCGCCATCCCAGCCACCGCAAGCGCATGGCGGTGACCGCGGGCGAAGGCCGCGAGGCATGGACGAGCTACCGTGTGCGGGAGCGCTTGCGCGGCGCGACCCTGGTGGAAGCGGTGTTGCACACCGGACGAACGCACCAGATTCGAGTGCATTTTCAACACATAGGCTATCCGTTGGCCGGCGACGAAACGTACGGGAAGCGACAAACCGCGCGTTTGACGGAGGTAACTGGCTACGCGCCGAAGCGGCTGATGCTGCACGCGCAGAAGCTGGTGTTCGTCCACCCCCGCACTCGCAAGAAGCAAAGGTTCGATGCGCCTTTACCCGATGATTTCAGGGAAGCATTGAGCGCCCTGCGCCTGAAGGAATAGGAGCGCGGGTAGTTCGCCCGCAGCAAGACTGACAGGCAACGATCGCGGGGATCCGGAAAACCCGTTTTGGTAACGGCTGCGGGCGAGGACGCCCGCGCTCCAATCGTGCCTTCGAAAATCGAGCACAATTTGTAAGTGTCGAACGGACTGAGTGAGTTACTTTAGGGGCGTGACGACGGAACAAATCATCGGGCTGTCCATAGCGCTTCTGGTGATGTGCGTCGGTCTGGCGGGAAGCATTCTGCCGGGTCTGCCCAGCACGCCATTGGTGTTGGTCGCTGCCATCGGCCACAAACTTTATTTTGGCGAAACGGGCGCGGCCTGGTGGGTGGTGGGCGTTCTGGCGGCCTTCACAGTGCTGTCACTGGTGATGGATTATCTGGCCAGTGTTTACGGCGCAAAGCGGCTCGGCGCAACCTGGCGCGGCGCCGTTGGCGCCATTGTGGGCGGGCTGATTGGTCTCTTCTTCAATCTTCCAGGAATCCTGTTCGGACCGTTCATCGGCGCGACTGCCTTTGAAATGATCGGTGGACGCAATTTCAAGGAGTCCAGCCGAGCGGGCCTCGGGGCCACGATTGGCCTTTTGGCCGGAACCATCGGAAAGCTCGCCTGTTGCGTCGCGATGATGGGCCTGTTCACCTTCAACGTGATTTACCGTTCACTGCAGTAAGCCGCGGCGCCGATGGTGGAAAATCCCCCATCGCCTTTCTGATTCGTAACTGAATTCCCTTTGACTCCGGTTGCGGCTTGGCTATCCTCTGCGCCCCTATTGGATATGGCAAAGCTGACGGTTAACGACATGGACGTGCGCGGAAAGCGTGTGTTCGTGCGCGTCGATTACAATGTCCCGCTGGAGGAAAAGGGTGGCCAGATGGTGATCACGGACCTCACTCGCATCAAGGAAACCATTCCGACTCTGGATTTGCTCACCAATAAGGGCGCCAAAATCATTCTCGTATCGCATCTCGGCCGGCCCAAAGGCCAGCGCGAGCCGTCGATGTCGCTTCGTCCGGTGGCCAACCAGTTGGCCGATTTGCTCTGCCGGCCCGTCGCCTTTGTCGATGATTGCATCGGCGAAAAGGTGGAGAAAACCGTGGCCGTGCTTCAGCCCGGCGATGTTCTGCTTCTGGAGAATGTCCGCTATTACAACGACGAGGAAGCGAATGACCCGGCCTTTGCAGAAAAACTGGCCCGACCGGCTGAGCTCTACGTGAACGATGCCTTTGGCGCGGCTCACCGAGCCCATGCTTCGACCGAAGGCGTGCCGCGAATCGTTGCCAGGCGCGGCGCTCAATGTGCGGCCGGATTGTTAATGGAGCGTGAACTGAAATTCCTTGGCGAGGAACTGGAAAATCCGGTCCGGCCTTTCGTCGTCATCCTGGGCGGCGCCAAGGTCTCGGATAAGATCAATGTCATCGACCGCCTCATCGAGAAGGCGGACGCGATTCTGATTGGCGGCGCCATGGTCTATTCCTTCAAGCTGGCTCAAGGATTCAAGGTTGGAAAATCCCTCGTTGAACACGATAAGGCCAGCGTCGCCAAAGCGGCCTTGGATAAAGCCAAAGCTCGGGGCGTGCAATTCCTGCTTCCCGCCGATGACGTCGTGGCGACGCCGGTCAAAACCGAGAAGCTGGATAAAAAAGGCAAGCCGATCGTCGAGTTTCAAAAACCCCGGGTCAACGATCAGCCCGACATCCCGGACGCAGAAGCAGGCGTGGATATTGGTCCGGCGACCGTGCGCGCCTACAGCGAGGTGATCCGCAACGCCCGAACGGTGGTTTGGAACGGCCCCATGGGAGTTTTCGAAGACCCGCGATTTGGGGAAGGGACCTTCGCGATCGCCCGGGCGGTCGTCGAGGCCACTCAGCGGAACGGCGCCAAGAGTATCATTGGCGGCGGCGACAGTGTGAAGGCACTCAACCAGGCTGGCCTGGGCAGCCAGGTTACTTTCATGAGCACCGGAGGCGGAGCCAGCCTGGAGTTCCTCGAAGGCAAGGTGCTGCCGGGAGTGGCGGCGCTTTCGGACAAATGAGGCCACTTCGCAAACCGGCAACTGAGAATTCTAAATTGAACAGCAAGCGAATGGAAAAAGAACGCAAGCTAATCATCGCCGGCAACTGGAAGATGAACAAAACCGCGGCCGAAGGGCTCGACCTGGTCAACGGCCTCAAGCGCGAATTGGCGAACGTCAAGGACGTGGACATCGTCGTGTGCCCGCCCTTCACGGCGCTAGGGGAAGTTTCCAAGGCGATCCTCCATTCGAATATTCGTCTGGGCGCGCAGAACATGAACGAAAACAATTACGGCGCTTACACCGGCGAAATTGCCGCCGGTATGTTAAAGGAATTCTCGGTGCGTTATGTCATCCTGGGCCACTCGGAGCGGCGGCAATATCAAAGGGAAACCAACGAACTCGTCGGCAAGAAGGCCCTGGCAGCGCACAAGGCCTCGCTGAAACCAATCGTATGTGTCGGCGAAACACTGGCCGAGCGTGAAGCCGGGCTGACGGAGCGCATCCTGGACACCCAGGTCAGAGGCAGCCTGGCGAGTTTGGACAAAGACCAAATGGTCGAGACGATTATCGCCTACGAGCCGGTCTGGGCCATTGGCACAGGCAAGACAGCCACGGCCGCGCAGGCACAGGAGGCCCACGCCTTCATCCGCCGGCTGCTCAATAAAATATTCGACGATACAGTTGCGCGGCGTGTGCGCATCCAATATGGTGGCAGCGTGAAACCGTCAAACGCTCGCGAATTAATGAGCTTGCCCGACGTGGATGGGGCGCTCGTGGGCGGCGCTTCACTGGAAGAACGGAGTTTTGCGGACATCGTCAAGAACTCCATCTAAGCAAAAAATTATGGCCTGGCTGATTGGATTTTTGACCTTTGTTCTGATTGTGAATTGTTTGCTGATGATTCTGCTGGTGCTGGTGCAGCTGCCCAAAAAGGAGGCCGGCATGGGCCAGGCCTTTGGCGGCGCGGCGACCGACGCGTTATTCGGCGCCGGCAGCGGGAACGCGCTCACGAAGATGACGAAGTATGCCACGGCGGTGTTCTTCGTCCTGACGCTTTCGCTTTCCATCCTCAATGCTCATCAGTTCAAGGCCAAGCGATCGCAATTTGAGAAAGAGCTCCAGAAGGCTGGCAAGCAAGCGGAGCTTCCGGTGTCCACAGCCGCTCCACTGGTTACAAACGTCAATACCAGCGTGGTTTCACAAGCCGTTTCAACGCAGGCTACCAGCGCCAACCTGCTTGCCAAACCGATGACAAATGCGGCGCCGCCGGAGAAAACGAACGCCTCAGTTCCGGCAACAACGGAGCCACCAAAATAATTGGTCCGAATGAGCTTCTGTGCGAGCGCCCTCCGCTGCGTAACGAGGGCGCTTCATTTTTGTGAAGAAGGAGCGGTCGCTCGTAATCCCAACCTAATTCTTAATCTTAATCCTAATCTTAATCTTAATCCCACCCGGACAGCATCGCGATTAAGATTAAGATTAGGATTAAGATTACGAGGGAGTGGTGCGGTTTTGTCCGCGTGCGTACTGGCTTTATGCGTATTTCTTGGCTGCACCCGCTCCGAGCGGCGCGCCGACATTGTCATCATCAACGGGCCCGAGCCTCAGAGCCTCGATCCTGCCCTGGCGACCATTCAACCGGACATGCGTATTGTGCGTTGCCTCTTCGAAGGTTTGACGCGCCTCGATCCAGTTCACGGCACCCCCGAGCCCGCTCTGGCCTGGCGCTGGGATATTTCGGAAGATCGCACCGTTTACACCTTCCATCTCCGCACCAACGCAGTCTGGTCCACTGGCCAGCCAATCACCGCGGAAGACGTTCCCTATTCGTGGCTGCGCCTATTGAAGCCCGAGCTAGGCTCCGATTACACAAGGCAACTTTACTTCATTCGCGGCGCGGAGGCGCTTAGCGCCGGGAAACTCAAAGAACCATCGCAACTTGGGTTGCGCACGCTGGGCCCGTACACCTTGCGTGTCGAACTGGTCAACCCCACACCTTTCTTCCTGGATCTTTGCGCTTCCACCACTTTTGCCGTCGTCCCGCGTTTTCATATCGAAAAATATGGCGACCGCTGGCTGCGCCGTTCGCCGGTTCCCACCAGCGGCACGTACACACTGGAAGCCTGGCGCATGCAGGATCGCATCCGCATTCGGAAGAATCCACTTCACTGGGACGCAAGCAACATCCGCAACAACGTCGCGGACCTGGTTTCCGTGGATTACGCCAACACGGCCATTAACTTGTACGAGACCAGACAAGCGGACATTATCTGGGACAAAGGGCTGATTCCCAGTGAACTCATGGATGTGATGAAGGAGAGGCCGGACTGTCATTTCTTCGATTACCTCGGCACTTACTTCTATCGCTACAACGTGACCAGAAAGCCGTTTAACGACTGGCGAGTGCGGCATGCCTTGGCGCTGGTCGTGGACCGGCAGCGTCTCGTGGATCGAATCACACGCAGCGGCGAAAAACCGGCGGCCCATTTCACACCTGGCAGCGTCGCCAACTACAGGCCCCCGGAGGGACTTGGCTACGACTCGATTCGCGCCAGGCAATTGCTGAATGAAGCTGGGTATCCCGGAGGCAAAGGCTTCCCACCTTTTCAGTACTTGACCAAGACGGGCAAGCTGGATCAACAGATTGCGGTCGAACTGCAAGCGATGTGGCTGAAGGAACTCGGCATCCGCATGGAACTGCGCCAAACTGAATCGCAAGTGTATTTCTCAGCCCAAAGCGCCCTCGACTACGACGTGAGCCGAAGCAGTTGGGTCGGCGACTACAACGATGCGAACACATTTCTGGACGTGTTCATGAGCGACAACGGCAACAATCGCACCGGCTGGAAGAACACGCGCTATGACGAATTGATTCGCGAGGCCAATCGCCAGCCCGACACCGCCCGCCGGGCGGCGATGCTGCAGGAAGCCGAGAAGCTGCTCGTCCAAAAGGACCTTCCCATCGTCCCTCTCTTCTTCTACGCCGGGGTCAATTTTTTCGATGCGGAACGGATTAGCGGCATTTACACCAACCTCATGGACGAGCATCCTGTTTATTCGATCTGGAAGAAGAAAGAGTAATCAGTAATCAGTAATCGGTAATCAGTAATCGGTAAGGTCAGTGGTCAGCAACCAGTCGGTAAACTGATTACTAATCACTAATTACTGATTACTGATTACTGATTACCGCCCGAACATGTATTTCCTGAAGCGATTTTTGTGGTTGTTTCCGACGCTCCTGGTCATCAGCTTCCTCACGTTCGTGCTGGTCCGCCTGGCGCCGGGGAATCCGTTTGTGCGGGAGCGGGCGCCGGCCACACCGGAGATCCAGCGCGCCATCGAAGCGAAATATCACATCGACGAGCCCTGGCTTACCCAATATCTCCGTTACCTTGGTCTGCTCTGGGAGAAGCAAAAGGATGGATCCTGGCGTCGCGTCGAGGGCGGAGTGATCGCCGGCGACTTTGGACCCTCTTTCAAATACCGCAACCATACCGTCAACGACATCATCGGGCAGGGTCTGCCCGTGTCACTGATACTCGGGTTGCTCGCTTTCTGCTTCGCTCAAGGGATTGGTATCCCTCTTGGTTTTTACACCGCCGCGCGCCGCGGCCAATGGGGGGACTATCTCGGAAGCTTTTTCGCGTTGTTGGCTTTCTGCATCCCGGCGTTTGTGGTCGGACCGCTGCTCATCATGGTGTTTGCCATCAAGTGGAAAGTATTCCCGGCCGGCCTTTGGGGATCGCCTTTGCATGCGGTGCTGCCCACCATCGCACTC
>Ga0105252_10000205_pt1 | contig 46906 bp, 53 predicted proteins | sample EasRivMeERMZT100_FD_89675 | JGI IMG/M metagenome (GOLD analysis project Ga0105252, IMG submission 89675) | Soil microbial communities from meander-bound floodplain in the East River, Colorado, USA - East River MetaG ERMZT100 | ecosystem: Environmental > Terrestrial > Soil > Floodplain | place... | reverse complement strand
TCTCGATCCGCTCGGTTTTGAAAGTCGCCTCTCAAAACTGGATCTTCGCTAGCGGGGTGAACCGATAATTCCCCGCCCCGGACTTTAACCGGTTAGCTCCACTGCTTCCGCGGCGCACGGTCAGGCCTGCATAACTAAACAAATTGAGCAAGCCTCTCCACTTCCCTGCCAAGGTCGGGCTGGTTTTGCACTTTGTGCTCGTAGCGGCTGACCAACGAACTTATCGTCGTGGCGTCCCGCCCAAAATATTCCGCCGCTTCCTTCACGCTGAACCCGCCCCGGCGCACTAGCACATACGCTACCGTCGTTCGTTGCCGCGAGACTAGCCTGCCGCGGTTTCGCACCCGCAACACTTCCGGCGACACCTTCAATGCTCGTGCCATTTCCGTAACCACCGCGGCCATCGATCGCTTCTTCTTGGGCGGCGCTTCTTCTTCATATTCTCGCCGCAGCCCTTCGCCAAACTCCCCTTGCCCCAAAAACCTTTGGTCCTCAACCTCGTAATAGTCTTCCCGGTGCCCTTCGCCGAGCCCGTCTTGGACAAAATTCCGATAGCCGGCCTTCCCGCCGATCATCTTCAACACGGGCCCAGGATCGACAATGGCATTGGCTTTCCCGGCCCGGTACGCCCGCTCGCCACTGTAGGGATACTTCTCGGCACTCGGCACTAGCTTTGATCGAACCGGATTGAGATGAATGTAGCGGACCAACTCCAACAAGTAGGCGTCCTTCTGACACAGGATGGCTTTATACCGTCCTTGAAATAGATGGCCAACCTTCTTGTAAGCGCGGTTGTAATATTGCGTATAGGACTGCTGGAGCCCCTGCATGAATTTCGCAAGCGGGGTGCGCGAGCACTCCAGCAACAAGTGGACGTGATTGGGCATCAGACAATACGCATAGATTGTGACACCGCATTTGCGTCGGTATTGGCCAAGCTTCTCCACATAGACTTCACAGTCTGAGCGTTTGAGAAAAATCTTTTGTCTTTGGTTGCCACGCACGATGACGTGATACAGTACACCGGGGGCAAACAGCCGGGGCTTTCGTGCCATGAAGATCCCATTAGCACAGCCAAAGCCTTGACGCAATCTATCCAGGCCTGACCCCGGTTCCGGTTCCGGATCCCTGATTGCCGCGATTGATCGGCAAACAGCAGACTCCGAAACGAGGCACGGCGGGTATACTCATTGAACGGTGAGCGAATTCATTCGAATGATCGCCCTGAGATCGCAAGGCAGGATTCGTCTATCGCTTTTTTATCCCGCATGACAAAACTCGCAGAAAAAGCCTTGTGCACGCACCGCTGCGTTAAATTGAATGCAGCAGCGGTGAGCGCCCTGGTGTAGGCGGAGATAAAGTCGACGCGGGAATCCCGCTTTAGTTTTTCAACAACGCCGGTTCGCGCCGTGGCGACGCGGTCCGGGTGGTTTCCCGGGAGATCGCGATGCGGCCGGTGCGGATCAAATCTTTGATCCCGAGGGGCTTCAGCATATTGATTATCGCCTCGACCTTTTCGACGTCGCCGGTGATCTCGATCGTATAGGTCGTCGGCGAGGAGTCGACGATGTTGGCGCGAAAGATCGCGGCGATGCGGATCGCTTCGTCACGGTGCTCGGGCTTGGTGTGAACCTTGATGAGCGCGGTTTCCCGGTCGAGAAAATGGGTCTCGGTGAGATCGATAACTTTTAGCACTTCGACCACTTTGTTGAGCTGCTTCATGATCTGCTCGATGATGCGATCGTCGCCGACGGTGACAATCGTGATCATCGAGGCCGTCGGATCTAACGTGGGAGCGACCGACAAGCTTTCGATGTTATAACCGCGGGCGCTGAATAGACCGGCAACTCTAGCTAATACGCCAAACTTGTTCTCAACGAGAATCGATATGATATGTTCCATTCGCGAAAAAATCAGGCAGGAAGCTCACCTTCGCCCTCATCCACCTTTCTTTTATGCGCTCCGCCCTTTTTCGCCAACTTGAGCTCCGGCGGATCCTCGAGCATCATCTGATGCTGCGCCCCGCCGGCGGGAATCATCGGGTAGCAGTTTTCATACGGGTCTGTGTGAATATCCATCAGCACCGGCCCTTTGTGTTTGAGCCCCGCTTTAAGCACCGGCTCAACTTCACTGGGTTTGAGCGCGCGCAGGCCAACAATGCCGTAGGCGTCGGCGAGCTTGACGTAATCCGGCGTCTTGCCGAGCACGCTCGCCGAGTAACGCCCTTCATAAAACAAATCTTGCCATTGGCGCACCATGCCATGCACGCCATTGTTGAGCAGCACGATCTTCACCGGCATCTTATGCAGCGCCGCCACCACCAGTTCCTGCAAATTCATCTGAAAGCTGCCTTCGCTGGTGATGCAGAGCACTTGCCGATCGGGATACGCGAATTGCGCGCCGATGGCGGCGGGAAAGCCGAATCCCATGGTGCCCAAACCGCCGGACGTCAACCAAGTGCGCGGCTTGTGGCCTTTGAAATACTGCGCCGCGAACATCTGGTGCTGTCCTACATCGGTGGCGATGATCGCGTCGTGCTTCGCCATATTGTAGAGCTTCTCGATGACGTACTGCGGCTTGATGATCTTGTCATCCTGCTTGTAAGTCAGCGGATGGGACTTTTTCCAGTCATTGACTTGTTTGAGCCATGGCGCACGGAACGCTTTCATCTTCGCCGGATTGCCGTCCATCGAACTCAGAATCACATTCATCTGGCGCAGCACGGCTTTGACATCGCCGACGATCGGAATGTGGGCGTGAAAGGTTTTCTTGATCGAGGTTGGATCGATGTCGATATGAATCACCCGCGCTTCCGGGCAAAACTCGGAGAGCTTACCGGTGACGCGGTCATCGAAGCGCGCGCCGACGGCGATCAAGAGATCCGAGTGGTGCATCGCCATGTTGGTCCAATAGCCGCCATGCATGCCCAACATCCCGAGCGACAGCGGATGATTACCAGGGAAACTACCGAGTCCCATCAACGTCATGGTGACGGGAATCTGCGTGATCTCGGCCAGTTCGCGAATCTCATCGGCGGCATCGGAAAACACCGCGCCGCCGCCGACGTAGATAATCGGCTTTCTAGCTTTCATGATCTCTTCGGCGGCCTGCCGGATATTCTGTTTGCTGCCGCCTACGGTCGGGTTGTAGCCGCGCAGGTTCACTTTATCGGGGTATTTAAATTCCGCTTTCGCGATGCTCACGTCTTTCGGAATATCGACCAACACCGGACCCGGCCGGCCACTTGTGGCGATATAGAATGCTTCTTTGATCGCCTGGGCGAGATCGTTCACGTCCTTCACCAGCACATTGTGCTTGGTGCAGGGGCGGCTGATGCCGACGTTGTCCGCTTCTTGAAATGCGTCATTACCGATCAAATCCGTGGAAACCTGACCGGTGAACGCCACCAGCGGAACGGAATCCATATAGGCGTCGGCCAATCCGGTGACGATGTTGGTCATGCCGGGGCCGGAGGTCACCAATACCACGCCCGCTTTACCGGTCGCCTTGGCGTAACCCTCCGCCATGTGAGCCGCCCCCTGCTCATGGCGGGTCAATACGAATTCGATGTCTGTGCGTTGGCAAAGGACATCAAAAATCTTCAGCACGACACCGCCGGGCAAGCCAAAAATGGTTTTCACGCCTTCGCGCTTCAGCGACTCACAGAAAATTTCCGCGCCAGTAATTTTCATTCTCACTCCCGAATACCGGCCGCCGACCTAACGGTACCGACCGATAATCTCCATCATGCGGTCCTTGCCAACCAACTTGAGCTTCTGAATCCGTTTCATTTCCACCTCTTCTTCTGGCGTGAGGTGGTGTTTGTGTTGATAGACCGCAAGCTGTTTTTCCAGCTCTTGATGCTCGTCGTAAAATTTCTTCAGTTCTGGATCTCTGTCCAATAGGGAGACGATCGCCTGCTCTTCGCGACTTTCCATAACAATGGCCTCCTTTTTTTTGGGAAAATTTTTAGCGTCGCCAATGTAACTTACGGTCAAATCTTTGTCAACGTAGTTTGCACGTAGTTTGCCCCGCTTTTCAACAAGTTAGATTCCATTTAACCCCGCCTCTTGAGGCGGGCACAATTAAATGGAGTTTCCAAAGGGGCTGAGCATCCCCTTTGGTCGCGAGCGGGGTTTGAACCCCGCTCGCGAATTCAATTGATTTGCGCGGGTCGTCTATTTTCAGCCTCCGACGAGCGCAAATAGACCGGCACCAAACTGGCCAAATCATCGCTCCCATGGTCAGCGAAACGGCGCCAGGAGAGCGCCGCCACTTGCGCCGCCACCGAGCCAAACTCATCGCCTGCGCTAATTCGAACTGACGCGCCGAACGCGTTGAGGAGCAACGGCTCATAAGCTTTCGCGCCATCGCCAATGACTAGCGGGCTGGCTTCGTCAGTATGACGAAGCGATTCGATGGCGGTTGCGATAGAGCAAACGCGATCCTCGGAAAGAGGCGTCAGAGTCTGACCTCGGCGATGAAATATCGCGGCGTAAACTTCCTGCTTGCGCGCGTCCAACAACGAACAAATAACGCCTTCGTGGTCCTTAACCCTTGCCGCGTTGGCCTGGAGTGTGGACACACCCACCACCGGCAGTCCCCAATCGTAAGCGATACCTTTTACCGTCGCCAAAGCGATACGCAATCCGGTAAATGATCCCGGACCGATCGACACGGCGAGACCGGATAGTGAGTTAAGAGAAATATGTCCCTGGTCGAGAATCGACTGGATTAGCGGTAGAACGATCTCGGAGTGGTTCCCCTTTGCTTGGGATAGGGAACTTTGCTGCAGCTTTCTGCTCTTGCCGTAAAATTCTTCGGCGACCAACTTGCCATCTTCAACTAATGCGACGCTCGCTGTGGGTGTTGCGGTATCGAGCCCAAGGATGATCATCCACCAACCTGTTTTTCAAAAAATCTCACGATGTCGTTGTAAAACGCATAGACCATGAGCAACCCCAGTAGACAAATGCCGACTTGTTGGGCCATTTCCCGATACTTGATCGCTACTGGTTTACGAATCACCGCCTCAACCATGAAGAACAGCAGATGGCCGCCGTCGAGAACCGGCACCGGCAATAAATTGAGCACCCCCAAATTGATGCTCAGAACCGCTAAGAATGCCAGGAAACTACCGAGCCCTTCTTGGGCCTGTTGGCCGGCCATCTGGGCGATCATGATCGGACCGCCGATGTTACGCGGCGACACGTCGCCGAGTAACATTTTATAAAACGCCTGCAGCGTCAGTTTGGAAATTTCATAAGTCTGAGAGAAGGCTCGGGCGATCGATCGGCCGGCATTGCCCTTCTCTATGGTGACCTGGCTGCTGATGCCAATCAACCATTCGTCTCTGCGTTCGCCGAAAACGTTGCGTCCTTCCTTGCGGTTTGGCTGCACCGTCAAGTTAAGCGCCTCCGTGCCACGGCGTATCTCAAGATTGAGCGGTTTACCGCCGCTCGATTTGATGGTCTCAGAAAGCTCACTCCACTCGCTGACCGGTTTACCGTCGATCGCCGCGATCCGATCACCCTTGACGATGCCAGCTCTATCCGCCGGCGATCCTGACGAAACATCGCTGACTAGCGTCGACATGATCGGCACGCCGTAAAATGTGAACACCACCATGAACAAAAACACCGCCAAGAGCAGATTGAATCCGGGGCCAGCGACGACGATGGCGATGCGTTTGAGCAGGCTCTTGTGCGCGAAAGATTTCTCGATATCTGCGGCCTGCACTTCTTCGTCGGGATTTTCACCGACCATCTTAACGTAGCCACCGAGGGGAAATGCGCTTAGGGCATATTCGGTTTCGCCGCGTTTCTTGACCCAAAGCTTCGGCCCAAATCCGACTGAAAAGGTCAAAACCCCGACACCGGATAACTTCGCCAACAAGAAATGGCCGAACTCATGAAATACGATCAAGACCCCGAGGCCGATGACCGCTGCGACAATCGAATATGCGAAACTTTCCATTCACTAATCTCCTTCGGTAAAGATCGCCTGCTCAGCCAACTAACGCGATCGCCAATTGTCGGGCCCACCGGTCGACCTCGAGCACGGCGCCGATATCTTTCGCCCGGCTGTTATGGTGGTGCTGCATAGTCTTATCAATTATACGATGAATTTCACGAAATCCTATCCTACCGCCCAAAAATGCCGCCACGGCGATCTCATTGGCGCCGTTCAACACGGTTGGCATTGTACCACCTTCTCTGAGCGCCGCATAAGCCAAACCCAGGGCCGGAAAGCGCTTGCGCTCGACCGGCAGAAAGTTTAGCTCGCCATGCTGGGTAAGATCCAGAGGGGGCCAGCTGCCGTCCAACCGGTGCGGGTAGGACAGCGCGTAAGCGATCGGAATGCGCATATCGGCGATACCCAACTGGGCCATGACCGCACCATCTTGATAGCGGACCATGGAATGCACCACGCTCTGCGGATGAATCACGACTTGGATGGCGCTCGGCGCCATGCCAAATTCCCAGTGTGCTTCAATGACTTCAAGTCCTTTGTTCATCATCGTCGCCGAATCGATGGTGATTTTCTGGCCCATTTTCCAATTGGGATGTTTGAGTGCTTCGGCCACTGTGACTTTTGCCAGCCGAGCCAGCGGCGCGCGCAGGAACGGTCCGCCGGAGGCGGTCAGAATGATTTTGTCGACTTCGCTAAGATGGTTACCCTGAAGACACTGGAAAATCGCGCTGTGTTCGCTATCGACCGGCAGCAAACGCACGCCCTTTTGCTTTGCCGCCTTGACGAAAATCTCACCCGCCATCACCAATGCTTCTTTATTGGCGAGAGCGATCTCCTTGCCGGCGAGCAGCCCCTTGAAGGTCGGCAGGAGTCCCGCGCCGCCGACGATCGCCGCCAACACGACGTCAATTTCTGTGGCGGTGGCCACCGCCGATGCGCCGGCTTCGCCGAATAAGATCTCCACTTTGGTTCTACCGATCAGCTTGCGCAACCGCGGCACGTCGGCTTCATGCTGGATCGCCACACATTTGGGCCGGAAGGCTTTGATCTGGCCCGCCAAGCGGGTGAGGTTTTTTCCCGCCACCATGCCGTGAACTCGAAACCGGTGCGGGAACTCGCGTACCAAACGCAGAGTGCTGACTCCGATGGAGCCGGTCGAACCGAGCAACGCGATGGTTCTCATGAATGAAACATCCTCAAGTAGGCGGTCGTAAACACCGCGGGGAAAATCAGGCTATCGAGGCGGTCGAGCAGACCGCCATGCCCCGGCAGTATGTTGCCTGAGTCCTTAACCGCCGAAAGCCGCTTTATCCAAGACTCAAATAAGTCGCCGACCTGTCCCAGCGCGGCGAGCGCTAAGGAGAGCAGCATAATTTCGAGCCAAGAGAACTCTTGCAACACCAAGGCGGCGCCGACAAGACCTACCACCAGCGAACCCAAAAGATAGCCCCACGCGCCAGCAACGGTTTTCCCTGGACTGAGTGACGGCGCGAGTTTTCGCTTCCCGAAGCATCGCCCCATGAAGTAGGCCGCGCTGTCGCCGGCCATGATTACAAACAAGAGCCAACCCATCCACGCCCGGCCGTCCGGCCGGCGGAACAACAATACGACAAAAGGTACCAGGAAACCGATATACCAGCCGCCGAGCAAGGTCCTCAATAATGGATTTGCCTGAGCGGTCAATTTTTCATGAAAAAAAAGACTGGCGGAGAATATTAATACCAACGCGGCGCCAAAATATTCGAGCGCCACGGATTGACCGGATAGAATCACTGTGAGGGCCAAGGCCACGCCGAAAGTATTGCCGGCAAGCCGTCGCCGCCAGGCCTGAGGAAAGGTCATCGCGAAGTATTCATACAGGGCGCCGGCAGTGAGAATGAAAAAAAACGTCGCGAACAACCATGGCGGACCCCAAGCGATGAGCCAAACGAGCAGCGGAATGCCGACGATCGCAGTCGCAATCCTCGCTTTAAGATTGGCGTCCACCGGCCTCCACTGCGGGTTCGGCCAGCTCGTCAAGCTGCTCGTCGGTGCGGCCGAAGCGGCGCCGGCGCCGTTGATATTCGAGCAGCGCCTGCAGATATTCCTGCTCGCGAAATTCGGGCCATAAGGTCGGTGTCACATACAACTCGCTATAAGCGATCTGCCAGAGAAAAAAATTGCTCACCCGCATCTCGCCGCTGGTGCGAATCAACAGATCCGGATCGGGAATTCCCGCGGTGTCGAGATGGGCAGCGATCGTTTGCTGGTCAATGTTCTGGGGATCGCATTGGCGCGCGCGCACTTCTTGCGCCAGTTTTTTCACCATGCGCAAGATATCGTCTCGGCCGCTATAGCTGAGCGCCAGCACCACGGTCATGCGCTGGTTATTGCGGGTGAGCTCGATAGCGTTTTCCAACGCGCGGCGCACGTCCGGCGGCAAACGGTCACGATCACCCACCGCCACGAGACGAATGCCGTAACGCATCATTTTGCCTTGCTCAGCGGCTAGGTAATGCTCCAGCAGCGCCATCAGCGCGCCCACTTCAGCGTCCGGGCGGAACCAATTCTCGGTGGAGAAAGCGTATAAAGACAAATAGCGAATGCCGATTTTGCGGCTCATCTCGACGATCACCCGGACCGATGTCTTGCCACGCCGATGCCCCTCGATGCGGCCTTTCCCGCGCGCCGTCGCCCAGCGGCCATTGCCATCCATGATAATCGCAACATGCCGTGGCAACCGGGTTTTGTCTAAACCGTCTAGTTCCATCACGTCCTTAGCTGAATTTATATCATGGTTGAGACGAACGATAGCGCAAGACTGAGGTTGGAACTACCCCATGAGGGGGAGAAAAGAACGGAAGATTGGCTACAAAAGTCAGCTTGACTTAAACCTCCATGACCTCTTCTTCTTTGGCTTTGACCACCTTGTCGATCCGGCCGATGAAATCGTCGGTGATTTTCTGCACGCGCTCCTGGCCATGTTTGGCGTCGTCGGCGGTAATCTCTTTCTTCTTTTCCGCTTCTTTCAAGTGCTCGATGGCGACCCGGCGGTGGTTGCGCACCGACACCCGGTACTCTTCGGCGACTTTCTTGACATGCTTCACCAGCTCCTTGCGCCGCTCCTCGGTCAGTTGCGGTATCGGAATCCGAATGATCTTGCCGTCATTGTTCGGCGTCAGGCCAAGATCTGACTTGAGAATCGCTCTCTCGATCTCCCCCATGGCGCTGCGATCGAAGGGTTGGATCACCAATAGCCGCGGCTCCGGCGCGCTCAGGGTCGACAACTGGTTGAGCGGCGTAGTCGCGCCGTAGTACTCGACCATGATGTTTTCCAGCAACGAGGTCGAAGCCCGCCCGGTGCGAAGTTTGGCGAGCTCTTTACGTAACGCTCCGACGGAACCATCCATCTCTTTTTGCAGCTGAGTGAAAATCGCTTCGTTCATCGCTTTCCTCCGCTGACGAGGGTGCCGATCGATTCGCCTGAAACCACTCGCTTGATATTGCCCTTCTCCATGAGATTAAAAACGATTATCGGCAAATTATTATCCATGCAGAGCGAAATCGCCGTGGAGTCCATGACCTTGAGCTCGCGATTAAGCACCTCGATGTAGGTCAGCTCCTCGAATTTGGTCGCTCCGGCGTGCTTTAGCGGGTCAGCATCAAAAACGCCTTCCACCTTGGTGGCTTTGAGAATCACTTCCGCGCCGACTTCCATGGCGCGTAAGCTCGCGGTGGTATCCGTGGTGAAATAGGGATTGCCAGTACCGCCGGCGAAAATGACCACGCGCCCCTTCTCCAAATGGCGTGTCGCGCGCCGGCGAATATAAGGCTCGGCGACCTGGCGCATCTCGATAGCGGACAAGACTCGCGTCGATACGCCCAGATGTTCCAGCGCATCCTGCAGCGCCAGGCTATTGATCACCGTGGCCAACATGCCCATGGTGTCGGCGCTCGCGCGGTCCATGCCGATTTCGCTCGCCACCGCGCCACGGAAGATATTTCCTCCGCCGATCACCATGGCGAGGTCGCAGCCCATTTCCTTGACTTCTTTGATCTCTTGAGCGAAGGCTTTGACGGTCTTGCCATCAATGCCAAAATTTTGCGGCCCGGCGAATACTTCACCGGTCACTTTGAGAAGAATACGTTTGTACTTGGGATCTCCGCTATTCATCGATCAGCGTCGGTAGGTTAGTCTTTATTAGCGCCCTCGCCGAGATTATAGCGGGCAAACCGGCGCACCTGGATGTTCTCGCCAAGCCGCGCGATCGCGTCGTTGATCACATCCACCACCTTTTTGTCTTGGTCTTTGATGAAACCCTGTTCGAGCAGGCAGACCTCGGAGTAAAACTTTTCGATTTTGCCTTCGACGATCTTGTCGATGATTTTTTCCGGTTTGCCCGACTCAAGCGCCTGCTGGCGGTAAATTTCTTTCTCTTTATCCAAGTCCGCCGGGGTCACTTCTTCACGCCGCACACAACGTGGATTGGCCGCCGCGATCTGCATGGCGATATCTTTCAATAAGGTTTGAAATTCAGTGGTGCGGGCGACAAAATCGGTTTCGCAGTTAATTTCGACGAGCACGCCAATCTTGCCGCCGGCATGAACATAAGCGCCCACCGCGCCGTCGCTGGCTACGCGATCGGCCTTCTTCGCCGCCGCGGCTAGTCCTTTCTGGCGCAGAAAATCGTATGCCTTTTGCATATCGCCGCCGGTTTCGGCGAGCGCTTTCTTGCAGTCCATCATGCCCGCTCCGGATTTTTCCCGGAGTTCCTTGACCATGTTCGCAGTGACTTCCATCGACCCTAAGCTCCTACCGCGGCGCCTTCGGCGGCCTCAGCTGCCGCGGCCGCCGCCGATCTTTCGTCTTCCTTGACCTTGACCAAGGACTGCTCGTAGAGCGTCTTCCCTTCGATCACGGCATCGGCGATCGAGGCGCAAAACAGGCGAATCGCGCGAATCGCGTCGTCGTTTCCCGGCACTTTATAGTCCACCATATCGGGGTCGCAGTTGCTATCGATCACGGCGATCACCGGAATACCCAACTTGCGCGCTTCTTTGACGGCGATCTCTTCTTGCTTGGGATCGATCACGAAGATCGCGTCGGGCAGTTTGCGCATAGTCTTGATGCCGCCGAGGGATTGTTCCAGTTTGTCTTTCTCGCGCGTGAGCCCGAGCATTTCCTTCTTGGTCAAGGCGTCGACGATTTTCGGGTCGTTCTCCATCTCTTCGATTTTGCGCAGGCGATCGATGCTCTGGCGGATTGTCGTGAAGTTCGTCAACGTGCCGCCTAACCAACGGTTGTGCACATGGAACATGCCGCAGCGCGCGGCCTCCTCTTTGATTGCGTCTTGGGCCTGCTTTTTGGTGCCAACAAATAAGATATGACCGCCGGTAGCGGCCAAGTCACGCACCACGCCTTCCAGATCCTTGAACATCGTGACGGTTTGCTGGAGATCGATAATGTGAATGCCGTTACGTGCGCCGAAAATATACGGCTTCATCTTGGGATTCCATCGGCTCGTTTGATGGCCGAAGTGAACCCCCGCCTCGAGTAATTGTTTCATCGAAATATCGCCCATGCTTGTCTCCTTTGGTTTTGTCCTCCCCCTTCGTCATTTTCCCGTCGCACCCTAAGGCACCGCGGCAGGAATCGGAAGGGGTGTGTAATATTTGAAGTAACGCGCGGCATCGCCCAGTGGGCCGTGCCACGAAACGCACGCGAAAAAGCCAAAATCCGTTTACGGCTTCGTTGACCTTGCGTATTTAACAGAGATCGCTGAACTACGCAAGATTATGCAGAATATGGGAAAGCTTACTGGTTCATCGATTCGAGAAAGTCTTTATTCGTCTTGCTGCCGCGCATCTTGTCAAGCAGGAATTCCATGGCCTCGACAACACTCAGTTGCGATAGAACCTTGCGCAGAATCCAGATCCGGTTCAAATCCTCCCTCGGGATCAGTAACTCTTCCTTGCGGGTACCGGATTTGTTGATGTCGATGGCTGGGAATACTCTCTTATCCATCAAGCGGCGATCCAAATGAACTTCCATGTTGCCCGTGCCTTTAAACTCTTCGAAGATCACCTCGTCCATTCGGCTACCGGTATCGATCAAAGCGGTGGCGATGATGGTCAAACTGCCGCCGTCTTCGATATTACGGGCCGCGCCGAAAAACTTCTTCGGCTTATGCAAAGCATTGGAATCGACACCGCCGGAAAGAATCTTGCCGCTCGGCGGCACCACGGTATTGTAGGCGCGTGCCAAGCGGGTGATGCTATCGAGCAGAATGACCACGTCTTTGCCATGCTCGACCAAGCGCTTGGCTTTTTCGATGACCATCTCGGCTACCTGCACATGGCGCGTCGCCGGCTCATCGAAGGTCGAGCTGATGACCTCGCCATCCACCGACCGTTGCATATCAGTCACTTCCTCGGGCCGCTCATCAATCAGCAGCACGATCAGAATGACCTCCTGATGATTATGCGCGATCGCCTTGGCGATATGCTGCAACATCATCGTCTTGCCGGTGCGTGGCGCGGCGACGATCAGACCGCGCTGGCCCTTGCCAATAGGTGTCAGTAGATCAACGATTCGGGTCGTGTAATCATCGGGTTGGGCTTCGAGACGCAACCGCTCGTTGGGATAAAGCGGCGTCAGGTTATCGAAAAGAATCTTTTCGCGCGCGCGCTCGGGATCTTCATAGTTGATCGTTTCAACCTTGAGCAGTGCGAAATACCGTTCGCCCTCTTTGGGTGGCCGAATATGACCGGAAATGATATCGCCGGTGCGCAGATTGAAGCGGCGTATTTGGCTCGGCGAGACATAAATATCGTCGGGTCCAGGCAGGTAGTTGTAATCCGGCGCGCGCAGAAAACCGAAACCGTCAGGCAGCGTTTCCAAGACCCCTTCGCCGTAGATATGGCCATTTTGTTCCGTCTGCGCCTGCAAGATCGCGAAGATCAGTTCTTGCTTGCGCATGTTGGCGGCACCCTCAATGTTGAAGTTCTTGCCGATCAGCGCGAGATCGCCGATTTTCTTCTCCTTGAGAGCCTTTAAGTTTAAACCGTTATCTTCGACGGCCTCCGGCTCGGCGGAGCGAGTTCTACCACGAACCATACACTATGTCTCTCCTTTCACTAAACCAGCCCGTTGCTAACCCACCGACTATCTTTGGAATGCGCATAGAAAGAAAATCAATATCACCTGCTGCCAGTCACGCAAAATCAGCTGTCGCGGCATATCCCGCAAACCAGCGCGCTGGCGGTGGCTACACGAACAGCCCTGTCGATGTGACGAGCATCAAGACGCTGAAACAAATCTTTCTTTCGCAAGACGAACCAAATTTTTGAATGCTAAACTTTGCGTGACTTCGTTTTTAGTGCGGGGATTGATTCAAAGAATCTGCTGAATTGAACTTTGTCTTTGACGAATAGTATTTTAACGCGGCAACCTTGTCAACCCCTTCGACGCGATAATTCCGCGGAGGGCGCTACCCTGCCCGGCGTTCGATTGGCGTAAAGTCATCAAAAGGGCTTCCATGTCCGCTGCCAACGGTGCGTGAAACTCCATACGCTTGCCGGTGCGCACATGATCGATCGCCAAGTTCTCGGCATGCAAGGCTTGGCGCGGAAAGCCTTCAAGGAGCGGATGGTCACCGAAACTTCGCTCGGCGCTTGGCCGTTTGTGGCCGTATACTTTATCGCCGATCAACGGAAAACCCATGTCGGCGAGATGGACGCGCAGTTGATGAGTGCGGCCGGTACGTGGCAGCAAACGCACGAAACTCACTGTGCCGCGTAATTTTTGTTGATCCGTGGCGAGATATTCAAGAACCTGCCATTCAGTCAGCGCCGGACGTGCCTTGTTGAGTACATGGAGACTCGACATCCGCTTGCGATTCGAGCGATGGCGGCCGATCGGCCGATCGATTCGTCCCTCGGCTGGGACGATCTTACCCCAAGCTAACGCCAAGTACTCCTTGCGCACTTGACGGTTTTTGAACTGCGCGACGAGCTGATGAAACGCCAGCATGTTTTTTGCGACGATCATCACGCCGGAAGTTTCTTTGTCCAGCCGATGGACGATGCCTGGCCGGCGTTCGCCACCAATCCCGGCTAGATCCTTGCAATGGTGTAGGAGCGCATTGACCAACGTGCCGTTAGCGCGTCCTGCGGCCGGATGAACCACGATACCCGGGGCCTTGTTGATCACCAGGCAGTCTGAATCTTCGTAAAGAATCTCCAACGGCAGCGCTTCCGGTTTAAGACTCGTCTCACGCACCGGCAATGACCGAATCTCGACGCGATCGTTGGTTTTTATCCTTGCACTGGATTTGGTAGCTGCGCCGTTCAGCGTGATCTGACCCTCGGTGATAAGCCGTTGGATTTCGGCCCGGCTGAGCGCGCTCTGCGGCCCAGCCTCGGCGAACCGGCCGGCGAGAAAAACATCCAGCCGCATTCCTGCGTAACTTGGGTCGATGGACAACGGTCCGACTGTCATCATGACGGTGTGGTGAAACTCAGCGGGGTAAGTTTAGCTCTCGCAAAATCGCTTCCGCGCTGTGAACATCTTGGTGGATTTGGCTAACCAAAGCGTCGACGGAAGCGAACTTCGTTTCACTGCGAATCCTGCTCACGAACGACAGCTGCACCGCTTCGCCGTAGATGTCGTCGGTAAAATTGAGGATGTAGCTCTCGACGGTACGCGGACCGTCGCCGAAGGTGGGATTGACGCCGACGCTGCTGACGCTCCACAGGCGGCGCTCGCCCAACTGAAATAGTGTCGCATAGATGCCGTCCATCGGCAGCACTTCAGTACGAGTAGAAATATTGGCCGTAGGAAAACCGATCTCCCGGCCGCGGCGGTGCCCCCTCACGACTCGTCCGGAGATAAAATGGAAACGTCCCAACATCGGCTCCACAGCATCGACGTGACCGTCCGTGACCAATTGTCGGATACGCGAACTACTGACCCGCGCGCCATTGACCAGAATAGCATCGACGGTCGCCACGGCAAAACCCAGCTCGCCGCCCCAGCGCTCGAGTTCGGTGACACTGCCGCTTCGGCCTTGGCCGAAGCGGAGATCACGACCGACCCAGATTTTACGCGCTTTGAGTCGGCCGACGAGGATTCCCCGAACAAACTCATCGGCGGATAATTTGGCGAACGACAGGTCAAAGTTCTGAATCACCACGACTTCGACGCCGAGCGTTTGCAGCAACTGCATTTTGTCTTTGTGCGCGAGTAGCATCTTGGGCGCGCGTTCGGGCGCAAGAACTTTTAGTGGATGCGGCTCGAAAGTTAACACCACGGACGGGATTGCCACTTTTTTGGCTTCGGCGACAGCGCCGCCGATCAAAGCCTGGTGGCCCAAATGAATGCCGTCGAAATTACCGAGCGTGACGACCGATCCCGCCAGTGACAGACCAGGATCATCGATATGGCGAAAGATCTGCATAAATTCGGATAAGAAGCGCTAACAACGTTGCTCCAGGGCAATGCTGCTTCAGCGAGTACAGCTCTATCAGCGGAAAAGTTGGAATTCAAAAGCGCAGCATAGTGGCTGCCTAGGACTCGAGGGCTTTAAGCCGGTGCTTGGCCCGGGGCGCTTCGGCAGACTGGGGATACTTCTCGACCAGCTCCTGCAAGACCAAACGCGCATTGAGCTTTTCGCCGAGCTCGGCAAAAGCAAACCCTTGCCGCAATAGTGCCGCGGCGACCTTGTCGGTCTGCGGGTAACGGCGCACTTCATCGTACGCCACGATCGCCTTGTCAAACTCTTTCAAAGCGAAGTGGCTTTCGCCGAGCCAAAACAGTGCGGCGGCGGCTAATCTGCTCTTGGGATTCTTTTTAACGAACTCGCGAAATCGGCTGACGGCGATTTGGTAATCTTTTTTCTCGAAGCTACGCCAAGCGCTCTCATAATCTCTTCTAACCAATTCGGTCTCGCCTAAGGCGATGTCGGCGAACCCATCGTAAACGATCGGGCGCTGTTCGGCGGCGAGCGCCGCGTCGCGAAGCTGTTTCAGCTCGTCATCCCGGTTCTTGAGGATTTGCGCCTGAGCTTTGGCGTCCTCCTCCAGCTTAGCGAGGCGCGATTCCAAAGTCTTAACCCGCTGATCACCGTCCCGGCTGGTTTGACCAATTTGTCGCCCGACTTGCACTCGGGTCTCGTCGATCCGCTCTTTGATCGCGCTCAGATCTCGCTGCATTTGCTGAATATTTGCCCGGGTGTCCGCGAGCGTGGCGCGAAACCCATCGACATCGCCTTGCAAATTACCCATGTCGGCGCGCAGTCGCCGTTGGTCCCGTTCGAGCACATCGACTTGCTGCGGGTTAACGCAGGCGGATAGCCAGCCGGACACAGTCAGCATCATCCCGACGAAAATAATTCTACTTGGCAACTCGAATTTCACGGCTAATCCTCTATGGTCATGAGGCCGGGCGGCTCGGCGTAATGACGAAACGCGCGCGCCGATTCTGTTTCCAGCAACTCTCGTTGGCTTCCTTGCACAGCGGGATCTCCTCGCCAAAGCTCGTGGTTGACAGCCTCTCTGACGCTACTCCGAGAGTGGCAAGATACTCACGCGCCGCTTGCGCCCGTTTGGCGCCCAAAGCGAGATTGTATTCGCTCGTGCCGCGCTCATCGCAATGGCCTTCAATCTCGACTCGAACAGCGGAATTCGTTTTCAACCAATCGGCGTTGGCGCGCAGCAGCGCGCGCGCATCAGCGGAAAGGTCGTAGCGGTCAAAATCAAAAAAGATATCTTTCAATGGACTCGATGCTGGCGTTACCGGCGCTTTACCGCTCTTTAAGTCATCGAGGCTTGATTTTCCGGTCGTGGACTCCTTGGATAGGCCACGTTGTCCCTCGCCGCCGCCCGCCGAGCGCGAGCTATCCGCGGCGGGCGGCGGAGGCAATGAACTCGTCGGTTTCGAGGTCGCTGATGGCGCGCAGGCCTGGCCAACAAGTGCCAAGCTCATGAGCATGAGGGAACCGGCAACTTTACTATGAATTTTCATGGATTCCTCCGACACTGGCTAAAAAAATAACGGGGCTGGCATGGATTGAAGAAATCTAGTCGAGTCGAGGGGACCAGCTTGGTTTTGTATCATCCCCTCCAGAACCTGTCAATCTACGTTGGTTTTCGCCGCTCGCTTGCATCACATAAAGATGATATTTGCCCGCGCGATTGGACGAAAAGGCGATAAATCTGCCGTCCGGCGACCAAGTCGGATCTTCGCTATCGGCGGATTCGGTGGTGAGTTTACGCGGTTCACCGCCCTCCACGGAAATCGAAAAGATCGCGAAACGGCTGCCCACTCGACCGGTATAAACAATCCTGTCACCTTTGGGCGACCATTCTGGCGAAGTGTTGTAATTGCCACTGTAACTGAGCCGGCGCGTCTTGCCGCCCGACAGATCGAGAATATACAACTGCGGTGATCCGCTGCGATCCGAAACAAAGACGATCTGCTTGCCGTCCGGAGACCACGAAGGCGATACTTCAATGCCTGTATCTTCGGTCAAACGCCGGATCACGTTGCCGCTCCGATCCAACAGATAGAGGTTGCTGTTGCCCGCCGTCTCCAATGTCGCCACCACCGTCTGACCGTCTGGCGATAGCTTGCCGCTGAGATATTTCGCCGCACCCCTGGGGGTAAATTTTATCTCTTTGCCGCTAAACAACTCGAATAGATAGAGGGTCTGGCCGCGCTCTTTAAACGACGAATAGAGAATCGACCGCCCATCCGGGCTCCACGTCGGCGACAAGTTGATCGTGTGATTATCAGTCACCTGGAATTTCTCGCTGCCATCCAAGTGCGACACGTGGATTTCTTTGAATCGGCCGCCGCTATTAGAGACATAGGCGATCCTAGTGTTAAAAACCCCTGGTATGCCAGTAAACTGATTGATGATCTCATCGACAAACTTGTGCGCGATGCGGCGAAAATCTCTCACCCGTCCGGTGTAACGTTTACCGATGCGCTCCTTGTTCTGGTAGACATCAAAAAGACGCAACTCGACGGTAATATCTTCACCTTGCACCGAGAAGCCGCCCTTTACCAAACCTTCGGCGCCGATAGTCGACCAGTCTTTGAAATCGAAAGCTCCCAGCGTGATGCCGGTTTTTTGCGCGTCTTCGATGTAGGCGCTACGGTCGAGAACTTTAAACCAACCAGAGAGTTCCAAATCGTGCACCATGGCATCGGCAATGCCGGTGGAAAGCCGCGCCACGTCGCTGGAAACTGCGCTCAAGATTTTCAGCGGTGACACCGCGATAGGAAACTTTTGACCACCTTGGCCGACAATCTCACCGGTAACCGCGGCGTAAGCGAAATGAGCATGAAGCACCGAAACCCCGAAAACCAAGAGGAAAATCAACTTGCGCATCATGACTTTTATGCCCCCAAATCCCTTGGCCGGAAGGTTAGCTCGACATCGGCGAAATCTTTTCGATAAGCGTTTGGCGGCGCCGGTAACGGACTGGATTTTTTTACCGCGCGCAGCACCGACTCGTCGTAGGTCGCATCACCCGAGGGTTGCACCACTTTTAGACCGGTAATTTCGCCGTTGTCTTTGATGCCAAACTGCACGACCACCTTGAGATTGGTGCGCTGCCCGACCCAGGCCCAATTATCTTTAATCGTGCTCAACATGCGATTTTGATAGATGACGAAGTCCATGCCCTTGAGCACGCCTGGACCGCCGCGCCCGCCGACGCCGAGCGCCACCGCACCATCCCCCTCGCCCGCACCGGCACTGAGCGTCTCTCCTTTTGTCAACACCTTTTGGCCGCTTTCTGTGCGCCCCTTGGCCCGTTCCGCCGCCGCTTGGATTAAGCGCTCACGCACGTTGTCAGCCGACGGTTCAGATTTCGCCTCGTTCTTTGAAACTTTAGTCAGTTCAGAATTTGCGGGCTCCTTGGCGGATTTTTCTTTAAGCAGCGGTTTTTCTTCGGCCGGCGTCTTTTTCTCACTTACCTTCAATTTCTCGTTTTTTTCCTTCTTTGTCTCCACGACCGCAGGTTCTTCGGGTTCCGACCGCTTGGCCGGCTGTTTTTGCACGGGGGCGATCTCGGTGCCAAAGTTAGTCCGACCGATCCGTTCGCCACCGATCAGGTCGACGACATAAACCGGCGGCGCCGCTGGACCTGAAGTCGGCATAAATGATACTGCAAACATGGTAAAGATCAGTAGGGCGTGTAGCGCAAACGACACCGTCAGCCATTTCGGCAATTGTTCTTCCGCGCCGACCAGGGCGAAGGTCCGCTCGCGTAGGCTGATCGTCGGCGATGAAGTCTGTTCGGCCATTCGGCGTTATCCTTCTTCGGACGGTGGACGAGTCACCATGCCCAACTTCTCGATTCCTGCCTGTTTGATTTCAGCGATGGTTCTCATGACAGCGCCATAGCGCACATCTTGATCGGCTCGTAGGTTAACCTGTTTATCAGCCTGGAGCTTCTTGATGGCGCGCAGCTTCTGGCCCAATTCGGCGAGGCTCACGGCATTATCGTTGAGATAGATTTTGCCATTCTTGGCGACGGTCACGACCAACGGTTCTTCGGTCCCAGTAATGGCATTGGTTCTAACCTGTGGCAGGTTGACTTGCACGCCCTGCTGGATGATCGGCGCGGTCACCATAAATATCACCAATAACACCAGCATGACATCCACCAGAGGGGTTACGTTGATCTGTGCAATGGTTGTCCCTTCTCCTCGGGACCCGGCATCCATGGCCATAAGTACCTCTCAATTATATTAACGAAACCGATGCACCAATGTTAGGGTCTTTGAATAAGACTTTCGGCCGGCACGCCGGCGAACCCGAATTTTTCTGAGTCATGAAGCACTCCACGCCGCGATCCCCCGATCGCGACGCCAACCCAAACCACATGACGCTGATTTATTATTATACGCTTTTTTTTGATTACTTGAAGAAGTGGCGTTCGGCGATATTGAGAAATTCTTGACAGAAGTTGTCCATCTCGACGGCAAGAACCTTAATTTGTTGAACGAAATAGTTATAGGCCATCAACGCTGGGATCGCCGCCGCCAACCCAACGGCGGTCGCGATCAGGGCTTCGGCGATGCCTGGCGCGACCGCTTGGATGCTCGATGAGTGGGTCACGCTGAGACCGCGAAAGGCGTCCATGATGCCCCAAACGGTACCAAAGAGACCGACGAACGGTGCGGAGCTCGCCGTGGTAGCGAGAAACGAGCAATGCTTTTCCAGCTTGGTGATCTCGACGCTGGTCGCCCGCTTCATCGCCCGCGAGACATTCTCAACGCCGCCCAGCTCCGTAGTTAAGTTTTCACCGGCGGCTTGTTCTTTTTTTGAACGAGAGACTCTGATCAATTCTTCGTAACCGGAGCGAAACACCTGGCCGACCGGACTCGTAGTCAGCTCACGGCTAGCGTCGTGGATCGCCGAAAGGTTGCGCCGTTCCCAAAAAATTTCGATGAATTTTTCCGATTCGATCTTAGCGCGCCGGAGCTGGCGGAATTTCTGCGCGATGATCCCCCAGCTGACCACCGAAAATAGCACCAATAAGTAAAGAATCGCCTGCACCACCAGCCCCGACCCGCGCACGAGGTCGAGAATGCTCTGGGGCTGTGGCGTCGGCAGACCGTTTTGCAGCAGTAATTGTGGAAACCAGGAAGAAAACATCACTAATCAGTATGCGGCTATTTAAAAGAAATATTACAAGCCTTATAATTAGTCAATTGAGAAATAAAATTTGTCGAGCAATTTAGCCAGCGGAAGATACTCATGATTCGAAAACTCGCCGACCTTGATCTCCATGACAAAACGGTTTTCCTGCGCGTCGACTTCAATGTCCCAATCGATCAGGGCAAGATCACCGAACCCCATCGTATCAACGGCGCGTTGCCAACGATTCGCCTGATTCTACAACGCGCCAAGAAAGTCGTTATTGCGTCACACTTGGGCCGCCCGGACGGCAAGTTCGCGGCGAAGTACAGCCTCAATCCCGTGCGCGAGCACTTGGAAAAAGTGCTGGGACAGCGGGTAGTGCTCGCGCCGGACTGCATCGGCAGCGAAGTCGAGCGCCTAGTCAAAGATCCGGCGAATCGGATCGTGCTGTTAGAGAACTTGCGCTTTCATAAGGAAGAAGAAAAAAATGACCGGCAATTTGCCCAGGCGCTGGCGTCGCTCGGCGAGATTTATGTCGACGATGCATTTGGCGCGGCGCACCGCGCTCATGCCTCGATCGCGGCCATGGCCGAATTTTTTAGATTCAAGGCGGCCGGGCTGCTATTACAAAAGGAACTCGATTATTTGTCGCCCATCCTTGCCGACCCGCCGAAACCGTTCGTGATGATCCTGGGCGGCGCTAAGGTGTCCGATAAGATCGGCGTGATCAGAAACCTGCTTCCCAAAGTCAGTACCCTGCTCGTCGGTGGCGGCATGGCCTACACGTTTCTTAAGACCATGGGGATGGAAATTGGCAAATCGTTGGTCGAGCAGGATAAACTCAGCCTGGCGAACGACTTGCTCAATGAAGCGGCGGCGCATCATGTGCCGCTCATTTTGCCCATCGACCATGTGACCGGAGATATAGAAAAGAAAAATCCCGACACTGTGGATCGCCAAATACCCGCCGAGCGCATGGGCCTCGACATCGGTCCGAAAACCGCGGCGCAGTTCGCGGCGGAGATCGCCAAAGCGAAAATGGTGCTGTGGAACGGTCCGGTTGGACTTTTCGAAGTACCGCCTTATGACCGAGGCAGCCGAACCCTTGCCCAGACTCTCGCGGACAACTATCCTCAGATAATTAGCATCATCGCTGGCGGCGATACCGTGGCAGCCGTAAGCGCCGCGGGCGTGGAAGACAGGATCACCCATTTATCCACCGGCGGCGGCGCGACCCTCGAATTTCTCGAAGGCCGCATACTGCCAGGCATCAAAGCGCTCGAGAACGATCAGTGATTACGCCTCTCGTGGTCGGCAATTGGAAAATGAACGGCGGCCAAGCCGCTTCTATCCAGCTCGCCCGCCAAATTGTCAGGCTTCTGAAAAACCAACCGATGTGTGCAGAGGTGGCGCTGGCGCCGCCATTCACCGCGCTCGCGTCCGTCGGACAAGCGCTACGCCAAAGCGCGATCAAACTCGCCGCGCAAAATAGCCACTGGGCCGAGAGCGGCGCCTTCACCGGCGAAGTCAGCGCACCGATGCTCGGCGAAATCGGCTGCCATTATGTGATCCTCGGCCATTCCGAGCGGCGCCATGTGTTTCATGAGAGCGACGCCATGATTGCACGCAAGGTCGCGCCGGTGCTCGCTCAAAGCATGCGACCAATTTATTGTGTCGGCGAGACCTTGAGCGAAAGGCGGCGCAAAAAAACCCTAAACATAGTGACCGCCCAGCTAGACGCCGCGTTGAAGGGGCTAGCGAAAGGTGTTATAGACAAAATCGAAATAGCCTACGAGCCCGTGTGGGCAATCGGCACGGGACAAAACGCAACGCCGGAACAGGTCGATCAAGTTCATTCGAGCATTCGAGCGTATCTAAAAAACTCATTCGGCGATTCGAAAGGCAAGGCGGTGCGAATTCTCTACGGCGGCAGCGTGAAACCGGAGAATGCCTCGATCCTGGCGGCAATCGATGAAGTTAATGGATTTCTCGTCGGCGGCGCCAGCTTGAATGCCGAGTCGTTCATTTCGATTGTCCAAGCGTTCGCCCCAGCTGCAAAGTGAAACTATGATAATTGCGATCACCATTATTCATGTTATCGTCAGTGTCGGCTTGATTCTGGTTGTGCTCTTACAAACCGGCAAGGGCGCTGAAGTAGGCGCCGTTTTTGGCGGGTCGAGCTCGACGATCTTTGGTAGCAGCGGCGCGGGCAATTTTCTTACGCGACTAACCACCGGGATGGCTATCGTATTCATGATTACATCGTTGACGTTAGGCTACTTTGCTGGGAAAAAACCGACGGCGACAATTTTCGATAATCGCGCCCCGGTAGCAGAACCCGGTGTGCCGGCGCAGCCCACGGTCCCAACGCAACAACAGAGCGCCCCCGCGACCGGAGCACAGCCTGAGGCGCCAGCCAAACCTGACGGCGCACCGGCAACAAAGCCTTAAATCAATTGAATTCGTGAGCGGGGTTTGAACCCCGCTCGCGACCAAAGGGGATGCTCGCCCCCTTTGGAAACCCCATTAATTTTGTGCCCGCCTCAAGAGGCGGGGTTTATTTGGAATGAATCGATTGCGAGGGTGGCGGAATCGGCAGACGCGCTAGTTTGAGGGGCTAGTGCCCGAAAGGGCGTGCGGGTTCAAATCCCGCTCCTCGCACCATTCTTTTCAAGCACTTAGACATCACACTCATTCCGCGCTGGCAGCGGCGCGTTTTTCCTGTAAACAGCTTGTAAACATTTTTCGGAAGGCGTCTCGGATATGATCGTCGGTCAGGTTCGTGTACCGACCGCCCATGCCGCGGAGCTTGTGACCGAGACCCATCTCGGCGACTTCGAACGGCAGACCCGCGGCCGCCCACCTTGTCCGGGCGCAGTGTCGAAAATCTCTAAACTGGAAGTCCTCAATTTTGGCATCCTGAACGGCCTTGTCGAAGGCATGGCGAAGCGTGGCTTTGGGAATCGGCTTTCCGCCCCGGGTAAATACTCGGCGCTCCGTGTTGGGGATCTTCCGATATTCGCCGCGAAGTTCGTCGAGCACTTCATTTAAAGTCGGCGAGATTCCAACGGACTGTTTGGCGCCGGTCTTATCTCGACCGCCTTTTACTACGATAAGCCCATCTCGCACCGAATCCCATGTCAGTTTGAGCAAGACACCTTGATCTATTGCCGCTTCGTTGGCGGCGACTAAAACACGCTGAAGCCATTGCGGCGAAGCGTCGAGTATTGACTTGTATTCGGTATCGGCAAGGATTCTCTCACGAGGAATCTCACGTTCCTTTTTGACCCTTGGCGCACCATCGCACAGCCCCTCTTCCGCTGCGAGGTTCAAGGCTGCAATCAGGCAACTCACTTCGCGATTCACAGTGGCGCCTTTGATCTGCGTTCCTTCGACCGCCTCACCGTGGCGAACAAGCGGTTCGGACAATCGGCGCTGTTTGTATTCCATGACCCGGACCTTGGTGACGTCCGACAATGTCAGATGACCGAGGAGGCGCTTGAGGTGCGCACATTGCGCCATCTTGGTCGAGTAGGACGGAGTGTTTTTCATGAGATCAAGATAACGGTCGAGCCATTCGGTCAACGTCATCGCCTTGACCTTGGCTTTTTCGCGTTCCTGTTTTTCCGCATCGAAGTTGAAGCGACCCTTATCCAAAGTTCTCAACCTACCGAGATCATCACGAGCACCATCTAAGCGATCGCCCGCGGGGAAAGTTCGCCTCTTTCCATCCCAGCAAGTGAGCAACACATAAAATTTGGTCGACCAATCACCGCCGGCCGTTTGGTATTGGCGACGGTAGAGATGCTTTTCGATGCATTCAAATTTTTGGTTCATGGCTTTCTCCTTTTGTTCTCATTTCCAATTTTTTGCGAAGTTCCTGCACTCTTCTAGTTCCTCTGCGGACAGAAGGCCGGTTGACTCAAGTTCATTGAGCGTCACCTTCCGTGACTGTTGACCTTTCAAACGGAGAATAAATTTGCCGTCATTCGGATCCAATTGAAAAAACACTTCCGGCAACGGAGGGGATTTTCCTTCGGTGATTAGCTTAGCGCGGGCGATGATTTTCTCGATGAGTTCGAAGTCTCTGAACTTAAAATTTTCCAACAGCGTCGCGTCGCACTTGAAACCAACACCTAATCTGGTTAATTCGCGTTGCGTGCCCCAGAAAAACAATGGCCAATTACTTCTCTGCCATTCCAGCCCTACAGACTTGGCCAACCCGGGAAAATGCCGAAACGACAAGTCGACCATCTCAAGGTCATCGATATTATCGATTCTAAAGTGCGTATCTGAATCCATGTTTTCAGGTACACGTACAAACCAGGCATGAAACTGACCGTTTTTCTCGCTCGGATTAATGCTCAAGAACCGGTAGTTAGGATAGTCTTCATTTCTCCTCACCATTGCCTCGCCAATCTGAAACGCATATTTGTGTCCGGTGAGGGCAGTCGTCACAACTTTTCCAACTCTGCAATACAGGTGACACAGCCCTTGGCCATCACCGAGAGTCTCTTCACATATCGCACGGTGGACCACGTTTGAGATACGCTTACGCAGGCCTTCAGATGGAAGTTTTTTTTGCTTCATTTTTTTCCTCCCGTGTCTTGTTCCGGTTTTTTTCCCTTGTTCAACTCTTCTTTTTCGAGATCACGAAGGAATCGCAATTCTGGTGGGGGCAAGGGGTTTAGCAAGCGCTTCCTGGCTTGAAGACAATCGCGCCTGAAGTAGATCTCGCTGCTATAGCGCCATTCTTTGCGCACCCGCCGGTTCCACTCCTCCATTTTTTTTGCCCATGTCTCAGATTTGTTAGTAGGCGGAACGACGGTCGCGAGTTCAAGATGTTTCGGCGACAAGGCCTTGATTCGAGAGCCGTCTAGCAGTCCCTTTCTGAATCTACGGTACCAGTCCGCGACCTGGCGCGGTGTAAGTGACGGGTCGACCGTCAAAATGATCGAATTTCTTTCGATCGTCGCCTCTGAGGGATGCACAACCGGAATTCGACCAGTCAATATGAAAGTAGTGGCCTGTGCTTCTTGCCAGCGGTAACGTTGGGAGAGCCGCTCGGCCACTACCCGGAGCCGCTCTAATACTCCACTGGAGGCAGTCGGTAAGCGTTGCGACCATTTATCCGAGGGCAACGCATAAGATAGCATCCGCAGTGATGATCGGCGGCCACCCCACTTTCGGGAGATAGTGAGCGGAGGATTTGGAATTAGCCCCGCCTTTACGTCGAACTCGAGTCGATATTGTGGCGGCACCGGCACTTCGAGCCACGTGGTCCCTGGACCATCCGATTTCGATTTCTCGTTGATCCAATTTCCCACCGATTCCCAGTCAAGAAGTGTCTCTTTCAGAACCTCTTTTCGGAACGCCTCGACCTGTTCGTCGTTGGCCGCCTCTTCTGCCCACAAAACCGAAAGCGCCTGTAAGCGCACCGCGATTCGTTTTCGCTGCTCGTCATTCATCATTTCCGGCCTCGGTTTAAAGAGGCGCGATTTGCCCGCTGCATCTAGGAAGGACAAGGCTTTGTTTACGAGCCACGTGGTGTCGTGTTCACCATTCTCGACCGCGCTGACATTTCCTTCGGCGACCATGTAATTCCACGCGGCTCGACTCGCCTCTTCACCGAGCCTGCTGTCGAACTCAGCTTTAACTTTGGTGAAATCATTATATTTATCCTTAATCATGGTATCTAGCTTTTATCATTAATCACGATTATATGTCAACACCAGAGGAATAATTTTATGAGCAAGCTGAAACAATTCAGAATCCGCTGCGGACTTTCGCAAACTGGTCTGACGATCAGGTCAGGAATTGCTCAAAGCACGTTGTCAGCGATTGAAACCGGACGCCTCGTGGCTTATCCGCATCAACGCGAGCGCATTGCGAAAGCGTTGGGCGTGGAAGTTCGCGAAATCTTCGACGATGAACCCGCGACGGGGAGCGAAGCCCGATGACAAGCCGCGATCGCCAGCAAATTGACGTTGCATTAAACAATTGGCGCGATTCGGTACTGCATTCGCTGCGCGATGAACTCATCGAGGCGAAGGAGGAGCGTCGCGACGCTGAAGAAAATCTGGCCATTGCGGCACGCAACCTCGGTGAAGTGGACGCCGATTTAGTTGGTTGGCTTCATAGCCAGTGGGAAAGCGCGTGCATTAGTTCGGTGTCGATCGTGCGGGTTCACGACCGAATCGCCGAGCTCGACTTGGCCGGGTTGATCGTCCTGTTTCAACGCACAAGCAAGGTCAACACTTATCCTTGGGAAGGTGATCAATGGGTGTTGCCGGACTACCTTTGAGCGAGGAGCAGATCGCGGAGTTGCGCCAGTACGACGGGAACGGCGCTGGCAAGACAGTACAGAGTCGCACCCAAACACCCAATGACCCGAAGAAAAAGCCGCTATTCGAAGTTATGAGTACAATTGAAGAAGAGGAAATTGATTGCTTTTGGGCCGGAAGAGTCCCGCGGGGCAAGGTCACACTATTTGCCGGCGAATCAGAGGTCGGTAAGTCAACGGTCACAAGCAAAATAGCTGCAACTGTATCCTGCGGCAATGCACTGCCGTTCGATAAAGAGCCCGAAGCGCCTTTGGGCTGCCTCCTTTTAAGCGCGGAAGAGGGTGTGGCGGACGTGGTCAAAAAAAGGCTGCGCACGTTTGGTGCCGATCAAGACATGATCTTTGTGCCGCACCGAGATATCCCGCTGAGCCGAATCGACGCGAATTTTCTTGATCAGATCCTTACGCAGTGTCCCTCCGCACTGACCATCATCGACCCGATTACTTCCTACGTCCATGGGCAAAACATAACCAGGCCAGAAATCCGCAATGTCATTATGAGTTACGTTCCGGTTGCCGAAAAGCACAAGACCGCGATCGTCATGACCGCCCACTTAAACAGGGGGACCGGAGTAGAAAAGGCGCTGGACCGTATTCTAGGAAGCAGTGAGTTTAGAAATATCCCTCGCAGCATCTTTTTATTTGCCCTCGATTCTCAAAACCGAGAGCGCCGATTGATGACTCATTGCAAGTGTAGCTTTGGGCCAAAGCAGCCAACCTTGGAATTTTTCATTGAGAAGGACGGAAATTTCAGATGGGGCAATCAGACAATGGAAACAGCCGACGAGTTGTTGGGGCCAGAGCAGTCACGGCAGCGGGAACATGTCCAGATGGACCGCGCGAAAGAGTTCCTTGAGAAGATGCTCAGCAACGGCGCCGTGTCATCGGTCGTTCTGGAACAGGAAGCCGATAAGCTTGGACTCAAACGCGCGATCTGGCGCGCCAAGCCGGAAATGGGTATCCGTGCGCGAAAAGCGGCGGGCGGGCGATTCTTTTGGAGCTTGCCAACGGAGTGATGGAATACATGGTCAGTATGGTTGTCATGGTCTACATGGTTAAGAAGGTAAGATTACCATCTCATCCATCTCTACCATCATATCCATGTGTACCATGTAATCCTCTTAGGTGATGAATTGAAATTGTTGACACCCAAGCAGGTAGGCAAAGAGTTAGCGGTAAGCCGATCAACGGTATTGCGCCTCGTGGCTGATGGTACTTTGCCTGCTGTTTGCCTACGTCGCGGTAAGAGAAAAGCCGTCTATCGTATCCGCCAAGAGCAACTTGACAAATGGATCATCGCCCGGGAACGGGAAGGTCAAAGGAAACCCCCACAACCACCCGTTATCAGCGGGTCTAAAGCTGCCGAAATTAAGCCCACGAATGGCGTGGCACCAGACTATGGAACAAGTGCGTTGTGAGAATTAAGTTAAAATTTTCAGCGAGTTAGAAAATGAAAGACAGCCCCGTTAACACCACGTCAACAAAACTGATCGATGAACCAAAGAAGCCAAATGGGGCACCGCACGGTAACCGCAACGCTCGAAAGCACGGCCTTAGCATTCTCAAGCGAGCCGTGAACGGCTTGGGTAATCGTGTGATTGACCGCCGAACGGCAACGGGCAAGGCGTTGGCGAAGTGGCGTGCTGATCTCGTTCAAGACTTGGGCGGCGATGTGAGCACGCAGCAGAGCGCGTTGGTCGAGTTGTGCGTGAAGTCAAAATTGATTCTCGACTCAATCGACACCTGGTTACTTGTTCAGCCGTCTTTGATCAACGCCAGAAAGAAGTCGGTGCTGCCAGTTGTTCGCGAGCGGCAAACACTCGCCGACGGGTTGGCTCGGTACCTTTCGCAACTGGGCCTGGCACGGCGAGTGAAGCAGCAGACGTTAGATGACCTGCTCGACGAGATGGCACCTAACCCTCAACCCAACACTGAAAGTGCGCCAGATTCGCGTTAACGATTTGCCATGACCACTTCTGACCACTGCTCAAACCCATTTTGCACGTCGACCGTGAAGCAATCAGCACTCAAGCGAAGACGACGGGAGTATTGTTCGCCACGTTGCCGGATGGACGGCTTCGTTATCCGTCGCGCCAGCGAGATGCTCGACACAAATCCGCTCCGGTTTTTCAACGCGTGTAGTGCCGTCAGAAAGGCGAAGGCAACCGCGGCATGAACCAACTCGACCCGCTAAAGTTCTTTTCCAAGTTGAAGTGGATTGACGGTAACGCGCTCGTTATCGAGTCGTACCGCGCGACCATCCTTCGCGAAGCCCTATTCTCGATCGATGGAAACGGTCGGCCAAAGTACAACCTAGGGTTGACCGGCCGCGCTAAGAAGAATTGGAAGACTGCGGACCTGATACTCGCCGCACTGTACCGGTTGCTGGCGTGGAAGTCGCCGAGCGGGAATCAATGCTACACGCTGGCGAATGACCAGGATCAAGCCGGCGATGACCTGGAGCTTGCCAAGAAGATCATCGTGGTCAATCCGATTATCGCCGACGCGGTTGACGTGAAGCAGAAGATCATCGAGCGCAAAGACGGCAAGGGCTTTCTTGAAATCCTACCAGCGGGTGACGTGGTTGGCACTCACGGCAAAACTTATTTGTTCTGTGGCTTCGATGAGATTCACGGTTACAAGACGTGGGACATTCTTGAAGCGATGCAATTGGATCCGACGCGACCCGACGCGCTCATGTGGATCACCTCTTACGCTTCGATTTTTCATCGTCCAGGTGTGCCGTTGTTTGACCTGCTCGCTCAGGGCAAGAAAGGCGCCGACCCGCGGATGTTTTTCTCTTGGTACGGCGCGGATTACGTGACCGATCCGACCTTTGAGAACCGATCACCGGAAGAGAAGGCCAATCCCTCGATGGGCAGTTGGCAAGATCAAGACTACCTCGCACAGCAACAGAGACGATTACCTTCGCACAAATACCGCCGCTTGCATTTGAATTTGCCGGGTAGTCCAGAGGGCGCCGCATTTAGTGCCGAGAAGATAATGGATTCCATCGCGCGCGGTGTGAGTGTTCGCTTACCACTGCCGGGTGTCACCTACCATGGTTTCGTCGACATGAGTGGAGGATCATCCGATGACAGCACGTTGGCGATTGCGCACAAGGATCAAGATGGCCAGGCAATTCTTGACCGAGTGTTAGATCAAGGGCAGCGACCGCCGTTCGATCCACGGAAAGCCGTCGAGAGATTCGCGGGCGTGCTCAAAGAATATCAACTCAGCGCGGTAACAGGCGATCGATACGCAGGCGAAACTTTTAGGGCAGACTTTCAAGGCCACGGCATTTCTTACCGCGTGTCGGAGCTCACGAAGTCGGAAATCTACGAAGCGATCGAACCTTTGTTGAACGGCGGTCGAGTTATCTTTTTGGATTGTGCGAATCTTGAAAGCCAATTGCTCGGGCTCGTTTGGAAGGCTTCAAAAATCGATCATCCAAGCGGCGAGCATGACGATCTCGCAAACTCAGCAGCCGGCGCGATCAACTTAGTTTTGGCGCAGCCGACTATGGGTTGGAGGCCGGTGCTCGGCAGAGAGGAAACGGCGCGATTTCAGCAGCAATCAGCCGGCGTCACGCCCGAGTCCGTGCCAACTCCCCACAATGGCGAGGCGCCATTTATAATCGATCAGCAAGTTTTAATCGACGAGGAGCGGTTTCTGTCTCATGCGCTGTGGAAATATTGGCACTAACAATTTGAAGGAGGTTTTTATGTACTACATTTTTCAAGGCCCGTTTGATTGGACGCCGGGAACATTTTTGCGTGGCCAGAATGGACAATATGTCAGCTTCGATACCGTGGAAGAGGCCGAAGCGTATCTCGCTTCGCGCGTGCCTCATCATTTAAGTATTAGCGAAGTGTTTCCGAAGGCTAACATTCGAGAGTGGACGGCAGAAGATGATGCCCGCGTGGCGCGCGGTGACCTCCCTCCGCGATAACATTGTAAGATTTAGCCGCCGGCGGCTAACATGATTTTTTTGTTGGGGTTGAAAAATGGAGACGAAAGAAATTCACGGAGTCAAGAAGCTCAACACGAGCAGTGGGGGTCGAATAATCTTCGGGACGCTAAACACTCCAGACCGAGACGGAGATGTTTTGCTGCCCGGCGCCATCGGCGAACAGGTTTGCGCCATGGTCGCGGCTCACAAGTGGGAAGAGGCGCCGATCGGAAAATGTTGGACAAAAGAATCGAATGGTGAGGCTGTTGCCGATTTTCAAATGAATGGAACCACACTCGCGAAGGACTGGGCTTCTGCGATCCAATTCGACATGGATCATATGGCGCCACCCTTGATGAACTACTCCTATGCGTTCAACCCCGACAATTTTTATTTTGGCGAACAAGGCGGGCAGCGCGTTCGCTTTCTCAAAAAAGTCACCATTCACGAGTTGAGCCCTTTGTTGAAAAGCTCCAGCATCAACACGCGGACGTTGTGCCTAGGCAACGCTTGTCATGAAAAAGGATTCGACGCGGCAACAATCGCGAAAACTTTGCAACGGGTTCAAACTTTTCTGCTGAAGCAACGGTTAGATGAACTTGCGGAGAAGGTAAGCGACTTCAGAGCCGGGAAATATGTCGAAGTTTATCTACCCGACCTATGGTTTCTCGACACCACGCTATTGCTTGCGAGCATGGCGGGAAAAGAACTGAATGTGAAGCCGGCAGCAGTTAAGTTTTTCCGGCCGGCGGCGTATGGCGAAGAGCACGATTTTATCAACATCGCTGAACTTCGTGGGCAGTGTGATCAAAGCAACACGAACATATGGATCAAGTCTGACCTGCGCGGTCGCGAACTGGTCGAGACTGTCGGACATGAAATGCTACACCTGACGCAATCAGCGGCAACGTATACGCAAGACCCTGAAAATTGTGAGGCCGAGGCTAGGGCATATGGACATAAATTTTCATCACGGTTTGGCTCGATACCGCACGATGCGAAACTTTTTGCTCTGTTGGGAGATAAAAAAATTGATCATTGGAAAACGTTCATGGATGAAGCGGAGTTTGGCGATACGCTTATCGACGTTGCAAACTCAAAACTTTATCGTCGGGGTCGCTCTCTAGGGCTAGCAAATTGGGAACTCGAAAGAAAAATCAGTTGGAGGTAAAAATGGAAACAAATATTTCGCACTTGATTGATCCGACTCGTACAGGATTTCTCAAACTGGGGGTTTTACTAACACCCGCGGAGCTCATTGAAGCTGGCCGGCAGGATATGAAAAGCGCGACGGGAAAAAGCTTTAAATTACTTGAAACGTCTATCGACCCGCTTAGCGCAAAAGCCTTGAGGCCAACGGCGCCGGTAGAGCTGCTCGCTTCCATGGAGCAGGCAAAGGATCAATTCGCAAAAGCGGAAGCGCTCGCGAATGAAGCTTGGACGAAATGGCGCGCCGCAGAGAGGGAGCATTCAAGATTTCGGCGAGAGTACGGCGGCACTGGCCTGACCGAAACTGGTGAGGCCGCGTTGAAAAAAATTGATCGTGCAATCCAGGCGCGCGAACTAGATTTCCGAGCAGCGGAGGATTGTGAGCAACAGGCGCGCATTGAATATCGCGAATCTCAAACCGCCCTGCAAAATTGGCTTAATAACGAACGCCTTCGAATCGAATCTGCCCGGCTTACGGCCACTGAGGCAGAAAAGCCGAAAACGATTCCATTGGGCGAGAGATTGGCGGCGTTGAAGTCTAAAATTATTGGGTAACATCGGGGGTTGTTCTCGTCGGCGCGCACCGGCGAGGGCGTAAAAGGCGCATGCCTCGGCCTTTCCCCTTTTTAATTCTGGAGGATCACCATGGCTGATCTAGTCCTCGACACCCTACTTATAAAGCTGCGTGGGGATCTTTCCGAACTCCAGGGCGACATCGGCAAGATGCAGTCCGAGTTTAGGACCGGATTCGCTAACATTCAGAGGGACGCGCAGCGCAGCGGGCGATCTACAGCACAGAGTTTCAACGCCATAGCACCAGCGGCGGCACTAGCTAAAACAAATATTTCCTCGATCGGCACCGCGGCGGTGACTGCGGGTCAAAGCGTAGCAGTGGGGATGCGTTCCATTGCCGGTTCCCTTGGTATCGCGTTTGGCACCGCTGCTGTTATCAATTTTGGCAAATCAATCGTAGAACTTGGCGGTAAATTAACTGATTTGGCAGCGCAAACCGGGTTCAGTGCTCAATTGTTATCCGGTCTAAAGTCTGTCCTCGAAGAGAATGGAGCCACCATTGACGCATTCGCTAGAGGAATATTCATCGCCCAAAAGAGCCTAGGCGACGCGCAAGCGGATACAGCGGGCGCAGCGGCGGCGGCAAAATTACTTGGCCTAAACTTGCAGGAATTGCAAAGCCTACCCACTGAACAGTTTTTCGACAAGATCGCGACAGCGCTCTCCAGGGTAGAGAATACGCAACTGCGGGCCGCGATCGGCTCTGATTTACTCGGTAGAAGTTATCGCGAGCTCGCTCCCGTAATCAATCAGGTTGCCGGCAGGCTCGACGAATTCCGAAAGCAAGGAATCAGTGAACAAGATATTCGCTCACTGGATGAGTTCGGCGACGCCTGGACCAGACTTTCGAATCAGATTACCGCCACGGCTGCCGGACCCTTAGCACGATGGCTCGATAACGTGCGCATGTTTTGGCTGGGCCTGACGCCAAACGAAACCTTGCTGCTCAAACTCGGAGAACTGGAAAATAAATTCAGCAAGGTAAGTGATCAACTAGAGCGTGCGCAGAGAGCGACGAACGGCAGTTTCTTCGACAAACTTTTCGGACAGCAGTTTAACTTGTCTACTTTTAGCTTTGAACCCAAGGCCGGGAACATCGACGCGCTACAGAAACAACGCGACGATCTCTTAAAGCAAATCAACGAAGCCGCAGCGAAGATCAATGAGTTAAACAAACCTAAGCCGGAAGGGGCTCCTGGTCCGAAGCTAGGCGGCGATGCGGCAAAGATTAAGTCTTTTACCGAAGGACTAGAAAAACAAATCATTGCGCTTCGAGGCGAGACCATCGCGCTCAATCAGGGTGAGGAAGCGGCGCTAAGATTCAAGTTGATACAAGAGGCCATGGCGGTCGTTGGGAAGAATATTCCACCGGCGATCAAGAAGCAGATTGATTCCATCATCTCTCTTAGCTCTGCCATTGCGCAACTCAGAGTCGAAGAGGAAGCACTCAACAGCGCGTTTGAAGCCTCAGAGATTAAAGCAAAAGAATCGGCGGACGCATTCACCACGATCCGCGAGTCACTGCGCAGCATTGACCTTGCGTCGTTGTCTGAAGGCGCCAAGGCATTCGCCGACAGTGATAAACAGTTTGACGATCTCACCCTTGCCATAACCAGAGCAGCCGATGCCTTGCAGAGATTGGGCGAACTCACGCCAGCGAAGGCAAAAGAAATCCAGAGCGCATTGGAGAATGCGGATTTTCTGAAGCGGCAGGCCAGGCTGAAAATAGATGCTGCCAGCGGTGGTCGTCCTGATCTTATCGCCTTCGATGTCTTGGACAAGGAACAGGGAGACTCTCTCCAAGAGGCAGCGCAATCCACGGCAAACGTAGGCAAGGCGATTGAGGACTTGCGCGCGAGGATGATCGGGATCAATACCGAATCGACATTGTTCGGCAATCGTTTTGATAGCGTATCAGCATCGATCGACGCCACTAAAACGGCGATCAAGTCATTGATCGGTGAAGGTCTCGGCGCACTGGACCCGGCAATTCAACGGTTAAACGACCAACTCAAAAACTTGGAAGGCATACAGGAGATGAGAGAGAGTTTCTTAACCCTCTTTGATGCCATCGCCAACGGCATTGACGAAACACTTAGAGGAATGTTGCAGGGCACACAGAGTTTCGGCGAGGCGATGAAAAACCTCGCTCGTAACATTCTGTTGTCTATCAGTAACGAGATCAACAAGACATTTATCCTCAAGCCGCTGCGCGAGGCATTCCAGAGTTTACTACCGCAAGCGCCGGGTGCTGGTGGTGTCGCTGGCGCAGTCAGTCAGGCTCAGCCCGCAGTCGCACTGACCACCGCCGGCACTTCGCTAAGTGGTTCAGCGGTTTCATTAACCACTGCGGCGACAGCTTTGAGTGCCGCTGCTGCTGCCCTGGCGGGCGTAAGTATTCCCGGCGCCCTGGGTGGCCTAGTTCCCAACATCAAAGAGTTTCCCAATATAGCCGCGCCGCCACTGGAAATGCCGGAGATTCCCGATATCAGTGAATGGAAATTTGAGCTAACCGAAGGCGCCACCGATCTCTTTGATTCACTGTCTGAAAGCATGTCAACTGGGCTCCAGAATATCGCCACGAATTCGTCGAGTGGGTTCAGTCAGTTGTTTTCTAGTCTGGGCTCCATGATCTCAGAAGGTCTCAGCTCACTTGGCAATATGGGTAGTGGCGGTGGTGGTGGCTTCGACTGGTCAGGAATGGCGACCAGCGCGATTAGCTGGATTGGTAGTCTTCTCATGTTTCTCGAAAAAGGCGGTCCGGTTAAGGCGCTCCCACGTTTTGATAGCGGCGGCGAAGTGCCGGCGATTCTGCATCAAGGCGAATTCGTTATCCGCAAATCAGCCGTTGATCTGGTCGGGGTCCCGACTCTGGAAAAGATGAACCGCGGGCTCGCAATTCCGCGATTGGACTTCGGCGGTTTGATATCTACCATGCCACATATAAATCCATCACTGCTATCCGTCCCTCGGCGCTACGACAACGGAGGCATGGTAGGCCCATCGCTTGGCAAGATGTCCAGCGCTCAGATGTCCAACAAGTTCGCAGTCGAGGTAAAGGTACTCGGCGACATCACGCCGAAGCAACCCGGCATGACAAAAGACGAAGTGATTCAGGTGATAATTAAGGACTTCTCCGGTAGGGGTCCAGCAATGCAGATCATGGAACAGCGGACATCCAAAGGCGGGTAAATGATCGACGATGATTTTATTGTGGAATTGTGGAACTGTGCCCGCGAAGAGACTGACAAGATTCGCGACGAGCCGCCGAGTTTTGAAAAAATCTTCGAGGCGAGCGAAGCGATCGCGGCGCGCATTGTACGTCACGCACAATTTTACCGGATCGATGGATTGAAAGAAATTCACTCGCTGCCAGACGACAAGGAGGGGTCAACCATTTTCATGATGGGGCTTATTGTCGGTCACCTTGCGGCTTGGCGTGGGCTCCGGTTTTTTGATCCTGAAAAGCCGAGTCAGTGAAAAACCACGCCCGTACTTAACCCGCTAAAAATGTGCTAAGGTCGCGCCAATGCCAACCAAGAAGAAAACTTTCACTATCACCGAAGCGGCGAAGAAGCTTGGCATCTCTCGTCAGGCCGTGCATAAGGCCATTCTGAATGGCTCGCTACGCGCGCGAGAAACCAAAATTATTAAAACTGAATGGCGAATCCCAGCCGATAGTCTTAAATCGTACCAAGTATCCGATCTCCATCAGAGCGCCGGTAAAAAAAATGATTAACGGTTGACACTATCAACCGTATAATGCTAACCATGGGGCATGCATTGCCGTGGCCCGCCTTCCCCTTCCTCATCGTTTTCAATCCCCCGCGAATCAACCCGAGGACAAGGGAGACAAAACCATGAAAAAGAATTCTAAAAAACCAGTAGCTCAGACGATCGACCAGCGGATGGCCGCAAGGGAAAAAGAACTTAACGCGACATTTCAAGAAATCTGCAAAACCATCGACGACTACATGTACTCGGCGCCAATACAGTTTTTGAACGGGAATGACGCGGCGCCGGGGCAGTATCTTTTTCCAAGGGGCCTGTGGCGGGAAGGCGCATTAAATAAATTTGAACTCTGGATCGAAAAATGGATGGGCGTGCTCTACCCGAGGACTCTCGAATATCAACAAAAAATTGTAGACGGCAAGGCCGGCGACGATGAATATATGGAACTATGCTACGACGGGCAGCGCTTTGGTTATATGATTGGCTATTTGGTGGGATGCAAGGCGATGGGCGCGAACTTCGAAGCTCTGCTCGAAAGGAGCAAAGGATTCACGTTGAACGACGTTGGCTGGCGCACGCGGAGGGCAGAGAGCGAACGAACGGCGGTTGCGGAGACATAACGAATGACCGTATTCGACGAGCTCACCGACGAGGAGCGCGCCATCGTGGCATTTCTTGAAACCTATTTTGAAAAGCAAGGCATGCGCGCTGACGGTGAAACGCGGGCGGTGGGGCAATGAGCGCCACGCTTCGAGTGTCGGAAATCTCTGCGGCATCGCCCGACATGGACGATGAGCAATTTAATGAGCTTGTCGAGGACATCCGCAAGAACGGCCAACTCGTGCCAATCTGGAAATGCGGCGACGAGATCATTGATGGTAGGAAGAGGGCTCAAGCTTGCTCGATCCTCGGCATCTCCGCAAAGGTTGTAAATGTGTCTGCTGACATGGACGCAGCGGCGCTGTCCCATTCCTTGAATATTTTGCGCACTCATTACACCGCGAGCCAGCGGGCGATGTTTGCGGCTCGAATGGCCAACGCTACCAGTGCGGACGGCAGTGCCATTCGCCAAGCCACCCCCGGCAAATTTGCCGGGGGTAAAATCATCACAAATGATCAAGCTGCAAAGCGCGTCGATGTCAGTCCCCGTGTAGTGCGACAAGCCAAACAAATCATTCGTGAAGCTGCCCCAGAAGTGATCAAGGCCGTAGAGGCCGGCCAACTCTCCATTCATACCGCTTGCATAATTGCCGAAAATGTCCCCAAGCCGGAGCAGGCCAAGGCGGTGATCGCAAAACTCAATGCACCGAAGCGCACAGACGGGCGAATAGTTGGCAAAGTCAACGGTTTTAAACGCTCTCACGTTCTCCCCATCAACGAGCGCATGCAGCGCGCTCTCGACCAACTCGAAAATGCGGTGGAGCTACTCGGTAAATGGTTCCGCGAAGAAAGCGCCAGGGACCATCCAGATCGTGAGCAGTGGCGCAAGCGATAATTTTCAGTTTTACCCGTTGGCGATCCCCTCAATTGACCGTGCGACAATATACCTTTACAATTGCCCTAAATGCTTGATACAAGGTTGTCCATGCAAGTAACGTTTACCGTGAAACTTCCTGCGCTGGTCAAGAAAGAAAAGCGCGGGCGGGTCTATATTTCCTCGTGCCCGGTCCTCGACGTCTACTCTCAGGGCGAGTCGCGCGAAAAGGCGTTGGCCAATCTCAAGGAGGCGCTGCGGCTGTTTTTTATCTCCTGCTTCGAGCGTGGGACTCTCCCGGCCGTGCTAAAGGGCTCTGGATTCCAACTGATCGAAAAACGCGGTGTTAAAGCAGTGCCGTTCCCCAGCAAGTACGATTCGATCAATCTCCCCCTGCCGTTCCAAATCCCCGCGAAAGCAGACCCTGCCGAGTGGCGCGTTTAACGCCGGTTAGTTGGAAACGGCTGAAGTGCGTTTTTGAAAAAGCCGGCTTCACCCAGGAAAGGGAGGAAGGCAGCCACATTTCGATGACCAAACCCGGAGTGTTGCGCCCGGTGATCATTCCCAAATACGACGCCGTCGGCCTCGATATTATCAAGTCAAACATGAGAACGGCCGGCATGGATCGCAAGGAATATTTCAGGCTGTTGGCACTGTGTTAGATTGGACTCCCTGGCTAAGCGTATAGCCTTCTATCCCTAGCGCCTAGACCAAATCAAGTTGTGATCAGAGCCCCTTTTTCTCGCTGATAAACAGTGGAATAACAGCGAGCGAACTGATGGAGCTGGACGTCTTCCGTGTAAACACCATGTAAACAATTTTCATGAGAAATGGCGCTCAACACGGGCAACGTGAACAACCTGCACAATCTGAAACGAAGAGTGAAACACAAACAAAAACGCGGAGCTGGGTAACTCCGCGTCTTCGTTCAACTCTTTATGTTTAGCTATCGCTAGTTTGAGGGGCTAGTGCCCGAAAGGGCGTGCGGGTTCAAATCCCGCTCCTCGCACCATTTTCTCCCAAATTTTCTTCCAAAGAACCGTGTTGACCCGTGAAAAAAAGCGGGCCTATCAAGTCAGCTGGGTCGGTTCGATGTAATAATTTTCGCATTCCCTGCGACATCGTTTGCCCACTAATCCCGAGCTTTTGTCATGCTGAGTTAAGCGCTGGCGATTTTTGGCCTCTGACAGCGGTCGCCTGGCACACTCATTTCTCCTAAAGTTCGTCAGATTCAAAGCTTTGTCTGCCAGGGCACTCCTGGCATATAGCTTGCTCTATTTGCATGGAGCCGGGAGCGCCGAAACTATGAAAAAGCCCGATACTGACATAAGACTTTTGACCTTAGCCGAAGCGGCGATCATATTGAAAATTTCCAAGCGGACGCTGCACCGAATGATCCAACATCGGCAAATTCCTGCGTTCAAAGTCGGCGGCCAGTGGCGCATCCTGGAAAGCCGTTTTCAGGAATGGGTGGAAGAAGAAGAGCAACTCACACCCAGAGCCAGCTAAATCACCCCACTCACCGTTCCGGCAATCTTATTTTCACTTAACGCTTGCCAGTCGCAACTCGCGATTGTCACCGTCGCTTAACTAAATGTCGAGCCAATATTCGAAATTAGCGCGAGAGGCTTGCCAATCGAAATAACTACGAACCTAATCGCCCTGTCGCGGTCAGCGGTTCGGCACCCTAGCGTTTAGCGGGAGTTGGTCGGCTTCGCGGTGGGAAAACCATAGGCTTCCCAATTCTGTAGGACTTTGTCTTGCAAATTTTTCGGCCAAAGATTCTCAAAGGTCGCCTTCTCGGGAATACTCTCCTTCGGCCAGTCCTTCGGCCAAGTGCAGTCGAAGATCACGCCGGCGGCATCGCCGGTAAGACGCTCTTTGGGCGGCAAGAACGGCAGTAGTACCGGAAACCCCGGAATATGGGGCACATGATGGATACCATTGACCGGATGGCACTTGGTCGTGATCGCGTGCAGCACTTGGTCCATGTCGGTCGGATCGACGTCAGGCTCAACGATCACCATGTAATAGACGAACAGCCCCGGTTTGGTGGCCCACACCGCGTGCGCCACGCGGCGCGCGAAATTAATGAACGGTATTTCGGTTGAAACAACGCACATATGGCCGACACCGAAGGGCGGACAATAAACGCCTTTCACGGGCAAACCAAGTTTTCTAAGCTCGCCGAAAATCTCCGCGCCTTTGATTAACGCCGTCGCGGTCTGCCCTTCATGGATCGGCATGCCCATGTTGGAAAACGGTAAAATCGGATTGTTGCGATAGGTGATCGCTTTGATTTTCAAAATCGGTTTCGGCGACGACTTGCCGGCTTCGTAGCCCATGTACTCGCCGAACGGCCCTTCGATCTTGCGCTCGTGCGGCAAAACCTCGCCTTCGATGACGATCTCCGCAGACGCCGGCACTTCCAAATCGACGGTCTCGCACTTAACCAGCGCAATGGGCGAGCCCTGCAGTGCGCCGGCCACGTCGGCTTCGTTGACGTAGGGCGGCAGCATCACGCAGCTCACCAGCGGGATCACCGGCTGCCCGCCGATCGCCACAGCCACCGGCATCGGCTTATTCATCGCTTCGTACTTTTGATACATTTGACCGATATGCTGCTGCATCGGAAACAAACAGCCGAGCGTATTGTGGTCATGCACCATCAAGCGGTACATGCCCCAGTTGACCCAGGAACTTTCCGGATCTTTGGTAATCACCGTGTGCCAAGTGCCAATGTAGCGACCGCCGTCGCCGCCGTGAATGAGCGGGATGGGAAATTTCAGCACATCCACGGCGTCGCCGATATCAATATTCTCCTTGCACGGACCGGTTTTGACCGTCACCGGCGCAATGAGTTTCTCCTTGCGCTCCAAGTAGGTCGACATGATTTCTTTCGCCGACGATGTCGGCGACATATTCATAGCCAGCGCCGTGCGCGCGAACTGCCCGTGACTGGGATGCTTGCTCGCGCCAAGCGGCGCACCGAGGGTGCGAAAACCCTTGGGATAGCCTTTGACATTTTCAAACAACGCCGCCGGCGCGCCTAGGTCATAAACCCGCCGGGTGATTGCGCCCATTTCGAGGTTCCAATCGACCTCGGCACCTATCCGCTGCAACTCCTGATACTCTTCCAGGATGTCGAGGTAATCCCTCAGATCTTCGCTATGCATGAAAGCTCTCCTGTAGCGGTTGAAGCTAAAACGACGGGCGTTGTCAGGAACCGAAGCAATGGTTCATCACAGTAAAGATTTTATAGCAGAAGCGACGACCGGAAGGCAAAAGGAAACGAATAAACTAAGCGACTTCGCGTGCGGGGTTTTAACCCCGCTCCTGTCAAAAGGGGATGCTCGCCCCGTTTGGAAACCCCATTTGATTGTTTCCGCCTCAAGAGGCGGCGTTAACTTAGAAGGTTTTAGCGTCGAAATGCGATCGTGAGACAAATCGCTGAGGAATTCATGGACAAATTTTTGCTAGTGCTCTATATTTTGCACTTGAACGCAAAAAAGGGGGGACCGCTATGGCAGAAACCAATAGACCGAACGGGGTTGCGGCTGATGTCGGGGCTTATCTCGGCACGGGCACCAAGATCAACGGCAAACTCCATTTCGACGGACCGGCGACGATCGACGGCGAAGTTGATGGCGAGATCATCGCCATGGCCCATATCACCGTCGGCCAGCAGGCGATCGTTAAAGGAAAAGTTTCCGCGCAATCGATTCTAGTTCAGGGCAAAGTGATGGCGGACGTGGTGGCGGAAAAGAAGCTCGAGATTCAACCGCCGGGCTCGGTGGTTGGTGACGTAACCGCATTGAGCTTAGTGATCGGCGACGGCGCGATCCTCGAAGGTCATATTTCGATGAAGAAAAATGAAGGCCGCGTCCTGCCCATACGCCAGGAAATTAAGCCGGACCTCAAGAAAGAAGGCACAGCCTAGCCGGATTATTCATGATACGAGGAGCCTGACACAACGGTGTTGATCGTGGTGTGACCTTGTATCCGCGCTGACGCACGGAATTTCAAATCGCAGATTTCAGATTTCAAATCTGGGATTTGAGATTTGCTATTGGCAATCCCGAAGGGCATGCCTTCGTGCCGGCAGGGTTGCACGCCATTGTAATTTGCCCGCAGTTTTACGGCGAATAATCCGGGCTAATCTAATCGGCGAAAAGCGAAACGATCTTGCGCTCTTTCGCGTTGACCAGGCCACGGGCTGTGATCCGCAACGCGGGCAAGGTCACGAACGGCAAAAAGTTTATGGCAAAAATGGGCTTGTCGAATGGCGAGCCCATCTCTTTTAATCGGGTTTGAATTCGTCTGAGGCCCTGCCCTACGTCACGCCACGGCCGCAGTGAAAAAATCGCGCCGGCGGGCAAATCGAGTTGCTCCAAAACCTGGCCGCCGTCGACGATCGCGATGCCGCCGCCGGCTCCGAGCAATGCGTTGGCGCATAGCGCCATGTCGCGGTCGTCGCTACCGACCAGCAGCAACGTGTTCTCGTCGAGATTGGCCGTCGTACCGATCGCGCCGACCTTGACGCCCAAGCCTTTGAGAAAACCAAACGCAACTTGCTGCGCGCGATCATGCCGGTCGAACATCGCCACCTTTAACAGATCGCCGGAGAGATTCGCTTCGACCATTCCACTCGGCGCGGCGAATTCAATAATCCGCTCTGCCGTAATCGTCTGATTGACCAGCTCCATCACCCTCACCTTTGGCGCCGCGCTCGGTGCCGCGATGCGAAACACATTCGGTGTGACTTGCAAGCCGAGCTTCAACGAGTACATCGTTTCTGGTGGTATCGGAATCGGCTGCTGCTTAACTTCCGAAACGCCGCCTCGCGCCACGATCTTGGCCGCGATCAACACCTCACGCACGTGACATCGCTCCAGATCGTCGAGCAAAAGAATGTCGGCAAATCTGCCCGGCGCAATGCCGCCGATGTCTTGCTCTAATCCAGAATAAGTCGCGGCGTTTAACGTCACCGCTTGAATCGCTTGGAGCGGTGAAAGGCCGAGCCCAATTGCGCGCCGCACCGCGTTGTCCAGGTGGCCCCGTTCCTCGACATCGTCCGGCGTCATGCTGTCCGTGACGAGAATGAGCCGTTGCAGATTGACGCCGGCGGCGATCAACGGCGGCAAGGTCGCGGCCAAATCCTGCCGCAGCGACCCTTCGCGCAGCATCGTCCAGTAGCCCAGACGTAAGCGCTCCAAAGCATCTTCGAAACGGATGGGTTCGTGGCAGGACGAAATCCCCACGGCGGCCACGGCGCAGAGCTTTTGATCCCGCGCCCCCGCCGTGTGGCCGTGAATAATCTGGCCGTTCCGATGGGCCAGCGCCACGCTCTCAAGAATATCCTCATCGCATTGCAACAAGCGCAGCCACGAAACGATCTCGCCCATGCCGAGCACGCGAGGATCGGCCAGCGCCTCGGCGATTTCGTCGTTAGTGAATTCCGCCGTGCTGCAGAGCAGCGGGTCTTGCGGCGCCACCATGGAAAGCAGCGTGTAAACCCGCAGCGGGTGCCGCTCCACTTCATCGAGGAAAAATTTAAGGCCGCGAAAACCGAATACCGTCGACAATTCATCGCAGGACGCCACCAGCGCGGTGGTGCCGTGGGGCAGGAACGACTGCAAGTGCTCGAACGGCCGTGCGTAGTGGCCGATATGGGTGTGGCCGTCGATAAACCCGGGGGACAGGTAGCAGCCAGAGGCATCGAGAATCTCGGTGCTCTTCCCGCGCGTATGCTTTGCGCTCGGCCCGACGTAACAGATACGCCCATCGATTGCGGCGATCTCCATGCCGTCAAGCATCTCGCCGGAATAAACATTGACGAGCTTGCCGCCGCTGATGATCAGATCTGCTTTGATCTCCCCCATGGCGCCACGGATCAGTCTTGTCAGCTCCTGCTTCGATCGAGCCATGCCGGGGTTTGTAACATGAAGCGAGAAACGTTACCAAAGGTGCGGTATGAAGACGTTTTCGAAGCCGATGGTTGTACTGTTGATCACGGTTGCCTGCGTCGGCTGCGATCAAGCAACTAAATTAGCAGCCAAACGATTCCTCGCTCCCGATCGCTTCTTTTCATTCGCCGGCGATACCTTTCGCTTGCACTACGCGGAAAATACCGGCGCATTCTTAGGCCTCGGCGCCACCCTACCCGATCACTGGCGCCATCTTCTTTTCACCGCGTTGGTTGGAATTTTTCTACTCGGCCTGCTCGGCTATCTCCTGCTCAACCGTTCGCTGCCAAGCGTCGCCGTTCATTGCCTTTCATGGATTCTCGCCGGCGGCGCCAGCAACCTAATGGACCGCATCGCTTACGAAGGCCGCGTCATCGATTTCCTCAACGTCGGCATCGGCCCGCTACGCACCGGGATTTTCAACGTCGCCGACATGGCGATCACGTTCGGCGCTCTGATCCTCGCGATCCAAAGCTTTCGGCGGAAAGAAACGTTCGAAAGGATCGAATCTCCGTAGGATGGGTGGAGCCCTTCGGCGATCGCTCATGATGGACTCCGCGAGACCCGTCTTTTTTGGTGTTGGTAGTATATTCAGCAAATCCCCGATCGGTGCAATTCCACCTCGGCCATAGAGTGTGGCACTTGTAAAAGAACTGAATTCCCCCATTAAAATTGACATACCTGGGGTAACAACATATCTTCGCCACCTGAAAGGAATGATCACATGATCATCGACTGCCACGCCCATTTAGTGCCGCAAAGCTGGTTTCACCCGAAATCGCCGAAGTGGATGTTCGATCTGCCGCATTTGTTCGACGAACAGGACAAGTCCGGCGTCGACATCACGGTGTTCGGCAACAACTGGATTCGTTCGCCGGACGGCTACGATCCATTGAAAGTTGTGCAGGAGTTCAACGCCCACGCGGCGGAGCTGACGGCGAAACATCCGAAACGACTACTCGGACTCGCGTGCTCCGTGCCTTATGATAGCGGACCAATATTTAAGGAAACCGAGAAGGCGATCCGCGACTACAAACTCAAAGGCATCATGATCAACTCCAGCACCAACGGCGAGTATCTCGACTCGCTGCGGGCGGCGCCGTTTTTTGAGATGGTCAGCGATCTCAACGTACCGCTCTTCGTCCATCCGCCCAAGTTCACTATCGGCAATGAAAAGATGGAAATGTTCCGCCTGCCGGAAATGCTTGGCCGCCCGTTCGACACGACGCTGTCGTTGACGCGCTTCATCTTCACCGGCGGCTTCGAAAAATTTCCCAAGCTCAGAATGGTCCTCGCCCATGTCGGTGGCGCGCTGCCGATGCTGCCGGGCCGCTACGGCTTCGGCTACGAGCTGAGAAAAGACGACAGCTTCGGCCCTTGGGAGCCGGACGTCATGACGCGTCCGCCGGCGAGCTACATGAAACAACTTTACTTCGACACGGTCTGCTATCATCCGCCTGCGGTGCAATGCGCCATCGACACCGCCGGCGTCGACCAGGTCGTCTTCGGCAGCGACACGCCGCCGGTGCCGATCAGTCTGGTACGCGCTGTGGATACGGTCAAGCAGCTCAAGATTTCGGATGAAGACAAGCAGAAAATCTTCGGCGGCAACGCGGCAAAGCTGTTGGGATTGGCCGGATAGAAATCAAGAGTACGTCGACTCGCTCAGCACGAACGGAATCCGCAATGCTTCGTCCGTTCGCCCTGAGCCTTAGTCGAAGGGCTCCGACTTCTTCTGCTGACTAAAAATCATGGAGGCGCAATGGCTAAACAACTCACTCCGGGCGATTCCTTTCCAAACTATTCGGTGCCCCTGACGGATGGCCGAACCTTAAATATTCCGAACGATCTCGCCGGCGAATACGCCGTCATCATCTTCTACCGCGGCATCTGGTGACCTTACTGTGTTCGGCAGGTCGCCGACTATCAAGCGCACCTTGAGGAATTCAAAGCAGAGAATACCGACATTGTCGCCCTCTCCGTCGATCCGCTCGACAAAGCCAAGGAAATGGTCGAGCGCACCGGCGCGACCTTTCCGATCGGCTATGGCCTCAAAGTCCCACAAGATGCCGACAAAGTCGGCGCCTACTGGGAAGAGCGGCGCGGCATCATCCACGCAACCAATTTTACACTTGGACCGGACCGTAAAGTCCTCCAAGCCTGCTTCGCCACCGGCCCCATCGGCCGAATCGCCGCCGTCGACGCGCTCAGCTCGATCAGAGGAACCAAGAAAAGAAAAGCCCAGGGAGGATAGTACCGTATAGAAGACTTCTCGGACTCGGATATTCTTCCCGCTAAGGCGCAAAGACGCTAAGTTTAGGAAACAATATTCCGATTTAATTTTGCGCTCATTGCGCCCTTTGCGGTTAAATCCTCCGGATCCGCATCTTCGGCTCCGGCTGTGCCGCGCTAGGATTGAAGATTCTTTGCCGAAACTATTTTTTGACCCCCAAGATTTCGTCTAAAAGCTTCATGGCTGGATTGAGATCCTTAGTGTCAGGATCGTCGGTGTCGAAATAGGTCATCTTGTCGCGCCGCTGCTCGTCAGTGGATATGTGATCCTTGGGAACATCGATGCGGCGTGAGTTTCGCGCGTCGCCGGTAATGCTGATCACTTTCTGAAACAGCGTCTGCCCTTCGCGCGACAACAGCCAATTGATAAACACCTTGGCCGCGTTCGGATGAGGCGCGCGATTCATCACCGCAAGGGAGCCGAATGCCGACGACAAATTGACGCCTTCCTTGAAGTGGTAGGGACTGAACTCATCCACCGGCAAACCCTGGTTTTTTGCTTTATAAACCGTTCCACCTTGTATCGGCATCCCCACGGCGAATTTCCCCGTGCCAAGCCAGTCAACGGCTTGACGAAGATCGGCGGTCATCGTGACATCCATCTCGCCGAACAGGCGGCGGAGATATTTGGGACCTAGTGTAGTGTCCCCAACACTTCTTTACATTTGGCGATTTTGGTCATGATGCTATCCGCGGAGGCTTTCCAAACGAAAACGCGAGGGTTTTGGTTGTGACACTCCAGGTAGTCTTCGATCG
>Ga0105252_10000202_pt1 | contig 47152 bp, 41 predicted proteins | sample EasRivMeERMZT100_FD_89675 | JGI IMG/M metagenome (GOLD analysis project Ga0105252, IMG submission 89675) | Soil microbial communities from meander-bound floodplain in the East River, Colorado, USA - East River MetaG ERMZT100 | ecosystem: Environmental > Terrestrial > Soil > Floodplain | place... | reverse complement strand
GCCGCGCTGCAGTGGGGTATTGCCGCCGAAACCGTCGAGGTCGAGGCGCCAGTCAATCTGCCACAGACAGTTGTTGAGGCAGAGGTAAAACTCGGGCCGGAAGCGCCGCCCTTCCAACTCGCCCTGGCTTCGCCCAACCTGATCGCGCCCGCTTATGAAATTATAGCGCATTTGCGCTTCGAACGCATGACGGAACGACCAGGACTTGTCCGCCGCTTCGATCATCATACCGCTGCCCGGACGGTAGGAAAACGTCGGCATCGCCGCAGCGGCCGATGTCGCCTCTTTCTTCATCTCGATCTGCTGCTCTTTTAACTGGATCAGTTCCTGCTCGAGCGTCTTGATCTTGTCATCGATGCTCTGCGCCCGAACCGTCCCCGCAGCTAAAAGGAATGCAGCGAGCACGTTCACCACATAAAACCTTTTATTCATCATTGCCTCCTTTTCGCCTCCCTAGAAAATTTTTCTTCCTATGGAATCGTGGCAAGCTAGCGCCAGAAATACGGACGTCAAGCAATGCTAGTTGCCGCTGGATTGTTTGTACTTGAATTATCGGCTTCCCGACAATCGGACTATCGTATGATTTTGGTCAATGTTGTCCCGTTTAGCCGTTGAAAAGTAAGACTATTGAATTAGCGACACCAGGTTGTCTGGCAAACTAAGGAGCTTTTTGCCGCAATTTTGCCTACTCCAATCTCATTACTTAAATTAGGAACGGACGCTAGCTTAGTCTCCGTGACAGTAGGATTTCCCGCGAGGACAGGCATGGACCACCACCTAGCCAGATCGAGGCTTAACTTGTAGACTCGTATTCGCTTCGCTAAAGTCAAAAACAATCATGGTCGCTAAACGCATCATTCCCTGTCTGGACGTGAAAGCTGGACGAGTGGTCAAAGGGGTCAATTTCCTCGATCTGCGCGACGCCGGCGACCCGGTCGAGATTGCTCACCTGTACGATCGCGAAGGCGCCGACGAGCTGTGTTTTCTCGACATCACGGCATCCCACGAAAACCGCGGGATAATTCTCGATGTCGTGGCCCGCACGGCCGAGCAGGTTTTCATGCCGCTCACCGTCGGTGGGGGCATCAACAAGACCGAAGACATTCGCGCCCTGCTCAAAGCTGGGGCGGATAAAGTTTCGATCAATACCGGTGCCGTCAATCGCCCGGAATTCGTCCGTGACGCGGCCCAAATGTTCGGCAGCCAGTGCATCGTCGTCGCCATCGACGCCAAGCGAGTCGGCGACCACTGGGAAGTTTTCACCCACGGCGGTCGTAACCCGACTGGGATTGACGCGTTGGAATGGGCCGGGCGGATGGAAGAATACGGCGCGGGGGAGCTTCTGCTTACCAGCATGGACCGCGACGGCACCAAGGCCGGCTACGATCTGGCATTGACGCGCGCCGTGTCAGATCGAGTTGGGCTACCGGTAATCGCCTCGGGCGGCGTGGGAACCTTAGATCATATTTACGACGGGCTCACCCAAGGCCACGCCAGCGCGGCGCTCGCCGCGTCGATATTTCATTTCAGGGAATATTCGATCACCGAGTGCAAACAGTTCTTGCTAAGCCGAGGCGTCATCGTAAGACCCGCGCGCTAATCGATTCGGAAAATAATCCCGCAAAGGCGCAAAGACGCTAAGTTGGAAAAGAAGTTTTTTCTTAAAACCTTTGCGTCTTGGCGTCTTGGCGGGAGATAATCCGACATCTTCTTTTGCGCTCTTTGCGTCCCGAATCGCCCCGTCGAAGGGTGCGGCTAAATCTCCCTTAGCCTGCAGCCAACGCGCGTTTGCGCGGTGGATCGAAGAAGGGTGTCTTCACCACGGTAACGCCGGTCGTCCGGCGCGTGTATTCGATCAGCACTTCCAACTTGAGCGCGGTTCCCGGTTCGATGAATGCCTTTTCAACGGTCGCTAGGGCGATATATTTTTTCAAAGTCGGCGACCACGCGCCGGTGGTCGCGTGCCCCACTTGGCGCTCGTCTTTGAAAATCGGCACGCCGCCGCGCCAGGCCGCCAGCGGAAAGTGCGGCGGCAAGCCCGCCTGTCGATATAGATACTCATAATCTTCGAGGCCGACTTCCAATCCGACGATCTGGCGCGCGGGTCCGTCTGGCTGCGCTAACCTAAGCGCCTGGGCACCGATGAAATGGTCTTTCTGTAAATCGACAGTCCAGCCAAGACCGATCTCGAACGGCGAATATCTTTGGGTTGCGATCGTCGCCTTTTCCGCGCCAATATAATCGACTTCCAGAAGAATAAAGCCCGCTTCCAATCTCGCCACGTCCAACGCCATGAGCCCGGCCGCTTTGATGCCGTAAGCTTCACCCTTCGCCATTAGCAGATCCCAAACTCGCTCGGCGTGCTCGGCGCCGAACCACAGTTCATAGCCAAGATCGCCGGTGTAGCCGGTGCGCGAAACGATCACCGGAAAATCGAGCAGCTTGCCCGAAGTGAGACGAAAGAATCTCAGCTTGGCCACATCCCCATCGACCACTTGCTGAAGAATTTTAAGCGCGTTGGGGCCTTGGAGCGCCACCGCGGCGATCCGCTCGGAGACTTCCTGGATCGAGACATCGAGCCCGGAGGCGTTGAGCCTGAGCCAACGGAGACTCGGATCGGCCAGGTGAAAGCGAAAATGATCCTCGGCGAGCCGAAACACCGTGCCGTCTTGAATCACCGCGCCGTCATTCTCGCAAAGGCAGCCGTAAACGGCTTGCCCCACGGCGCACTTGGCCGCATCGCGGGTGATCACCCGGTTGACTAGTTTATGCGCGTCGCGGCCGCGCACGTCGTACTTGTAGAGTGGCGAAATATCGATCAAACCGGCGCTGTTGCGAATCGCGTGATACTCATAGTCGTGCATCACGTCGTAGCAGCTGGCGACGAAGTAGCCCGACCAGGTGCGCCAGTTTTGGCTCGCACAAAGAGCCGAGGTGCGGGAATGAAAGGGAGTTCCAATGGGCATAGACTATTTCATGACTTTTATTGAATCGGTGAACAGAACAATTCCCAGAAATTTATCCCGCAAAGGCGCAAAGACGCCAAGTTCGGAAAAGCATTCATTTCCTAAAATCTTTGCGCCTTAGCGCCTTTGCGGGAAATATTCCGAGTGCAAGCCTCGTTGACTTCCCGGACGAAATTACCAAATATGCTGCTTTAAGCAAATCACCGAGATGCCAAACCAATTTGACGCGATCATCATCGGCGGCGGCCACAACGGTCTCACCAGCGCCGCCTACTTGGCCAAGGCTGGCAAGAAAGTTCTCGTGCTCGAACGGCGCCACGTGCTCGGCGGCGCCGCGGTAACGGAAGAAATATATCCTGGGTTCAAATACTCCGTCTGTTCCTATGTCGTCAGTCTGCTCCGGCCCGAAGTCATCCGCGATCTTGAACTGCCGAAATACGATCTCGAAATCATCCCGCTCGACAGCACCTTCACGCCGATGCCGGATGGCGATTACCTGTTTCGCTGCGGCGATCACTCCAGAACCCGGCGCGAGATCGCGCGCCACTCGACAATGGACGCCGAAGCCTACGAGCAATACGGTCAATTAATGGTACAGATGGCGATGGCGGTAAAGCCAATGCTCGGCATGATTCCGCCGGAGCCGACCACCTGGAAGCCGAAGGACCTGTTCGGCCTGGCAACCGTCGGCAATCATTTTCGCGGTCTCGGCGAGAAATTGCTTTACGACTTGACCAAACTCATGACCATGAGCTCCGCCGATTTTCTCGATGAATGGTTCGAGACCGACGTGCTCAAAGCGACCATGTCGGCAAGCGGCATCATCGGCACCTTCATGGGACCGCGCTCGCCGGGTACGGCGTACGTGTTGCTGCATCACTACATGGGCGAACTCGACGGCGCGTTTCGCTCATGGGGTTTTGCCCGCGGCGGCACCGGCTCGATCAGCCGCGTGATCGCCGACGCGGCGCGTCACCATGGCGCGGAGATCCGAACCCAAGCAACCGTCGATCAAGTGTTGGTCAAAAGCGGCAAAGCCTATGGCGTCGTGCTTGATTCCGGTGAAGAGCTGCAAGCCAAAGTAGTCATCTCCGGCGTCGATCCCAAACGGACATTTTTAAAAATGGTCGACAGCCAACACCTCGATGCTGCATTCACAAAGCAGGTGAATGATTTCAAAATCCGCGGCTCATCAGCGAAGGTCAATTTATCACTCGACGGGCTACCGAATTTCACCAGCATGCCCGGCAACGGCCCGCATCTCGCCGGGGCGATCTCGATCAGTCCTGGCCTGGACTACATCGAGCGCGCCTACGACGACGCCAAATACGGCGACTTTTCGCGCCGGCCCTACATGGACATCATCCTGCCATCGATGCTCGATCCCTCCATGGCGCCGCCGGGAAAACATGTGATGTCGATCTTCGTGCAATACGCCCCTTATCATTTGAAACAAGGCACCTGGCCGGAGAAACGCGAGGCACTCGGCGATGCCGTGATCGACACGCTGAGCGAGTACGCGCCGAACATGAAAGACATTATTCTTCACCGCCAAGTCGTCACGCCGTGGGATTTGGAACAAGAGTTCGGTCTTACCGAAGGAAATATTTTCCAAGGCGAGCTGACCCTCGACCAACTTTTCTTTCTTCGCCCGGTGGCGGGCTGGGCGAAATATCGCACGCCGATCAAAAACCTCTACATGTGCGGCGCCTGCACCCATCCCGGCGGCGGCGTCATGGCAGCCTCAGGAAGATTGGCGGCCTTGGAAATACTCAAAGACTGGCAGTGGCCGAGAATCTAGGTTTCGGAGTATTAAGCGCAAAGAACCTAGCGAGGCAAAGCGCGACCAAATGGGAAAGAGTTGTCACCACGAAGGACACGGTTCGACTATGCTCACCACAGACTACGAGCACGAAGTTCGGAGTCTTAATTATCCAAACCCTTCGTGTCCTTCGTGGTGAAAACGTCGTCACGGCAAACCCGGCAGAAGCAAGCTACACCGCTCGACAGCTTCTCGAATGTCTGACATTGTAACTGCCAAAATCACTGCCAGCTCGTCACGACGATGAATAAATACGACGCGATCATCATCGGCGCCGGCCACAACGGCCTTGTCACGGCGGCCTATCTGGCCAGGGCCGGGAAAAAAGTCCTGGTTTTGGAACGCCGGCCGGTCATCGGCGGCATCGCCGCCAGCGAAGAAATTGTTGCTGGGTTTAAGTACTCCACCTGCGCCCATCTCGTCGGTTCATTCGCGCCGGCAATCATCTCGGAATTGAGTCTCCAAAAACACGGGCTGAAAATTCTCCCTCTCGATCCGCTGCTCTTTGCGCCGAGTCTCGATGGCAACTCCCTCCTGATTCCGCGCGATGCAAATCGGGCAAAAGAAGCAATCAGCCGCCATTCGACCCGTGACGCGGAAAAGTTTGCCGAGTTTTGCGCCCTGACTAAAAAATTGTCCGAATTTCTCCTGACCCTTTGCGCCTTACCCCTTCCCGATCGCGCTAAGCCGGGTGAATTCAACCCGATGGCGCTGATCAAGGCCGCCTGGAAGTTCCATCGTCTCGGCGCAAAGGAGATGTACGATTTTTTGCGCATCCTGCCGATGAGCATGGCGGACTTGCTTGATGAATGGTTCGAAAGCGAAACGCTCAAAGCCGCCATCGCCGGGAGCAGCATGCTCGCGTCCTTTGTCGGCCCGCGCCAACAGGGCACCGCGTACAACTTTTTACATCATCAAATCGGCACCGCCCATGGTGGGTTTCGCGCCGCCGGCTTTGTCCGCGGCGGCATCAACCGCATTCCGCACGCGCTCTCTCTCGCCGCCCAGCAACACGGCGCGGAGATTCGCACCGACGCCGAGGTCGTAACGGTCTTGACCAAAGGTGGCGCGGCCACCGGCGTCGTGCTTGCGAACGGAACGGAGTTCGCCGGCGATATCGTCATATCCGGCGCCGATGTCAAAAAAACTTTTCTAAAACTGGTCGAACCGACCTACATCGATCCGCATTTTTTGCTACAGGTGAAAAATATTCGCGCCCGCGGCACCGCGGCGAAAATAAATCTCGCGCTCGATGCTCTGCCGAATTTCAAATCGCCCACGGCACAAGCAGCACAGCTCGGTGGCATCATCCACATCGGCCCAACGATCGAGTACTTAGAACGTGCCGCCGATGACGCCAAGTACGGCCAATATTCCGCGCAGCCGTTTCTGGAAATCACCATTCCATCCATCGCCGATCCCACGCTCGCGCCCGCCGGCAAGCATGTGATGTCGGTCTGGATGCAGTCGGCGCCCTATCACTTGCGCGATGGCAGCTGGAACCAACAACGCGACGCTCTTGGCGACGTCGTTGTGAACCTGCTTGACGAATACGCGCCCGGCTTCAAAAACTCGATCCTGCACCGTCAAGTTTTGACGCCGCTGGATTTGGAGCGAGTCTACGGCTTGACTGAAGGGCATGTCTATCACGCCGAGCTTGCTCTCGATCAAATTTTCTTCATGCGCCCCGTCCCCGGCTGGGCGCGCTACCACACGCCGATTGATAATCTTTATCTCTGCGGCTCGGGGACCCATCCAGGCGGCGGTGTCACCGGGCTGCCGGGTTACTTTGCAGCCAAAGAAATTCTCAAGCGCCGGCGTGAATAGCCTTCGCCTAGGAATTTTCCGCTGTCCGTGGTAGACGAAAAACAATTTTTAAAAAGGTCTAATGGAATGAAACTCTTTCTCGGTCTCCTGCCAAGCTCGCAGCCGGATCAGACTACAATTTTTGGCGAGATCGACGGCAAGCTTATCGATTTAAAGCTCGTTTACGCCGCTTATCTCGCGCAAGTTGAAAGCAATCGCGCCAGCGCGTATGAGCTTGCTGACTACTATTTCCCGCACACTCTCGCGGCGTTTCTCGAACTTCGCGAGCCGGCGCGAAAATCGCTGGACGAAGTCGTCGCATACGTGCGGCGAAGCGGCGTGAGCGAGCTCAGCGGCCCGGCCGGCGAAAAACTCGCTTATGAAGCGAAGGACCTTCGACTACTGCCGCCAATTCAAAACCCCGAAAAAAGTTTTGTCATCGGCTTTTCCGATCGCGCGCGCACCGAAGCGTTACCGAATGCGGAAATTCCCACCGGTTTTTACAAGCTGCCGCAAACTTTCGTCACTAACGGCGCGCCGGTCGTCTGGCCAAAATTTTCAAATGAAATCGATGCCGACGGCTGCATTGCGATCGTCATCGGCAAAGCCGGCAAAAGAATCGCGCCGGAAAATGCTTGGGACCATGTCGCCGGCGCGACCTTGATGATCGACATCACCGCCCGCGATATCAACAAACGCGAAGGGCTCACGACCAATAACCTACTCGGCAAAAACTTTCCGTCGAGTACCTGCTTCGGTCCGGCAATGTTAATCGGTAACGCACGGAAAGATTCCGAAGCGCTAGAAGTAGATTTATCACTCGATAGCGTTGTAAAGCAAAAATTCGCCCTGCGGGATTGCGTTTTCAGCGTCGAACAAATCATCGCCCGCTGGTCGATCCTCGGCATCAAACCGGGCGATTGGCTCGCGATCGGCGCCAGCATGGCGCGCCATGGCGACCGGCTGCAAAATCCCGTGCCGCTCAGAATCGGCTCGACCATCCGCTGCGCGTCGCCGGCCCTTGGTGAGCTCACCCATCGAGTCGTCGCCGCCGGAGGAGTGAACCGATGAAGCTCGTAACCTTTCTTCTCAATAGCCAAGAAAGAATCGGCGCCGTCATCGAAGGCGCCGCCGGCCATGTGGTCGATCTGCATCGGGCTTATGCATCCTATCTGAGCGAAGTGGAGAGCGCCCTTGGCGCCGATCAATTGGCCGCGGCGGTGCTCGGCCGCGACATGGTGGGATTCTTAAAGCGCGGTGAAAAAGCTCTAGCGGCCGCGCGCAAAGCAATTGCGCACGCAGAAGCCCATGGCGCGAGTGGCAACGTAATCGAACGCCGGCAGGTTCGACTCATGGCACCGGTACCGCGGCCCGGCGCGCTGGTCTCGGCTGGTAAAAATTTTTCCGATCACGTCTCGGAAATGTCGTCGAAGAAAGGTCCCGGCGATCCGGTGGCGTTCTTGAAGCTACCGGGAAGCGTGATCGGCCCAGAAGATGACATTCCCCATCCGCCGGAAGTAAAAAATTTGGACTACGAAGTCGAGCTCGCGGTAGTCATAGGCAAACCCGGCGTCGACGTGAGCGCTGATCAAGCGTTCGATTATGTCGCCGGCTACTCGACATTCAATGACATCAGCGCGCGCGATGTGATTCGCGGCGAGAACAAAACAGGCATTCACTTAATGGGCAAGAGCTTCCCTGGCTTCGCGCCCATGGGTCCGTATCTTGTCACCGCCGATGAAATCGCCGATCCGCAAAACTTAAAACTCTCGCTTAGCGTCAACGGCGAAATCCGCCAGGACTCGAATTTGGGCTATATGATTTTCAAAATTCGCGACATGATCGCTTACTGGTCACAGATGGGGCTCAATCCAGGCGACGTTCTCACAACCGGCACGCCGCGCGGCGTCGCCGCAGGAAGAAAGCCGGATCAAACGCCTTGGTGGCTCAAACCCGGCGATATCGTCGAAGCCGAAGTGGAAAATCTCGGCCAGCTTAGAAACCGCATCGTCGCCGAATGAAGTCTTATGGCTCGATCCAGCGCCGTGCTCCGAAGTCATACGTCCGGTCGGTTTTACCCGGCCAATCCGAGCGATCTAGCCTCTAAGGAGAACTCATGACCGCAAACAGGTCCGTCCTCAAGCCCACTGGCCTCGTCAACGGTCACACCGAAGTTCGCTTTCTCGACGACACACTTCCAGTGCTAACCCAGGTGTTAGCCTTGGAGTTGGTCGAGCGCCGCGATCGGGAAGCCGTGCTAAAACATCCCAACACCGGCTGGCAACTGATCGTGCACGAAGGCGGCGCCGACGTGAAGGACAAACCCGAGCGCAACCATTACGGCGTGCGCGTGTCGAATAACGAAGAAGTCGACCACGCCTATCAGTTTTTGCTCGCGCATAAGGAAGCACTGAAATTGACCAAAGTCGTCAAGCGCAAAGAGCGCGCCGGTTCTTACTCGATGTTCTTCGTCGAGCCCGGCGGCAACTACTGGGAAATCGAATCCTACGAGAATCGCCACAAAGCCGGCCTGCCGGAGCACATCGCCTACCCGTGGAAACAAAAACTCACCGAGGAAAAACTTCTCGGCTGCGGCTATATTCCGCAGGCGATGACCCACGGCACCATGGAATGCACCGATCTGGAAGCATCGATCAAATTCTACAAAGAAGGGCTCGGTCTCGACGTCATCACCCATGTACCGAGCATCAAACCGCACGATGTCAAACATCCATCGACGCCATGGTACGTCGTCAGCTTAGAAGTCCCTGCGAAGAACAAACATTTTCTGACGCCGCTACAACGCTACACGGTCGCGGTCGAATCGCTGGCCGCGCTCAACGCCGCCCATCGCGAATTCAACGAACGCCGCGCGGTGTTCGGTCTGACAACGCTGGAAGAAATCGCCGAGACCACCACGGGCCAATCATTTTTATTGAGCGACCTCGATCACAATTGGTGGGAGATCGCATACACGCGAGAGTAAAACCATTGGAGTGACGGAGTACTGGAGTGTTGGGACGTACGATCCGAACCCATTACTCCAATACTCCATCATCCCAAAATCCCATTTTCAGAGGAGGCTGAACAATGAACGTCCATCAAATCACCAACAAAAAAACTGCCCTGCTCTTCTTCGACATGCTCAACGTCTACTTTCACGGCATCCCCGAAGAAAAACAAAAAGCCTTGAAACCGGTGGTCGACAACGCCGTGCGCTTGATGAACGCGGCGCGCCAGCAAGGAATTCTCATCTACTACGCCATGGCCAATCACCGAACCGACGGCGAAAGCCGTTATATGGCAATCACCGACACCGACATGCGCTTACGCCCTTGGCCCAACGACGACTGCAATCCGACCGTGCACGGCGCCACCGAAGGATCGTGGGAGCAGAGAGTTATCGACGAAATCACCCCGCAACCGCAAGACTATATTATTCCGAAATATCGCTGGAGCACTTTTCACCAAACCTATTTCGATCTCGCGCTCCGCTCCCGCGGTATCGATACGATCATCATCTCCGGCGGCGCCGTCGATGTCGGCGTCGCCTCGACTGTTTATTCGGCGCGCGATCACGACTACAATATTATCGTCGTGCGCGACGCGTGCAGCAATTCTCACGACGACTCCATGGCGGCGCTGATGAATACGGTGTTCCCCCGCTTAGCCCGCGTCAGGACCACCGATCAGGTGCTGGAAATGATGCGGAAGGGCGCCAAGTAAAGCGATAGTCGGCCCCAAGATTTTATGCGGTTGTGCGTCTAAGTTACGAAATGATGGCCGCCGTGATGGTTAGAAATGTGGTCAAATTGACGGGCCTGCTCCTGGTGCTTGTCGTCACCCCGTCATTCCTCCGCGCCCAGACCCTACCCGCCACTGAGTTACAAAAGATCGAAGCGCTGATCAAACATGTCGGCGACTTGAAGGACGCCAAGTTCATCCGCAATGGCTCCACCTACGAGCCCGCGACCGCCGTCCGTTTCCTGCGCGGCAAATGGGACGCCAACAAAACCGAAGTCAAATCAGCCCGCGATTTCATCGACAAGGTCGCCAGTATGTCCGGAACCTCCGGCAAACCCTATCTCATCCGCTTCAATGACGGCAAAGAGATTCATAGCCGAGAATTTCTCCTCGCCGAACTTAAGAAAATCGCAACCTAGCCCCGGTTTCAGCACATCCCACACTCATCACGTTGGCGCACTTTGTGCCTTTGGCCTAGGGGCGACCAGCCGGTCGCCCCGACATAACCTCCAATCCCTGCGATTCAAGCAAACATCGTAGCCACGATCATTCACCGGGGCATTGCTCTTGCTCCGGCCGAGGGTTGTGCATTTTGAAAAACACTTCCTAACAGTCCTGCTTGCTGCCGCGTTGATGAGTTCCGCCTCAGCGGCAAATCAAACGCCCAACAGTGGCATTTCAGCGCAATCTGAGGAATTCGCCTCGCGACGAGGCGAGCTTAGAAAAGTCACCCGCGTCGTCGACGGCGACACAATCGTCGTCAGCCCGAACGAAAAAGTGCGCCTGATCGGCGTCGACACACCGGAAACGGTCCATCCCAAAACGGCCATCGCCTGTTTCGGCAAAGAAGCCAAGCAGTTCACCCGCGACGCCGTTGAAGGAAAGACCATCAGATTGGTCCTCGACAAGGTAAATACGCAGCGCCGGCACAAAGACCGATACGGCCGCACCCTGGCCTACGCCTATCTCGCCGACGGCACGATGCTCAATGCCGAGCTGATCCGCCAAGGCTACGGCCACGCCTACACTCGCTACCCGTTTCGCTATCTTGTAGAATTTCGTGAATTGGAGCGGCAGGCCCGAATCCAAACGGTCGGTGTCTGGTCGAGCTGCTCGTTGAACGAACCATAACCTTGGGAGGAATTGTCAGATGCCGGTTGTGTTGAGTACGACATTGCTACTCGCTGCTTCGAACGTTTTTATGACCTTTGCCTGGTACGCGCATCTCAAGAACTTGAGCAACCGGCCTTGGTATATTGCCGCGTTGGTCAGCTGGGGGATCGCCTGCTTCGAATACTTGATTCAGGTTCCCGCCAACCGCATCGGCCACACACAAATGAGCCTTTCTCAGCTCAAGGTCATGCAGGAAGTAATTACCCTCTCGGTCTTCGCGCCGTTCGCCGTGCTCTACATGAACGAGCCATTGAAGTGGGATTACCTCTGGGCAGGGGCCTGCTTGCTCGGCGCGGTGTATTTCATGTTTCGGACGTAAACGTATTTAATCCGCGAAACGTTATGGACAGAGCCGAAACGAAATCAATCCTCGCCAAAGAGCTAACCGAATTCACCGCGCGCCCCTACGACGAGCTTGTAAAGTTGATCAAGCATACCGACGTGAAAAACGTCGTGGCCGAGTCAGGCGCTAACTACCAAATCGAGTACAACGTATTCCGGGATTCAAAGCCCAATAGCAATCTCCGTATCATGGCCTCGATCGACGACGACGGCTGACGGGCGTGTTTACCGCTTACCGATTCATTGCCCATGAAGCCGGATGGGAGACTGCTCTAACATAGCTAGCCCTGCTCGCTCTCCAAGAATCTTTCCGCATCAATCGCCGCCATGCAGCCAGTGCCCGCGGCGGTGATCGCTTGGCGGTAGATATGATCCTGCACGTCACCGCAGGCGAAGACGCCGGGGATGTTGGTCTTGGTGCCGTCGTGGGTGAGGATGTAGCCCGTCGGATCGAGATCTAACTGGCCGGCGAACAATTTCGAATTCGGTTCGTGGCCGATGGCGATGAAGAGGCCGTCGCATTTGAAATCTTCGGTCTTGCCGGTTTTTAGGTTTTTGAATTTGACCCCGGTCACGCCGCCGGCTTTCGGATCGCCGTAGACTTCTTCGACTGTGGTGTCCCAGACAAAAGATATTTTCGGATTCTTTTCCGCGCGATCCTGCATGATTTTCGACGCGCGCAGTTTGTCGCGCCGGTGAACGATCGTCACTTTGCTAGCGAACTTGGTGAGAAATGTCGCTTCTTCCATCGCCGTGTCGCCGCCGCCGACCACGACCAGCTCTTTGTCTTTGAAGAAAAAGCCGTCGCAGGTCGCGCACGCCGACACGCCGTGGCCCATGAGCTTCATTTCGGATTCCAAACCCAGCAGTTTCGCCGTTGCGCCGGTGGCAACGATCAGCGTGTCGCAGGTGTAGGACTCTTTACTCGCCGTCACTTTAAACGGCCGTTGTTTGAGATCGACGGCGGTGACTTCGCCGAACAGAGTTTCGGTGCCGAAGCGTTCGGCCTGTTTTTTGAATTCCTCCATCAGCTCCGGCCCCATTATTCCTTTCGGAAATCCAGGATAATTTTCGACGTCGGTCGTAATCGTGAGCTGGCCACCGGGCTGCGAGCCTTCGATGACCAGCGGTTGCAGATTGGCGCGCGCTGCGTAAATCGCCGCCGTGAGACCGGCGGCGCCGGAGCCGAGAATAATGACGCGGTAGTGACTTTTCTTATCCATCCAAGTTCTGTAACATAATTTTTTCGAGGGAGAAAGAAAGCAGAGCTATGGCACAACTCAGTCATTTGGACGAACAAGGCCGCGCGCGCATGGTCGACGTGAGCGAGAAGGAAATCACCAGCCGCATCGCCACGGCCCGCGGCACCATTCGCATGCAGCCAAAAACGCTGGCCCTGATTCTCAGCGAGAAAATCGAAAAAGGCGATGTCTTTTCCGTCGCCCGCGTCGCCGGCATCATGGCGGCGAAAAAAACTTCAGAATTAGTCCCCATGTGCCACCCGCTCAACATCACGTCAGTAAAAATTGCGCTTACGCCGAAGCATAAACCAGCGCGGGTCGACATCGAAGCGTCGGTGCGGGTCAGCGGCAAAACCGGTGTCGAGATGGAAGCGATGACGGCGGTCGCCGTCACTGGCTTGACGATTTATGACATGTGCAAAGCCGTCGACCGTGAGATGACCATCGGCGAAATCCGTTTGGTCGAAAAGAGCGGCGGCAAGAGCGGAACGTTTATCCGAAAGGAATAGCCTCACGCCTCATGGATTATAGGGGCGCAGCATGCTGCGCCCCTTATTTTTTGAGCGGAGCCGATCGACATCATGTTGGCCATCTACCTCAAACCGACCCGCGAACGTCCGATCATCAACGGTCACCCCTGGATTTTCTCCGGCGCCGTCGAACGTGTTGAGTGCATTGACGGCGACGACCAACAAGTCGGCCTCGCCGATATCTTCGACAGCAGGAAGAACTGGCTCGCCCGCGGCCTTTACAATCCCAAGTCGCAGCTCCGGGTAAGGCTGCTCACCTGGCAAAAGGAAGCCATCGATCAAAGCTTCTTTGTGCGGCGTCTATCGCAAGCACTCGCCTTTCGCGATCAACAGTTAGCGGGCATCACCAACGCTTATCGACTAATAAACGGCGAAGGCGACTTTCTGCCGGGAGTGATCGTCGACCGCTACGCCGACTATTGCGTCTGCCAGTTTTTTACCGCCGGCATGGAACTTTTCAAAGACGACATTGTCGCAGCGCTTTCGGCGCTCACCTCGTCCAAGGGAATTTTTGAGCGAAGCGAAGGCCGCGTGCGCGAAGAAGAAGGGCTCGCGGCGTCGACCGGCGTGCTTGCCGGCGACGCGCCGCCCGACTTGATCCAAATCGAAGAGCACGGCAACAAATTTCTCGTCGATGTAAGACGCGGACAAAAAACCGGTTTCTTCCTCGACCAGCGCGACAGCCGCGCGTTTCTCGCCACGCTTGCGCGCGAGCGAACGGTACTTAACTGTTTTTCCTACACCGGCGGCTTTTCTGTCTACGCTTTTGCCGGCGGCGCCAAAGAAGTCGTCACTTTCGATTCTTCCCATCCCGCGCTGGAGACAGCGGAAAAAAATCTCGAACTGAACGGATTCGCCAGCCGGCCCGGCGAGCTGATCAAAGGCGATGCCTTCGCCTACTTGAAAGAGGTCGAGCAAAACTTCGACGTGATCGTCTTGGACCCGCCGTCGCTCGCGCGCAAGCGCGGCGATATCGACTCGGCCACCGGCGGCTACAAGTTTCTGAACTTGCACGCGCTCAAGCATTTGAATCCCGGCGGGCTGCTGCTCACTTTTTCTTGCTCACAGCATTTACCCGCCGAATTGTTTCAAAAAGTCGTCTTCGGCGCCGCCGTCGACGCCAGCCGCAAGGTTACGATCGTCAAACATCTCGGCCATCCCGTCGACCACCCGGTGAGCCTGCATCATCCCGAAGGCGAATATCTCAAAGGCCTCGCGCTCCGCGCGTTGGACTAACCCGCGTCGACTGTGGTAGACGGTTCTCGCAGCCGGAAACCGCGCCATCGAAATGTTCGTAGCGCACGAGGTGCTCATGGCTTCTTACCAGACCATCAAAGATTGGCCAGAGGCGGACCGCCCGCGGGAAAAGCTGCTGGCCAAGGGTTCTCATTCACTGACGGAAACCGAGCTGCTCGCCATCATATTGCGCAACGGCAACGCCAGCACCGGCGAGAGCGCCATTGATCACGCGCGTTTGCTGCTCAATCAGTTCGGCGGACTTAAAGGCATCGACGACGCAGCGGCAAGCGAAATTTCCGCCGTCAAAGGCATCGGCCCGGCAAAAGTCGCGCAACTCAAAGCCTGTTTGGAGATCGGCAAGAGAATCGGCAGCCAAAAGTGGGAGACCGGCCAGCCGCTTCACTCCGCCGAAGATGTGTACCAACACTTTCGTGAGAATCTGGGCCGGGAAAAGCGCGAATTTTTCTACGTAGTATTACTGAACAACAAAAATCGCAAGATTCGCGAAGTCAAAGTCTCCGAGGGCTCGCTCACGGCATCGCTGGTCCATCCGCGCGAGGTCTACAATCCGGTGATCCGCGAATCTGCCGCCGGGGTGATCTTCGTGCACAACCATCCGAGCGGCGATCCCGCCCCGAGCGCCGAAGACATAGACATCACCAAGCGGTTGAAAGAAGTCGGCGACGTCATGGGCGTCCGAGTGCTCGATCACGTCGTCATCGGTCACGACCGCTATTTCAGTTTTAACGATCGGGGCATGCTTTGATGCGCGGCTGCCATCGATAATCGGCTCATTTCGTCTCGAGTCTGCCTTCACGCCCCTTCCATCGACAACTTTCCGCTAACTTTTGTTGACATCGACGGCACCCGCGTTTATTCTTACCGCTGGAACACGTCACGATCATTCTTTAATTCAAACAAGACATGAGCGCCCTCGAATTTGGCAAACCGCAGCGCCGATTGATTCCCGGTCGCGGCATTTTCTACCTGCTCTTATTGGTCCTCCTTGGAGCGGGCGGGTATTTTTTGGTGCCGCGCTTCGAATGGCACAAGCCGCAAGTTAAAATGACCCCGGACACCGATGCCATCGGTCTCGCGCCCGTCGAAGTCGAAGTCACCGAACGAGGCACCGGCCTAAAATCGTTCAGCGTCGTTCTAAACGCCGGCGGAACCGATTATCCGCTGGCGAGCGAACAATTCGACCAGCCGGTCATGCAGAAAAAATTCACCGTCGCGCTTTCGGCCAAGCTGAGCGGCCTGAAGGAAGGCCCAGCGATCCTTCGCGTGAGCGCAAAAGACCGCTCGCTTTGGAGTTTCTTTGGCGGCAACGAAACAGTCTTGCAGAAAAACGTCAGCATCGACATCACGCCGCCAACCTTGGAGCTCATCGCCGATGACCGCTACGTGAATTTCGGCGGCGTCGGCTTGATCGTTTACAAGCCGGCCCCGGACACGATCAAGACCGGGGTAAAGATCGGCAACTACTTTTTCCCCGGCTACAAAGGGCAGATCAAAGAGCAGCCGGACTATTTTCTCGCCTTCTTCGCTCATCCCTACAACATCGAACCGGGCGAACGAGCAACCTTGGTCGCCACGGACAAAGCCGGCAACACGAAGGAAATAAAACTGGTCTACGAACTCAAAAACGTTAAGTACAAGAAGAGCACGATTCCGATTTCGGACGAATTTATTCAGAACAAAGTGACGCCGCTGCTCAATGACGTGGGCGCGCGGCAAGGAAGCCCCATAGATATTTTTGTCAAAGTGAATAAAGCGCTTCGCAAGGAAAACGAAGAGAAGATCAAAGCGATCACCGAGAAGGCGACGCCATCGATGCTCTGGAAAGATGCCTTCGTTCAGTTGACGAACTCGAAAGTCGAAGCCAATTTTGCCGACGCGCGAACCTACGTCTACAAGAATGAAACCATCGACAACGCTTACCACTTGGGTTACGACCTGTCGGTAACCAAACACTATCCAGCCGAGGCGGCCAATAGCGGCGTCGTCGCGTTCGTCGGCGATCTGGGGATTTACGGCAACACGGTGATTATCGATCACGGCCTCGGGCTTTTCACCCTGTACTCGCACCTGAGTTCCATCGACGTCAAAGCCGGTGATCAGATCAAGCAGCAACAGGCCCTCGGCAAGACCGGCGAGACCGGTCTCGCTGCCGGCGACCATTTACACTACGGTGTCTACCTGCAAGGTGTGGCGATCTTGCCCGTGGAATGGTGGGACGAAAAATGGATTAGAGACAATGTCGAACCGAAACTGCAAGGCAAGTCCAGCGAAAGCGTCCAAGAAGAAAAAAAATCCGCGCGCAAAGCCAGCCGCAAGCGTAAGGCCTGATCGGCCTACGCCATGATCCGCCGACCGGACATTGCCGCCCTCGGCATTGCGAACTAACGCTTCATTCATGACTCTCCTTAGTCAAGGTGGCCATGCCGTTTCTCAGCGCGTCGGCGAATTCCTCCTCAAAACCAAACTTGATAATATTCCTGCTGAAGTGCGGCAAATCGCCAAGCTCCATCTGCTTGACGGCTTGGCGACCATGATCGGCGGCGCCAATGAAGCACCGGCAATGCTGCTGCGCCGTCATTACAGAGCCATGCACGGCAAGGCTGAGGCGTGCGTGCTGGGCACTCAAGACCGGCTGGACGCGGAACATGCCGCGCTACTGAACGGGGGGCAAGGTCATGTCTTAGACTATGACGACGCTCAGCTCGCAACGCTGCCGTCGCGCCCCATGGGCCAGCAAACTCATCCAACATCGCCGGTGCTCGCCGCGGCGCTCGCATTGGCTGAAAGTCGGCGCCTCTCCGGCGCCGCTCTGCTCACCTCGTATATCGTGGGCGTCGAAGTCGCTTGCCGCATAGGCGATGCCGTCGATCCGAGCCATTATCTGAACGGCTTTCATCCAACCGGAACCCTCGGCATCTTCGGCGCCGCTGCCGCCTCAGCGCATCTGTTGGGGCTTGGGCAAAGTTCCATTCGCTCCGCCTTAGGCATCGCGGGCACGATGTCTGCGGGTCTACGCGCCAACCGCGGCACCATGGCCAAGGGGTTAAACGCCGGTCGCGCCGCACAGAACGGCGTGCTCGCTGCGCAACTCGCCGCTCAAGGCTTCACCGCTTCGGAAAATATTTTCGACGACCCGATGGGCTTTTTTGCCGCTGCGTGCAAGAACCAAGTCGAGAGAAAACTTTTGGATTTTGGGCGACCTTTCTTTTTTGCCGATCCCGGCGTGGCCATCAAACTTTATCCTTGCGCCGGCGTGCTCCATCCGGCGTTAGATCTCTTGCTTCAACTACGCGAGCGCCATGCGCTCGTGCCGGAAAATATGCAATCGATTTGTATCACGCTAGACAAACATGCCGCGCGTCCGCTTGTCTACGACCGGCCAAAGAACGGGCTCGAAAGCAAGTTCAGCCTGCCATTCGCCGCCGCTGTAGCGCTCATCGATGGCGCCGCCGGGTTAAAACAGTTCACTAGCGCGCGCCAGCGCGATCAAAAGCTTCAGAACCTAATGAATCGGGTACGGCTTGTCCGCCGCACCCCGCGCGGCAAGCATTTCGGTATCGAAACTCACGTCGAGATCACGACCCGACGCGGCGTTACTCTCGGCGGGCGGGATTCGGTCGCCCGCGGCGATCCGTCTCGTCCCGCTTCGAGGGCCGACATCGAGGACAAATTTCGCCAATGCGCCGGCGAAATCTTACCATCGAAACAAATCGCCAAGTTTCTCCAAAACTTTTGGGGATTGGAGCAGACGCCGTCGACCGCCGCTTGGCTGCGCCAACTCCGTCCGCCGCGGCGTTGACATTCTGGCGGTTGAGCAGGAATATGCGCTATCTCCATTGCTAGAGGAATTTACACTATGCGTATCGTCGATCTGAGCATGACCGTGGAAGAATGCGATTCGGCACCGTTCGCCCCCGATGAAAAATATTTCAAGCTCAAACCGATCATCAGGTGGGAAGACAAAGGCTTCGTGTCTAATACCGTGCAGATGACCGTCCATGTCGGCACGCATATCGACTCGCCACATCATTTTTTCCGCGACAAACCGTCCATCGAGCAGTTGCCACTCGAACCGATGATGGGGAAAGCCGTCATTTTGGATCTCACGGATAAAGGCGTCGCGCGCGCAAGCATCACGACGGCGGATATGGTTGAAGCGGAACAAAAGCTCAACCGGCAAGGCGTCGAGATTCACGAGGGCGGCATGCTTTTGCTGAGAACCGACTGGCCCAAAGGCCATGACACCACCGATCCCAAATGGTGGAACGACTCGCCTTATCTCACCAGGGAAGCCGCGCAGTGGCTGGTCGACAAAAGACCAGCGGTGGTCGGTTTCGACTTCGCCCAAGAAGAAAAAGGCGCCGACTATCAGCAGGCCGACCAGATATTGGATAGCGCCATGCGCGTGCACCGAACGATTCTGCCGCGGGTAATTTTTCAGATCGAGAATCTGATCAATCTCGATCAGATCGGCCCAACCGCGCAAATCGTTGCCTTGCCAGTCAAGTGGAAAACCGAGTCGGCACCGGCGCGGGTGATTGCAATCCTCGACAATTGATCGAGAAACGAAAGTAGATCGAGTGCGGAGTATCGACCCCGCCGCATATTAAAATGCCGCAACGGGGATGCTCGCCACTTTGGAAACACTAATTAATGGTTCCACGCCGCAAGCAGCGTGATCAATGACCAATATCGCATGAAAGCAGTGCGCGTCCATGAGCTCGGCGCCGCGGAAGTGCTCCGCTACGAAGAAGTCGCCGATCCGAAGCCCGAAGCCGGTGAAGTTCTCGTCCAGGTCGAAGCGGCGGGAGTCAACTATCTCGATATTTACTATCGCTCAGGATTTCATTGGGGCGGCCATCACCGCCGGCTGCTGCCGTACATTCCAGGCGCCGAAGCGGCGGGAACAGTCGTTGAGGTCGGCGCCGGTGTGAGCAACGTCAAAGTCGGCGACCGCGTCGCCTACGGCATATCGAATGGCTATGGCTCCTACGCCGAACTATTTGCCGTGCCGAGCTGGCATCTCTTCAAATTGCCAGCCACGATAAGTTGCCAAACCGCCGCCGCGGTAATGCTCCAAGGCATGACCGCTCATTATCTGACTCAAAGCACCTATGCCGTGAAATCGAACGACACTGTCCTCGTCCACGCCGCCGCCGGTGGTACCGGCCTACTGCTCGTACAAATGGCCAACATGCTAGGCGCGCGAGTCATCGGCACGGTATCGACTGAAGCGAAAGCGCGGCTCGCCTGCGAGGCCGGCGTGGCCGCAGCGATCAACTACGCTGAATGGGATTTCGCCGCTGAAGTAAGAAAACTCACCGGCGGCAAGGGTGTCAATGTCGTCTACGATTCGGTCGGTAAAGACACCTTCGAGAAAAGCCTCGACTCCCTCGCACCGTTAGGCACGCTCGTCATCTTCGGCCAGGCCAGCGGGCCGGTGCCGCCGTTCGACACCGCGGTGCTGAACGCCAAAGGTTCGCTGTCGCTGGCCCGCCCAAGCTTGACGCACAACGTTGCAAACCAAGCCGATGTGCTTTGGCGCGCTGGCGATTTGTTCAAATGGATCGAAGCTGGCAAACTCAAAGTACAAATCGGCAAGACATTTTCTCTCGCCGCCGCGGCCGACGCCCATCGCGAGTTGGAATCGCGCCGCTCGGTTGGCAAGATTCTGCTCAGGCCCGAATAGCAAATATGTACGGCTGGCGCGCCAAGATCGGTCGCATCTCCCCCTCACCCGAAACCGTCGGCTGCGAAGAGTGGCGCCGGGCTCTGCCCGACGGCGTCTGTCTGGTCGAAACGCGCACGCTGCTGCACGATGTAACGATCGAAGGCCTCGCCGAAACGGTCAAGCAAGTAGAACGCGCCGCCATGGAGCTCGCCTCCGCCGAAGTCGACGTGATTTTGCAGGCGGGCACCGCCATCGCGTTCTTCCGCGGATTCGGTCACGACCGCGAACTCTGCCAACGGATCACCGCGAGCACCGGAATCAAAGCGACCACTTCACTTACGGCCGTGGTCGACGGGCTTACCGCGCTCGGCATTCATAGGCCAGCCGTCGCGACATCCTATCTCGCCGACATCGACGCACGCCTGGTGGATGTTTTAGAGCGATCGAATTTCCACGTCGCCGCGATACGCGGCATGGGACTCAAAAAAAGCATCGATATGGGTAAAGTGCTGCCCGACACGACTTACTCGCTTGCGAAGGAAGTGGCGCGAAACGCGCCGGATGCCGATGGCATCCTCATCTCCTGCGGAAATTTGCGCAGCTTCGAAGCGATCGAACCGCTGGAAAAAGACACCGGATTGCCCGTCGTGACCAGCAATCAAGCAGGGCTCTGGCAAGCGCTTAGAATGGTCGGAGTGCACGAACAACTGCCAAATTTAGGTAGACTGCTTCGAGATCATTGACTCGGTTCTACTCTTCGCTTGGCGCCTTTGTGCCTTTGCGGGAGACAAATCTTTTTCCGGTAACGTGCTACGAATGTTCGTCTTGACAGAACCACTCGGTGGGCAATTCTCGTCCTAATTTTCGTTCCTGCGCTAACTCGAGAATTCGCGCCGCGCTGGCTGAGAACTGAAGACCGAGTCCCAAGTGGTTGAGCATGCAAGTGACGTCGTTGTCATTTTTCCGCCCGCCAGCCTTGCCGGCCACAATCTCTGAAAGCTCAGGTTTGTTACGCCAGTCGGCCGCGGTGTTTTCCAATTCGGCGCGGCCATAATCTCCCTTGCCAAATTCGGGAACTTTCCGCTCCTCACTGGGGAGTGTGAAGAGCTTTGCGGCCTCGCGGGTGGAAACCGCAATCAAGTCGCAACGCACCAGAGCGTCGAGCATCAATTCGCTCGGCCTAACCGTCGTGATATGCATGCCGTCACGAATCCACGCTGCCGGGAAAAACGGCTCGATCGCATTGGTGGTGAGTGAAACAATATCGACGCCCCGCGCGGCTTGTTCCGGCGACGAGACGGCGGTGAGTTTTGCGCCGCACTTGACGCTCATTTCACTCACGAATCTCTCGCGGTTTTCCTTGGTCGGGCTATAGATTCTCACCTCTTCAATCGGTAACACTTTGCACATGGCTGAAAGTGCCGGGCGCGCCTGCCAGCCCGAACCGTAGAGCGCCATAATCGTCGAATCCTTGCGCGCTAAATATTTCGCTGAGAGCGCGTTGGTGACACCGACTCGGATCGCCTGCAAGAATCCATCGGGAAAGATTGCCAGCAGCTCACCGGTGGCGATACTGAAGAGCAACACCAGACCGACATATTTGCCGCCCATGGCCATCGGCACTTTCACGCGCCGCTGTTTACCGCCCACTACCGGCCAAGTGAGCACGTCCGAAGTAACGCGCATGGTGGTGACGCCGGCTTGCGGCCAGGAAGCGCAGGAAGTTTTTAGCCCGTGGTAGCTGTCCGCCAGTGGTCCGGGCACAAGCAGATCCTGGCGCGGCATGCTGACCGCCCGGCCGTGGCCGAGATCGCGTAGCGCCGGCTCAAGCGCATCGAAACATTCGTCGAGGGTAAAAATATTCGCTATTTCTTCATTGGTCAGAATGAGAGTCATGGGGGGTTTTCTTGCCGACGAGACGATCACTGCGCTGTATCAGCGCGCTTGAGTAATAAGAGTGTCAACACTGCGGCGCAGAAGGGAAACAAGGCGATCGAGGTCAGCGCTGTCGGCAAACCGTAAATATCAGCGATCAATCCCGCAAGAATCGGTGCTAGGAAAGACGCGCTCATGTTGGCACCGTAAATAAACGCAACGATGCTGCCGGAAAGTTGTTGCGGCGCCGACAACATGGCCGCTGATACGATGACCGGCCGTAGCGCCCAAAGCAGCGCGCCGAGCAGCGCCAGCCCAACAACTAGAATCACGCCGGACCCCAAGTATGGAATCGACGCCACCACGGCCACGCTCAGCAATGAAAAAGCCATGATCAAGAGCCGGTGACCGAAGCGGTCGGAGATCCAGCCGACAATGGCCGGCGCCAAGCCAGCGAACAAAAAGAGCACCGACATGTAAGCTCCCACCAGCGCGGCGGGAAGGTTTAGATGGAGCGACAAATAGAGCGGCAGGAACGATGCCAACGCCGTTTGGCCCATCGCACGCAGCGTCGATACCGCCACCAGGCCGCACACGGCTCGGTTCTTCAGTACGTCGTTCCAGATCGCCCGGCGATAGTCGTGCGCCCGCGGCGCTGCGAGCGCACCCTCAGCGCCCCAGAGCGCATAGCTGAGTCCGACCAAGATGCCCGGAATCCCCCAGATCAAAAGCGTCGTGCGCCAGTCAAAAAAATTGAGCAAAAAGCCGATCGCCAGCGGACCAATCACCTCACCCAAATTGGCGCTGCTGTCATGCACACCGAGCGCAAAGGCTTTCTGCTCGCGGTACTTCGCCGACAAGATCGCCAGCGACTGTGGGTGAAACCAGCCTCCGCCGAAACCACTGAGCCCCATGAAAATCATCAAAAGTGGAAAACTCGAAGAGACGCTCAAACCAAGCGTCCCCAAGCCGATCATTGCGATGCATGAACCCAACAAGAGATTACGCCCGCGGGCGAGGTCGGCAAGAAACCCGGAAGGAAAACTCGCCACCCCGGCCATAAATGTACGCGCCGACGCCAGCCCGCCCGCCTGCGCGAGGCTGAGTCCCAACGCCGTGGTCATGATCGGTAAGATCACCGCGATGACGGCATTGAAAAGATGCTCGGTCAGATGCGCCGTCGAGTTCGCGGCCAAGCGGCCCCAACTTGCCAGCGGCGTGCTTAGTGTCGGCGCAGTTTCAACTTTGGACAAGAGACGAACCCACTAAAGATAACGACTCGGTCTTATCTTTTCCAGTATACCAAACTGGGCGAGGCGGCAAGCCGGACGGGGTAGGCTAGCATTCAGAAAGGAACCGTCAAATTGGTATCGAGGGCATCTCGCCGATGAGACTGTGTAGCAATACCGTTCCGGGTTGGAGAACCTCACCACGAACGGTATTGCTCGATCTCGAATTCAATGACTTATCGGTTCGCCCTGAGGGTGTCGAAGGGCTCAGAATGAATTGTGGCACAGTCTCGAGCGGCAGAGTTCAATCGAACTCGATCAGTTTTCTTCGCGATTTCTGGCCACGGAGAATTCGGATCTTTGATTTGGCGGTGTGAAAATACTCGGCGAGCAGTTCGATCAAACGGCTGTTTGCCTTGCCTTCATTGGCCGGAGCGTTGACCGACGCGCGCAACTCCCCGTTAGATTCAAGAATAACGATTTCGTGTTTTGCCTGCGGCTTGACCGTTACCCAGATTTTTCGCGCCATGGCTCACCATAACGTGAACAGAGTCGAGGTCAAGCGTCAATCGCAGCTGCTGGAAACTCGCGTCCGGCTCAGCGCGCTTTATGCATCAGCTCGAGCAGCTGCTGATAGGACTTTAAGAGGTCGGTGGAAGTCACGATGCCGCAAACGCTGCCGTCGTCTTCGACCACCGGCAGACAATTGATCCGCTTTGAAACAATCTTGCCGACCGCATCGGCGATCGGCGTATTACGCCGAACCGTAACCGGATTGTGAGTCATGACTTGCTCCAAGGATTTGGATCGCGCGTTGGGGTTGCGCGCCAAGGCGCGCAAGATATCTCGGTCTGAAATGACTCCGACGATTTGGCCATGGGTGTCCACCACCACGCAGTGACGAAAGGAGCGGTCATTCATCAAGTTCGCCGCTTCACTGAAGCTATGATGCGGACTCAGGGTCACCACCTTGCCGGTCATTACATCCGCGACTTCAGTCGGAGCGATGATCGTCGAAACTTCCGCTAACGTCATCTGCTCCCCACCAGCCGAGTGATCGGTACTTCGAATCATTTTAGTCCCCCTAAGGATTGAATTGCCCGTTGTGTTTTTCTCAACCAACCGAAAAGAATTAGCAATTCTCACACCACCGGTGGTCAACTGATTTGGGCTTACCTATCTCTACCCTTGCCGTCTCGAGAGGGTGTCAGCGCTCGCAATAATTCCCTGCTTGCGGCAATTTGCTTAAAGGTTGCCAAGGAAGTTATTTGCCCGGACTGTTCAAACTCCGCCAATGTCGATTCCAACAGCCGTAAAAAGTTGGCGCGCAATTACCTCGGATGATATTCATGCAGCCCCGCCGCGTGCGCCTCCCAAGCTAAACCGGATCGGCAAAACTCCAAGTATCTTTCACGCTTCCTATAAAAGACTTAAACCCTGTGATAGAAAATTTCACGATTTACCGTTGAACACGCTGCCCGCAGCGTGGAACCTTTAAATGGGGTTTCCAAAGGGGGCGAGCATCCCCTTTGGTCAACGGCGGGGTTTAATACCTCGCCTGCGAAGTAGCTTCGTTCATTGTGAAACCGGAGGATTGCCGATGACCTTGATTCTCAACAACGACCATGTTCAACAGGCGCTCAGCGTAAAGGAATGCTTGGCGGTCATGGAGGAGTCCTATCTGGAACAGGCCCATAGCCGCGCCGTCAACCGGCCTACGAGCCAGACTTATCTCCCGCACTCCCTGCCGCAATCTACTTATAATTTTAAGTCGGTCGATGGCGGCGTAAGAAAATACGGCGTGCTGGCGATCCGCATCACCTCAACGATCGACCAGGAACAGCATATTAACAATTCCGTTCGTCTTGAAAAATTGCCGTTAGCAAATGGAAAATTCGTTGGCCTCATTGAGCTCTTTAGCGTGGAGACCGGCGAGCTCTTGGCAATCATGCCGGACGGTTTCATCCAGCAGACCCGCGTCGGAGTAACGAGCGCGTTGGGTATGAAAGTGATGGCCCGGAAAAATTCGCAAGTGCTCGGTCTCATCGGTTCCGGCGGTCAGGCTAAGGCGCACTATCGCTACATGACCGCGGTGATGCCCATCAAGAAAGTCAAAGTCTTTAGCCCCAACGCTGAGCATCGCAACGCTTTTGTCGCGGAAATGGAAAAAGAAACCGGCGTCGCCGGCGAGTCGGTGGCAAGCGCCGAAGAAGCGACGCGCGGCGCGGATGTAATTTGCAGCGCGACTAATTCGTCCCGCCCGGTCGTCAAGCTCGACTGGTTAGAAGCAGGCATGCACTACAACTCGATCCGCGAGTTCGAAACCGATCTCGAAGTGCTAAACAAGTGCGATGTGGTCGCCATCCACACTCAGTTCGGCGGCATCCAGCACTATCAACCGCCGGGCATCGACGAAGACATGCCCGGTGTGCGCCGCGAAAAGCCGCGCGATTGGAGCAAGTATCCTGAAATTTGCGATATAATCGCCGGCAAAGCGCCGAGCAGAACAAACGACAAGCAAATCTCTTTTTTCTTAAACAACGTCGGCACCGGCGTCCAGTTCGCCGCCATGGGCTACTGCGCTTATAAGGCCGCTAAAGAAAAAGGCATGGGCCACGAGATTCCCAGCGAGTGGTTCATGCAGGACATCAAACCTTGAATAGAATTTGCGTTTCGAGAGCGAGATCACCTCGCACCGCTACTTCCCCATCATCCTCTTCAGCCTCTCGATCACCTCTGGTGACTGGGACATCGCTTCTTTGGTCAAGGACTCGACATCGTCGCCCGTCGTGGCGTCGATGTCCAATCTTTTTTTCTTGGTCTCAGCCAAAAATTCCGGATCTTTCATCGTCTTGTTGAAAGCGTCTCGAAGCGTCTTCACCAGCTCAGGACGCATCTTTGGCGGCGCCATGTAAGGCCGATGGAACTCGCCCGAAGCAAGCAGCGCTACTGCCAAGCGTCGACCTGGCTCCGGCGTTTTGAATTTATCCAAGAGCTCATAAATCGTCGGCACATTGGCGAGCTTTTCAATCCTCACTCTGCCGCCTTGAACCAGCTCTCTCGAAAAACCGTTCCTTCGCCAGGTATGAAACGGCTCGCGGGAAAAATACGCTTCCGTGCTCAGGGACCGGCACTGGATCTCGCCCCTTTCCACCGCCAGGTCAATCTCGTTGCCGCCCTGATAACCGGATACCATGTTGAACTTCGCGCTGACGGTTTCTTCCAAAAGCTTGGGTACGAGATTGCCCATATTGCCCAAGCCGGTGGTGCCGCACTTGGGCGGCTCTTTGGCGCTTCGGACATCTTCGATGGTCTTAAACGGCGAGTCCGCGCGCATGTAAAGCACTTGCGGCGACTTGGTCGCGTTGCCGATCCAGCTGTATTTCGTCCAGTCGAATTTCACTTCGGCGCGGCCGATCAGTTGCTCAAAATAAAGTCCCGCGTTGATCGCGCCCAACGTCAAACCGTCCGGCTTGGCGACGTTGTAAACATAATTAGCCGCGATCATATGGCCCGCGCCCGGCATGTTCTGAACCAAAACGTTGGGATTGCCCGGCAGATACTTGCCCATAAACAATGCGATCGCGCGCGCATACAGGTCATAGAGATCGCCGGCGCCAGTGCCAACGATGATCGTCATCGTCTTCCCCTGGAAGTTGGGCGTTTGAGCGCGTCCAAGACTCGGCATGGCGAGCACTACCAGCGTCGCACAGATTAGAGAGCTGAGCATCGTCGACTCCTTTCGCGGTACAACTACTCCGATAGGATTTTTTTCATTCGCTCGATGACATCGGGCGGCTGGTCCATGATCTCTTGCATCAGCGCTTGCAGCTCCTCGCCGGTTGAGGGATCCATGTCCATCCGCCCCTTCTTGGCTTCAGCGATCAGTTCGGGGTCCTTCATCGCCTTGGCGTAAGCTTCCCGCAGCATCTTGACTCGGTCCGGCGGCGTGCCTGGAGTCACCAGCATCAAGCGGCCAAACTCAGCGCCGCCGAGCAAAACGTTGGCGAGCCGGCGATTCGATTCGGAAGTTTTGTATTGGTCCATCAGCTCGTAGATCGTCGGCGCTTCGGCCACGACCGGGTCTCGTTTGCGCGCGGTTTGAATCAAATGGCGGTCGAACCCTTTCTTATGCCAAGTGTCGAAGGGCTCGCGGCCGAAATGCGGCAATATCGTGTTGCCGCGGCATTGGATCTCGCCCTTTTCCACCGCCAGGTCGATCTCGTTCCCGCCCGGATAACCCATCACGGTGTTGATCTTCGCGCCAAAAACCACATCCAAAACCCGGTCGAGAACATAGCCGGCGCTCCCGACGCCCGTGCTGCCACATTTCGGCGCCTCTTTCGCTTTAATGATGTCGCCGATGGTCTTATACGGCGCGTCGGCTCGCATATAGAGCAGCATATAGTTCTTCTCTTGCGAACCGATGACCGAGAACTTGCGCAAATCGAAGCGCACTTCTTTGTGGCCCGATAGCTGCTCTAGATAGACGTTGCTGTTAGGCATGACTGTTGTAAGTCCATCGGGCTTAACCACGCCGTAAACATAATTGAGTGCCACCAGCGAGCCCGCGCCCGGCATATTCTGCACAATGATATCCGGCTGGCCTGGGATATACTTGGGCATTGTCTTGGCTAATAGCCGACCCCAACGGTCATAAAAACCGCCCGCCGTGGCCCCGGTGATGATGCGAATCTGTTTTCCCTTGTAGAAGGGTTCCACTTGCGCGTGAACTGAACTTGCAATTAAGAATTGCCATAGCAGAACGACCCCAAGCGATCGCCAACTCAACGCTGAAAATTTCATCCTTCCTCCTTCAACTTTCCGCCGTTCGCCTTCATTCTTCACCACGTCTCCGCCCTTCCGCCTTGAACCCACCAGTTCAAGCGCGACTCGATGCGCATCTCGCAACCTTTACCATGGGCTTTGGCCAGGTCATAACATTTTTTAGCCAGCGCGATATCGACGATACCCTGGCCGCCTTGGTTTTTGAAGAGAATGATCTGCTTGTCGTTGGTCCGGCCTTTCACCTTGCCGGCGAGCACGTCGGAAATCTCGACAACCTTGTCCCAACTGATCACGCCATTTTGCACCGGCCAATAAATATCGCCCTGCTGCGAATCGATCGCCTGCGCTTTCGAGAGCGCCACGATGAAGTCGCAGCGTCGCAGCGTCCCATCGTCAATTTCCCGGCGCGGCGCGTCAAGATTGCCGCTTTTGACCAACTCTATATTGCTGCCGATGACGGAAATGATGTACTGCCCTTCCTCCAACCATGCCCCGTCAATGACGGGAACATTGGTGTTGGTCATGCAGAGAATGATGCCGACATCTTTCGCGGCCAACTCCGGAGAATCGACGGGCTTCACCGTGACACCCGTCTTGGCACTGATCTTTTTGGCGAATCCTTCGCGATGAGCCGGCGTCGGGCTGTAAATCTTCGCGCTTTCGATCTTGCGCAGCTCGCACAGACCGGCGAAGGTCGCCCAAGCCTGCTGGCCCGAGCCGTAAATTCCCACCCGCCGCGCGTCCTTGCGCGCGAACAGATCGAGCCCGGCCAAGCTCGTCGCCGGCGTGCGCAGATCGGCCACACCGGTAAAATCCCGCGGCCGATGCGCCATCACCCCGAGCAGGGAAGCCGTGTCAGAATCATAAATCAACGCCAACTCGGTCTGGTCGGGATTGAACGGTGGCCGCTTCTGCGTCTTGCCAACGATCGCCTTTCGATGCAGCGCGACTTGCGCGCCAACCGCGCCATAGCTTGCCGAACCGCCAGCGTAAATATTCAACACCGTGTCGAACGTCCCTTCGGCAACGTTGCGATGAAGATTGAGCCGCTTACGCGGCGCGCAAACCCCATTGGGCGAAATCATATCGCGCAGCGCGTTTTCCGTAATTTGCACCGCTTCCTTGATCGGAATCATTTGATCGACATCGTCGGAGTGAAAGAAAAGTGCCATGGATCTCCCGTGATACTAAGCTGACAATTTCCCGAAGTCGCTCTGCCAAAGATCGCTAATCTTTCTCATCTGCTGATCCGACAGAAACGGCATGCCAGAGCAAGCCACCGCCTCATCGACATGCGTTGTATTCGAGAAGCCGACCAGCACGGTTGAAACTTTTTGATTCGTCAGGCCGAAGCGGATCGCGGCTTGCGTGAGATCCTTGCCGTCGACGCCGAGCGCGGCTTTAACCTTTTCCGTGCGTTGAAGATCGAGGGGATAATCGGAACCCGGTGACAGTGTGTTGCCACTGCTGCCGCCGCCGGCGCCGGGGTTCGAGGTCAGCGCGCCTGAGGCGAGTACGCGAATGACGAAAGCGCCCATGCCTTTGGCCGCTGCGCGGTCGAGAATCAAACCGTAGTCCTGCGCGCTAAAAACTTTCGGAACCGGCTGGCCGGCGCTCGGATTGAGCAAATTGTAATAACACTGAAAGCCGTGGAACTCGCCGCTGTCGATCAGCTCGTGCAGCGCTTTGGTTTCGCCAAGGCCGCTGAAACCGAAGTGGCCAACCTTACCGCGGTCGCGCATCGCTTTGAAGCCAGCAATAACGCTATCGGCCACGCCGTTGGCACCGAGCACGTCTTGCGGCGTCAAGCTGAAGCGCTTTTCCATGCCGCGTGCCTGAGTCACGCGCGTGTGCAGCTGGACAAAATCGACACGCTCGCGGCCCAGGCGCTGAAGTCCGGCTTCGACGGCACGGATGGTCGCGGCTTTGATGTCGCCGACACAGTCAGCCTCAAGGCGAATCTTAGTCGAGATCACCGGATTGGCGCCGAGGTCTTTGAGAATCCGCCCCAAGTTCTGTTCAGATTTTCCCAAGCCGTAGGCGAACGCGGTGTCGAAAAACGTGATACCGGCATCCAACGCACGGCGCACAACTTTGACTTGCTCATCATAGGGCGCTTTGACCATGAGCACGGCGTTGTTGCCGCAGCCGAAGCCGATCTCCGAGACTTTCAGGCCAGTATTGCCAATGGCTCGATATTGCATGATCTGCCTCCAGGGAATTTTATAAATCGGCGAGCGCCGTCAGCACGCCTGGCGTGTCGCTGAGATCGCCCCAACATGCATCCGGCTTCCAATACACAAGCTCTTCTACCGGATAACGCCCCGTGCCGACAAGCACGCATTTCATTTGGTTATGCCGCGCCGCCGCCAAGTCGTTTGGTGTATCACCGATAATGACGCATTGCTCTGGCTCAATGGCCCGGCCGTTCAACTCCTCCCAGCGCCGCTTCGCGATCGCCGGCAGATCCGGCCGATGCGCCGAATCGCTCGCATAGGCGCCGCGCGACAGGTAAGCCGCGAGACTCGCGGCCTCTAGCTTAACTTGCGCCGTGACTTCGAAATTGCCGGTTACCACGCTCGCACCGAATCCCGTGCCGATAGCGAGCGCTCGCAGCAACTCCGCGGCGCCGGGCAAGGCTCGCACTGCGGTCGAACCTTGTTGCACATGACGCTGATAGCACGATTGTAAATTGGCCGTAAATCGCTCCCAGCTGTCGTCATCAATCTCTATGTCGACCCCAGCTTTGGCAAAAATATCTTTAACGATCAACGGATCGGTGTTGCCGTCCGGCACCACCGTGCGGATATCGCCGGCCACGCCGAAGGTTTGCAAGATCGCTTCGTTGAACGGCAAGTAACCATTCTGCGTTCGGGTCAGCGTGCCGTCGATATCAAAAAGAATTAACCGTTCCACTTGCCTTATGTTTGAAATTGCCGGCCAGGCCAGGCGATCCTCAATCCTCCATCTTCGACGCTCGCCCCGCGCTCCATTTCCAGTCTCTAGCTGAAGCCTCGTGCGTTGACAACCTGGGGCTAACGAGTTAAAAGTTTTTCGTAAGTTTTGCGCGACTGGCGAACGTGGAATTGACCACGAGGAAGTGCAAAGCATTAAGTAGGCCGACCGCCTGGGTCTCTTAAATGAAGAGGTCCAGGTTTTTTATTGTCCAATAGCCCGCTGTCGGCATTCGATTTTCGCATCCCATCGCGGATCGCCGGCGGCTAGAGAACTCGAATGATTAAGCAATATCTCCTTTCACCGGGCCCGACGCCGATTCCCAATGAAGTTGCCCTGGCGATGTCGGAGACCATGATCCATCACCGTACGCCGCAGTTTAACCAAGTCTTCGACGAAGCCCGCGAAGGTTTGAAAAAGCTCTTTGGCACCAAGAACGACGTGTTGATGCTCGCCTCCTCTGGAACCGGCGCCATGGAAGCGTCGGTGGCCAATCTGTTTTCCTCCGGCGACAAGGTTCTGGTAATCAACGGCGGCAAATTCGGCGAACGGTGGCTAAATATTTCCAACGCCTACGGCTTGAATCCCATCGAAATGAAAGTCGAGTGGGGTCAAGCGGTCAAAGTCGCCGATGTCGAAAAGCAGTTAAAGGCCAATCCTGACATCCAGGGCGTGCTGATCCAGGCGAGCGAAACTTCGACCACAGTGCTCCACCCGATCAAGGAAATCGCCAAGCTGACAAAGAACGGTCCGCTCTTTGTCGTCGATGGCGTGACCGCCGTGGGCGTAGTGTCGCTGCCGCTGGATGAATGGAGCATCGATGTTCTCGTCACCGGCTCACAGAAAGCCCTGATGCTGCCGCCGGGACTCGGGTTCATCGCCCTCAGCGATCGCGCCTGGGAGAAGACCCAAAAAGCCACGCTACCGCGCTTTTATTTCGATTTGAATCTTGAGCGCAAGAATCAGCAGAAAGGCTCCGGCGCATTCACACCGGCGGTGTCGCTGATATTCGGTGTGCGCGCGTCGCTGCGCATGATCGAGCGCGAAGGGCTCGCTAACGTTTACGCGCGCCATGACCGGCTCTGCCGCGCCACCCGCGCCGCTGCCACCGCGCTTGGATTGAAACTGCTCGCGCCCGAAAACCCAAGTCCCGCCGCCACGGGAATTTATTTACCCAACGGCATCGATGCCGACGCGGTGCTCGAATATTTGCGTGACCGGATGAACGTCACCCTCGCCGAAGGTCAGGATCAGCTCAAAGGCAAAGCGATTCGTATCGCTCACATCGGCTACATGGGCGCTTTCGACGTGATCACGGCGATCGCCGCGTTGGAAATGGCGCTCAGAAAATTTGGCGCCGAGATTCCCTTCGGCCGCGGCGTCGCGGCCGCCCAGGAAGTGTTGATGGAAGCGCTCTCGTAGAAAATCAGGATTTAAGAAAGAGGATTGAGAATCGCTCGATCATCCATCCTCGATCCGCTATCCTCGACCGAGACGTTATAACATGGAACCGAAGATGAAAATTCTAGTCACCGACTCGCTCGCACCCGAAGGCTTGGCGGTATTCAAAAACGCCGAGGGGTTCGAAGTCGACGTGAAGCTTGGCCTAAAGCCGGACGAGCTTAAGAAAATCTGCGAAATCTATGACGGCTGGGTGATCCGCAGCGGCACGAGAATCACCGCGGACTTGATCGACGCCGCGAAAAAACTAAAAGTGATCGGCCGCGCCGGCGTCGGCTACGAAAACATCGATGCCGATGCCGCGACCCAAAGGGGCATCGTCGTCATGAACACGCCTGGCGGCAATAACGTCACCACCGGCGAGCATACCGTCGCGCTGATGATGGCATTGGCGCGCCATATTCCCCAGGCGGTCGCCTCACTCAAAAGCGGCAAATGGGACCGTAATAAATTCGTCGGCGTGGAGCTGTGCAACAAGACGATCGGCGTCATCGGCTTGGGCAACGTCGGGCGCATCGTCGCCGAGCGCGCCGCCGGCCTCAAGATGAAAGTCCTCGGCTTCGATCCTTTCATCGCGCCGGAGCACATCGCGCGCATGGGCGTCGAGCCGGGCACATTGGAAGAAATTTTTACCAAGTCGGATTTCATCACCGTGCATGTGCCATTGACGCCGGACACCCAAGGTCTGATCAATAAGGCCGCCTTCGCCAAGATGAAGACCGGCGTGCGCATCATCAACTGCGCCCGCGGCGGCATTGTCGACGAACAAGAATTGGCCGACGCGATCAAGGAAGGTAAGGTTGCCGGCGCGGCGCTCGACGTTTATGTCGACGAACCGCCTTCTGCCGATCATCCGCTGGTCAAGTTGGAGCAAGTCATTACCACGCCGCACTTGGGCGCGTCCACCGACGAAGCGCAGTTAAACGTCGCCATCGCGGTGGCCGAGCAGATGGTCGACTTTCTCGCCAAAGGCGTGGTCCGCTACGCGATCAACATTCCGTCGGTGAGCCCGGAGATGTTGGAAGTCCTGCGGCCCTATCTGACGCTCGCCGAGAAGCTCGGCAGCCTGCATACGCAGATGGCCGAAGCGCTACCCAAAGAAGTCCAGGTGGAATATCGCGGCGAGGTGGCCCAGTACAATGTCGCGCCGCTGACCCTGGCGGTTCTCAAGGGGCTCCTGTCGCCGGTGATGGAATCCGCCGTCAATTTCGTCAACGCGCCGCTGATCGCCAAAGAGCGCGGCATTAAAATTTTGGAATCAAAGGGGGAAGGCGTCGGCGATTTCACCAGCTCCATCGTCGTCAAAGCACAAAACGGCAAAACCAGTTTGGAAATCGAAGGCGCGATCTTCGGCGCCAAGCATCCGCGCATTGTGCGCGTCAACGATTTTTATCTCGAAGCGGTGCCGGCCGGTTATATTCTCATTTTGCAAAATAAGGACGTACCGGGTGTCATCGGCATGATCGGCACGATCCTCGGCAACAATGGCGTCAACATCGCCGGCATGGAGCTCGGTCGCAGCGAAAAAGGTGGCAACGCGATCTCTTTCACCCACATCGATGAAGTGCTATCGAAGAAAGCCTTGGACGAACTGCGCGCGCTGCCGCAAATCGTCTCGGCGGAACTGGTGAAACTATAGGACGATTTTGGACTGCGGGGCCGCTTTTAGATTTTGGATTGTAGATTCCAATCCAAAATCGGCAATCCAAAATCCAAAATGGAAATATGTCCAACATCGCAATCATCGGCGCCCAGTGGGGCGATGAAGGTAAAGGGAAGATCGTCGATCTGTTTACCCAAGACGCCGATGTCATCGTCCGCTATCAAGGCGGCAACAACGCCGGCCATACGCTAGTGGTCAACGGCAAAAAAACCATCTTGCACCTGGTTCCCTCCGGCGCGCTGCACGCCGAAAAACTCTGCGTCATCGGCAACGGCGTGGTCGTCGACCCGGAAGTGTTGATCGATGAAATTGGCGCGCTCAAGGCCCAGGGCCATCTCACCAGCGACGAACAACTGCGCATCAGCGAGCAGGCCCATGTCATCATGCCTTACCACAAGCTGATCGATCAGGCGCGCGAACGGCTGCGCGGCGAAGGCATGATCGGCACCACCGGCCGCGGCATCGGCCCGGCTTATGAAGACAAAGTCGCACGCGTCGGCATCCGCTTCGTTGATTTATTGGAAGAGGACACCTTTCGCGAAAAGCTCGAGCGCAATATCCAGGAGAAAAATTTCTACTTAAAAGCGATTCTTAAAGAGAAAGCGCTCGACTTTGACGAGATTCACGACAGCTACGGCCGCTTCCGTGAAAAGCTCAACGGCTACGTGACCAATACCGGCCTGTTGCTCGACCAAAAAATTCGCGCCGGCAAGCGCGTGCTCTTTGAAGGCGCCCAGGGCACGCTGCTTGACGTCGACCATGGCACCTATCCGTTTGTCACATCATCGAGCACAATTACCGGCGGCGCCTGTTCTGGCTCCGGAGTCGGCCCGCAGCATATTCAACAAGTCATTGGCATCTCAAAAGCCTATACGACGCGCGTCGGCAGCGGACCGTTTCCGACAGAGCTTGACGGTCCCGAAGGCGAAACGCTACGGCGCGAAGGAGCTGAATTTGGCGCAACCACCGGACGCTCGCGCCGCTGCGGCTGGTTCGACGCCGTCGGCGTGCGCCACGCGGTGAGAATGAACGGCATGACTGGTATCGCGCTCACCAAACTCGACGTGCTGACCGGGTTTAAGAAAATTCCGATCTGCACGGCATATCGTCACGATGGGAAATTGATCGACGAATTTCCCGCCAGCTCGAAAGTCATGCAGGGCGCTAAACCGGTCTACGAAGAAATGGACGGTTGGGATCAAACGCTCGATAACGTCAGAAAATTTACCGACTTACCGGCAGCCGCGCAAAAGTATGTAAAGCGCATTGAAGAAGTGGTCGGCACGGAAATCATTTTGGTCTCCGTCGGCCCCGGCCGCGAACAGACGATCTTGCTAAAAAACCCCTTCGAAAACTAGCTAAGGGGTCCCTTCACCCCTTACTGTTTCACCCCTCACTTCATATCTTTTTGGGAGTAATGCAAAATTGACCTTGAATCCCCCCATGCGGGTGTTTATCATATCGCGTATTAGGAGCTTTTACTACGGGAGGACATTATGGACGGTGAAACCACTAGCAAAGACAAACTCGTCGGCGATTTGAAAAACCTGGTCGCTGACGCTGAAGAGTTACTCAAAGCCACGGCCAGCCAAGCGGGTGAAAAGGTCGCCGAAGCGCGGCAGAAAATCGAGCAGAGCCTGATCGAGGGCAAAAAAGCTTTGGCCGACGCGGAGAGAACTCTGAGACAGAAATCCAAAGAGGCCGCCGATCTCGCCGACGATTACGTGCGTGACAATCCCTGGGGCGCGGTGGGCATCGCTGCCGGCGTCGGCTTGGTGCTCGGGCTTTTGATCCGCGGCAAATAAATCACTTGAATTCACGAGCGGGGTTTGAACCCCGCTCATGACCAAAGGGATGCTCGCCCCCTTTGGAAACCCCATTTAGTTGTAACCGCCTCAAGAGGCGGGGTTTAATGGAATTTTTCGCGATGTTCGATCGAGATCGTGCAACCGGCACAGACGGCGAGCCGGGTATCTTGCACGGGTTCAAATCCGCCTTGGCGGTTTTGAGCTCGATGCTGCATACCCGGCTCGATCTATTCGTCACCGAGCTCGAAGAAGAGCGCGAGCGGCTCAGGCAAACTCTGGTGCTGATGCTGCTCCTGTTCTTCGGTCTCAGCCTCGGTTTCATTCTGCTTACGATTTTTATCGTCGCTCTATTCTGGGACAAAGGCTGGGTCGCCGCCATCGGCTGTCTAAGCGCGGTTTATCTCGGCGTCGGCATCGCCGCCGCCATGAAACTGCGCAGCGCCTTGCTCCAACGTCCCGGCCTGTTCCCGGTCACCCTGGCTGAGATCGGTAAGGACCGCGACCGTTTGAGGGCTTCGTCCCGTGAGTAAACGGCTCGAAGAAATCGCCCGGCGCAAACAAGCGTTGGTAGATCAGGCCGGGAGCGAACGCACCGAGTTGGCCGCGGCCTATGACAAAATCCGCGCGCCCTTCGATGTAACTGCGACTTTGCTCGGCATTGGCCGGACGCTCAGAACCCACCCAATCATTGCCGCAGGCATTTCGAGTTTCCTGGTCAGCGGCTACGCCAGCAAGCTTTTGAAATCCAGCGGTGAGCTGTTCAAGCTCTGGCGTTTAACGCGACCGCTCTGGGATTGGTGGCAGAGGCGACGTAAGGGGTAAAGGGACTCCTTACTCGTTTCGGCCTTCTATTCATTCCGTCCTCGCTCTTTCCACTTTTCTCGGATCGGCCGCGCCGTTCATCGTCGAACCGTCCCAAGTGATCGCCTGCACGACTCCCAGGGCGTTTTGCTCGCGAATTGCATGGCCGCGCTGCTCCAAAGCCTTTTTTGGCGCGGCTTCGATGCTCGCTTCGACACTCAACCGGTCAGGTATCCATTGATGATGAATGCGCGCCGACTCCACCGCCTGTTTTACCGGCATCTTGAAATCGAGCCGGTTGACGATCGTTTGCAGCGTCGCGTTGATGATCCTCGGCCCGCCGGCGGCGCCGACCACAAGCTCCGGCCGGCCGCCGTTCAAGATGATCGTCGGCGACATACTACTGAGCGGACGTTTTTTCGGTTGCAGTGAATTGGCGTGATTGCCGATCAAGCCGTAGGCGTTACCGGTTTCCGGATGGATCGCGAAATCGTCCATCTCGTTGTTGAGCACGATGCCGGTGGGCGCCGAGAGGAGCTTTGAACCGAAGCGCGTGTTGACCGATTGGGTGCACGCGACCGCGTTACCGAAGCGATCGATCACGCTAAAGTGGGTCGTGCCGCCCTTTTCGCTATCGTAGTTGTAATAGCCGTAAAAATTCACCGGCCGGGTTTTATCGGGAGCGATCCGGTTACGAATCCAAGCAGCGTATTCTTTGGCGGTCAGCTTGCGAATCGGCACATGGATAAAATCAGGATCGCCCAGATGCGCCGCACGATCGGCGAAGGCATGCTTCATCGCCTCCGTCAGCAGGTGAAGATAAAACGCGGAATTGTGCTTGAACTCGTCGAGCTTGTAGCCTTCGAGAATGTTGAGCATTTGCAGCAGCGCCACGCCGCCCGAGCTCGGCGGCGGCATGGTGATCACCACGCGATTTCTATATGTCCCGATCAGCGGCTCACGCCACGCCGCTTGATAATTTTTCAAATCGTCGAGGGTCATCACTCCGCCTGCCTTTTTAACCGTCTCGACAATCGCTTGGCCGATCCAGCCTTGATAAAACACCGGCGCGCCGTCTTTGGCGATCGCCTTGAGCGTTTCCGCCAACTCCGCCTGACGGATGAGATCGCCTTCTTTGGGCAGTTCGCCCTTGGGCATGTAGATTCGTCCCAGATCGGGAAACAGCTTCATGTTCTTCTGCATACGATCGACGGCGACGCGCAAAGCTGGATCGGTGGGGAAACCCTCCGTAGCAAGTTTGATCGCCGGTGCTGCCAATACCGACAGCGGCAAGGTGCCTAATTTTTTGTGCGCTTCAATCAGGCCGGCAACTTCTCCCGGCACGCCGACCGCTAAGGCGCCGGTCAGACTCAAAGCCGTAACCGGCTTACCGTCTTTGGTATAGAGCTCGCGGCGCGCCGCCGCGGGCGCAGTTTCACGAAAATCCAGCGCGAACGACTTCCTGTCTTTGGCGCGGTAGATCACCATAAAACCGCCGCCGCCAAGTCCAGATGAAGCCTGGTCAACGACGGACAATGCCAACGCCGTCGCGATCGCCGCGTCCACCGCGGTGCCGCCGCGCTTAAGAATCTCCATACCCGCTTGACTCGCCAGCTCGCTATCGGCGACGACGAGCCCCGCCGTGGACTCTACAGAGCGAGCCTGAGCATCTGCGGGTAGAAAACTGGCAAGAAGGCAAAATGAAATGAGGATTCTGAGCTTGTTGAATGTTCGCATGGGTTGGTTGTTGGTTTAATTGTTTGACGGCGCTTTTGCAAATCGACTCCGCAAGGTTAACAATGATTAGTATTGTTCACCGCGGAGGCGCGGAGGACGCCGAGGAGAAGAGTCAAAATTAATCTCTGCGAACTCTGTGCCTCTGCGGTGAATTCTTTTACTTCATTGGTTGCGGCTCTGCCACGCTACGCCCGTTGTGGCGCGATCTTTCGACCTTTCTTTCCCTTGCCAATCCTCACACCCTATTTCATAGTGAGCCAACAGATCGTAATCACCGGCGCAAACCAGTCATGCGAACCATTCTCGGTCCATTTCATCCCGATCTCGAAAACGCTCTCGTCGAAGAAATCTCCCGCTTCAAGCGAGCGGATCCGATGACGTCGATCCTGGTTCTCACCCCCTCCGATCTCATGCGGCGCCGCGTGAAAATACTCTTGAGTCGGGAGCACGGTTTGTCTTTGCTGAATGTTCAGCTGCTAACCTTCTACCAATTGTCGCTTCGGCTCCAGGCCGAGCTTAGCGGGGATCCCCTTGAGCTTCAGGACGACCTGTTTCTTGAAGAAGCGCTCCGGCAAATTATCCGTACGCGCCAGTCCGGCGCCGAGCCCTTCGCCGGAATCGAAGATCGTGCCGGCGGCTGCGCCGCGCTCTGGCAAACGTTGCGCGACCTGCGTGACGGCCTGGTCGATCCCACCGTCGCGCTCGAAGCTTTGGGAGAAGGACACTTCAGCCGGCGCGCCAGCGAACGGACATCACAGCTGCTGGTTCTGTTCCGAACTTTTCAGAGGTTCTGCCGTGAGCAAGATATTGCCGATCCATCCAATTTAGCTCGCTACGCCACCGAACAGGTGCCGTCATCTCAGTTTCTCGCCCAGTTCTCTCAGGTTATTTACTATGGCTTTTACGATTTGACCCAAATCCAGATAGACTTTTTTCACGCCGTAGCGCACCACTATCCGACGACGCTGTTTTTTCCTCTGTTAACCGCCAAGCCCGGCCATGAAGCATGGCGCTTCGCCGAAAACTTTTACGAGCGCTACGTTCAAGGCCACATCACCGAACCGCCAATCGGAGCGGCACCGGAAACGCCGCTACCAGCCAGCGCACGCCTCTTCGACGACCCGAAGAATAGAATTTACACTGAGGTTCCAAAACACTGGCGCTGTCAAATCACAACCACGTTCGGCATCCACGATGAAGTTTCGGCGGCGGCAAAAGAAATCTTGCGGCTGATTGACGACGACCAGATGCAATTTCACGAGATCGGCATCATTGCGCGCAGTCTTGAATCATATGGCGGCGTCGTCAAAGACATCTTCCAGCAACATCGCATCCCGCTCGCCGGTGCCATCGAAGAACCTCTCGTTCAATCTCCTCTGACCAAAGCCGTGATCCTGCTCTTGAACTTACCAGCGAAGGATTTTCTGCGCAGCCAGGTGATCGATCTTCTCTCTTCGCCGTATTTTAAATCGCAAACCAGCACCAAAGACGGTTCACTGCCACGCCCCGATCTTTGGGATCTTGCCACCCGGGAGCTCGCCATCTGCAAAGGTGCCGCAGAGTGGCGCCGGCTGAGAATCTACAACCATCGCGATTTACTGCTTTCAGAAATCTCCGACGATGACGAGCCGCGTGTCATTCGAATCCCTCCGGCCCAGTTGGTTGCATTAGCCGATACCGTCGAGGCGCTGCTGGCCGATCTCGTCAGTTTGCCTATTCAAGCGTCGTGGAAAAGCTTCGCCGAGGCATGGAAGGCGATGCTGGAAAAATATCTTGGCATCGTCACCAGCGACGGCGTGACGACGCTAGGCGCCGAAGCAGTACCGGCGACGATCAATGACGAGATTCTCGCGGTGTTAGACCGGCTCGCCGGTCTCGATGCGCTACAAGAACGCGTCACTCTCGGAGATTTTAGCCACACCTTTCAGCATTGGCTCGAGCGCTCCACGGTCACCGAGGATCGGCGCAACCGCGACGGCGTCATGGTGCTGACCGCCACCGCCGCGCGCGGCTTGTCGTTTCGCGCGCTGTTTTTACTGGGAATGAATGAAGGTGTCTTTCCGCGGACGATCCGAGAAGACGCATTTCTACGCGACCATGACCGGGAAGTTTTGGAACGCGACCTGGGCTACAAGGTCAACCCGAAACTCACGGCGTTCGATGAAGAAAAACTGCTTTTCACGCTGCTGGTCGGCGCCGCGCGCGAGCGGCTCTACTGCTCGTTTCAAAGAGCCGACGACAGCGGCAGAGCGCTGGCGCCGTCTTGGTATGTGGACGAACTAAAGCGCGCCGTCGAAAGCGCGAGTCACAAAGTTGAAATGGTAACGATCCCGCGCAGCATCACTGAAAAGGCCGCCACGGCGCCTTTCGATCGCCAGGAATTTTTACTGCCAACCGAGCTCGCGGTTCGCCTCACCCTCGAAGGCCAAAACCCCACTGCGCTCATCGATGCCGTGGCGCCGCTGCCGGCGCTTTACCAACAAGGGCGGAAAGTCGTCGCCGCGCTCGACCAATCGACCGAGCGCCTGCTTGCTTACGACGGCATGGTCGGCAAATTTGATAACTTCTGGCAGCGTTTCTCCGAGCGCGGCCTGTCGCCGACGGCGCTCGAGACCTACGCGCGCTGCCCGTTTCAATTTTTCGCGCGCCACGTGCTTGGCCTGGAGCCGCTTGACCGCCCCGAGGAAATCCTCGGCCCAAGTCCCGCTGAGTTCGGCGAACTCGGCCACGAAATCTTAAACGGGTTTTACCGCACTCTGATCGAGAGCGGTTATTTCGCAGGAAGATCAAGCACGACAAATGTCGATGCGACGCTACTCGCTGTCGCGGCGCGCGCGTTCGCCGACTACGAAGCGAAAAGTCCTGTCGGCTATCCGCTCGCATGGGAGAGTCTGAAAGACGGCCTGACTGAGTCGCTGCGTCAGGTGATCGTGCAAGATCTTACCGAGCTTTCAAATTCAGGCTTTGTCCCAGTGAGTTTGGAAACCAGCGTGACCAGTCGACTGCCCAATGACTGGCCTGAGCCGCTCAGTAACCTCGCCATCCGCGGCCGCATGGACCGCATTGATCGTAAAAACAACGGCCTTCGAGTGATCGATTACAAATTTAAGTTTGGCGCCAGCCCGGCAACGCCAGACAAAAATCTTATCCGCGCCGCACTGCGCGGCGAAAGATTGCAGCCGCCTTTTTACAATTTACTAGCGCGGCATTGGTCCGACGAGCGAACCGATAATGGCGCGCGGCCCGCCATCGAAGCCGACTTCTACTACATCGCGCCGCGCTGGCCCGACGGCCCGCTGGTCGCGACACGCTATGGTAGCGAAAATCTCACCGACAAAATCGGCACAGCAACCAAACAAACCATCGCATATCTCGCCGACGGCGTGCGCCAGGGACGCTTCTTCATCAACCGCGCCGAACATTGCGCCCATTGCGACGTGGCGACCATCTGCCGCAAAAACCATCCGCCGAGCCTGTGGCGAGCCGAGAACGATCCGGCGACCGAACCCCATCGCGCGTTGCGGGAAAAAGATCCTAAAAAACTATGATTGCGGCGCAATTGACAATCGAACTGCCCGACGCCCGCGACCGCCAAGACGCCGTCCGCACATTCGATCGCAACCTCGTAGTCACAGCGGGCGCGGGCACTGGCAAGACGACCTTGCTGGTCGATCGCCTGGTGCATCTGATCTTGCGCAATCCCGATCCGCTGAAAATCACCGAGATCGTCGCGCTGACTTTTACCAACAAAGCCGCCGATGAAATGAAGCTCAGGCTGCGCGAGCGCTTGCAGACCTTTCTCGCCATCGAGCTCGATCGGCGGCCGGCAAGCGAGGCGGAGGAAAAGAACCAGAAAACGGTCGAGAGTTTGATCACGCTCTACCAGCTTTCCAAGGATGAGCTGAACCAACGTATTCACGAAGCGCTCCGAAACATGGAGCGAAGCGACATCGGCACGATCCACAGTTTCGCCGCGACTTTGCTCCGGCTTTATCCATTAGAAGCGGGAGTTGATCCGCAGTTTCGCGAAGACGATGGCCGAGAGTTCGAACGGCTGTTCGACGAGCAGTGGGATCAGTGGCTTGACCAGGAGCTCGCGCTAGATAGCCCCCGCGCCGGGGAATGGAGAACAATTCTCGGGCGCTGCCGGCTCGATCAAATCAAAACCTTGGCCCAATCGCTCAGCACTGAAGTGGTCGACCTACGCCGGAACCGTGAAATCGTGAACACAATGCCGACGGCACTTAGCGAGTGGTTGGCGCGGCTCGATCGAGACGCAATAGCGTTGATCGCGCGCCATCCCGAAGACCGGCTCAATGAAAAGTTAGTGCGCGCGGCGGGGCGAATTCTGAGCGAATTCAATCGCACCGGCCAACGGGGAGACACTTTGGCGGACGAACATGCCCTGCTGGTTGAGAAGTCGCTCAGTCGCAACGTTAAAGGTTGGGACGCGACGGACCTCACCGAAGCCCAAGAGCTGGTGCGCGCTGCCAAGGGCCTCGTGAGCGTCGAAACCGAGACCACCGGGCGGCTGGGGCGCTTACTCGCTCCTTTCGCGGAAATTTTCCGCGAGCGATTCGTCCGCGAAGGACATATTTCTTTTGACGGCCTACTGGTGCGCGCGCGCGATCTCGTGCGCGACCAACCGAACGTCCGCACCGAGCTACAGCGGCGCTACCTGACGATCCTGATCGATGAGTTCCAGGACACCGATCCGATTCAATATGAAATTCTTCTTTACCTGGCCGAACAACCGGGCCAAACCGCGACGGACTGGCGCCAAGTCAAAGTCGAGCCCGGAAAAATCTTCGTTGTCGGCGACCCTAAACAATCGATCTATGCGTTTCGGCGCGCCGATATCGAGGCCTATCTGGAAGTCGTCGAGAAAATAATTAAAGCGCAAAACGGCGTGGAATGCCGCCTGACGACCAATTTTCGCAGCGACGCGGCAATCCTCGAAACCGTCAACGGAGTTTTCGAAAAACTGATTCAAGCTCAAGACGGCGTGCAACCGCCCTACATCGCCATCCATCCGGCGCCTGGTCGACCGTCGACGACGAGTGGAAATCTCGCCAAAGTCGCGGTCCGTAAAATCGTCACCGACAACGAAGTCAATGCCGAGACCGCGCGCCGTCTCGAAGGCGAGAGCCTTGCGCGTTGGTTAAAAGAAACCGTGTTAGGCAAAACGATGATTCTTAACGCCCGCGGTGAAAGTGTCATCGCTCAGGCGAAAGACATTGCGATACTGTTGCGCAAGCTCACCGACATCCACGATTATCTGGAACCGTTTCGCCGCCAGGGTATTCGCTACGTCGTCGAAGGCGAGCGCCATTTCTACGCCGCCAAAGAAATCATCGACGCGGTGAACCTGCTGCGCGCCGTGGAGAATCCGTTTGATCGCTTGGCGTTGGTCGGCGTGCTCCGTTCGCCCTTGGGCGGGCTCACCGATCAGCAGATTTATGAACTGCACCGGCAAAACCTGCTCGATTACCGCACTGCCGCGAATCTGGACAAAAAGAATTTTCCAGCGACCCTCGCCCAACTTTACCAAACTCTGGCAAAGCTCAACGTCGAGACTCGCGCCATGCCGATCGGCGCCGCGGTCGCGCATGTGTTCGCGGTGCTGCCGGTGGAATTACTCGCTGCCTGCCATTTTCACGGCGAGCAAGCGGTGGCGAATTTGGCAAAACTCAAAGGGCAGGCCGAACAGCTCGGTGCTGAAGGCTTGACCACGCTCAAAGAAGCGATCCGCCAACTCGAACGCAGGGTGCTCGATGTCAAAGAAGAAGGCGAAAGCGTGCTCGCCGAGGAAAACCTCGACGCCGTGCGCATCATGAGTATTCACAAATCAAAAGGCTTGGAGTTCCCCATCGTCATACTGGCCGGCTGCCAAACCGGCACCGAGGGCCGACACAGCAGCGATGCGGAATCGCTGTTCGACTGGTCGTCGGGGCTGACGGCGCTACGTATCGGCCAGATCACCGACCTCGCCGGACTCTACATCGGTGAAAAATCCAGACTCAGAAACGCCGAGGAGCAAAAACGTCTGCTCTACGTCGCCATGACCCGGGCGCGCGAGAATTTAATCATCTCCTGCGCGCCGAGCAACCGGCGCTCGAGCGGCAGCTTCCTCGCTATGCTCGACGAGACGTTGAACGACGCCATCGCCGATGCCAACGCATCAAAAAGCGTTGCCGTCGGTAAAGGCAAATTAGAGATCGAAGTCGTGAGCGAAACTCTGAGCCCGCCGAGCCGTTCTAAGAGCAAGACCAAGCGCGCCAAGAAAAAACCCAATTGGCAACCATTCGTCGACACCTGGACGCGCCGCACGATGGTTTATGAAAAGGCGCAACAATCGGCGCCCTTCTTAACCCCGACGAGTTTGAAACGGCAGGAAGAAACCGCGACCGAAGCGGGCGACAAAATTAGCAGCCGCAGCGCTCGGCAAACCCCGGCGCTCGTTATCGGCGATCTCGCGCATCGATTTTTGCAGAATTGGCAGTTCGCCGAAGATTCTAAAACTTTTTCCGCAAAGCTGCGGCAGTTCATCGACCATGCCCTGCCGCAAGAATTCTCGGCGGCGCGCTCGGAGATTGAATCGGAACTTCAAGACATTTTTGCCAGCTTTTTTCGCTCGAAGGCCTATGCCGATCTCAAACAGGCACGTATCCTCGGCCGTGAAGTACCGCTGCTGATGCCGTGGAATAGCCAAGGTCAAGGCCAGATCATGGAGGGTGTGATCGATCTCATCTACGAGAAAAACGGCTTGCTTTACTTGGCCGACTATAAGACAGATAGGATGGCCAAGAACGAATTGGCCGTGGCCTCTGAACGCTATCGCCAGCAAGCGGAAATTTATACGCGAGCCGCGACACAAAGCCTGCGCCGCGAGGTCGCCGCGTTCAAGCTGATTTTTCTTAGAGCCGGCGAAGCCGTCGAGATCGCGCCGGTAACGAATAAGGATCTGACGCTGTTCTGACCAGTGAATGAACTCGATTTATGCAAACGATTCATTCTTTATCCGTTCACCCTGAGCAGGTCGAAGGGTTCCGAAAACATGTCGTCAATCCTTGCCAATAAGACTAGGATCGAACCATGAAGATCTTTTATTTCGATATCGAGACCGTCCCCACGGACCACTCTCTCAAGGAGAACGGTCTGCTCGAAGCTCAAATCAAACTCGACGAGCCCGAGCTGATCAAGAAGCTCAGCCTGTCGGCCGGAACCGCAAAAATTATTTGCCTCTGCTACGCCGTCGAGCCGTCAATGATAAACAGCATCGAAGTTTTACAGGGCGAAGAAACCGACATCATCAAAAACTTCTGGAAGCTTGCCGTCGACTGCAACTTGTTCGTCGGCCATAACATTCTCGACTTCGATCTCCGCTTCATCTACCAGCGCTCGGTCATCCACCAAATCAAACCCTCACGCGACATCCCCTTCACCAGATTCCGCAACGCGCCGATCTACGACACCATGCAAGAGTGGAGCAAATGGGGCCGCGAGCATGTGAGTTTAGATACGTTATCAAAGGCACTTGGAATTCCCTCCCCCAAAGAAAACCTCGACGGCTCGAAAGTCTACCCCTACTACCGTGCCGGCAAGCTCGCCGAGATCGTGGAATACTGCAAACGCGACGTCGAGTCCGTCAGGCAGGTTCACAAACGGCTGACGTTTACGAAGTAGCGCCAAGTTCGGTGTAGGGGCGAGCGGCGCTCGCCCCTCCGATGAAAGATTGTTTCCACCACAGAGGGCACAGAGAACACAGAGGGTTTAGAATTCGATTTTCTCTGTGGTCTCTGTGTGCTCTGTGGTGAACTATCTTTGCCATTTCAAGACGAGATTCCCACACCCGTTCGGCATGACAGCCCTATCGGGAAAAAGCAGGGAAAGAGAAGAGCGCACACCAGCTCGAAACGCGAAAACCTGCGTCGGTGGGTGAAGAAACTACGCGCGGCGCATGCGAGCGCGGGCCGAAATAAGCCGCCGATCGTTAGGGAGCTAAGCCGCCGCGTTCGGTCGGCTTTTGGCGGGCAATTTAACGTTGACAAGCTGGGATAGCTGGTGGATATTGCAACCGATTTGGATTTTATTGTCAGAGCCGCCGCTGGAGATAAGCCGACCGGCTTTTCTCGGAGCCTGCGGCGGCTCACTTAATAGTTGAACTAAACCGCTGCGCGGTGGGGGATGCCGTGCGGAGTTTTCTGCTATAGTCTGCATTTGTTTTCTGCGTCAGGTCTCACCGTTTCAAATCCACTCCCGGTTTTCTAATTTCACGTG
>Ga0105252_10000201_pt1 | contig 47355 bp, 57 predicted proteins | sample EasRivMeERMZT100_FD_89675 | JGI IMG/M metagenome (GOLD analysis project Ga0105252, IMG submission 89675) | Soil microbial communities from meander-bound floodplain in the East River, Colorado, USA - East River MetaG ERMZT100 | ecosystem: Environmental > Terrestrial > Soil > Floodplain | place... | reverse complement strand
TCACCAGCCCTGCCGGGCGATGAAAATCTGTCCCGGGGCGCCTTCGTAGACCACCGCGAAGCCGTCCGCGACCGCCAAGCCGAGATCGCGCTTGCGGCAGCGCTCGATGCGACATCCCGCGCCCGCGGCGTCTGCTGCCGACGCCAGCTCGAGCCAGGGGCCGCCAACGTGACGCTCGTAGAGCGCGCGCGGCACGACGTAGTACGTGAGGACCGGCTCGCGCGCGCGATCGAGCGCGTCCTGCTGCTTGCGCTTCCGCAGCGTGGCGCGGGCGAGGACGAGCTTGACGTTGGGCGTGGTGAACATCAGGCGTCTCCCTTCAGCGGTTTCGGGCGCGCGGTACGCAGCCGGGCGGCCGGCGCGAGCTGGCTGAGCATGTCCTGCAGGGCCTCGACCTTCGCGCGGGTGACGGCGTGCGCGGTCTGCGCGGTTTCGACGGCGCGGAGCGCCTTCTCTGCTTCGTTTCTCGCTCGCGTGAGATCGCCCTCGAGCTTCTTGCGTGCATCCTTGAGTCGCATGTCAGGCCTCCGTTTTGGACTTCATGTGCTCGAGCCCCACCGGGTCGCCCTCGGCACGTCGGTCGACGCGCCACTCGGCGCCCACGCTGCCGGCGATGAGCACGTCGGCCAGGCGCTTGATGGCCGCGTCGCCGATCTCGACCTTTGTGCGCTGGCGCGCGACATCGTCGACAATGAGTTCGGGCGCGAGCCGGCCGTGGCGCGCGAGCTCGACGAACACGGCTTCCGCGATCTCGAGCGCGATGTGAATCAGGCTCGCCGACACGGTGTTAACGACATGCAGCTCGACGGTGGAGCCCTTGGTGTCGGTCATGGCGTTACGGTCTCCGGTGGTACGCGGTAGTGCGCGACGCGGTCGGGCAGGAGCCAGCCGCCGCGAATCAGGAAGTGAAAGAGCGCGTCGAGCCCGCCGCGGACGTACGGCGTCGCTGTGGCGAGACACGCGGTCTCGAAGGTGCGCTGATCGGCGCTCGCGCGGCCGCCGGCGGCCTTCACTTCCCAAAAGAGCACCGTCGCGGCGGCGAACTGCGGGCGGGGCGGCCGTGGCGGCGTCGGCAGGAACGCGATGACGTCAGCGATCCCCGCGGTTTGGCACGTCCCCTGATGGTCCCCGCGCGGGCGCCTGGTGCCGAGAACATAAACTGAGGCGCCGATCGATCGAAGAAGCGCGCAACCTTGCGCCTGCACAACTTTTTCGCGTTGCTGCTTCATCGGCTCGGCCTCCACTTTCTGCCTTGGAGCGCATGCGAGATGGTCGACTTCGAGACCCCGAGGCGTCTCGCGAGCTGGGCGTGTGAAGTCCCACCGAGCACGTATTCTCGATTCAACTGATCGACGAGCTCGACAGTTAGTCGCGTCCGCCTCCCGCGCTGCACGTTCACTTGGTTTGTGACCGGCTCGAGGTGAATCGGATTTACACACGCGCGGCTTCTGCACAAGTGGTCAAGTGTCAGTCCGCGCGGGATTCGCCCAGCTGCACGCTCGTAATAGACGCGATGTGCGGGCCGTGCGGGCTTCCCGTGGCCGTCAACACTGAGCTTGCCGTATCCGTGCGTGTCCTTAGAGCCGCTGAAGATCCAGCAACCAGTGACGTCATCGACGACGTGGCCAACGCGACGGCCCGGCTCGAAGGGCACATACACGCCCTGGCGCTGCTCGATCTTCTCGCGCTGCTGCGGTATCCGGCGCGTCATGTGGCCGCCTTCGCCTGCAACTCGCGCAGCCGGCGCTCGAGACGGTCGGCCCGGCGTTTCCAGTACCGGTACGCCCGGCCGTATCCCAGGCGGTAGCCCTCCCGATACGCCGCCGCCTTCGTCGGGAAGCGCTCGGCGTGCGTCGTGAGCGCGCGCCACCACGTGCGCCGCGCCGCCGCGCTCGCTTTCGCAGCCCGCGCGCGGCGCCACGCGGGATCGGCACACTTGCCGCCCTGCGGCTTGCGCCGGCGCGTCGTCCCGATCGCGGTGACGTCCGTGTTCATCGCGCCCTCCGGAAGCGCTCGGCGTCGGGGCAGCGCGAGAAATGCACGACGTCGGCGTCGATGCGCCAGATGACGGCGCCCTCGGCGTGCTCGTACGGCGACTCGGTGGCCAGCGCCACCGGCTCGCGGTCGCACGGGAGCCATTTCCCCGACTGCACCGACTTGATGAACCAGAGCCGGACGCCGCAGCCGCGGCAGGTCTGATTGAAATTCACGCGGTCGCCGAACACGCGGATCGTTTTCACCACGGCCATTACGCGGCCCCCCGCTCGAAGACCGAGACCAACCGCACGCGGTGATTGCAGGAGCGGATCAGCGTGATCCGCATGACCGTCGTCCACTGCGTCTTGTCGAATTGCGGCCAACAGGTGTCTAGCCACACCAGATGCCCGCCCTTGACCGTCACCTCGGCGAGCGCGCGCGTGGCGCGGAGCCGATCGACGCCGGCGGTCCCGTAGCGCTCGGCATCAGCCGCCGAGTACGGGGGGTCCGCATAGATGAGCTTGAAACGGAACGGCCGGAACAACGCGGCGACGTCATACACGCTGCCGACGACGTCGGGCGTGCAGGCTTCGCGGGTATCGAGCCGAACGTAGACAGGACTGGTCGGCAGTGACCCCGAGAAGGCGTGAAGAATGCCGTCGCGGACGTCTGGGAAAAAAGCCGCGACGCGCTCGAGATAGCCCCTCGGGTACGCGCCGTAGAACCCGCGGCTCGCGGCGGCGTTGCGGTAGTCGCCGCCGGTGAGCCAGGTCGCGTAGATCACCGGCCGCCCGCGCTCGAACACCACGCGCGGCCAGGCCGCCTCGTTGTCCGAGAACGTCGCCATCCAATGCGCGGCGCGGGCGGCCAGTTTCACTTATTGCCGCCGATCTCGATGACCCGACCGCTCGCGAGGTCATACCGACGCCCGGCGGGCGGGTTCGTGTTCGAGCCGAGGCAGTGCCGACCCTTTGGACCATGAAGGCGGGCACGGCCGAAGGCGTCGCATGAGATTCGGCGCCCACAGGCCCAACACTCGACGTAGCGAATGAAACGCCGGCTCACTTCTTGGCCTTGCCCTTCTTCTTCGCCGGCGCCGGCGTCTTGGCTTGCGTGTCGGTCTTGGCGGCCGCCTTCGCTGCGGCCGCGTCCTCGGCCGCGATCGCCTTCGTCACCGCGTCGACGTTGAGGCCGAGCTTCTTCGCGTCGGGGCCGAAGAACTGAAGCTCGCTCGTTCGGGGCAGGGAGAGCACCAGCACCGTCAAAGCGGTCTTGTCCGTCAGGGCGACGCCGTACTCCTTCGCGATGAAGTTCCTCTCCCACTGGGCGACGGCGTTTCTGACAATGGCCGCCGTGAGCTTCGTGAACTTGAGCTCGACGTGCTCGGCGAGCGCCGCGAAGTACCGGCCCCGCACCCGCTTCCACTCGGCAGCGCGCTTCTCACACTTCTCCTGCTCGGCCTTGTAGTCGTTCGCGGGCGCCGACCGGCCCGAGCTGGTCGCCCGGGGCTTCGGGAAGTGCTTCGAGCACGAACGGCGCGTGCAGGCGTCGAGCGTCCGGAGTTTGCCGCCGTGGACAACGACGGCCGCGCGCGTGTATTCGCAGCGGTTCTTCTCGCTCTTGACTTCCTTCCACGCGGTCGACGGGATGACGTTCATCGCCCTCGCGGTGTCTCGGTCGAGATACCCGTCGTCCGACAACTGCAGGCGCACGACGGCGGCCGCGTCGATGTCGGCCTGGTCGTCCGCCTCGGTGCGCTGCTCCGCGACCGGCTCGAGCTTGAGCTGTTTTCGAACAGCGGGATCGTCGATGTCGACCTTGGTGTGGTCCTCGACCCACTCATCGAATTGGCTGAGCTTCACGAGGTCGAGCGCGAGCTCTGCCCACTCCTTGTCGTCGATCTGCTTCTCGATGGACTTCCTCGCGTTGTAGAGCGCGCCGAAACACGCCGCCAGGGCCGCGATGTGCTGATCCTTGGGCAGTCGCGCGATGCGCTCGGCGTGCTTCGCGGTGATCGCGTCGACGTCGAGCGCCTCGAGCACGACCGGCTCGAGTTTGAGCAGCTTCAGCCGATCGCGCACGTAGGTCTCGGAGCGGCCGATCTTGCCGGCGAGCACCTTGTCGTCGGCGTAGATGCGATCGAGCGTGCGGAGTCGATCGAGCGCCTTCGCTTCGTCGAGCGGGTGCATGTTCTTGCGCTGGATGTTCTCGGTGAGCGCGAGCTCGAGGAGCTGCGCGTCGGTGACGGCGCGCACCGTCGCCGGGATCGTCTCGAGGCCGGCGCGCTTCGTGGCGGCGTGGCGCCGGCTGCCGGCGACGAGTTCGTATTTCCCGGGCTCGAACAGAGAGACGCGGACGACGATCGGCTGCAAGACGCCGTGCTGCCGGATCGACGCCTCGAGGCCGTCCAGATCCGTATCGTCGCCCGCGTGGGGCTTCCGGGGATTGAGGGGACTCGCGATGATGCTGTCAATGTCGAGCCAGCTCGCCTCGAGGGCATGTGTCGTGATCGGGGGCATCGGCGGCACTTCGTTCGCGGTGGTGACGGCGCGGCGGGGCATGGGATCTCCTAGTCGGACAGACCCGCGGCCGCGGCGCGCCCGTCGCGCACGGGCCTCGGGCGAGGGGCGGTCTTCTTCGTCTTGCGCGTGGGCGGCGGCGCCACGGGATGCGCCCGGCGCCAGCAGGCACAGCGCGTCACGCGCGGGACGCCGGCAAGCGACTCGAACCGGCGCCAGCCGGTGCCGTCGCACTGATACGCCGGGCAGGTCGTGGTCAGGACCGTCATGCGCGCTTCTTCCTGCGCGCGCGGGCGGCGCGTTCGGCCTTGCCGAGTTTGTCGATGTCGTAGGTCAGGCGCGCGCGGGCGGCGCGCAGCTTGAGCTCTTCGTTCTTGTCGAGCTCGTGGATGCGTCCGGCCTCGATGTCGTCGAGCACCAGGTGCACGAGCTTGATGAGGGCTCTGGGGTTGTGCCCTTTGGTGTTTACGTGAACGGGGCGCGCGGACGCGCGCTGCTCTTGATCTTGATCTGATCTAGTTAACGTGGATCTAGTTCCGTTCGTCACCGGTGATGAGGGGGTGGTCCCACTCGTGATGAGGGGGGGCATCACGGGTGCAGAGCCCCCCTCCTCACTGGTGATGACCCCCCCGTTGCTCGGGTGAGGACCCCCCTCGTCACCAGTGAGGAGGGGGGGCTGCGGGTCTGACGACCCCCCCGCTGGTTTTGCGTACCGCACGATGTACAGGTTTGAGGTCTGATCGCCGTTGTGGTCGAAGCGCGCTTGGACGTCGAGCGCGCCGATGTCGATGAGCTCCTTCGTGGCCCGATCAATGGACGCCGCAGACGCCAGCAGGTCGGTCGTCAGTTGCCGGCGACTCGGAAACGCCTCCCCCGCCCGATCGGCATAGCGCGCCAACACGGCGAACAGCCGCACGCCCCGGTCACTGATGCCCGACCGGAGAATCCAGTCGGGCACAATGACAAACGGGCCGATATCGGACGCGAGGCGGGTGAGACGCGGACCGGCCATGTTAGAGCGGCACCCCCTCGGCCTCGAAGTCGAGCGCCGCACGGCGGGCATTGACGAGCTCGCTGGAGACCTTCAGGAGGTCGAGGACGCCCGCGGGGTTGGTGGCCCGATCGCGCGACTCGCTGGCCTGTCGACGAAACTCCTGCACCGTCGCACTCGCAAGCTGGAGCTCGGCGAGCGGCATCGTCGTGACCTTCGTCCACGACAACGTGCCGACGAGCGCCTCGAGGATGGTTTGCCGCAGGAGTTTCTCTTCGCGCGTCTGTCCGGGGAAGCACGCGGCGACCGACTCCTGGATCTCCTCGAGCGCGATGTCACGCTGCCGACCGAACTCGGCCGCCTCGCCACCGTCGAACAGCGCGCGGCTCGTGCGCGAGGGGTCCATTGCGCGTTGCGTCGTCGCCTGCCCGATGGCGAGCTGTTTGAAGTGCGGCGCGAAGACCTCGAAGACCTTCTTCCAGTCGCCCTTCTTGTAGGTGTTCATGTCGGGCCACATGAAGGTGCGGCCGTTCAGCGTGCGCCACCGGTCCTTCAGCACGTAGGCGTGATGGGCGATCGTGCCCTTCTTGGCCTTGGTCTTCTTCACGCGGCCCGCGTCGCTCTGAATGCCCTCCATCTCGATCAGCAGCGACGGCTCGTACCCGGCCTCGGACTCGGTTTTCATCTTCGTGCCGAGCTTGATGAGGTCGCCCTTCTCGCCGTCCGCGTCGTCCTCCTCGCGGTCCCACACGTAGCCGAGCCGGCCCGACAGCACGCAGTGCAGCGGCGAGTTGAGCATCTGCGTCGTCCACTGTTGCCACAAGCCCTTGAGCTCGGCCATGTGGTGAAACTCGAGCTTCTTGCGGCGAGATTTCTCCTTGAACGTGTCCGTCAACTCCGTCCACGGGTGTGAGTAGGAGTCGACGAGATACCCGCAGGCCTCGGCGTGCTCGGCCTCGCCGAGTCCGGCGCGCATGTCCTTGAACGCGCGGCTCTTGCCGACGAGGAGGGGCACGCCCTCGAGCTTAAACAGCGGCTCGAGGTAGTCGCTGCCGTTCTCGGTGTCGAGCATGAAGACCGGCGCGCCCTTGTGGAACGTCAGCGAGAGGCCGATCAGCATCAGCGCGCTCGTGGTGGTTTTGCCAGAGCCCTGCGAGCCGAAGATGCCGACCTTCGCGGCGGTCTGTTCGATGGCGACGGGTTTGAAGATGCTCATCGCTGGACCTCCTGTCCGAGCGCAAACGGGGTGAAGTAGGCGGCCTGGCCCTCGTGGCGCACGAGGCGCTCCGCGCGCTCGACGTCGGGCCAGGGGTGATCGGTGTCGGGATCGGCGTCGCGCGCGGCGTTGGCGTTCGCCTGGTGATACCGCCGCTCGGTCTCACAGAGCGCGCGGACCGCGGCCTCGACGTCGCGCCAGTGCCGGAGCGCGTCGATCGCGTCGGCGTTGCGCAGCGCCGCCGAGACGACGCGTGCGGTGATTTCGTAGGCCGTCCGAGACTTCATCCCGAACTTGACGTCCGGGAGGTTCTCAGCGGCCGCGAGCTGCGGCGCGAGACCGATCGCGCGGCGCAGTCGATGCCACGCGGGCCCGACGTCCTCGGGCACTTGGCGCTCGCACGCGCCGAGCAGTTCGCCGGCGACGACCAGCGCGCGCGCCTCGAGCGACGCGGTGAGCGCCTGCGCCATCGAGCAATCCGTCCGCGTCGACGCCGGTGTCGATGGCAGCCAGTCGGCCGCGGCGAGGATCGCGAGACAGCCCTGCAGCGCGCGCCACACGAGATCGGCGACGTCGGCCCAATGCGTGGTGTCGGCGTAGAGGCTCTCGCCCTCGCGGTCAAACCGCAGCCCGTAGATGTTCGCGATCTCGGCGGCCAGGCCGCGCGTGTGCCGGTCGATGGCGACGTAGGCGTGCGCGATCGCGTGGTCGCGCGTGCGCACGATGAAGACCGAGGGTTGATCGACTTCGAGAATCAGTCGACGCGTCTTGCCGTCGACCGTGGTGATCTCGAAGTCGAGTTGGTCCCGGCCGTTCGCGGCCGCGGCGGCGCCGAGCCCCGCGCGGAATTCGGCGAGCGCGCGATCGCACAGCCGGCGCGAGGCCGGCTGCACATGCACGCCGATCGCGACGACGCGCTTCGCGGCCAGCGGCGGGGTTGGTGTAGGATGTGTCTGCACGTTCGTTTCTCCTTGTGGGGTGCGGGCCGCGCTGTTCTAAGCAGCGCGGCCCTCTGTTGTTTAGAGATCAAGCCGGTCGAAAATCGACCCGAGCCGGTGATTGAGTTGCCCGACCGCGATCGCCTGGCGGCGCACGTGCTCGGTCAGTGGACTCGCGGCCGAGGAAACCTGCGCGCTTCCAGCAGTCGCGGCCGGCGCTGGTGTGGACGGACGAAGCACGGCGCAGCCGAGCCGTTGTTCGAGGAGGTTGAACCCCTGCTCAAGGGTCTCGATCTCTGAGTTGAGCCGCGCGACGGCATCCTCGAGCCGGTTCGACTTGGTCTGACTGGCCTGAGCCTCAAGACCGTCGCGTGAGTTTCCGGCCAAGGGACTGCTGCCGTTCGCACTTCCGAAATTCACTGACATTACTTCCTCCCTCTGAGCTGACGAATGACCAACGCGTCGACGGGTTCGTCGTCGCGGTATTTCTGAAGTTGTTTCTGCGAGAGCGCGTCGGTGGTCCGCTTGACCGATCGACCGAACACGAGGTCGAGCGCGATCGCGACGGCGCCGAGCGCCAGCACGAACACGACCAAGAGAAACACCCACGGCCCCCAGACGCGTGCTTCGGTGGGATCGCTCATGAGCCGGTCTCCTCGAAGAGCGACGGCTGCGGGCCGCCGGCGATGGACTCGAGCGCGTCACTCGTCGCGCGCAGCGCGTTCGCGACCTGCAGCAGGTGCCCGGCGGGCGCGACGACCCGCTTGCCGAGCGCGCGCGCGAGCTCGTCGACGAGCGCGTCGACGAAGACGGCGTGGATGTCGGCCGGCAGCTCGAGGTCGAGGCGCTGCAGGCTGAGCACGTTGCCGGCGGCGCCGGCTTTTTGTTTCGCCCACTGCGACGGCGACATCTTCAGCACGTCGGCGAGCTCGCCCTGCGAGAGGCCGGTGCGCACGAGCGCGCGCAGCACGCAGCGCACAACCGAGACGCGCATCCGCGCCGGCCGCGCCTTGACCGGCAACTGATCGGCAACTGATTGGCGTTGCCTTGCCGGAAAGGACAGGGTCACTGTTGCCGCCCTCCGTGTTGGATGTAGCGATCCAGATCGGACCGACGAAACCGTAAGCGGGTGCCCCAGTAGCCCTTGGCGAGGTAGAGCTCGCTGATGCGCGCCACGGCCTTCATGAAGGCCTTCCGTGGGTTCGGGTAGTCCGGCGCGCGATACCCGATGTAGAACGCGGCCTCGGCCGAGCTGAGATAGACCTGCTTCGCGAGGACCTCGATGTTGAACTCCGTCGCCGCCACGGTCTCGCCCTGATGGCGGCTCATTGGGAGACCGCCGGTGGTTCGGTTTCAGTGACGACGTAGCGTCGGAGTTGCTTGCCGAGCGCGCTGGCGATCTTCTTGGCGGTGCGTGGCGCGGGCTGTTGACCGCGGAAGATTCGCGAGACGGTGACCTGTGCGATGCCAGCGACGCTCGCGAGCTCGGTGTCTGAATAGCCGAGGGATTTCGCGTCGGCTTCCATGCGATCTGTGTTGTACCGAACGCCCATGACAAAAAACCATATTCTTAAACCAGATTCCAAGTCAAGTCTTTTTCAGCCGCAGTCAGCCATCATGGCGCTTCAGGCTTTAAGCTGTGGGGGCATGGCGCGGCCGGTCATTACTCCAAAGTTCGGGGCACGTCTCGCCCGCGCCCGTGAAGACCGCGGATTCACGATGGGGCAGGTTGTCGCGAAAGTGATCCAAACAGGGCCGATCTTCAACGGCTTCAGCCAGGCGCAACTCTCGCGCTACGAGGCGGGCCGCGTTCAGTTTCCCGATCCCGCGGTGCTCTGGCGGCTTGCCCGCCTCTACGGCAACGTCACGGTACAGGAGCTCGTTGACCTCCTGGCGATCGAACGGCAGGAGTGGGCGACAACGCACGACGACGCGACCGAGTCGCCACCGAAGGCACTCCGGGAACCGCGCCCCGGCAAGGTTCGACGCGCAAGCTCATGATGGTCCGCTGCGGTCTCCCCAGCGTCGCCGGGCCACCTGTGCCGGGAACGACATGCGCGGAGTGTCCCAGGCGATCGCCGTGTGTCTGCGGACGCCTGTACCTCGCGTTCCGACGAGAGAGGTGAAGCTGTGACCCTAAATCCGCGTGTCTGGATACCTGGCGTGCTCGTTGGCCTTCTTGTCAGCGGCGTTATCGTTTGGGCAACCCAGGACGATGCAGATGCGGCCCGGACGGTGGTGCGACGAGTGGTCCGCTGGCTACCGATCCTCGTGGGGCTGATCATCGCTGTGAAGCTCGCCCGCAAGGGTTGATGGGCATCTATCGCCGGAGCGGTTCACCCTATTGGTGGATGACGCTCACGCCACCCGGCCGGCCGGTCGTCCAACAGAGCACGAAGATTCATCACGACGCGGACACCGCCACGCAACGGCTCAAGCTGAAGGCGTCGGCCGAGACCCTGTTTCGGCAAAGCCAGGCCGAGCGCGTACTCGGGCTCGCCGGCGCCGGCCCGAAGCCGACGATCCAGACGTCGGCGTTTCTCGCGTGGTATGAGCAGCACGTCACCACGCACAAGCGCGGCGCCGCGCGCGAGCGTGAGATCCTCGCCGCGCTGCGCGCGGGCGTGGGGAAGTGGCCGCTCGCCGAACTCACGCGCGAACGTGTGCTCGAATGGCGCACGATGCGCCGCGGCCAGGTCGCGGCCGCCACCGTCAATCGCGAGGTCGACGTGCTCAAGCACGCGCTCGGCGAAGCGGTGCCGACGTACCTCGCGCGCAATCCGCTCGAGGGGTTGAAGCGGCTGCCGGCGGCGCCGACGCGCGAGCCCGCCGTGCTGTCGCGCGACGATGAAACGCGGCTGCTCGCCGTCCTCGAACGGCGCGACCAAGTGCTCGTGATCGCCGCGCTCGACACGTTGATGCGCGCCGGCGACCTGCTGCGGCTCGAGTGGGCGCATGACCACGGGACGTACCTGACCGTCGTGCAGCCGAAGACAGGGACCGCGTACCGCGTGCCGATTTCGTCGCGGCTGCGCGCGGCCCTCGACAGGCTCCGACGCCGCGGCCGGTACATCTTTGCGCATCGGCGGAAAGCCTCGACGCCCCGCCTGCAGACGAATTCCCTGAAACAGATGCTGGAGGACGGGTGCACGCGTGCGCGCCTCGCCTACGGCCGCCTGGCGGGCGGGATCACCTTCCACGGATTACGCCACACCGGCGCGACGCGGTTGATGGAGGCGGGGGTCGATCTGCGGACGTTGCAGGTCCTCGGCGGGTGGAGCTCGCTGCGCATGCTCGAGCGCTACGTGCATCCGGCCGATGCCGCCAAAGTGGCGGCCGTGGAGCGGATTGGCGAGGGGGTCGCCGTGCCGCGGGCTTTACAGTCGAGAAAGACCCGTCAGAAATCGAGGCAATCGTGACGTCTGGCCGTTCGCAACGCGGAGGTCGCGAGTTCGAGCCTCGCGCCGTCCAAAGCCCTTTCGCACGTATGGGTTACTGGCAATCGGCCTATCAGCCCAATCGCGCCAAAATGCAATTTGCGTGTCACTGTTGGACCCCGCGGAACCCCGCCAAACCCCGCACGACCCCCTGCCGACACCGCACGGGCTTTACACGCCGCGAAAACCCGCCGACCACCGGCCGCACCCGTAATCCTCGGCGTCATATCGCGGGTCGGTCGTGGGCAGATCGCGCCGCCCGCGGCACTCGCGCCGTGGCGGGGTGATCTGGCAGTCCGTCAGGGTCGCGCTCGCGATCGCCGTCCAGCGGCGGCCGCAGCCGCAGGAGAACGCCCACGTGACCGCCTCGAGGTGCGACGGGATGACCGGCGCCGTCGTGACGACGACGCCGCGGCGCGCCGCGAGAAACGCGTCCACCAAGACCGCCGCGCCCTCGCCGAATCCGGGGGCGGGTCGACGAGGAAGCCGCCGAACGTCTTCTCGAGCCAGCTCATAATCCGGTCGTACCGTTCCCACATCTTCTCGCGGATCGCGATCGGCTGGCCTTCCATCGCCAGCAGCACGATCTTGAGCAGGAGCTCGAGACATCGGAGGAAGGTGTCAATGAGGCCCATCAGATCCCGTACGGCGGTCGCGCCGCCGGCGTGACGACGGCGTTGACGACGACGGTCGCGCCGGCGTTCACGTCAGGCAGCGCCGCATGCACGGCTCGTCGGACGTCGCCGGCGTCGGCCTTCGGCAACTTGTCTTGCACGACCTGCATGGCACGCGCGAGCTTTTCATCGGGCGACCAGGTGCGCATCTGCTTCTTGAGCTGCTGCGCCGCGATCTCCTCGACGTAGAGCACGGCCTGGCGCGCGAGGGCGCCGAGCTGCTGCTCCTGTTTGACTTCGACGTCGAGGCCCAGCCGTCGGAGCCCCTTGACCGCGAGCGCCACGAGGACACCGACGAGGAGCGTGACGACGACGTCGCGCACGGGCGCGAGTGCGGGCGCGAGCCACTCGAATAATCCTTCCATGTCAGTTTCCCTTCCCGGCGCGGCGTAGCTTCCGAATGAACTCGTCGACGGTCATCTCGTCTTCCGGCAGGTCGACGTCGTCGACGATGCCCGCCATATTCGGCGTGACGGTGACCTCGAGCGTGCGGTTGAGCCCCGCGATGCTGACAGCGCCGACGCGGCCCTTGAAGCCGCGCGCGAGCTGGCCCTCGAGTGCTTCGATGCGTCCCTCGAGCGCGGAGGTGTCGCCGCCAGGCGGTCGGCCTTCGAGCGTGCTCACCCGTTCCGACACCTTGCGAAGATCGCCTTTGACGTTCTCGAGGACAGCGGTGAACGCGACGTCGGTCTCGCGCAGATGGCGCTCGAGGTTCGCGACGCGGATCTCGAGAGCGCCGTCTGGCGGGGGAGGCGGCTGGTCCGGCTCACCTGGTGCGTCGTCCGGCGCGATCGCGTCGACGCGGAACTGTAGATTCTCCGGTTCGTGCGCGACCTGCCACGACGGGCCGTTCGTGGTCGGCACATCCGTCAGCACCTTCACCACGTGCCCGCTCGGAAAGATGATCCGCGAGCTCCGAAAACACCGCTCCGCGAACCGCGCGAGCTGCTCCGCGCGGCCGTTGTAGACCGCGATGTTCTCGCCGGCGCAGTCCGGCTTCAGGAACATGCCCGCGCCTTCCACTTTCAGTCGGGTTGCCACGCGCCGCGCGAAGTTGAACGCGCCATCGACGGTCCTGGGCGGCGGAAAGTCGTGATGCAATTCGTTGACGATGCGTTCGCCGTCCTGTTGGCTGATCATGAGCTCCTCGGGTGGTGGTGGCGGTGGCGGGGGTGGCGGCGTCACGACGTCCGGCACGTACGCCTCGAAGTCGTCGGAGCCGATGAGCAAGCCCACGCCGAAGCTGATCCCGACGAGGCAGTCGTCGGCGTTCGGTTGGTCGGCGCCGGCGAGTGCCAGGCGCGGCGGATGCACGGTCGGCGCGTGGCTGACGCGATAGAGGCGATCGCGCTGGTGGCTGAAGGCCAGCACGCCGCCCACCTCGAGCCCCTGGAACACCGTCCACATCCCGCGACGGGTGACGTAGCGGCCTGTGACGCCCGCGAACTCCGGCGCCGCCTTCGGCGTGCCGTCCGGGTTCCAAATCTCGTCATCGAGCAGCGTGACGACACGGCCCTGCACATCCAGCACGCCAGAGGCCCCGATGCGGTACGGTGGCAGCGCGACGTCGTCTTGCTTGAGGATCTCGCACGCCTGCGACACGTCGACAAGCCGCAGGTGCGTCGTCGACGTCACGAACGCGACGAGATATCGACCGTTAAGCTGGCGCTCGATCTTGGGAATGTGCGCGCACGGGCCAAGCCAGGCGAATCGACCCGCGGCGTTGACGACGAACGCGTCGCCGGGCTCGTGGCTCTTCGCCACGACGAGGCAGTCGCCGCCGAATGTGCCGTCGATATCGACCTGCGTCGGCGCCGCGGGACACGCGACCCGCTGGCCGTCGATGAAGAGATGCCGCTTAAGCTCGTCGGTGATGACCGAGTGCCCGCGGCACACGCTGACGTAATTCACGGCTCGATCGTTTCTGGCTTGCCCTGCCTGGCGATCGAGAGGACGAGAGTCTACGCCCCGACGTACGGATTTTCAATCACGTGCCAGATCTCCTCATCGCGCGCCTGCGCGGCGCCGAGCTCCTCGAGCAGCGGGGCGAGTGCGCGCGTCGAATCAGCGACGACCGCGGAGCCCGCGCGACGCAGCCCGACGAGCACGCAGCCCTCGGTATCCTCCGGCCGGTTGCCGACGTGAATCCGGATCGCGCTGAAGCCGGGCACGTGGAGCAGTTCGGGGAGGACGCGATTGAACCGCGGCGAGAAGGTCAGGCGCACGCGATAGCGGCCGGCGGGGATCGCGGTCCGGCCGGGAATCTTCCACTCCGACACCGGCACCCCCGGAATCTCGCGGATCTCGTCCTCGAGCTGCCAGCAGCGCCACACGCCGTTGACGTACAGCGCGCCGAGCGTGCCGCCGGCGACGGACGGCTCGCGAATGCTGCGGAGCGTCATGGTGACTCGGTCGATTCGAGCGGAAAGGCGCCGGCCCGTTGGCGCTCGAGCTCACGCCGCAAGTAGGCGATCTGCCCGCGGAGATAGATCACCTGACTCAGGGTCAGCCCGAGCATGGTGATGTAACTGACATGCAAGAGCGCCCACAGGAGAAACACCGCCAGTCTCATCGTCGCCCTCCTCCCGACCGTGCGACCGTCCGGCCGAGTTCGTCAACGTCGTGCTCAATCCGGGCGTCGGTGCGCTTGAGCTCGGCGAGATCTCGGTCATAGACGATCGTCTCGACCTTGCACACCTCGACTTTTTCGAGGCGCGCGATCACGTTCTTTTGCTGTTGCCGCCAACTGCCGACAATGAACGCGGCCGACGTCAAGTTGATCGCAATCGTCACGACGAACATCCAAATCTCTAGATTCACGGCCGATCCCCCTCGAGCCCGTGCCGCGCCCAGCGGGCGAGCTGCGTGTGCAGGTGGTCGACGCGCGTGCGTTTGTCCTCGGGCGAAAGCGTCGCACTGCCGCGCACGGTCTCGAGCTGATCGCGAATCTCATCGATCCGGCTCTTGGCTTGCTTCATCCGCGCCATGCGCGCCGGCGTCCACGTCTGGCCGAGCTGCTGCGCGAACGCTTTCGCGTCGGTGCGACCGTCGCCTGCCGTGTACGCCTTGAGCGAGGCCTCGGCGCCCTCGAGCTCGTTGAGCCGCCTGTAGAACTCGTCCATCGACGCCGCGCGACCCTCGACCCGCCGCGGCTTAATCAGCGCGCGGACAACCGGCAGCCGTTCGACACCCGTTGCCGGCGCGGGCGGTCGTGTCTTGCCACCGGCAAGGCCGGCGATGACGTCCGTGCCAGCAAGGACCTCGCCGCCGAGGTTCCCAAAGGTGCCCCTGATGAAGTGCTCGAACTTCGCCGGCGACACGCCGATAGCGTTCGCGACGACTCGAGCGGTCTCGCTCGTCCAGTCGTTGACCTGGAGGTCCGGCTCGAGTTTTTCTTTCCAGAAGGGAACGATCTGCCGTCGACGGTAATAGCTGTAATTGGTCGTGACCTCTAGGGTCGGCACAACCATCGACGGGAGCACCTGCGCGAGAAACGCGACGCCCTGCGCTTGAACGAAGTCCCGCAACGGATGGAGGGCCTCGGGTCGGTCGCTTGCTCTGGCCTGTTCTAATGTCGCTTCCGTCAGGTTGGCAAAGATCGAGTACTCGAACGGCTTGGGCGGTGTGAGCCAATAGTCGGTCCCAGGCAATCGAACGAACCAGTAGTCGCGTTTGAGCTGTGGATCGAGTTCCCGGTAGGCCTCATCGTCCTTGTTCCACTCCCACAGGATCGCTGAGACCGCCGCCATCGACGCGCCAGTCAGCGCAACGCCGACCGGATCGCGTTTGAAGGTCTCGCCCATCCGTACCATGCCCTGCACGCGCGCGTTGAGGAACGCCGACACGGTGGAGAGGTTCTTCGTCAAGTTGCCGCCACGACTAAAGTCAACCGTGACGTCGGACGCTGCGAGCGCCGCCACTGTCAGCGCCTCTTCGTTGACTGCCGGGCGCTTTTTGCCGACGTCGCGCGCGCGCTGAAACGTGCCGAGCACGCCCGCACGGCGCTCCTCGCCGCCCGTGTCGAGGGCGACTTTGAATTCTCCCAGGCGCGTGGTCGTCTCGAGTGCTGCGCTGAAATCCTGGAGAAAGCGGAACGGGTGGAGGACGGGCTTGAACAGCTTCGAAGGCCACCGTTTGGGCGCGATGGCATTGTCGAGCGCCGCGCGAAGTTGCCCACGGTTATTGCCGGCGAGCGTCGCCTGGTTGATGCCGAACGCGATGAACCGGCCGTAGTCTTCGTCTTGGGTCAGTTGGCTCTTGAGCGCACGGAAGTGATCGTACACGGGCAAAAACCCATGTCGCGATTGGAAGTACGCGCCGACGGTGTCTCGGACGAGGTTCTTAATCGCGAAGGTACCAGACGTCGTCACGCCGGTCCGAAGCGCCTCCGCGAATCGGCCGGCCAGCCGCATGAGCACGTCGGTCGGGCCGGGACCCAGCGCGACGAGGTTTTGGTACAGCGCCTCGTCTTGCACCTGGTAGAACTTCCGCTCGCCGTGGTCCATGACGAAGAGGATGCGCTCCCCTGGTCGCCCAAAGGCTGTGGGTGTGTAGACCGTGACGAGCTCGTCGAACGCCTTATCGAGCGCACCACTCGCAAATGCCGGCAGCAACGCATCTGGATCCAGTACGCCCGCCTGCGCCATCGCCTCGAGGGCTTGCTTCTGGACCTGCTTTAAGCTGAACGATGTCCCCTCTTGTGGCGTCGCGATGCGCTGCAGAATCGCGCCCGAGTCGGCCGTGCCCGCGACGCTCTTCACGAGTGTCGCGGCCGCGTGGTTGCGCTGAACGAATGACGTCATCGCGAACGTGTTGCGCACGATGCTCTCGATCGGGTCGATGATGTCGCGTCCGGATCCCTTGAGCCGCTTGATGGGGGACTGCCGGTCGGCGAACTTCGCCGCGCCAGGCGCCACGCCCTCGTCGGCCTGGTCCATGACTCGCTTCAGCGGAATGTAGAAAACGGCCTCCTCGAGCTTTTTGACCTGCGCGGCCGACATCGCGCCGTAGTCCTGCGCGTACTTACGGAGCCCGCCGAGGTACGAGTAGACGCCCTTCGCCGCGGCCTTGAAGCCATCGAACTCCGGGTCGGCGGCCGTGCGGTCGATGACGGCCTTCGCTTCCTCCGGCGTGAGGCCGGGCCACCGGCCGAGACCTTCGTGATGGAGCTCGCTCGCGCGTAGCGCGACGAGGTACGTGACAAGGTTCGGTCGTGCCGGATCGTTCGCATCCGGGTAGAGCCGGTGTCCCATCGGTTTCAGCGCGGCGTCGAGCGAGCTGCCAACAAATCGACCGTCGAGCCCGCGCGGACCGACTTTGAGGAATGCCTCGGCCATTGCGGGGGCTTTGTCGGCGAGGCGCGCGAGCACATACGCGTTGTGTGATGCCGGCAGCGAATTGCCTTGGCTATCACGGACCGCGCGCCAGATCGCGCGGTGCCGATCCGTAAAGAGAGAAACGAAGCGATCGACGGCGCCGCGGCGATGGACGGCAGCATCCGGCAGGTTTTGTGTGTCGCGCAGCGCATGGGCAAACCGGCGCGGCCACGATCCGCGCTCCGGGTTGCTCTTCACCTCGCCGATGACATCACGGACGCGGCCGCGGACGCCGAGCGGCGCGACGTCGACGCGCGCGCGGCCGCGGACTTCGAGCGGTTGTGCGAGATACCGCTGCACGAGTCCAGATGCTTCGTCGACCTGGCGCTTGAACGTCGGCGCCTGGCTGAACACCGTGTCGAGCGCCTGCGTGAAGCCGGGCGCCTGGCGCGTCGCGAGCTGCGGGTCGGCGAGGCGGATGCGGAAGTACTCGGCCACGCCCTCGGCGAGGTGATAGTCGGTCCCGATCTTGGACTTCGGCGTCGTGGGCTCGCCGAGCCGCTCGAGCTCGGCCTTGAACAGCCCGACCGGCTTGCCGACGTCGTCGAAGATGTTGAAGTCAATGTGGTGCCCGAGCTCGTGCGAAAACGTCGTCAGGTCGCCGTGCCGGCGCAGCCGCGTCATCGCGGTCTCTGGGAAATACACACCGAACGCGCGTGACAGCACGCCCGAGCGACCCGTGCGGACCGGCAGCGGCCGCGAGGCTCGGCCCAGCGTGAGCCGTTCGATCAGGCCCGTCCGCTGCGGAATCGCGAAGATCTGACGCATACGATCGACGACCTGCGGTTCGGAGACCGGCCGGCCCGAGAACGGACGCGCCTGTGGCCGCACCTGGTCGTAGAGTGCGCGCGTGGGTGAGCCGACGCTCGCCCGGGCATCGTCGAAGAGCGCGCCTTGCGTGCGGCCCTTCTCAACCGACTCGCCGGTGAGCTCGAAGTCCTCGGGCCGGGCCTTGGGTTGCTCGAAGGTCGGGTGCGCGACCTCGCGATCGCGGACGGCGCCGACGTCGTCCGGCAGCCGCGTTTCCACCGGCAGATTCTCGCCAAACTCGAACTCCGTGCCCGGCGCGTCGGGTACGGTGTCGACCATCTCGTGCGTCATGGAAATGCGCGCCCGCCCTTCGAGGGAGTTGGCTTGCTTCCGCGCCTCGCGCACAACGTCGACGATCAGGGACGAGGGTTTGCCGCCGGCGATGTAGCGGGCAATCGCGGCGCGGATGTCGCGATTGGTCCGCTTGGTGGTGACGTTGATCGCGTGGAGCACCGGCGCCCCGGCCGTGTGCCGGACGAGGTTGGGGTGCGCGGGATTGGCCTCGAACGCGTTGCGGTTCTTCGACGAATCGGTCCATCCCTCGGGCGATGCCGTTGGGTTCGGATCGTCGATCGTCGTGCCTCGCTGAAATTGGAACGCGTCGAGCTCCGCGTCGATACGTCGCACTTCGCGCTGCTCGGCCGGCGTGAGCTTCTCGTAGGCGGGCGTGGCCGTGTCGAGCACGAAGGTCGGATCGCGCGGGGGGCGCTCGGCCGCGGCCGCTAGGTGCGCCGCGACGGCTTCGGGGGACTGCGCATCGTCCGGTCGGCGGGTCGCGAGTTCGTCCGGCGTGAGCGCGTTGAGGATGCTGCTGGGCTGCTGGGCCTCGGCCGGGTCCGGTCGGCTGGCATACGCATCGGACACGACCGTCCGCGGCTCGAGCGGCTCGACTTTCGCGATCGCCGGCGCCGCGATAGCCTCGACGGGCTTGAGACCCTCGATACCCTCGAGCGGCTCCACCTTGGCGATTGCCGGTTGCTCAACCGGAAAAGTTTCCTTCAGACTTTCTGATCTTTCCTTCAGACCTGACGGATGCGGCCGGCTCGCGGACGCCACGCCGGCGGCGCCGCCGGCGAGGTTGGCGACGCCGACGAGCTTGCCGGCGAGCGTTGGGTCGCTGAGTATCTGTTCTGCTCCCTCGATCCCAAACGCTGCGCCGGCGCCCGCCTCCACGGCCCGGAGTCCGGTGGCCAGGCCTGTGAGTCCTCGTTTCAGTGCGAGCCGCGTGCCGCCGCTGGCCGCCATCTCGGCGAGACTCGCTGGTGACGTGAAGCTAGAGATGACATCGCCCGTGGCACCGGTCGCGCCGGCCACGAAGCCACGTGCAGCCCCCGGCCGTGTCCCGGTCGTGAGGGATGCGATGAGATCGAACGCGCGGCCCGCTGGACTCGGCGCAGCGATCTTCTCCTCGAGTGCGTGCGCTCCCGTCGCGATCCACGGGGTCAGCGAGCGATTGACCGTCTCCCACGCCTCCCCGACCGGGCGCACGTCGAGGCCGGTGCCGCGAGCGGCGATCGGCGCACGCGGCGCCGGGACCGGCTCGTCGAGGGGTTCGAAGGCGGCAATCCTCGGCCCGGCCGGCGGGGTGGCCGGTAGGGGTTCGTAGCTGAGGATGCGAACCTGCCCCTGCGCCACGTTTACTTGACCTGTTGGGGCGGCTGGCCGGGCTGCACGATCCAGACGGTGCCGTCCGTCAGGGTGTACTTGCCGGGCTTGATGTCCGCGCCGGAAAGCACCGCGGGCGCCGCGGCGGCGGCTGACGTCGTCGAGCTCCGCACCGGCGCGGGAATCGCGCTCGCGTCGACGTTCGGCACGGAGGGCTTCGGCGCTGGTGCGGCGGCAGCGGGAGCACCCGCGTGCGACGCGACCGGCCGCATGGTCGGGAACGCGGACGGCCGCGCGGGCGGCGCGGCGGCGGGTGGGGGAGCGGCCGAAGCGGCGGTCGTACCGGATGCTGGCGGCAGGTCCTCAAAGCCGCCCTCGCCAACCGCCTTCTTCGGCGGTCGCGTGCCGTAGACGCCGTCGAGCAACTGGAAGGCCTTGTTGACGTCGAGCCGCGGGTGATCGCGCTGCAGGTCCGGCAGCGCCTTCCTGAGCTCCTCTTCGGCGCCGGCACGGTCCGCGTAGCGCGGCCCGAAGCCGCTGATGTAGCTGCGCACGCCCTGCGGCAGCGCGGGGTCGTCGCGGGCCTCATCCTTCTTGAGCTTCAGAAATGACTGGCCCGCGCGCGGGGCGACGAACTGCGTGACGTCCTGCCCCTGCTCGTTGATCGTGTCGACGCGTTCGAGGTTCTCCCGCGCCGGCGCCGGCAGGGTGATCCCAAGAATCGCCCCCCGCGCGCGCTTCTGTTCGTCCGGTGAGAGCGTCTTGATAAAGCTCTCCTGGCTTTGCGTGGTGGCGTCCCGCTCCATTTGCGCGACGCGACGCGCGGCATCGCGGTCCGTATTGGCGAGCGCGCGATCGACGACACGGTCCTGCGTGCGCTGCCCGGCCTGGCGTTCCTCGCGGCGCGCGGTGTCAGACTCCCGATTGCGATCGAGTTCCGTCTCGTGCGCGAACCGTGTGTTCTCCATCGTGACGTCGTGCTCGCGGGCGAGCTCGTCGACGAGCTGCTGCACCTCGAGCTTGCGCCGCTCGAAGGCCTCGCGGGCACGCTGATCGCGTTCGGCCGTGGTCGCGTCGGCGAAGGCACTCGCGCCGGCGCCGATTCCTCCGAGGATCTCTCCGAACATTAGGTCGCCTCCTGTGGTAGAAGGAATGCGTGCCGAAGCTGCGAGACCTGCGCGGCCAGCGCTTTGGAGGCTGGAGAGTTCTCACGCGCGTGCTCCGGGCCGACCGAAAAATCCACTGGCGCTGTCGCTGCGACTGCGGACAGGAGCGCGATGTCAACACGGAGAACCTGACGAGCGGGCGATCGAAGTCGTGCGGGTGCGTCGGTCGCGCGGCTCGGACCGGCCAGGGCAATCACAACTACAAGCACGGTCGGACCGACACCCCTGAGTACAACGTCTGGTACGGCATGCGCCAGCGTTGCAACTACCCGAAGCATTCGAGCTATCACCTCTACGGCGGGCGCGGCATCCGTGTCTGCCGTCGATGGCAGCGGTCGTTTGAGGCCTTCTTCGCGGATATGGGTCCGCGTCCATCGTCCGAGCACTCGATTGATCGGATCGAGAACGACGGAAACTACGAGCCGGGCAATTGCCGATGGGCACTCGGAGAAGAGCAGCAGAGCCACACGCGGACGAGTCGGTTCCTCACAGTGAACGGCGTTAGGAAGACGATGGCCCAGTGGAGTCGCACGACGAAGATCGACACCCGGATCATTCACAGCCGCCTGCAGGACGGCTGGAGCGAAGAGCGCGCAGTGATGACGCCGGTGCGTGTCCGTCATCAATCCTCCGTCGCCCGGAACACGTTGTCGATGTAGTCCTGATCGACGTCGTGTCGGAACTTTTCAAAGTTCAACCCGAAGTCCGCCCCAAATTGAGCGTCGTTTTGCGCGAGCTGCGCGAACTTGAACGCGAGCTCCTCGGCAAACTCGCGGCCGCGCTGACTGAGCTGCGCGAGGGCGACGTCGACGTCGGCGTCGATCCCGTAGCGCTGCGTCGCGTCCTGCAGCATCGCGATTGTCCAGCGCTGTTGCAGCTCGTCGGCCGCGATGCCGATGCGCGCCGCTTCCTGATTCACGGACTCGCGGAGGGCCATCCGGTCACCCGTGAGGGCCGCGCGCTGCAGCGTCGCGTTCGTCGCCTGCGACACGGCTTGCTGCCGGCTCGAGGCCGCGGCCTGCCTCGTCGATTCCCGCAGCGACGCCGACGAGAGTCGCTGCGCGTGCGACTGCCCGCCGATCTGGCTGGCGAGCTGGGCCGCCGAGCGCTCGTCGCCCTTCCGGGTCTCGGCCGCGAATTCGTCGATGTCGCGGTTGCTGCTGATGAGCGCGCGATCGCGCGACGCGCGGCCCGCGTTGATTTCCGACTTATGGAACGGCGAGTCGCCCCACCCCTGCGCGTACGACGCCGTCAACAGGTCGTCCTCGTCCATCCGCTGCATCTCAGCGAGCTCGTCTTTCGAGCGCGCCTTCAGCTTGTCGACGTCGAGGTCGTTGAGGCTGTACGGGTGCTCGAGCAGCCGCATCGCGGCGGCTTCGCTCGCACGGTCGAGGTCGGTCGGCGCGAGCCCGCCGAGGTCACCAGGGGCGTAGCTGCCCGCGCGCTCGAGCTGCTCGTCGAAGGAGAAGTCTGGGATGTCGTCGAACGAGATCGGCCCGGGCTGATACGACGGCGCGAACCGCGTCGGCGCCGCCGGGGCAGCGATGCCGCCCGCCAGGCCGGCCTGACCGGACGCGCCCCCGCTCTCGAGCGCCGTGCCGCTGGTGACGCCACGCGGGCCCGGCGCGGCGGCGCTGGCCGGCCCGCCGGCGCCGACCGGTTGCCAGGCGAGCGTGTTCTGGCTGCGCGGGTCATCGCCGAAGTCGCCGATGATGTCGACCTCGCCGATGCCGGGAATATTGACGACGTCGCGGCCGCCCCAGGTGGTGCCCGGGTAGGCGCGCTGGATGTCGGCGATCGCCGCGGCGCGGCCATCGGCCGTCTTCAGGTCATGCGTCGCGAGGATGCGCGACACGACGTACTTCGGGGTCTGGTGGTTCGGGTTGCTCCACTTCGCCGGGTCGTAGCCAGACGGCGCGTTCCCAAAGTTCGACGCCGTGAAGCCCGGCTGCGCGTAGCCGTCCGTGTCCCACCCCGACGCGTCGGCCGACGACGCGGCGCCGGCGACCTCGTAGCGACGGCCGTCGACGATGAGAATGTCCTCGCCTTCCCACGAGACGTCGTGCCCGCCCGTTTTGAGCGCCGTGAAGATCGTCCGCGCCAGGTGGTCGCGAATCATCGAGCGCTTGCCGGGGTCGGTCGCGGTCTTGAGCGCCTCGAGCGCGTTGGTCAGGTCCGACATCGGGTCGGCCATGCCGGGATTGTTGCGGCGCGGGTCATCGCCGACGTCGGGTGCGGGCCCCGCCTGCGGCGTGGTCGGCGCGGGCTGGTTGGGGCTCTGTACGTCCGTCAGCGGACTCTCCCAGGAGAACTCGCCGCCGAAGTCCTGATCGAACGGCTGCTCGCGCGAGCGGCCGGTGATCGGCGTGCCGAGGCCGCCGGCCAACGGGTCGGCATAGCTTGGCAGCAGCGGATCTTGCGGCTGCGGAATCCGCGTGCGCTTGGTGGCGGCCGGCATCAGACGCGCCCCGGCGCCCGGCGCGTGCGCCGGCGCAGATTGAGCAGCGGACTCGACAGGAGTCCCGGCTGTGGGGGCGCCGGCGGCTGCGTCAGATCGAGCGCGGCCGTGTCCCCGTAGTTCGCCGGGTCGGTCATCGTCGGCGCGGTGTGGCCGGCGCGCACATCCTGCAGGAGCCGATCGGCGTCGCCGCGGAGCGTCTCATCCGCCTCATAGCTCGGTCGAAAGTCCGAGACGTTGCTCGCGTACCGGGCGGCCGGCTTCAGCGAGCTCGCCGGGTTGCGCGCATCGCGCAGGAAGTTCAGCCCGAGCGCGGCGCGCGCCTGCTGCTTCTGCTGACGGTACGGGTCGAGCGTCGCCTCGCGCGACGCGTTGTCCCGCAGAGATTCCTGCTCACGCTGCGCGAGGGCCTCGCGGGCGATCTTCTCCTGCGACTCGCGGTCTTGGCCGCGACTCCGCAGATCCCCGAACGCCTTGAAGCCCTCGCCGATCCCCTTGACGAGGTTGACCGTGCTCGGCGAGAGCAGGCTCTTCCCGGCGGCCGCGGCGGCGCCCATCCCGGCCCCGGTGCCGCCGGGATACAGCGCGCTCAGATCGACCGTCGACGCCGAGAGGCCGGGCACGGCGCCGCCGCCGCCACCGCCACCGAACGCACCGAGCGCGGCGCCGCCCGCCAACGCCGCCGAGCCGATGGTGAAGTACTTCGTGAGGTTCTCGATCCAATCGGGATGATGGATGAGGCCCTGCTCGTCGGCGTACTGGTAGAGCCGCTCGCCGAGCGCCTCGCCTGTGAGTCCTTGCTGCGCGAAGACGCGCTCGACTTCGCGCACATTGAGCGGGTTCACGGTCGGGGGAATCCCGTACTGCGCCGCGCGGGCGCGATTGTCGATCGTCTTCGGCGACAGGGACGTCACCGCCTGCTGCCCGGCAGGGTGCGCCTCCCCGTAGGGCGTTCCAGCGACAGGAATCCGAGACGGCATCAGCTCCCGCCTTTCTTGGGAATGATCGCGAGCGTCTTGAGATCGATGGTGAAGCCCGGATTCGCGGCTTCGAAATCCGCGACGATCTTGCTGCGCGAGCCGGCGACCTCCTGCGCGCGGCGCTGGAACACGGCCGGCGCGAGCTCGCCCTGGCAGATCGACAGTTGCCCCTTCGCGACGGCGAGCTCGTCGGCGAGCTGCGCGAGCTCGAGCCGCAGCTTGACGGTCTCGGACATCGCCGGAGGCGGCACGGGTTTCCCGTTCGGCGCCGCGGGCGCTTGGGCCGCCGCGGCGGCGAAGAGGCTTCCAAAGAGCGCGAGGATGACGACGAGACGCACGATCGTGGTTTTCATTAGCTCACCTTAAAGGCAATCTGGCACCGCACCTGCTGGTTGTCCGTGCCCGTCACGAACGCCGCGCCGTTTTGGTGCGTGATGTTCACTAGGCTGCCTGAGTCCGGAACACCACAGGCAGTGCTGTAGACGGCCGGCCCGGCCCCGTCGAACACCTGACCCGGCACGCTAGTGGTCTCAGCCGCCGTGAATCCACCGGGGATCGCCACTTGAAGCGTCGTGACCGTGCCGCTGATCGTCGAAGTGGCGATCGCCACCGTGAAGAACATCGTGTCGCCGACCACTCGCCAGCTTTCGCCGATCATGTCCCCGGAGGCAACTGTCCAAGATCCCCCGCCCGAGCCGGTGTAATTGCCCGCGCTGAAGCTGCGCGTCTGGGTCGCGCCCATCGCGAACCCGCGCGAGCTCTCGTAGACGCTGCCGTCGAGGATGGCATTCCCGAAGCGGTCGAACATCACTTCGGTGTCGGACACGGCGAGGGTGTCGTCGCCGTTGTTGATCCCGATGCTGAGATTCGCGCCGTTGGCAAAGATCGACCACACTTTCGATCCCACCGCTTGATCATTTTCCAAGAGCCAAATCTGCGGGGCGGTGGCGTGTGACATCGTCAGCGCCGCGGTGACCGTTGGCGTGGTACTGAAGGTCCAGCCGCCGCTGATGGTTTCGGTGCCGGCGACCCGCGCGAGGAGCGTGCCGTCAGTGATCGCGGTCTCTGGAATGCTCGTCAGGCTCGCGCCGCTGCCGCTGAACGTTGTCGCGGTGGCGGTCCCGGTGACTGACAGCCCTCCGCTGAGCGTTGCGGCGCCGGTCACAGCGAGTGTGGAGTTCAACGACGTCGCGCCGGTCACGCCCAACGTGGAGCTGAGCGAGGTCGCGCCCGTTACCGTCAGCGTGGAACCAAACGCCGTCACGCCCGTCACGCTGAGCGTGCCCCCGATGGTCGCGTTACGCCCGAGCCAGAGATCGCGATAGCGCGTGCCGGTGGCCGCCAGGTCCCGCGTGCCATCGCCGTCCGGCAGGAGATCTAGAGTCGTCAGCGTGCCGGTCATCGTCCCGCCGGTGCGATTCAGCGCGTTGCCGAGCAGCGCGAAGTTCGCGTTGACCTCGTCCGGATTGATGACCGTGCCCGCCACAAAAGAGTAGGTCGGCGTGATCTGGGCGGCCGCGCGCGGAGCGCACGCCAGCACGAGCGCCAGGGCGAGAAGCAGCTTACGCATTGATCGGAACCTCCGTGACGACGAAGAACAGCCGCGCGCGTGTGTGGTTCGCGTCGGCGACGAGATAGGCGAGCTCGGGGGTCCACTGCGGGACGTCGATACCGCGCACAGACCCGCCGACTTCGAGTAGCGTGACGTAGCCCTGCGGCGTCGCGCCGAGCCGGTGCGCGACGTCGAGCCGCGTGCCGGCGACCGGAAAGTAGACCTCGAGCACCGGGCCCTCGGCGAGGATGGCCCCGCGCTCGTCATCGATCGCGCGCGCAATCGCGGCCTCCGTCGCTGGGGTGGAGTACGGGCCGGGCATCAGGCGCCTCCCACTGACCGTCGGCGCACGTTCGGATCGGCGCCAAGCGCGTAGGCCGACAGGATGACGCGCGCGTCCGGCGTGAAGTTGCGAAACCGAAACTGAACGCTCTCGACGGTGCGCCCGAGGCTTTGTTTCGACGGCCGTTGCGCGGCGCCGCCCCACACGGCCGAGCCCCACGTCGAGACGCCCCACACGCCGCCGGAACCCGCCGAGAAGGCGAACTCAAGCGTTGGCCGCACGCTGGCCAGGTCGCCGTTGACGCGCACGTCGACCGACAACGCGAGCGCACTCGTCGGCGCCAGCGCGGCAATGTGCAGGTCATGGAGCAGCTTCTCGAGGAACGGATCGCCGACGTCGAGCACCGGCGTCCATTGGTACCACTCGATGCCGCCGACGTAGTACGTCCAGCCGGCGGCCGGCGCCGGCGAGAACGGCGCGCCGTTGACGGTGTCGAGGGTAAGCACGGTCCCCGTGTTCGACGCGATCCGCCGCCACTGCCAATCCCCGGCGGGCGACCGCACGGCCACGGGTAGCCCCGCGAGGCCGCTGCCGGTCGTGTAGAAGGCCGCGCCAGCGTCGGTGATCGTCGAGGCCGTGGCGGCGGTCGCCGTGCCCGTGAGCGTCGACATGGGGTTCGTCGTGGGCACGCTCTGCCGGTCGCCAATGAAGAGCCGATGGACCCGCCCCCACTCGTCGCCGGCGTACGTCGCGAGGGTGGCGGATGTCGGGTCGGTGAACGTGCAGAACGCGCTGTACTCAAGGCCCTCGATCGGCGGCAGCCAGGCGTCGAGCTCGTACTGGTAGGGTAGTAGGACGCGCGTGCGCGACGCGCCGCCGACTGGAACGGCCCAAAAGACGATCCGCTCGGAGGGCACATGCCCGATCCGAATCTTGTGCAGCGCGGTCGGCGTGATGGTCGCGAGGAAGTTCTTGAGCCGGCCTTCGTCGAGCGCCCGCCAGGTCACGAGGTCGGTGACGTACGGCCCCTTCTCGCGGTCCCAGCCCCAGTACTGCGACCCGATCTCCATTGACGCGTCGTACGCGACGTTGCCGAACGAGCCGACCACCTTCCGGCAGATAAACGGCACCTTGGTGCCGATGAGCCGCCAGGTACCTGAGTCCTTCTGCAGCAGGTACTCTTCGCCGTAGGGCTTGGCCGTCGTCGTCGGGGTGCCACTCCCGCGGTTGACCGGAAAGCGGTGCTTCGGGTGCCAGCTCTGCAGGTCGCCCTGCTTCGAGACCACGAACTCGTCGCTATCCGGCTCGACGCCGATGCCGAACCCGTTCCACTCGCCGATCATCGCGAACGGCGCACTCGGGGGATCGTTGTCGTTGGCCTGCGGTCCGAGATCGCGGCGCGCGGTGTCTGACGTGTTCTCCGTGAGCGTGGCGCTCGCGATCGGCTCAGTGGCCGCGCGATAGAAGTTGAGCTCGTTGGTGTCGACACGCCGCACGTAGATGCGCCAGTGCGTGTACTCGGCGCCGGGCGCGCCCGCGGGCTTCGTCCACTGCCGCGCCTGGTTCGCGAAGACAACTTGGGCCGAGGTCGCGGACGGCGAGCTCTCGTGATCCATGACGGGGTCGTACCAGACGCCGTACCCCTCGTAGGTGCCCGTCACACCGGGCCCGGCCGCGGTGGCCAGCGCCGGTGCCGCGGTGGGCGCGATCGTGCCGAGGTCGAACGCGGCGGCGCCGTTCCAGCGCTTGTTGACCGTGCCGTCGACGAGCAGCACGTTCTCGCGGAACATCGACACGCGCACGGGCTCACCCGGCGTCCAGATCGCGATCGTCTGCGCGACAAAGGCGTCGATGCCGTCGAACGCATACAGGAGGCCATCGCAGATCGCGAGGAGCTTCGGGTTGGCGCCGCGCTGCCGAAACTCGAAGAGCGCCTCGACGCGATCGCCGAGCGACATCGCGGTCGGGTTAATCAGCCGGTCGCCTGGCCGGCGGCCCATCGTCGCGCGCTTGGGCGTGAAGCCGACTTGGTGGAACCACGCGTTCTTCGCGTCCGGCGTCGCACCCGGCGGGAGCCGGTTGCTCACCGTGGCGGCGTGAAAGCCCGGCGAGAAGTCCTCGACGAGGAGCGGGTAACCGCTCGCGGCCGACATCAGTAGCCCCCCGTGAACGGCAGCTGATAGCTGCGCGGGGCGTTGAGGTTCTCGAGCTCGATCAGGCTGACGAGCTTCGGCCGCGGCACGTTGGTGTCGGCCGCGATCTCACCGGCCTGCACGCGCCACTGGACGGTCATGTCTTCGTCGAGCGCCGCGTCCCAATCCGCCGGCAGGACGTCGGCGTCGTAGCGCAGCCGCCGCGGCCGCCGGAAGGTCGGGACCGCGATGACGTTGACGACATTCGGCATCGGGTAGAGCGTGAGCGTCGGCAGCTCGAGCGCAGACTCGTCCGGTAGGAGCTTCTGCAGCTCGACGGCGCCGGCGACGATGCGCAGCGTGACGTTGCCCGCGCTCGTGGTGAACTCGGTCGTCGGGTCGAGGCCCTCCGGCGCCGACTTGCCGAACGTCTGGACGTGCTTCCATGTGCCGATCGCGACCGGCGTCGTCCCGTTGAGCACGACTTGCTCGCGGCGCCAGTCGCCGGTGCTGTCGATGCCCTCGACGAGCGCGCGCACGGTCAGGTCGGCGACGCTCGTCGAGACCACCTCGAGCGCCTCGCCGGCGGCTGCGGGCTGCGTGTGGACGCCCACCGAACCCGCGAGGAAGTAGCGCTGCGGCGTGCCGGGCGCTTCGAGGTCCGTGCCCTGCGCCGGGTCGAGCGCGGTCACTTCGTCCTGGCTGATCGGCCGGATGCGCGCGCCAGTGGTCGCATTGCGGAGTGCTTGCTCGCCCGTGGCGACGCGGCCGAACCAGTCCGGCAGGGCATACGTGCGCACATTGGCCACCGTCGAGAAGGTGTACGGCGTCGGCGACAGGAACGCGCGCCAGGCGTGCCGCTTCCACACTTCGTCGAGCGCCAGGTTGAGCGCGCGCTCCGCGCGGTCGCGATGCGCGACGTCGCCCTTCGCGCCCATGCGCGCGAGGAACGTGTCGAGGAACTCCTTGCGGGTGGACTGCATCAGCGCGGCACCGGAAACGGCAGCGGCGCGGGCAGCAGCCAGTCGAGCGTGCGGATAATGACTTTCAGGAACCGGCGTGGCGCGGCGGCGGCATCGCAGGTGAAGCCAGTAATCTCCGGCCGCGACGTTGAGTCTTCACAATCGGCGATCCCGCCCGCCATCGCGTCCCCATGGGTTGCGAGGCATTGGGTATTCGTCAGCCCCGCATCGGGGCACCCGGCGACTCGCACATTCGGCCCACTCATGACCGTCTGTGGCATCACATAGCTCGCCGCTTGCGCGGGATAGAAGACTTGGAAATCACCCGCACTTGGAGTGCCGTCGTAGACGTAGCCACTCACTTGCATCTCATCAATATTCGTGTAGTTGAGGACACCCCCCTCATCGGGCAACGTGATCATCGCAATCGTGCGATGCGAGGCATGGCGTGATGTCCATGGTCCGAACTCCACATTGTCGAGATAGACATGCCGCGCGTTCATGTTGGCGGTCGCATCACCGTCAGACGTGAGTTGTGAGAAATACTCGATGTCGCGGTAGTAGTTGGCGAAAAACGAATCTTGGAGCGTTTGGATCGACACGGTGGGGGAGGCTGTTGATGCCGTGCGGACCGAGAAATGCATGCCGTGCCAGCAGCCTTGAATGTTCCAGTTGCGGTAGATCAGGTCGTGCGCGAGATAGTCCCCCCCCTCAAACCCCGAGCAATAGTTTTCTGCCCACTGCTGGCCGTAGACCGTGAAGCCGTCGATGATGAGCTTCGAGGACGGGTAGTTGAATGCCCCTTTGTTCGAGATGTGCCAGATGACGGTGTTGCTGAGGGTGCTGGTGGCCATGCCCGCCACGGGCGTGTTCGTGGCCGCGCCGATCCACCACCACGTGATCCCCGATTCGGTCGCGCCGTAGACTTCGTTGTTGTCGAACTCCAGGATCGGGATTTCCCAGAGATTCACCTGCGTCACGTTCCCGTTGTCTGTCGTGTCCACCCCAGGGGCGTTCGGAATGCGGACGATCCCTGGGTCCCCACCCTCGCCGGGCGCTGAGAAGTATTTGAAGCCATAGCCGGAATTGGGGTCGTCGTCGTTGAGGATGTTGCACGCCACGTTGTCGCGCACGTAGTTATTGGGGCCGCGGAAGTAGAACCCCACCGCTTCGCGCCCCCCAGAATCGCGCCCACCCTTACCCGTCGCGCGGATCGCGATGTTCTGTTCAATCACATTCTCCGACTCGGACCCGTCCTCGGTCATGAGGAGAGCGCCTTGACCATCGTAAAGGACGTTCTTGTCAATCAGCCCATAGTGGCTATTGTGGACGGCCACACACCACTTCGTGCAGTCATTGACGGTGTTGCCAGTGAATGTGAACTGATACCCGTTCGACGGCGGGGAAGCCGGACCGCGCAAGTGGTGGAAGTGGATGGGGTAGCGGCCGATCTGATTGGTGCCGATCTGCGTGACATCACCAGAGCCAAAGGAGCAATTACCGCCGAGCGCGAGCGTCCCTGTGGTGCCTAGCGTGCAGTGCAGGACGGTCGCCAACGTGCGGCCCAGCCCGGAAAACTGCGCGTATCGAATATCAACGTCAGCTTGGTCAGTGAAGAGCAGATGGCCACGGGTGCCCGCCGCGTTCTCGCTGCTCACGACGATGTTGCGAGTGAGGTTCGCGACGTGCGGCAGCTTCTGAATCGTGCCCTGGTAATCCCGTGCGCCAACGTGGTCGTAGGTCAACCCCGCCGAAATCGTGATGTCTGCGCTGGAGATGCTGCTGATCGTTTCTTCCTCGTACTGCCCGGTGTAGCCGCTCGTCGAGAAGCCGGTCCAGGTGCGTGTGTCTGGAATCACGATAGTGTCGCCGTTCGCCCAGCCACTCGGCGCGGTCGCCACCGTCAGGACCGTCTCACCATCGTCGAGTTCTTCGGTCAACCGCACCCAGGTGGGGGTTTTCGTAGCCCCGTGCATCTGAACCTTACCCCACGCGATGATCCCAGTGCCGTACTGCTCCGGATCGGTCCCGGCGGAAGGGCAGCACGATCCTGCATCTGGCGCAACATCATTGATGACAATCGATACCGTGCTGGTAATCGGTGCCCCTGCGGTGCCAACAATAAGTTCTCCATCAGACCGCACTTGGAGATTGGTGACATGCAGGGCTGTCGCCGAGCCCGTCACAAATGTCAAGACACCGTGCAGGTCAATGCAGTCGATTTCCGTGCTCGCGCTGAGGTCATATGTGACCGTGACGCCATTCGGAATTGTGACGCGCGCTCCCGCCCCAGGCACACCACTCGGCGTCCAGGTGCCAGCCGTGTTCCAGTTACCCGTGCTGGCGGTCTTCGTCGCCGTGCCGGTCGCGCAGAGGTCGGGGATAGCAGGCGGCACGAACGGGCCCGGCGCAAAAGCCGCGACCGCTAGGAGCACCGCGAAGAGTCGCACGCTCACGAGCGCCCCCAGGACGGCGGCAGAAACAACGCCGCACGAATGATCATCTTGAGGAACGTGCGCGGCGGGTCGCCACCGGCCATGTCTGCGTGCAGCGCGGCAATCTCGCCCGCGTCGAGCACCCGGTCATAGACCACGAACCGTTTGATCGCGCCGACGAAAAACTGTTGGTCCTCACTGTGAATCAATCCCGGCTGCGCGGCGAAGAAGATCGCCTGATCCGGCGTCCCAACGTTATCCGGCTGCGTCCGGGGATCTTTCTCGGCGGCTTGGCTCCCATTGAGGTAGAGCGTCACGATATCCGGATCCCACACGACAATGATCGTGAGATCCCGATTTACCGTAGAACTGATGAATCCTGCCGAGACCGCCTCGTCCTGAAACGAACCGGGCGGGTCAGAGTACTGCCCCTCAGCCGCGCGGATTTGCAGGTCCGCCCCCGGCGAGCCGCGATGCAACGTCAACCAGCGCGGCCCGTAGCTGTGTTCATTGACATCCGGCGAGCGCCGAAACGTGATGACCGCAATGTCGCTCCCTTGGCCGAGCGACGTGACTTGGGCGGCGGCAATCTCCAGACGCACGCCATACGACCCGCTCGCGAACGTGTTTGGGAAATCGCCCGCCACGTTCGGGAACCCGCCGCCCGTCGTCGCACACGTCCCATTGGTCTCGTCGAACGGAAACAGTTCGGTCGGCTCGTAGGAGTCGATATACCCCGCGTTCCACTGGATATACCCGCCTGACACCGTGACATCGGTGACGCCGCAGTCGAGCACAAAGTCCGGGAGGGCATCCGGGTCGCTGCTGAGGTTGGCGATGGTGTCGCCGCCGACGAGTTGCGTCAGGTCGTAGTCGGCCAGGTAGCCAGTCGGCAGCGTGCGCGGCGCTGACGCGGGCAGGAGCAGGAACAGCCCGAGAAGAAAAGCCCCCACGTTAGAAACCCGCACGGGGACTCCTCAACAGGGAGAGAAGATGGAAGGACGCGATGATTCCGCCCCCACGAATCGGCGAATTGATGATCGCTGGGAGGTTCGACGGAGCCGCACCGCCCACGTCGCCGCCCTCCCACGTATCGATGTCCACGCTAACAGTCTGATAGATCCCCGCCGCTCCTCCGCTCGTGATGGTGCAGGCCGTATTGGTGTCCACTGCGACGTCATTGATGTAGGCCGTCATCGTCGTGCCAACGATCTCCAGTTTGACCGTATCCCCAGCGACCGCCTCATCATCGGTGGTTTCCAGCACATTGCTTGGGTCATCTTCGATAAATCGCATCGCGAGGCCATCGCGCACGAGCAACCCGCAGAAATGCGCCGACCCGCCCGTCCCGCTGGCACGCACCGTGACGGCATACTGGCCGAACGCGCCAGCTCCATCAGTTGCTTCGCTGTAGTGATCGTTGGAGAAGGTATCCGCGTTCCAGAAGACAGAGCCCACCGACGCGCATCCGCGCGAAGCGTTGTCAAAAATGCGCGACTCCCCGTTCTGCTGCGTCCAGTTCGCGCCGAGCGCCCCAGAGGCGCAGGACGCATCCGTACGGTTGAACGTGTCTGTCGCTGGAAGCGAACGCCGTGCCGCCGCCACCGGCAGCGACACCCAGCACGGCAGGGCAAGCAGGAGCGCGGCGAAGCCGCGACGGAGGGCGCGCATTCCGTTACCCACCAATCACCACCGCGCGGCGATAGGTGAAGTCGATGGTTAGCACTTCCTTGTCAACATCCAACGTGTCGCCGGACGTGTCGGTGTCGAGGTCGAGAATGAAAAAGGCGTGCTCACCCGCCGCGCAGCCGGTCGTCGTGATGGCGGTTTTAGTCGCCGTGTTCAGCAGCAGGCTCCCGGCATTCGTCGATGCGGTGAAGGCTGTGTTGTTCAGCGAGACCGACGTCGGGGCTTCACCGTTCGCGGTGCAGCCGAATTTCACTTGAAACACCGCGTCATTCGTGGTCGCCGAGTTCGCAACCCATCGGACGGCGACGTCGATCGCGCCGGTCCAGTCGGACGGCAGCGGAAAGTTGCCATGCCATTCGGTGTTATTGCCACCGGTGACGAACACCGCGACGCCATAGGCCGGATCGCCCGATGCCGCCGTCGTGCCTCGGCATCCCCCAGCCGCGCCGAGCGTGGTCGGTAGGTTGCCGCCTGACGCCGCCGTGGCGTTCTGGCAGTTGCCGGCGAGGAAGACCGCATGAAACGGCAACGTCAGCGTGCCGGACGTCGGCGTCCCGAGCGCGCCGTTGAACACGAGCAGCGCGCCTGCCGAGCCGACGTTCACCGCGAGCGCGGTCGCGACGCCCGTGCCGAGGCCAGAGACACCCGTCGCGATCGGCAGGCCGGTGATGTTCGTGGCCACCCCAGACGCGGGCGTCCCCAGCGCTGGCGTGACGAGCGTGAGATTGGTGCAGCTCATCGTCGGCGTGTTGTTCGCGGTGAGTGTGCAGAAGTCGGCGTACGCCGTGCCATCGACGTCGTACGCCTGGAGCTTGACCGTGTTGCCTGCGCTCGTCGCGGAGCGCAGCGCCCCGCCCGTGACGGGCGTCAACGTCTCCAGCGCGAAACTCGCATTGAACCCGAACCCCGTCGCCATTGCCTCCGCACCGGCCGAATCATCCCAGCCGATCAACGCATCGAAGCCCGGATCGGTGATCTCGACAAGCTCCGAGAGATTGACGCCGCAGCTAACGATCGTGTTCGCACTGGCGTGCTTGCACATCAAGTCGTCTTCTGCTGGCGTGCCAGACAGCAGGACGTCGCCGCTACCAGCCGGAGTCGCCCACGTGCCGTCGCCGCGCCAGAACGTCGCGCTTGAGGCGCTCGTGCCGCTGTTGAGGTTCGCGACCGGCAGGTTGCCCGTCACCGCCGCCGAGCTCGCCAAGTTGACGGCGCCGAACGCGATCGCCGTGCCAGAGCGCCGCATGACCTGATGGTCGGATGCGGCCGCGATCGCGGCGACGTCCGCGGTCGCGTTGCCGGCGACGCCGAGCACGGAGAGCGCCGCGCCCTGCGTGAGGTTCGCGAAGGGCAGATCGCCCGCGACGCCCGTCGACAGCGGAAGCCCGATGCCGTTAGTGAGCGTGAGCGACGACGGCGTCCCGCCGGCCCCGTCGAGCACCACAACGGCGCCCGCGCTGCCCACGTTGATCCCGAGCGCGGTGCAGACCCCCGTGCCCTCGCCGGTCAGGAGCGTGCAGAAGTTCGCCAGGCTCGGCGTCCCCGCGAAGGTCTCCAGCCCCGTCGCTTCGTTACTGAGTACCCCAAAGAACTGCGCGAGCGTCGTGGCCGCGAACTGCGAGAGGGGATCGCCGACGAGCGCATCGCCGGCGCCGGCGCCGGCCTCGAGCAGGGTCCACGTGTTCGTGGCCGTGCAGAAGTAGAGCCCGATCGTCGCGGCCGTCTTTGAGAAGACCTGGCCGACCGCGCACGTCGCCGGCAGGGACGCGCCGCGCGGAATACTCGACGGCGGGTTCCCCGGTGTGACCTGCGCGGCCGCCGGCGCCGCGAGGGCCAGCAGGACCGCGAGCAGCAGGCTAGAGGTACTTGTACGGCAGGATCGCGACTTCTTGAGCCGCCGCGTCCGCAATCGCCCAGAGTTCTGAGACATCGGCCACCTCGAGCGTGAGAGTTTCCATGTCAGCCAACGGGTAGCCGGTCAACGTGGTGACCGCCGACGTCCGGCCGATGTAGATGGTCTGGCCCGGGCACAGGGCTTTGATGAGCTGCCCATGCACGGTGCCGTTGCTCGTGAGCTGGACCGCGGCCACACCCACCGTGACGCGGTACGGGGCGTTGATCTTCGTCGCGCCGTTCAGTCGTGCCATGTGACCTCCCTCGCGCTTCGCGCGGCGCGCGCCGCCGGGCAGATACCGGCGGCGCGTAACCGGGCGTCAGGCGGTGCGCTTTAGGTGACCTGGCCGAACGGGATCACGACGAGCCCCTTGCCGGTACCGGAAGCCGCGGCCGCGGCGGTGTTCGCGAGCGTGACCGAGATGGCCATCGCGACGGCATCATCTTCCGCGCCGGCGTCGAGGATGCCCGAGGCCGCCACCACGGCGCCGTCGACGAGCACCGCAATCGGCGCGACGATCTGGGTGTCGACCGCCGTGCGCAGCACGAGCAGCGCGACGGAGTAGTCCTTCGCGTTGGCGGTCGTGCCGGTCACGATGGTGATCTCGGTCGTGCCGAGCAGGATGCGGATGTTTTTGGCGTTGGCGTTGGCCGCGGTCGTGCCCCACGCGAAAATCAGGCAGCCGCGCTTGATTTTACCGAAGAACCCGGCGGGCACCGTGACGCTGTTGACCGTGTAATTGGTGTTCTGCACCGCGCCCGAGGCCGTGGCCACGGTGTCGACGAGCGCGCCGGCGACCAGGCCGAGATACTCGTCGGCCATGCCGAGCGCCTTGAGGTTCTTCATCAGTGTGTCGTGTTCTGCGAATCGCATGTCAGGATCTCCCTTTGTGACGCTCCGGCGTCACAGTGCTTACGTGGCGATGGTGTACGTGTGGCCGACCGCGATGCCTGACGCGGCCCACTTGTAGACGCCGGCGGCGCTCGTCTCGATGCACTGCACGCGGATGCGGGCGCCGATCTTCTCGTTGTTGGTCGAGGCCGCGAGGCTGTTCGCGGTCACGTCGTTCAGCGCGAGCACGTCGCCCGCGGTCCGGCCGGCCACGGTCAGGTCTTGCGCGACGACGCTGTGGAACTCGTACCAGTCGCCGAGGCGCGACTTGGCCGGCGTTGGCAGCGTGAACACCACGGCGCCCGCGGCGCCGCGGTTGGTGAACAGCGTGCCGGCCCACTCATCGACGATGGTGTAGTCGGCGGTTTTGGTGACGACGCGTTGTCGAAGGCGGCTGCTCATTCCGGGATCTCCCCTTGCCTGCGCCCAATCACGCTCGGAGGGTGGCGCGGTTCCACCGAGCGGCTTGCTTCTTCGCTTTGGCGCCCGCGCGCTGCGCGGACCGTCGCTGCTGCCGCGTGACGCGCGGCGGCAGGCCGACGTTGCTGATGCGCGTGCGTTCCGTGCGACCCTCCGGGCTGCCCTGGCGGTCCATGTCGTCGAACATCTCGCGCGCCAGCGCCCGGAAGTTTTCACGCGTGTGGCGCCGGCGGTTCTCCTTAAGCCAGGCCTGCTCGTACTGGTCGGCGTCGTCGAACTTCTTCGCGCCGCCTTCGGCCCACAGGTCGCCGCCCTGCTGTTTCAGCGCGCGGATGATGTTCCACGGCCGCAGGAGCCAGCTCACATGCACCCGGCCGACGTGCAGGTAGCCGTCGCGTGCCTGCACGTGGATGTCGGACCCGTTCGGTAACCCGATCCGAATCGCTGGCGCCCGTCGCACTCGCCGCTCGAGCACGAACGTCCCTGGCCGGTCGATGCTCTTGCGCAACCGGAGATCGGGGTCGTGCAGCTCGAGGTACCCGGGCGCATAGCCGTACAGCGCCGGGACGCGGAGCGCACGAGGCAGCGGGACGTGCGGGCTCGCCATGTCAGCCTCGCGAGCGCTCCCGGGCGTGTTCGACGGCCTCGCGCTCGGCGTCCGACGCGCGCGGGGGTTTGAAGGCGGTGGCGGCCGCCTGCTTCGCCTCGGGCGTCGCCTGGCGGTCGATCTGTGCATCGAGCGCGCCTTTCGGCGACGTGCGCGGACGGTGCCGGGTGTTGCTGGCGCGGCCGCGCAGGTCGACGCGCTCGACCTCACGCTCGTCCTCGAAGTCGGACGTCCCGCGATCGAGCCCCTCGACCTGCTGGCCGTAGAACGCGAGCTCCTCGTCGGTGAACGGCGTGCAGCGCTCCGGCCTGTCGATGCCGAGGATCCCGATCCAGCTCACGACGCGCTCGTGCGCGTGGCGATCGCGCGTGCCGGGCACGATCAGGTGCGACTTGAAGTGTTGGGCCTGGGCGTACGTGCATTCGAAGTAGCCCGGCTCGATGTGAAAGTGCCGCGAGTCGAACTGGACCTCGAGCACGTCGCGGCCGCGGTTGATGCACCGCACGATGCGATCGGGCGTGAGTTGGTCGGACGGCAGGTCGGTCGGCGCTAGCGATTGAATCGGCGTCCCGGACGGCAGATCGGGTAGTTGGTAGCTGTGTCCCATAACTCCTCTCAGTCATCCGCGCGCCGGCGAGCGGTGGTCTGCTCGCCGGCGCCGGTGCGGGGTAAGATCTCAGGCCGCGCGGACGAGGATCTGGTCGACGTCGATCCCTTCCCAGCGGATGTTGCGATTCGGGTACTGACAGTGGAAGTTGTCCATCATCCGGTAGAACGCGGTCCACTGGTCGAACTCCTGCACCCACTTCATGACCTTGCCGTCCGTGTCGTCCCATTCGCCCTCGGCGAGCACGAAGCGCGTCCAGCTTTCCTTGTTGACGCCGAAGAGCATCGCGAACGGCGCGTCGCGGTCCTCGAACATCGGCAGGTCCCCGAACGTGATCGCTTTCCGGTTCGCCCCGATCTTCTTGGCCGGGTTCTTGACGACTTTCGTGCCGCCATCAGGCGACATCAGGTCGGCGCCGGTGTAGCGGCGGTCCTGTTCGAGGAGTTGTAGGTACGCGCGGCGCACCGCGAACTCGCAGAGGAAGAAGTCGATCGTCTTCCCGGTGCGGATCATCTGCGCGTCGATGCCCTGCTGAATTGCATCGAAGGAGAACGAGCCGACGCCGGTGATGACGGTCGATTTGATCGACGGGTAGGTCGTGCGCGACATGTCGTGGTACGTCGCGACGAACGTGCTGTCGTCGATGCCGGCGAGCAGGCCCTCGGGCTCCTTGTCGAGCGAGTGCCGATCGGGCGCCGTGGCCACCACGACGCGCGAGTTGTCGCTGCAGGTCACGGCGGTGCCGAGCGTGACGTCGGTGCCGTCCGCGTTGGCGCCCTCGACGAACGCGGTCCCCTCGATCACCCCGCCCGACGTGACGATCGCGATGAACATGCCACCGTCGGTCGTGCCGTGCAGGTACCGGTTCGCGAGGATGGTGCCGGTGATGTTGCCCGGCGCCTTGAGCTCGAGCGTGGTCGTGGCGACGTGCGCGCCGTTGACGAGCGCGAGGACGCCCGAGCCCGTGCCCCACATGACGCGGTTGCGGTGGAAGAGCAGATCCTCGTAGGCGAGCTCCATTTCGGTCGCGACGACCTCAGCGAAGGCGCCCTTCTTGTTCTTCGTCTGCTCCATGACGTACCGCTCGAAGCCGACGCGCGTGTACGTGTCCCGCGCCCCGACGCGGTATTCCTTCCACTGCTGGCGCCCGGCCTGCGGCAGCCGGCCGCCGACGCCGATCGACGCGCTGGAGTGGTTGCGCCCGATCTTGTTGGGGATGACGCGTTCCTTGCCTTCCCACTTCTCCGATTTCGTGTCGGAGCGCATGAAGGACTCAACGATGTGGTCCTCGCTGAGCTGGTTGCGGAACGCGGTGTCGTACGTTTCTTTGAGGTTCGGACCCCACGACGTCGGGTCCGCGCCGGGCATGTGCTGGCGCTCGAGGCTCGACGCGACGAGCGCGGCGAGGGCGGCGAGCATTCCCTGGGAACGATGCAACATGGTGACTCCTGTGGCCGGCTCACCCCGCCATCGACGTAATCCGAGCGCGCGCCTCGGCGAGGCCGAACTTCTTGTCGCCGGCGGCCGTGGCAGGGGCGCTCGTGGTGGTCGAGACGGGTTTTGTGAGACTGGCGGTTTTTTGGGCGGTCGTTTGGCGCACGGCGTCGCGCGCGCGCTGCTGCGTGTCCTTCGAGGCCCCGACCTGCTTGAGATACCGATTGAGAATGAAGTCGACCGCGTACGGCCGCTCGCCGCGCGCGATGCGCGCTTCGTTGTCCCGGAAGGCGCCGTACACGGCGTCCTTGAGTAACATCTTGATGCCCGGGTCCTGAATCTGGCCCAGCGCAGCGCCGAGCTTGTCGCCCCACGTCTGCTTGCGCATCGTGGCGGCGGTCTGCGCCGAGCGCTTCTCGCCCGCGTCGACGCCGGCCTTGAGCGCACGGAGCTCGCGGGCTTGTGCGTTCACGGTCTCGGCGAGCCGATAAATGAACGCGTTGCCGTCGTTCTCTTTGGGTTCGAAGGGCAGATTCTTCAAGTCAATCGGGTCGGGCGTCTCGTCGGTTGTCGCCGCGGCGCGGTCGGCCGGGGTGTAGTCGTCGAGGCCGACGAGCTGCGCCAGGCGGCGGCGAGCACCGGGGTCGCCCGTGCTCGCGAGCTCCTGCAGCTCGCGATACGCCTGCGCTTCGCGCAGCGTGGTGTCGAGATCGAGATCCTTGACACGCTCGATGATCGGCTGCCACGCGCGCACTTTCCGCCCGAGCTTTTTGTTGCGGCCACTGACGGCCTTCAAGCGCGAGTCGAGCGGACTGAGCGGATCGTCCTCCGCGTCCAGCAGGTCGTCGATCGTCTCTTCCGCAGTGGCCGCAGCGCCTTGAGCGTCGGCGGGCTGGCGTCCACCAGCCGCACTACCCTCCGCATCTGTGCCGTCCGCGCCGGCAGAGCCGTCCGCGCCCGTCGAGGGCGCCTCGCTACCGGTCGAGCCCGCGCCGCCTGCGCCACCGTCAGCGTTCGGGGCATCCCACAGGACCCCCACCCACGGCACACACGACGACAGAATTCGATTGACGTGCATCACTCGCCTCCAAGCAATCGCCGCTCAAGGGACGGGCGCAACGGACGACACACGGCGTGGGCAGGGCAAGCCATCAATGCACGCCTCGCGCGGGTCGCGCCGTCCCTTGAGCGGCGGGCGGGTCCGGCGCGGGGCGCAACGCGCCACTTCGCACCAGCTCGCCCACATTCGAGCCTTTGTCTTCACTGACCGGCTTCAGCGCGCCGGACGCGACGGCCTGGCCGAGCACGTCGCCGTCGCCCGGCGCCGGCATCGGTTGCGGCGTCAAGAGCAGTTGGAGCTGCTCGAGGTGCGCGCGCATCGCCATGTAGACCGGCTGACGCGCCGGGTCCGCCGCCATCGCTTCGGCTTCTTCCGTCACCATGAACGCGCGCTTGAGCGCCAGGTGCAGCGCCATCGCCTGCGGTCCGAGGATGAGTGGATCCGGCGGCGTGATCTCGGCCGGGTCGGTGGCCTTCTTCCAGCGGTCGAGCTCGCGCGCGATGTGCTTCTTCACGCCATCGAGCGACGGCTTGAACTTCGCCAGGTCGAGCGCGGACAGGAGCTTGCCGGCGAGCTCGGGATCGGCCGCGGCCGGCGACGGCAGGAGGCCCGTCTCGAAGCCTTCTTTGAGACGGAGCGACTCAAGCATGGGCGACTTCGGCCAGGCCGACGCCTTATCGATGAAGATGTCGACGCGCCCATCGAGGTCGGCGCCGATGAACGCGTCCACTTCCCAACCGCCGTTTTCGCCTCGGATGACGGCGAAGCGCTCCGACCACGACGTCTGCCGCGCGATGCGCAGGCACATGAGCGCGGCCTGCTTCTCCCAGCGCACGAGCTCGTCGAGCGGGGCGCGGAACGCGCGCATGCCGTTCTCGTCCAACCGTTGCACTTCGCCCAGCGTCGGATCACCCTCAGGGCGCTCGCCGGCGAGGACCGCGTTGAGGCGCGAGACCGAGTCCATCGCTTCCTCGAGCTGCTTCAAGCGTTCGAAGAGCCCGGCCGCCGGCGACTTACCCTCAACGTGTGTCGGGACTTCGCCGGGGATGTTCGACTTGTAGCGGATGCGCTCGCCGGGGGCGCCGGTCGGCTCGTCGATGAGGGTGACCGAGAGCGGGATGTAGTCTTTCCCGGCGGCGTAGTTCATCGTCGCCAGGTCGATCAAGCTCTCGACGACGTTATGCTGCACCTGGATCGGCGCGAGGTCGTCCCCGGGCGGCTTGCCGCCGCCGCCGGGCGCCGTCGCGAAGGTGCGAATGAGGACGTTCTTGAACGGGCGGCCGTCGTCGTCGACGTACTCGAGCGGGCCGGAGTGCGCGACGTGGTCCCCCACCATCACGCGATACAGGCCTTGCGGAAACTTCAGCTCGCCGTCGTCGATCGGGTCGTGCCAGAGCTCGGCGACCCACAAGCCCGACGCGCCGGCGGGCCGCCCGTCGTTGCCGAGCGGCGCCACCAGGCCGGCGAGCGCATCGGCGTACATGGCGCCCGCGGCGTTGTTCTGATCGTTCGTGCCCTCGTCGGTGAGCTTCTCGCGGAGCTCGGGCCAGCGGGCGAGCACTTCCTCGCGCGGCGTGCGGCGGTGGCGCAAGACCCACGGCAGCTTGCGCGTGTCGGTCGTGCGTGAGTTGGGCGGCGTCGAGAGCTCGAAGCTCGTCGCGATGCTGCCGCAGAGCCGGCCTTTCGGATATTCGTAGGCAAGGAGCTCGCCCGTCTGCGGATGCTGCGCGGGCACCATCGGGCCCTTGCCGCAGTGCGGGCACGTGTCGTCGTCCGTCAGCTCTGCCGGCCCGGCGAACTCTCCGCACGCCTGGCACTGCAGCGCGGGAATGTGGTCGGTCCCGTACTTCTCGTCGTTGTCGCAGTACAGGACATAGCCGACACGGTCGGTGAGCGTGACGAGCTTGTGAATCTGCGACCGGTCGTCCTCGTAGCCGATTTCCTCGAAGAGCACCGGCAGCGCGTCGTTCGCGACTTCGGCCGCGGCGCGATCGCGATCCTCAGCCGCGCCAGGTCCACACTCTTTCGCCGGCGACGTCTGGTCGAGGATGGCGGCGATGCCGTCGATCTTGACGGCGAAGTGATTGGTGCAGCAGCGGGGGACGTGCGCGGGAATGCCGCCGGTCGCTGGGTCCGTGCCGCGGTCGACGTACCGCTCGGTCGCACGGTCCCAGACCTTCCACTGGTTCTCACCGCCGCGGTACATCAGCAGGTTCCACCAGTCCGCGCGATCGCGCGCTTTGCGCGCACTATCGTTCCGCGCCTGCTGGAGACACCGCTCCATCAACGCTTGTGCCGCGTCGCTCTGGTAATCGGTTGCGGCGGGCGCCGCTCCGGTGGGGGAGGAGCGCGGAGCCGGCGTGGTCGTCGTCACGCGTTCGCGTCCCTCTGGCTTGCCCTGCCTGCGGTGGCGCGATGTGGTTGCGGGGGGCGGTCTCGAACCGCCGACCTCCTGGTTATGAGCCAGGTGCTCTGACCGGCTGAGCTACCCCGCGGCGTTCTTTCTCGAATCGATTTCGGTCGTCAGCATGCCGGCGAACGGGCTCCTCGTCCCGTTGACGGCGGGCGCGTGTTCAACCATCAGCGGCGCGGCGGCGCCGCGCGCGATGAGCTGATCGAGCGCGAGCTCACAGCGCTCACGCCAGTACGCTTCGCGCGCGAGCGCGCCGGACAGCTCGTAGCCCTGTCGCGCCGCTTCAGTGTCGACGTGCTTTTCGAGGATTCGGAAACGATCAGCCGCGAGATTCATCGCCTCGTCGTGTCGGGCGCGAGTGAGGAACGGCCACCGCACGAGTTGATAATTCTGCACGTCGTGTACATTCCGTCAAGCAAACGACCCCGCCAGACCCCGCCAGACCCCGCCAGACCCGTTCCACGTGAAACCCTTCAGCGCTTCGCGAGGCCGCCGAGCGATCCGCCTTTCGGCTGGTCGTGGCGCTTGGCGAGCGCGACCTGGTGCGCGTGCGAGATCGGATCGTCCTTCAGGTGCGCGAAGGGATCGACGGGCGCGACACGGGGCGCGTGCGGCCGGGCTTCGAAGAAGCGGCCAGTGTCTTCGTACGCGTGGTTCTCGCTCGCGTCGTCCTCGACGTCGGGATCGTCCGGGTCGCGCGGGACTTCGACGACGGTGCGGATGAGCTCGGGGCAGGCCGTCGTCACGCTCCACCACGGAAAGCCATCGGGCGCCGTCGACAGCGCGTCGAGCCAACGGCCGGGGCGCGACATGCGCGCGGCGCGCGTCGCTGAGCCCGGTCGAAAGATGACCTGCGGCAATTCCTCGCGGAAGACTTCGATGATGGTCTTGGCCTGGCTCGCGTAGAGCCGGCTGCCTTCGATGATCGGGTCGTACACGATCCACTGCAGTCCTTCCATCAGCGGGATGTCAGTGCCGGCGAAGCACTCGCGGGTCAGCAGCTCGCGCATCGCGGCCGCCTGCTCGACCTCACGCTTGCCGGACTGATAGGCCTCGAGAAACGTGCGCGTATGGCCATTGGGTAGGGTGGCGTGCAGGTGAAACGAATACGGATTGAAGCCCCAATCGTGCGAGCCGAAGATCATCGCGCCCTTCGGCGGCCGCCACTGGCTGTTTCGAATGACGTGCCAGTCGATGCGCTGGCCGACGTAAAACAGATCGGGATACCTGGCCTGCAGCTCGGCCGTGACCGTGTGGTCGTCCTTCCACAACGGACCGACGATCGTCGCGTCGTTGGCATCCCAATCGCCCTCCGCTTGAGCGCGGGCGATGTTGATGGTGAACGCCTGATAGATGCGCGCCTTGTACAGCGGGTCGCCGGCGACGAGCGCCTCGTTGTCCTCGTAGCGCGCGGGGATGAAGCAGCGCGTCGGCACTTGCTCGGGGGGTGTCGGATCGCCGGGCCGCGGCAGCGGCCGCCACAGTTCGCACGGGCGCGGTGCGCGCCGGTCGCCGAGCTCGGCCGGTTGCGGCCGCACGTAGCGCCGCCGCAGCCAGGCCACGCCGACGCCGAGGCCCGGGTTGCCCGTCAGGCGTAGTTTCTTCGGCCAGGGGCGCGTTGAGCGCAGGCACGATGAGAGGCCGAGCACCGTGTACTCGGCGAGCTGCTCGGCCTGGTCGACGCCGATGAGGCCGAACTCCGAGCCGAGGTAGCGCGCGATGTCCTCCTCGTTCGTCATGAAGTCGACGATGAGCTCGCCGCCGTTGAAGAACAGGAAGGAGTGGTCCGCCCGTGACCACCGCGCGATGTCCCGATAGATGCGCTTGAACACCGGGACGATGTTCGATTTCATTTCCTCGCGCGTTTTGCGGACGAGCAGCATGCGGATGCCGGGGAACTTCAGCGCGGCGTCGCCAAAGTCGGTCCCGAGAAACTCCGTCTTGCCGCCCCCTCGAACGCCGCCATAGAACAGCTCGTCGGCGGGGCACATGTGCGCGAGCGCCTGGCGTGCGTTGGGCACGCGGACGCCGGTCTTGGGGTGGGGCGGGTAGGCGAAGACGTAGCCATCCGGCGGCGCCGGAATCGGCCTAGCCATCGCCGTGGGCGGGCGTGGGATCTCCCCTGGATTGGTCTTTGAGCGCGTTGTCGCGCATCGCGTGGCACTTGATGCACACGGCCACCTCACGAACGGGTTGGCCGAACACCCCGAGCACCCAGAGATGCGCGCATCGTGCGGGGTCGACCGGTTCCACTTCGTCGGGCGTGAGCGTCATCGCAGAGATTCTAGCGCTCGTGCCACGCGTCGCGGTCGACGGCCCAGCACTTAGCGTGCCAGACCTGGCCATCCCGCCAGACCGCGCCAACTTCACCGCGGCCCAGCCGCTGGCCGCAGACCTTGCACCGAGGCCGTTGCTGGTGGCGCCAACTGCTGAGCAGCGCGGCAAGGAGCAGCAGCGCGAGAACGACGAGCGTGATTACTAGCGGACTCATGTTTTGGGTGCCTCTAACGTGCCGCCGGGCCACTCTTTGAGCGAGACCGGGTCGGCGATGCCGACGACGTTGACCGTGACGGTCGGCGCCGCGCCGGGCGTGACGGGCGTGCCGGAGTCCTTGAGCAGGCCGAGCATCTTACCGTAGAGCTCGGCGTGAATCACCGAGCCTTTCTGCAGCGCGATTGCGCCGATGCGATGCACGACCGGGCCCCAGAGCTGATCCATCGACGCGCGCAGCTGCTCGCCGATCCAGCGCTGGAGCCCGGGTCGCCGCATGAACCGGAGCGACACGGCCGGGCGCGTGACCTTCAACTGCTTGGCGAGCGCGGTGTGCGTAACGCCCTTGCCCTCAGCCAGCAGCGAAACGTAGGCGTGGAACATCTGGTGATCCGCCAGCGTCGGCTCGAACGCGGGCGCGGCGAAAGCCGCGTCGGCAGCGGGTAACGCGTCGTTACTCGTGGGCGCGAGCGCGCTCGACGTCAGCTTCTTACGGCGCGATTTCTTGGTGTTCTTCATGCGTGTGCCTGGGCCCATTCCCGCCAGCGCGATTGAGCCCACGCGCGAAATGGGCCCGTATTCATTGTGGAATTATTCTGTTGACATGAGGCTATAGATAAAGTAGACTCTCTATATTGAGTCCGGTCACCGCCGGACAGGAGGATACGCAGATGACGACGATCGAGACCCTGACGGACACCCAAATCGAGACCCTGCGCGCGGAGGCTGGGCAGCACGGCGACCTGGATATGGTGGCCGTGTGCGCCCGTGCCCTGGCCGGCGACCAGGCGGCTCTGGCAGAGTGCGTCCGCGTGATCCAGCTCGCGGAGGCGGAGGCCGAGGCCGCCGACTGACCTTCGGTGCGCGCACCTCTGCGCCGCCGCAGCGTCCGCCGTGGTCGGCGGGCCGGCTACGTAACGCCGGACTCCACCACCATGCACACCATCGCCGGCTACACCACCATCGCCGACGCCATACGCCGCCTGGGCTACAGACGTCAGCGGCTCTACGTCCTCGCCGCGCAGGCCGACCCGCCGATCGCCATCGTGCGCGGCCTGCTCCGCGTCGAGGACGTCGAGCGTCTGCGGACGCGGACCAAGGGACGCCCCGGCCGCCCCCGCAAGCGCGACGATCGATAGCGCGGTCAAGACGCGGCGCATTTACGCGGCCTCGAGGTCGCGCACGACGCGCAGCAGCAACGGCGATCCACGGAGCGAGAGCACAACGCCGGCCGCCGGGCCGTCGAGGAACTTCGTCATCGGCGTCGCCTCGTCCACAGGAACGCGCCGATCGCCACGACGACGACGAGCGCGGCGCCGGCCCACAGCACGATCCGCCACAGGGCGTCGTTCACCCGATGACTCCCTCGCCCTTGAGTTGCTCGCGCATGGCGCTCAGGTCCGCGCGCGGCGCGTCGGGTGCAGGGATGGGGTCCGGCTTTGCGCAGTCGTCGCAGGTCTCGTCCGCTTCGTGGAACACGCGCCGGCCGGTGACCGCGTCGAGGACGTGCTCGACGAGCGCGACGTCCTCCGCGCGCTTGACCGCGAGGAGTTCGACGTCACGCATGAGCAACAGCCCTTCGCCCTCGATCGGCACTTCGACGCCCGCGAACTCGCCGAAGCACACGAGATCGCCCGGCGCCACGTCTTGCATGGGCACGCGGTGCCCGAGCTCGCTGAAGCCGCCGGGCCCCACGGCGACGACGATCCCTTTCTGCGGACGCGTGCGCGCCTCGTCCGGGATGATCATCGTGCCGCCCACGTTTTTTACGGACGGCATGAGCTTGCGCACGAACACCTGATTGCCTAACGGTTTCATCTTCACGATGTCGACTCCCCTACTGCGCCTGATAGCGCGTGTGCTTGCTTTTGCCGTGTTGCACGAGCCGGCCGGCGACGACCAGGCGCTTGACGGCGCGGCGCACGTCGTACGGTTTCGCGTTCGCCTCCTTGAGCAGCACGGGCATCGCGACGGCGTCCGGGTCGGTGAGCCCGAGGATGCGCGACTCAAGCGAGCCGTCCGCGATGCGCAACTTCGCCCCCACGTGCGGTGTTGCCGGAAGCCGGCGAGCGCGCACCAATTCGAGCGACGCGCGCAGGTGCGCGCTCGCGTCGTCGTGCTCTCGGATCGCCGCCTCAAGTTCACGAATCAGCACGGTGCGCCAGTGCTTGTGGTCGCTCATGTCGCCTGCCTGCCTGCCTGCCATGTGTCCTCCAGTCACCAGCCCTGCCGGGCGATGAAAATCTGTCCCGGGGCGCCTTCGTAGACCACCGCGAAGCCGTCCGCGACCGCCAAGCCGAGATCGCGCTTGCGGCAGCGCTCGATGCGACATCCCGCGCC
>Ga0105252_10000195_pt1 | contig 47900 bp, 49 predicted proteins | sample EasRivMeERMZT100_FD_89675 | JGI IMG/M metagenome (GOLD analysis project Ga0105252, IMG submission 89675) | Soil microbial communities from meander-bound floodplain in the East River, Colorado, USA - East River MetaG ERMZT100 | ecosystem: Environmental > Terrestrial > Soil > Floodplain | place... | reverse complement strand
GCCCGTGCGTTAGCGAGCCAATCCCGATGAGGAAACTACCGACTGGAGAGCCGTGTGCGGGAGAACCGCACGCACGGTTCGGAGGGCGGGGACGGCGAAAGCCGTTCCCGACCCCTATCAGGGTGAAGGGATGGGCATGGACCCCGTTTTCACCGGGGTGACGATACCGAACTCCGAGCTCTCTTTCCGAACTCTTTTTCGGTGCGCCGGCAGAGATAGGCTGACTGAGAATGCAATTGGGTCGAAGTTCAGAAAATCGCTCAAGCCATCGATGGCTATCCTCCTTGGACACGGCAAAAAGGTGCCGTCCATTGCGACGCTGTACCCGAAAGACTAGTATCAACACAAGCGATGTGAGTGGGGTTTTTCCAGGACGGAGGAATTTCTTGAGTAAATCATCGAAACAAATTGCTCTCGGGGTGCTCGTGGCGCTGGTTTTGTTTGGAATTTTCAGCGTATTTAACCAACAATACCGGCGTGAGCCGGAAGTTATTTTCAGCGAATTTATCGCCGCTGTGGAACGCGGCGACGTTGGCGAGGTCGTGATCCAGGGAAATAATATTCAGGGCAAATACAACAACGGTGGACAGTTCAGAACTTTTGCGCCGGATGATCCGCAGCTGATGAAGTCTTTGCGGGACAAGGAGGTGAAAATCGCCGCAAAGGCCGATGACGACTCGCCGTGGTACATGGTGCTGTTGAACTGGTTTCCCATGCTGCTGATGATTGGGGTGTGGGTATTTTTCATGCGCCAGATGCAGGCGGGCGGCGGCAAGGCGATGTCCTTCGGCAAGAGCCGGGCCAAACTACTCACGGAGAATCAACAGCGCGTCACCTTTAGCGATGTCGCCGGGGTGGATGAGGCCAAGGAAGATCTGCAAGAGATCATCGCATTCCTAAAAGATCCGAAAAAATTCACCAAACTTGGCGGCAGAATTCCCAAAGGCTGTTTGCTCGTCGGAGCCCCGGGAACTGGCAAGACCCTGTTGGCGCGTGCCATCGCCGGCGAAGCCGGAGTTCCGTTCTTCAACATCAGTGGTTCCGATTTCGTAGAAATGTTCGTCGGGGTCGGTGCATCTCGTGTTCGTGATCTGTTCGTTCAGGGTAAAAAGAAGGCGCCTTGCATCATCTTTATCGACGAAATCGACGCCGTCGGGCGTCACCGCGGAGCTGGCTTCGGCGGCGGCAATGACGAACGGGAACAGACCTTGAACCAGCTGCTGGTGGAAATGGATGGATTCGAGTCCAACGAGGGAGTTATTCTAATCGCCGCAACCAACCGGCCTGACGTATTGGATCCCGCGTTGCTCCGTCCGGGGCGGTTCGATCGGCACGTTGTAGTACCACGACCGGACATCAGAGGGCGAGAAGGTATCTTGCAGGTGCACTCCCGCAAGGTTCCCCTGGCGACAGACGTGGATGTGAGCGTACTGGCGCGATCCACGCCCGGGTTTACCGGCGCGGACTTGGAGAATCTTGTAAATGAAGCGGCTCTGTTGGCAGCTCGGAATGACAAGGAAGAAGTCAACATGGTCGACCTCGAGTTGGCCAAAGACAAAGTCATGATGGGCGCCGAGCGGCGCAGCATGATTATCAGCGACGAAGAAAAGCGCAATACGGCCTATCATGAAGCCGGGCATGCCTTGGTGGCGAAGCTACTGCCGGGCGCCGATCCGATCCACAAGGTGACAATCATTCCCCGCGGCATGGCTTTGGGCCTCACGCAGCAACTGCCCGTGGACGAAAAGCACACCTATGGCAGGGAATATCTGCTCAATAATTTGGTCATCCTGTTCGGCGGCCGCGTGGCGGAAGAGCTTGTGCTCGAGCATACGACGACGGGCGCGGGAAATGATATTGAAAAGGCGACGGATCTGGCGCGCCGGATGGTGTGCGAGTGGGGAATGAGCGAAAAGCTAGGGCCAATGACTTTCGGCAAAAAAGAAGAAGAGATTTTTCTGGGAAGAGATTTTACCCAGAAAACAGACTATTCCAAGAGCACGGCCATTGAAATCGACGCCGAGATCAGGCGCATAATCCAGGAGAGCTACCATCGGGCTAAGGACCTATTAACGACTAATCTCCGTGTGCTACACAAAGTTGCGGAGAAGTTGCTCGAAAAAGAGGTTCTGGACGGTGCGGAGATTGACGCCATAGTGAGAGCTTTCAACCTTAATGGCGGAGATCCGTTCGCATCATCGAGTGCAGCGGCCATTGCTTGAGTCGACGCATATCTCTTAATCCAACGCTAACGAAGGTGTGCTTTGAGGGTTGGCAGAGGGCGGAGTGATTGAGTTGATGTCTCTCATGGGAATGGTTAATTTCCCTCGCGTTCGGGCGAAGAGTAAGTCCGTCATTCCGGCCCTTCGAAGTGGTTAGCATAAACTCCGGCCCACATTCAGGTGACGGTCAGCGTCCGTCATACCATTGGAAAACGGTATTCAGGGTAACGGGAGGGGAATGGACCCCGGTTTCCACATGGGTGACGATAAGGCCGGAATGACGGAAGAGGGCAGGCGATTTCCAGCCGACCAATTCAGAACCTCGCAGATTTGAACTGAGGTTTGTTCAGCTTGCAAAACACTCGGGCAGTGATTTGTTGGATCGCCGCCCGAGTTTTGGGATGGCAGTAATTATCACGTTTGAATGGCTAAGCTACATCGCTGGCGTGATCGTCACGCGCATCACGGACGGTGCGTCGGCGTAGATCTTGCCGTCGGCAACTTTCTTCACCACGCCGTTTTCCGCTTTGCCGGTGTTGGGGCCTTTTTGGCGCGGCCCTTGCTCGGAACCGATACCGGCTTCTTGATCGACTTCCGTGCCAACGTCCCAAAGGATGATTTGCGAGGTGATGTCACCGCTGATCGCCTTGCCGTCTCTGAACAGCTCGATGCCCGCTTCAGCCGGCGCGTAGAACCAGTCGTTGGATTGTCCCATCATCAATGTCAGCGACAAGCGATCGCCCGGCATGGCGGAGACGGTTACTTGATAGGCGGCGCCCGGAGTGATCGGTCCGGAACCGGTCGCGCCGACCGGCGTGTTGTAGACAGCCACTGACTTGATCCCTTTGGCGCGCTTCAATGATTTCGCGAGCATGCTCGGATCGCCATCTTCCGACTGCGCTTCCAGGCCCTTGCCGCGATCCTTTTTACCGGCGCTGAAGATCGGCGCGTGCTCGGAATGAACCACGGCTGTGCCCGGCGAATACGCCAGCGACCACTTCACGCCATTGGACGCGGTAAATGCGTCGGGTTTGGTGGTATTCTCGATTCGCACGGTAAATTTTGTCGCCTGGTCGCCATTCGCTGACGCCATTGCGGCCACGCTTAAAATCACACCTGCGGTCAGACCTAAAAGTTTCTTAATCACGTTCGTTCCCCCTTATTGTTTATAGCCATTCCGGGTTTCCTGTTAAGAAGAATTCACCACAGAGGAACAGAGTTGGCACAATCACTTAAACAAAATCTCTTTATTCCGCGCCCGCCGCGCCTCGCGGTGCAATCTTTGAGCCGTGCTTCACAGGAAAGCCTGAAGCCCCTTGTTTATAGATCATTTTTGACTCGAACCGGCTCTTGCTGGATTAGATGCGGTGTGCGCGATAATGGATGCAGAGTGGGATCGTTCGAATCGAGTTGAGGCGGCGGGACATCCAAGTAACCGTGAGAGGAGACCACCATGACGAGACGTAGCTTATTAGAGGGGTTGTTGGCGGGCGGGATTTGGTCGGCACTGAAGGGACGGCTATCGGCCGCCGAGCCGGCGTCGATGAAGGAAGTGGAGGCGTTGCAGAAAAACTGGAAGGCGCTGTTGGCCGACGGCGTAACCGCGCCTCTGCCGACCGAGCAACTCAAACTATCGAAGGAGGAGTGGCGCAAGCGTTTGGACGCAAATCAATTTCACGTTCTGCGCGAAGAAGGAACTGAGCGGCCCGGATCAAGCCCGCTCAATCATGAAAAGCGGCCGGGAGTTTTTACCTGTGCCGGCTGCGGCTTGGCGGTTTTTACCTCGGAGATGAAATATGAAAGCGGCACCGGCTGGCCGAGTTTCTTCGTGAGTATTCCCGGCGCCTTTGAGACCAGCACCGATTTCAAATTGATTTTACCGCGCACCGAATACCATTGTGCCCGCTGCGGCGGCCATCACGGCCACGTCTTCAACGACGGACCGCGGCCCACCGGCAAGCGCTGGTGCAACAATGGCGTGGCGCTCAAGTTTATTCCGAAGAGCGGCAAGGCGTGAGAATCATGCCCGCTTGATTGCGTCCTCGAATCAAAGTTCGTCGAGTAATTCAAAATCGGGTTCGCCGTCATCCCGACGAACGCCGGTATCCAGGAATTTAAGAGGCACTGTCGTGCTGGTGTTCGCCGGTACGACCGAATTGCGAATAACAATGTGTCCGGATGAAGTTTGCCATGGAAGTGTTCGGCGCCGAGTTCGACCGTTGTTCCGATGAAAGATTAGAAGCCCGCGCCTTTGGTGGTTAACTTCAGGCGGTAGACGTTGGTGTTCGCCGTGATGAATAGCGACGAGCCGTCTTCGCCCCAGGCGAGATTGCCGGTGGGCACGCCGGTTTCGATGCTGCCGAGATGTTTGCCGTCCGGCGAGATCACGTGGATGCCGCCTGGACCGGCGCCAAAAATAATTCCTTCGCGGTCGACCTTCATGCCATCGGGCACGCCGGGTTTGCTTTTCGTCCACGCTGTGGCGTTAAAAAGTACTTTACCGTTCGCGATGGTGCCGTCGGCTTTGACATCGTAGACCATCCAAACCGCATTCATCGGATCGGCGTTGCTGATGTAGAGCTTCTTTTCATCCGGCGAGAAGGCGATGCCGTTGGGCGCTTTGAAGTCTTTGGTTAACAGCGTGAGCTTGCCATCCGTGGAATATTTAAAGACACCCTGAAATGGAGTTTCCTTGCGTGGGTCGTCATAAGATTTCGGCAGACCGAAGGGGGGGTCGGTGAAGTAAAGATCGCCACTGGATTTGAACACGACGTCGTTGGGACTGTTGATCCGTTTGCCTTGGTAGCGGTCGACCAGCGTAATTTTTTTGCCATTCGCTTCGAGCCGACCGATGCGGCGATCGCCATGCTCCGCCGAGACTAGACGCCCCGCTGGATCGAAGGCGAGTCCATTGGATCCAGGCTCTGGTCCTTCGTATGGCGTCTTGCCGGTGTAGCCGCTTGGCTTGAAAAACACGCTGGTGCCTTTGCCCTCTTGCCACTTGATGATCGAGTTGGTCGGGATGTCGGAGAAGAGGAGATAGCCGTCTTTGCGGTTCCACACGGGCCCCTCGACCCAAGTGCGGCCGCTGACGATACGTTCGACGTTGACGTTGAGCGGCACTAATTTGTCGAAACGCGGATCGAGGCGAATGATGTCGATCTGTTGTATGGGTTTCGCCGGTTGCGGTTGAGCTGCGAGATTGCCGGCGTTCGCGCCAAGTGCGAGGACCGCGGCGATAGGGCCAAGGAAGTGAAGAAATTTATTCATGGTTATTTCTCGAATGGGAAGCTGGCGGTCCGAACTGACCATTCTTTAGAGGCAAAAAATCTGCTCAGGTACTCGCCGCAATCGCCGCAGACAATCTCGACATTGCTCATGCCCAGAGCGTCCCGGAAAATCTGCCAGCTTTGCCAGGAAATCGCTTCAACATCCAATGAAGTTAGGTCGAGTTGGTAAGCCAAGTTCTGCATCGGTAATCTTCTCTTGCGGCTGGGATTTAGAATTTAGATGCGGTCTCCATGGAGAAAGCTGCGCTCTATCTCAGATTTGCCAAAAACCCGAAACCCGAAACAACTCCCATCTACGGCCGTACGCCGGCGACGTTCAGGGGCATGCGATAAAGCGTGTTCTGCGCGGTGATGTAGAGTGTCTTGCCATCGGCTCCGCCCCAGGCGAGGTTGTGCGGATTTTTTGGCGTCTTTATCGTGCCGAGATGCTTGCCTTCGGCGGTGATCACCCAGATGCCGCCGGGACCGCAGACATAGAGATTACCTTTCTGATCGACCTTGATTCCGTCGATAGCGTCGTTGCCGGCGTCTTGGCCGGGCGCGTTGGTCATGTCGAAAAAGACCCAGCCGTTGGACGCGTTCACTTCGGCGTCGATCTCGTAGCGCATGACCACTTTCTTTTCCGGGTCCCAGTTGCCGACGTAGAGATATTTCTCGTCGGGCGAGAAGGCGACGCCGTTGGGACCTTTCAGGTCGGTGCTGATGAGTTTTAGGTTTCCGTCTTTCAGACTGAAGACGCCGCTGTAAGGCAACCGCTTGCGCGAATCCTCGTAGAATTTTGGCAAACCGAACGGCGGATCGGTGATGAACAATGCGCCATCGGAGCGGTACACGAGGTCGTTGGGACTATTTAGCCGCTTGCCGTCGAACTTGTCGGCGAGCACCGTGACGCTTCCGTCTTTTTCCACGCGCACGACGCGCCGATTGCCATGCTCGTTGATCGTCAATCGCCCATCTTTGTCGAGAGTGAGACCGTTGGATCCCGGTTGGCCGTATTCGGCAACGTCTTTGCCCACGTAGCCGCTATTTTTCTTGAAGACCGAGAGTTTTCCTTCCGGTTCATATTTATAAATAGTGTTCGCGTTCGGGTCGCTGAAGAGCAGATAACCTGGTTTCACCCAGATCGGTCCCTCGGTGAATTGAAATCCTTCGGCGACCTTAAAAATTTTCGGATTGAGCGGCACGATGGCATCGATTGCCGGATCGATGCGCTCGATGTTGACGTTGACTTCATGTGGCGTCACCGCCATCGGTCCGGCTGGTATATTGTGAAATTCCAACTTGGCGTAGCGCATCCAAATATAATTCGTCGGCGGCTGCGACAGCGGGCCGTTGGAGCCGAAGATCGCGAGTTGAATAATTTGCCCTGGCTTGACACCTCTGCCGATGACGAGAGAGTTTTCAGCATTCCAACCCTTGATTACCGAGCCGCCGCTTTGTCCGGCGGCGCGCGGCAGTTCGCCGTCGACCCAAATCTCGGCGTAGTCGTCGAGCGACGTCGTGAATACGACGGTCGAGCCAGCGGGAGCGAATTTGCCGATGCGCTCAGGCACGGTAATTTTGATTCTATACCAATTGAAAGCGAGCTTGCCGTTGGTGCGGCGCTTGTCGAGCGTGGTGGGTTCGATCACTTCCCATTTTGAATCGTCGAAGTCGGCGCGGCCGGCTTGCGGCGTGATGTCGTAGGTTTTGTTCTGCGCCGCCGATGGCTGGCCGTCCGGTCCAGCCGCTTTGAAGTCGATTTCAACGATCTTTGTGTCGCTATAGCGCCACTGGCCTTTGACGAGATGCGCGCCTTCTTTGGTGCCGAGATCGATCGTGGCTTCGGGCTTGCGCTTGGCGAGCTGTTCCGCCAAGGTCATGTCCGCGAACAGTTTTCCAGGCGCGCCGAGTAAAAAAAACAGGGCTGCGGTGAGGAATCTCGAATAATTCTTCATTGCATCACCTCAGTTCGCTGCGCGGACTTTGACTACGTAGTAGTTGAGCGGGCCTTTGACTTCCTTGAACCAGTGAGGCGTCCCGTGCGGCACGACGATCACCTCGCCTTTGGTTAGGGTGCGGGTCTCGCCGCCTTTTATATCCTTGCCGCGTACTTCTTCCGACTCGATATTCTTGCCGTCGACGACGGTGCCGCCGGTGACAATCGTAGCCGAGCCTTCGAGCATGTAGATGATGTCGGTGTCTTTGCTGTGCACTTCGACAATTCCCGGAGCGTCGCGGTAGCTGGCGTGAACTTTATAGTTGGCGATTTCGAGCAGCGGCATACCTTTTTCAAACGCTTTGCTTACCTGCGCGGCCGGGAAGTGGGTCACCTTCGGCGCGGCGAAATTTGCCATGGGCGTGTCGGCGGCGAACGCTTTTACACCAGCCATAGCGATGTCTTCGTCCTCTTGCGGTGTGTTGCCGCTGACGCCGATGGCGCCGATGGTTTTGCCGTCGACGATCAATGGCAAACCGCCTTGGAGCGGCGTCGCGCCGGGTAACCCGAGGGAAGCGACGCGGCCTTTCTTGATCTGCTCTTCAAAGTCGCGGCTTGGCCGGCGGAAGATGGCGGCGGTGCGCGCCTTGCCGATACCGACATCGACGCTGGCGACTTGGGTGTCATCGAGCCGTTTGATGATCAGCGGATAACCGCCGTCGTCGACGACGACGATAACGACCGTAGCATTGCGTTTTTTGGCTTCGACCTGGGCGGCGCCGGCGATCTTCTCCGCCGCTTCGAGGGTGAGAATTGTTTTCTGCGACAATTGGGCGGGGCTAATTGACGGTGTGAGCAGCGCAATCAACACGAGTAATAAATTTGTTTTGAGTTGCATGGCGGCTCTCCTTGGGCAAAAAATTTGAACTTTTGAACCCGGACCCCTTGAACGGCGCGGTTGCCTAGCGCAGAGCCGCCGCGCCGGCGATGGCGAGGTCTTCGTCTTGTTGCGCACTGGCGGCGCCGCTGACGCCGATGGCGCCGACGATCTGGCCGTCGACCATGATCGGGATACCGCCTTGCAATGGCGTAAAGTCGTTTAGCGACGTCATTGCGGTGCGGCCTTTGTTGATGATGTCTTCAAAAGCTTTGGTTGGCCTTTTGAACTGCGCAGCGGTGCGCGCTTTGCCGATGGAGATATTCGCGCCGGCGGCGAAGGTGCCGTCGAGTCTTTCGACCGCCATCAGATTACCGCCTTCGTCGACCACCGCGATCGCTCCGCCGGGGGCGTTGAGCTTTTTCGCTTCGGCGACGGCGGCGCCGATGACCTTCTTGGCGCCTTCCAGGGTCAAGGCTTTTTTCTGCGCGGTCTGGCTCTCGGCGTCGGTGCGATAGGCGAGCGAGAGAAGCAAACCGAGAATGGTGATAATTCGATTCATAATTTTCTCCTTGGATTGATGCGTAGAGTAAATTTCAGGATTTTTTGACCTGGTGGCCGTAGTTGCAAATTAGATGATGCGACCGAGGAAAGAGATGCAGGATTGGCAAGAAGTCAGAAGTCAGAATGCCGAATGCCGAATGCCGAATGCCGAATGCCGAATGCCGAATGCCGAATGCCTAGTCCTTTAGGCGATTCTGATTGCTGAATTCTGACTTCTGGATCGGTGCTAAGCGAACTGCGGTACGCCGGCTTCGGCCCAGCGCGGCCGGACGCCGGCCATGTCGAGAGACGCCATCACTCGCTTCGGTTCGCCAAGATCGTTCCAGCGCACGCCGGTGACTTTGAGCACGGCGAGCCGTTCGGGCTTGAGGGCGAGCACTTGGTGCGAGAAATTCACTTCACTCAACCGCGCGTAGAGGTCGTTGATCGCCGTGCCCTCGGCGGCGCTGCCGAAGTGCGGCAGGATGTTGGCAAAAGATCGGTACAGATCGGGGATCGCGCTCTCGATGATTTCGAGCAGCGTCTGCACCGACGCGACCATCACGAAGCTGTTCCACAGGCAGCCGCGCAGTTGCAGCACTTGCGCGAGCATCTTGTTGGGTTTTTCCCAAAAGCGGCGCACACCGAATATTTTCGCCTGGCGCCGAATCGGCCGGCCCGGCTCAATCCAACCATATTCGACTTCGGGGCTTTCCGGTTCCAGACCGAGCAGCACGACCAGGTCTGAGCGTTGGTACGCGGTGTCGATGGCGGTACGAATCTGGGTCATGAATTTTTCGTTATCGGAGATGTAGTGATCCGACGGGAAGAACGTTACGACCGCTTTGGGATCGCGCACGGCGATGCGCAACAGGCTATATAGAATCGCTGGCGCGGTGCCGCGGTTGCTCGGCTGCACGACTAGGTTCTCAGCGGCCTGATTCGAAAGAGTTTGCGTGTAAAAGTTCTCGTGGGCGCGGTTGACGACGTAAAGCGTTCGCTCTGGAGCCAATTCCAAGGCGGCTCGGCTTTGGGTCTCCTCCAACAGCGTGCCACGGCCGAGCACGGAGCAAAACTGTTTGGGGCGCTCGTCGCCGGCGATGTGTCGAGTCAAGCTTTTTAGGCGAGTGCCGTCGCCACCAGCGAGGATGACAGCCCATTCGTTGCTTGCGGTTTTGCCGTTCTGGTCGTCGTGATGTTGATTCATGTCTCGTCCTCGTTGGCGCAATAATGGCGCCCGGCTATTAAATTCTGGTGTCAATAACGTGACGTTAACCTTAAGCTTGAGCCGCTCATCTCAACATTAGATGTCGCGCAGACACGGAAAGATTCACCGGGGTGGAGCCGATGCTCCAAGAGGTGCTTGTCAGGAAAAATTCAAACAGCCGGGCCTAGCAGTTGCGCATTATGATACGCACTGCAAGATTCCGGCTATTGCAAAAGAAACCGGGCGAGGGTTCCGCTGAGCCGATCAAAGAATCGCGTTCAAGGTCTGGGAGATTTTAATTATCGACGTTTACATTATAGCGCGAATTGATTTCATCGCGCCGGGCCAGGTCGATTTCTCGGTCGACCAGGGTGCCGATGTGCTTCGCTGAGGCGATGGCCTCGGGGGAATCGGTTTTTTGCGCCAATGTTGCTTTGATATCGTTACGAAGAATGCGATTCGGGTCCCAGAAAATTCCGGAATAGCTGTCCGCGGCTATGTATTCGAGGCGGTCGTAGACACCGCGCAGACCGCTTTGGATCTCCTGGGCGCCGCGTTCGCGCTCGCCGGTTCGCATTAAGCTCAGCCCAAGATAGAGACGCGCCAGGTGGTCTTCTTTATCTCGTGCCAAAGCCTTTTCGAGAGTCGCCTGAGCCTCCGCGTCCCGCCCAGATTCATAGTAGGCGCGGCCCAAAATCGTCAGAACCCCCTCACTGAAAGGAGACGTTAAGGTGTAATTGGGGTCCTGGGCCGCGGCGCGCGCAAGGTAGCCCACCGCGTCGTTGGAGCGGCCGGACTGAAGAGCATTGCGCCCGGCCAGGACGTCTTGGCCGACCGACAACCCGGCACAGCCTTGGGTAAGCAACAATCCAGCGAAAGCCAATGCGAGTAAATGATTTCTAGAAATCATGAGGGCTCCTCTTGCGCTATCGCGGCGAATCAATGCCCGAAGGTTACCTGAGTCACTAAAGCCCCGCAAGGTGATGGCGAATTTCGCGCGAAGTGGTTTCGTTTAATCTCATAATTCCCCGCAGTTTGCTGCGGGCACCATTTAACTGGGGAATCCAAAGGGGCGAGCATTCCCTTGGGTCGCGTGCGTGATTAATACCCCATACGCGAAATGCCCCGTTTATTATCCGGTACTCGGCTGACTAGCTAGTTACCACCGCCGCCGCCGCTTCGGCTGAGCGATTCATCGCGCCTTGCCCTGTCGATCTCCGCATCGAAGTCGATGCCGATTCTTTGCGCCGCCATGGCCAACTCGGTGTCGTCCAGTTTTGCCGCCAATGTGCTTTTGACCGAGTTGCGGATTTGACTTCCAGGGTCCCAATAAAATCCGTACACGCGATCAGACGCGATATATTCCAGGGTCTCGTCAATGCCTTTCAGTCCGCCTTCGATTTCTTTGCGGCCGCGTTCGAGGTCGCCGGTGCGTAACAAGGCGAGTCCCAAATAGAGGTGCGCCAGAGGGTCGCCCCGGTTGATACTGACCGCTTTTTCCAGAGTCTTACGCGCGTCGTCAAATTTGCCGGTCTCATAATAAGCGCGCCCGAGAAAAGTCAGTACTCCCTCCGGCACGCGGCTGCCAGTCTGATAGCTCGGATCGATATCGGCGGCGCGCGATAAATAGCCGACTGCATCATTGGGCCGGCCCGCTTGCAACGCATTGCGTCCCGCGAGCACGTCAGTGCCGACGCCGCTGCAGCCGGAAAGGTAGATTAGAGCCGATAAGCAGAGGGGCGCAAAAAGTTTTTTGGATATCACGGAAATTCCTCCTGTCACTGTGATGACGATTCTCCGCGTAAACTATAATAACCCCGTCTCTTGAGGCGGAACAACTAATAATTGGATTTTCAAAGAGGGCGAGCATCCCCTTTGTAATATTTTAATCAACTGCGGGGTTAAGACATCCTCCCCCGAAGTGGCTTCGTTTAACTAGATGGCGGGCTTGCCGCAAAAGATGCAGCGCTGGGAGTTTTGGTGGTGCAGCTTGGCGCAACCGACTTGGTGCGCGCCTTTTTGGCGCAGATAAAGTTCCGCTGCGGCCATCATGCCGATCAGCGGCGCGCTGAAATAGATCCATAAGTCGGTCCAGTGCATGGCCGGTATCGCCGAGGCAAGGCTCCGCGCCGGATTCATACTCATACCCGAGATCGGTGCTTCGATCGTGATGTAAGTCGCCACCAACGCTCCGGCGCATAGGCCGGTGAGTTTGTTCAGCTTTGCGTCGTTCGACACATTCAAGATCACCGTCATGAGTACGAAGGTGATGGCGATCTCCGCGCCGAAGGCGACCAGGCTTCCCGACGAGCCGGGCACGGTGATAACGTAATTGACCGACGGGTGCTCCGCCCAGGGAGAGAGAAAAAGCGCAGCCGCGACGGCGCCGAGCGCGCCGCCGATAAATTGCGCGGCAATGTAAAAGGCCGCATCCGATTTGGCGACCTTGCCGAGCCTGAAAAAAGTTAACGTCATCGACGGATTGATATGGGCGCCCGACTGCTTGCCCCAGGGCGAGTAAACGATGGCGATCGCGGTGCCACCCATCGCCAGTCCCATGAGCAAACGACGCAGTGTTGGATTTGTGATCCCTTGATGGACCGGCGAATTCGGGTGCTCGAGGAGCGTGCCAAAGGTAAAGGCTGAGACCATGAACAAACCGAGGCACGCGGCCTCGATGAGATATTCTGGCCAGTGCTGTTTGAGCGCTTCCGTCATGTTTGATTGGATGACGGCGAGGAAAGGAAAGATGCAGTCATCGTGTTCGTGAATCCGAACGAACACGAGCGACGAGCGCGATCAGTTTAGTTGGATGACGTTCTTGATGCCGGTCGACTTGCCAACCAGCAGATCGCGATGCGCGTCCACCGGAAAGCGGCCGGTGATGAGCGACTTGACGGCCTCCGGCCAGGCGTTTTTGAAGATCTGCAGGTCGCGGATCGAGGCTTCGAAGGTTTCGCGCCCGGCATTGACGGTGCCGAACACCACCTGGTTTTTGAGGACGAGATTGCGCATCATCAGATCTGTGTCCACTTGCACCGGCGCCTTGCGGCCGGGCACGCCGGTAAAAATAAAGATACCGTTAATCCCCAAATGCCGAATCATGTCGAAAGCGAGTCGCGAGGCACCTGTGGCTTCATAGACCAGATCGATATTGCCGACCTCGGCCGCGAAGGCTTCCAACGAGTGAGTTTCGGCGGAGAAATATTTCGCGCCGATTAATTCTAATACGCCAGCTTTGGGGTTCGGCACCGGCTCGCGGGCGTAAACGTAGGTGTCGAAATCGGCGTTGACCAAAGCCATGGCGCCGAGTAGGCCGACTGGTCCGGCGCCGAGCACCACGGCTTTATGGCAGTGCGCTTGAGCCTTGCCCGGCACGATCGGGCAGCCCCAAGGCAGACGCTGCTGGATGTTCCAAACTTGCGCCAAGCCTTTTTCGGCGATGGTCAACGGCTCGACGAGCACGGCGACATCGCGCATGTCGGCGGGCACCGGGTTCATGTATTTCTCGTCGTCGACGATGAACTGGGCCATGAAGCCGTGCTGTTGTTTGATGCCGCGCTCGGTGAAATCGCCGGTGAAACAGAAGTCCTGGCGGCTCGAACGGCAGGCGGTGCAGTGATCGTGTGGGCAAGGCCGGCGCACCATCGGCACGACGATGTCACCGACTTTTACACGCGTGACCTTGGCGCCGACTTCAACCACTTCGCCGAGTGATTCATGTCCGATCACGAGATGCTCCATGCCGGTGGGCGGCGTGCCGTACTCAAAGGCGCAGATCTCGCGGTCGGTGCCGCACACGCCGGCTTCGATCATGCGAAGCTTGACTTCGGTCGGAGATGAAATGCTGGGTTCGGTCTGGTTGACAATGCTGACCTGTTTGGTTGTCGGCGTGACCGCGATTGCCTTCATGTAAGACTCCTGAACAAAGGTCAAGCGGCGTTGCCGCCTGTCAATTGATTAGATGCTGATGACTAAAAGAATGATTCGGCTATTTAGTAGTCTAGCCCGCCGATGGCAGTCTAAGTTTAAATTTGACTGGCGCCGCTTGCAACGATTGCAGCGCGATAAAACTCTTGGTGAGACCAATGGTTCGTTTGTAGGTCGCTAAAAATGCCGCGCAGTCGCGACAGCCTGACAAATGCGCCTCGAAGGCGCGGCGATTTGCCGGGTTTAGGTTGTCAGAGAGATAGTCGCCAATCAGATCGGTCGCGTCTTTGCATGTCACGGTTGCTTCGCGGCAGGTCACAGTCGCATTGTCTTTCCGTCGCGTGTGCTCCTGTCGCAGTTCGCGTGTGCGAGGTGTTGCTGGAGTGTGGGTTTTCGGCATTTTGCCATCTCTTTCAGCTGTTATGCCAAGACTGAACTCCGGCGTCCCAAGTTGGCGCGGCGCAGTTCTCTCGGTGTCTCGTCGCAGCCGACCAAACGAACCGGCGCGAGTGTGTGCGTGAATCGGACTTTGTACGAACTAAAAATACTTTTTACCGTAGCTATAACCAGCTCGTCGTCTTTGGTGATGCTCGACAGTTCGTCAAGCAGTTCCATAAAGGTCGTCTTGATCGGCGTCGGTTTGCTTGGTTGATGGTTTTTGCTGTGGTTTTTCATTTACTCGTTTCCTCGAACTTTTCTTTTCCCTCAGGACGTTAGATGCCGCGCTCGCGAGAAAGGTTTCATCATGTTACGCCGCGGCCGTGATTCGCGTAATTTCCGTTTGCGGAAGCAAGTCTGGCAACGGTTCGACATGCAGGCGCAAATCAGCTGCTTCCCTGGCGCATGAATCGCAGACTTTCAGATTGAGAATCTCACCGCGAATCTGTGCAACCGCCAGGCCGCCGCGGGTTGAACTACAGCGCTCGCAGTTCATCGGTTTCCCTCGACTTTCGCGATGCTTTCAGGCTCCACACTGGCTCATGCTCGCGGGCGTAGTCCAAGCGCGCTTGGAACCAGGTGTCTTTGGGCCATTCCCAGCGAAACACCGGTAAACGGTCTTCGTCATAGTTATAGCCGTCGTTGACTCTACTGCGGGTGATGACGGACTCCCAAGCATTCATTGCGCTCCCTCCCGTCTCACTTACGTTTCAGCTCCCGGATTGGATTGCCGAGTCGCTGTCACGTATTAGACGTAAGCGCTGAGAAGTTTGATGCAGGCGAGCTGAGCTCGGGCGCGGCCGAAAAAACGCGGAGTGTTTACGCGCGCATCTTACTACGTATAAATTGCCAAATGTTGTCGCGGACTTTTGACGGCATATCATCGGCATAAAGGGTGCCGGTGGCCTGGATAGTTTTCTTGTAGGTCTTGAGAAAGTTAACGCAGTCGGGACAAATTTTTAGGTGCTGCTGAAAATCCCGTTTGCGGCGCGGGCTCAACTCATCGTTGAGATAGGCGAGCACTAAAGCCGCGATCTGCTTACAGGTCTTGTTGGTTAAATGCTTGGTCTTGGTGATTCGTTGCGCCATCAACTGCAATTCCTTTTATGCCGCGGAGTGGCCGAAGTGCACGGCCAATTTGCCGCGCAAGAACAAGCGGCCGCGGTGCAACCTGGTTTTAACCGCGGAAACCGTCAGATTCAAGGTTTCGGCGATCTGTTTGTCCGACAAGCCTTCCACGTCGCTGAGAACCACGACGCTTTTGTCTACCGGCTTGAGCTGATTGAGCGCTTGTGCGAGTAGGGCGCGCGTTTCTTGCAGGCCGTAATATTCATCAGGGGTGTCCGACCAATCGACCACCGGCCGCACCTGATGGTGTCCGTCCTTTTGAAATTTCGGCAGGAACTCTTCGTACTCCACCTCTTTGTGTTTCTTACTGCGGCGCATCCGGCCCAACGCCGCATTGACCGTCAGGCGATAGAGCCAAGTGGAGAACTGCGAGTTGCCTTGAAACATGCGCGCCTTACGGAAGGCGGTCATAAAGACATCTTGGAGGACCTCTTCGGCGTCCGACGCATCGCCACCGAGTATTCTCAATGCGACGTTGTAAAGCTTGGCTGAGTTGAGCTTGAAGAGTGACTCCAAAGCCGCCTCGTCCCCGGCTTTGAGGCGTTCAATGAGTCCCGTTTGAGATTCACTACCTTTTTTGTTTTTCGCTACGGCCTTGGCCCGGTTTTTCATCGGTGCGAGCGAAGCTCCGGCCGGGCTGACCCGCGGCGTTTCCGCGAAACTTATCCGACTCGCGAACAGGTTTTCGGCTGACATATTGTTCTCCTCAAATTCTGACATGGATCGGTCATAACTTCCTTGATTCATTTCCCTGTCTCCCCTTTAGAATACGTCTCCAAAAGTGTCCCGATGAACGGCGAGCAGTTAATGATTCTCAAATGCTCGCTGCGTATGCTAACCAGTTCACGCGCTACTTGAGCGTTCATAAACTCGACGCCGGCCATGTCGAGAATTACGGTTCGGCCTGCGCCGTCACGATGAGCTGCAAAAACATCGGTCAAATCGGTGAAGGCGTCGCTCGAAATCGTGCCATCGAGTCTGAGTCTCACTGTTTTTCCGTTCTCAAAGTTTTCCGTGATCCTGAGCATCTTTGGTTACTCCTAGTGAACTTCGAGAACCTTAGAGCAGAGATCGTGCCAAGAATCTAAGTAGCTGGAATACCACTAGTATTTAGTTTAGAAGGTTTTTGGTTTGCGCTATTTCGTTGTGATATTTCGTAATGGTTGCGAAATGTCGCAATCCGGGGTACCCATTGAGCAGCTGGGAGAATTAGCACAATTTCGGAGTGTTCATGGCGAGAGAAACATTGAGTGATGTGCTGATCGGCGGGACCCATGGAGGATTGCCTGTGTCGGCTCATGTCGCTTACTTCTGGAACTCCCAAGAGGAGTTCGCCGACGGGGTACGGTTCCTCGAGGTTGGCTTGCTCGGTGAAGACCATGGCGTGATCTTCGGCCACCCCGAGGCCAACCGTGAGGTTTGTCGAATTCTCGAAGAGCGTGGCCTAGATTTAACACGGCTGGTTGCCGACGGGCGGCTAACTATCCTCGGCGGTAGTGCTGAAGCAGATCAAATGCTCAAGGAGGTTAGCCATGCCTTTGAGCGCGCCGTAGCGCACCGCGCATCCCTCGTTCGGCTACTCGGAAATATTGGCTGGAGCCAAGCCGATTGGCCGGATGAGCAGGCGCTGCTGAGGTTCGAAGCACAGGTCACCGAAGCGGCCAAACAATTTCCTTGCGTTGTGGTGTGCATGTATGACGTCGCCGGATTACCCGGGACGATCGTGCATCATGGCGGGATGGGTACCCATCCGCATGTCGTCTGCAACGGGCACCCCCAAACCAATCCGCAGTATATTCCTACGGATCTGTTCCTACGCCGGATCGAAACCGTCGCCGGCGCCGTGGCGGAGCGCCGGCGCAATGAAGAGACTCTCCATCATATCACTGAAGGTACGGTTCAGTTTATCGGCGATGAATTTTTTCGGCAGTTGGCGCGCCATTTAGCCGATGCGCTTCGCGTCCGTTATTGCTTCGTCACCGAATGTACGGACGACTCGCAAACCCGGCTGCGCGCGCTGGCGTTCTGGGACGGCCATGGGTTCGCACAGAATGTTGAATATCCGGTCCGAGGCACACCCTGCGAAAAGGTCATCGAGGGCAATATCTGTTCTTATCCTGATCGTATCCAACAGCTTTTTCCGGAAGATCAAGAGCTGGTGACTCTCGGGGCCGAAAGCTATGCCGGCGTACCGTTGCCGAGTTCCCAGGGTCGTGTGCTCGGCCACCTGGTGGTGATGGACGACAAGCCACGCGTCTTCGGGGAAAATGAGCTGCGGATACTGCGCATCTTTGCAGGCCGCGGCGGTATAGAGCTCGAACGGGTGCGCGCCGCTCGCAAGGTGAGCTTGCTCAATGCCGAACTGAGCGCGCTGCTGGAAATCAACCGCGCGATCGGGCGACATCTAGACCGGGATAAGTTGTTTGGCGCGCTTGCGAACTGTCTGAAAACGCTCGTGCAAACGGAGCGCTTCGGGATCGAAATTCCAATCGAAGGCGATAAGCTTCAGGGACATGTTTTGTCAACAAGCCCCACCTCCGGAGAGCCGACGCAACCGATCATCTTGCCGGCGTCAGGTACCGCCTGCGACTGGGTGCTCAAAAATCAAGAATGGTTTATCGCCGGCTGCCGCGAGGAGTTTCGCGAACGCTTTCCAGGAACTTTTGACGTCATGACCAGTCATGGCATGGAGTCGCTGTGCGCTGTGGCGCTGGTCAGCGCCAATCGCAACCGCGGCGCGCTGTTCTTCATGGCGGCAGCCAAGGATGCCTATCGGGGGCTGCGGCGGGAGTTCCTCGAGCAGGTCGCCAATCAAATCGCGATCGCCATTGAAAACGTCAGCTCCTACGAAGAAATCGCGGCGCTCAACGCAACGATCGCCGCCACGGCGCAGCGCCGCCAAACTCTCCTCGACATTAATAATGCCATTGTCACCAAACTTACTCGCGATGATCTGCTGGCCAGCACCTGCGAGGCACTCGTGAAAGTTGTTCCGTTCGATCGGCTTGCGCTGTCGCTTTACGACGCTGAGATAAATGCCTTGCGCATCGTCGCCCATACCGGATCATACCAGCGAGCCGACTACACGCCGATCGGCCGCACACTCGATTTGAACGATAGTCCGGCGGGAGAAGCGTTCTTGCGCCAACAAGCGGTAATCCGGCGCGATCTCACAGCCGAAGGGCTCAACGCTTCGGAAGAACGCGCCTACAGCCATGGCTTTCGATCGCTTTGCACGCTGCCGCTGGTGGTCCGCGGAAAGTCCATCGGCGCCCTCACGGTCGGTAGCCTGACAAGATTTCAATATTCTGAGGCGGACGCGGAATTTCTTATGGAGGTCGCCAACCAGATCGCCATGGCCGTCGAGAACATGCAGCTGCACGAAGAGACCGCGGCGATGAAGGCGCGGTTCGAAGCCGAGGCTGTCTACTTGCAGGAAGAGATCAAGACGGAGCACAACTTCGAAGAGATCATCGGCCAAAGCGAAAAGGTGCGTGAGCTATTGCGCCAGCTTGAACAGGTCGCGCCGACCGATTCAAGTGTGCTGATCCGCGGCGAAACCGGCACGGGCAAGGAGCTGCTCGCGCGCGCGGTGCATGACCGCAGCAAGCGCAAAGATCGCGCCCTGGTCAAAGTAAACTGTGGCTCGATCCCTTCAGGCTTGGTCGAAAGCGAACTGTTCGGCCATGAGAAGGGCGCGTTCACCGGCGCCACCCAGCGGCGCATCGGCAGGTTTGAATTAGCCAACGGCGGCACGATCTTTCTCGACGAAGTGACCGAGCTGCCGCTCGACACCCAGGTTAAGTTATTGAGAGTCCTGCAAGAAGGCGAGTTCGAGCGGGTCGGCAGCAGCCAGACGATGAAAGTGGACGTTCGGGTGATCGCCGCGACCAACCGCGATCTCAATGAAGTCGTCAGCAAGGGCAGCTTCCGTGCCGACTTATTTTATCGGTTAAACGTGTTTCCGCTCGAATCGCCGCCGTTGCGTGAACGGAAAGGCGATATTCCTCTGCTGGTGAATTTCTTTCTCAGCCGGTTCGGCAAGAAGCTCGGCAAGGAAGTTCGCGGTGTATCGCAGAAATCGATGGAAAGTCTGACGGACTACCGTTGGCCCGGCAACATTCGCGAACTGCAAAACGTCATTGAGCGTGCCGTGGTGCTGGCGCCCGGGCCGGTGGTGCATGTCGATGACTCGCTGCTGCGTAGCGAAACCGGAGCGACGGATGTTGCCGCCATCGATACGCTGGAAAACAACGAGCGCGTCCACATTGTGCGCGCGCTCAACGAGACCAACTGGGTGATTCACGGCAAAAAAGGCGCGGCGGAGCTGCTCGGCATCAACCCGAGCACGCTCCGCTCACGCATGGAGAAGCTGGGGATCAAAAAAGGCCGGTAATTCAATCCCGACTTGTTCTGTTATTGGCGCGGGATTCGTCTCGGCGCGCCAACTCCATTCTCTATTCTCGATCCTTCATCCTCGACCGATTGACTATGCGGCTTGATCTTTGCGGGAAGCTGAGAGGGTGGCCGCCGCTCGGCGGTGCGGCGCCAGTGCGGCGGCCCATTTGTGATAAAGCCGGAAGCCTAATAACACGGCGAGCACCAAGCCATATTGAGCCGGGCGGCTAATGTCCGACTTCACCAGCCAGTAGAAATGAATGACGCCAAGAATTGCGATGCCGTAGACCAGATAGTGCAACTGCTGCCAGCGTTTGCCGAGGCGGCGGATCATTCCTGAGGTCGAGGTGACCGCCAGGGGAATCATCAAGACCAGCGCGCTGAAACCGACCGTAATATAGGGGCGCTTAAGAATATCCTTCGTGATCGCGCCGAAATCGAAATAGAGATCCAAAACCATGTAGATGGAGAAGTGCAGGGCGGCGTAAAAGAACGCGAACAGGCCGAGCATGCGGCGGTATCTGATCAATTCATTCCAGCCGGTAATCCGCCTGAGCGGCGTCACGGCCAGACTTGCCAGCAGAATAAATAACGACCATGAACCGGTGAAGCGAGTGATAGTGTCGATCGGGTTGGCGCCGAGATCATTCGTATAGGCGCGATACAACATCTGTCCGAATGGGATCAGGCAGATTAGGAAGGCGAGAGGCTTTAGATAGGAAAGCATAAGGCAAAAGTAAAAAGTTAAAAGTAAAAAGTCATAATGCACGTGTGCCGGGCCAAAGTCGGACTCATCACTTTTACCTTTTTACTTTTTCCTTTTAGTAGAATTTCTTCAGGTCCATTCCTTTGTACAAGCTCGCGACGTGTTCACCGTAGCCATTGAACGGCAAAGTCTTCCGGCGCAGGAACTCGCCGATGCGGCGCTCGGTGGCTTGGGTCCAGCGCGGGTGATCGACTTCGGGATTCACATTCGAATAGAAGCCGTACTCCTGCGGCTGCATTTTGTTCCACGAGGCCTCAGGTTGTTTTTCGACGAAGCGCACTTTGACGATCGACTTGATGCTTTTGAAACCGTACTTCCAGGGCACGACCAGACGCAGTGGCGCGCCGTTTTGCGAGGGCAAGATCTCGCCGTAGAGACCGACGGAGATTAGCGTCAGAGGATGCATCGCTTCGTCCATCCGGAGCCCCTCTACATAAGGCCAGTCGATGGGATTGCCGAAGAGGCTGGGTTTCTGCCCCGGCATGCGCTTGGGGTCGACCAGAGTGACGAACTGGATGAACTTGGCGTTGTTGGTGGGCTCGGCGAGATTAACTAGTGCGCTCAGTGGAAAGCCGACCCATGGAATCACCATCGACCATGCCTCGACGCAGCGCATACGGTAAATGCGCTCTTCGAGCGGCGCCAGCTTCATGATGTCTTCGATGGCGAAGGTTTTGGCTTTCTTCACTTCGCCTTCGACCGCTACGCTCCATGGCTTGGTGACGAGATATTTGGCGTTGAGCTCCGGATCGCCCTTCTCGACGCCGAGCTCGTAGAAGTTATTATAGGAAGTGATGTCTTTGAGCGAGTTGAGCTTCTCGCTCGTGTTGTAGGCCGCCGGGCCCTTTTTTACATTCGGCAACTTTTCCAGCGCGTGTACATGTGGCCCGTCGGCCAGGTCCAGGCCGGCCAAAGCAGCGCCGGCGCCCAGCGCCGAGGCGATGAACTGGCGGCGGTTCAAATAGGTTTCCTTCGACGTGATCTCGGCGGCTTTGATGTCATCAGGTTTTTTGATCAGCATGCTTGTCGCTCCTCGCTTCTTCCTACGCATGGTCGCTAAGAAAAGATTGTCTGTCAACTCTTTTCGGCGAGCAGTTGCTTGATCATCGCCTCGGTTTTGTCGTAGGCGCCTTCGCCTACGTGGTTGTAGCGGATCACGCCTTTCTTGTCGATCAAAACGATCGTCGGCCACGCCCACACGCCGTAACGCTTCCAGATAGTGAAATCATTGTCCTGCACGATTGGAAACCTGATGCCCAAGCGACTGGTTGCGTCCTTCACTTTGTCGAACGGTTTCTCCCAGGGAAACTCCGGTGAATGGACACCGACGATGGTCAAGCCGATGGGCTCGAATTTGTCCTGCCAACCCCGCAACTGCGGGATAATGTTTTTGCAATTGATTCAGCCATAGGTCCAGAATTCAACTAATACTACGCGCCCCTTTAGTCCAGCCATGGTGAGCGGTTTGCCGTTAAGCCAGTTCTCACCGGCGAGATCGGGAGCCAACGCGCCGTTAGTGATCGCTGCGCCAGTTCTGGGCGAAACAGCCCAAATCGAGAATGCAAGTGCTAAACCGATTGTAAACACTGCGAGTCGAGCCATTTTGAACCCCGTTTGAACTGCCACCGACGCGCGGCTCCGGACGTGATGTGTCACAACCGCTTAGATGCGCCGGCGGTTGGATTGGTTGCGCCGGTCAATTTCTGGAGTTTAAAACGGATTCGACCAGGAAAAGTTCCCGTTTGGACGCCGAACTAAAAAGGTCGAGGATGGAGGATCGAAGATCGAGGATGGATTTTGAGTTGACCATGCTGCTCGCAGCGTGGGACCGTTAAATGGAGTTTCCAAAGGGGGCGAGCCTCCCTTTTGCAATATTTAAATAGCGGTGGGCTAAAAACCCGCCCGCGAATTGGCTGCTTTTATTTTGGATTCGAAAAATGGCGATCATCGATCCTCCATAGTCCATCCTCGATCTTTCGGGGTCTGATTAGTGGATAAGTGGCGACGGCGAGGAGAGATTTTCAAGCTCTTTATTCAGGTCGACCCGATGGGTGGTCTGTCGGAGCATTTCAATCAGTGCTAGCTGCGCCAAGCTGTAGGCGTCTTTGTCGTTTTCCGAGTACTCAAAAGCCACTTCGCTGGCCGCGGCGATCAGGTCTCCAAGGGTTGTTTCGAGTCTGTAATTATTGGTCTTTTCCATTATCTTAACGCGTCCTTTCCTCGTCTTCTATCTAATTAGACGCGGAAATGGAGGAAATGATGTAGCGAGATCCGGGGTGCCGGGAAAAAATGGAGCGCAATCGCCGGTTTATCGTCGACGAAGGAGCTGGTGGAATTGTCACCCTATTCTTGGGCCGGCAGGAGAGGTGTTTCTTCTTCAACTTTTTGGTACAGCGGCACCTGTTTGGCACGTTGGTACTCATCATTGCTCAAATAGCCGACGCTGGCCAAGCGGCTGAGTATAAGGTTGCGACGGTTCATGATGCTCCGGTCCTGCGAATTGCGCGGGCTCGGTAGCAACGCGGCCAGCGTCGCGGCTTCGAGGGGGTCGAGGGCGGCGGCGGACTTGCCGAAATAGTGGCGCGCCGCGGCCTCGATGCCGTAGATGTTACGGCCCCACTCGACGACGTTCAAATAAATCTCAAAGATGCGCCGCTTGGAAAGCGCCTGTTCGAGCTGATGGGCGATGACGATTTCCTTCAGCTTACGTAGCGGGTTCTTGGACGGAGTCAAATAGAGGTTTTTGGCCAACTGCATGGTGATCGTGCTGCCGCCGCGGGCAAAGCTCATGCTTTCCCAGTCTTTTTTCAAGGCAGCTTTGATCTCGTTTACGTCGATGCCTTTGTGACCGAAGAAGGCAGCGTCTTCGCTGACCAGCACGGCTTTCTTCAGATGATCCGAGATCGCGCCATAGCCGACCCAGGTTTGCTGGCGGATGCCACGAATATTTTTTTTCTTATACTCTTCGTCACGCAGCTCCATTAGCGCGGTCACTTTGGGATTTCTCTGCCTCAGCTCGGCGACGTTCGGCAGCGTGTAGTAAAAATATGCGCCGGTGCTGACCAGGACGGTAGCCAGTAGGCTGCTCCAAAAAATTCGCTTCATGGTGACAGGGCCTTTAGAGCTTTGGCCGTCATCGACGACATGGCTTGATTGGGTAGCGAAATCGGATCGATCCAGCGCCAGTGGGTGTTTGGTAATCGAATCTTCGCGCTAGCCGGGCAATCGATGAGATAAATTGGCGCACAAACTCGACGGTAGGTGATGCTGTGGCGGATCTCGCCGATTAGCTTTTGGCCATTGATTATCCGTCCCAGCGGTTTCAGTTCGCTCCGCAAAAATACCACCGGCTCGGTACCCGCTGTGATTTCGCCACCGGGGAGTTCCCACAGCCGGGCGAGGAGTCCGTTGGCCGCACGTCGGCGCAACAAAATCCTGCCACGCTGACGGACGATGGCCAGGGGCCAAGTGACGTCTTTCCATTTGTCTTGATTTTGGCGCCTGCGCTGAAGACCTCGGCGCTCGCTCGAACTCGCGGAGCAATGAGACGAGAGAGGACAGCGCGCGCACTTTGCGTCTCTGGGAAGGCAGAGTGTCGCGCCTAGTTCCATCAACGCTTGATTAAAATCGCCTGGCCGTGCGCGAGGTACGAGCGTGCTCGCGACCGGGTGCAGCCGCTTCGCATCGCTAGGCGTGAACAGTCGGCCGAGCACGCGCTGGGCGTTGCCATCGACGGCTGGATAGCGCCGGTGAAAGGCGATGCTCATGAGCGCGCCGGCGGTGTAGTCGCCAATGCCGGGCAGTTGCCGCAGGTCGAGAAACTCGCTGGGCAAGGCGCCGCCATGGGCGCGGCAGATTTGGCGCGCGGCTCTTTTTAAATTCTCGGCACGGCGGTAGTAGCCCAGGCCAGACCATGAACGTAAGACTCGCTCCAAAGGCGCGCGATCGAGGGCTTCGAGGGTCGGGAAAGCGCGTAGAAATTTTTCATAGTACGGCAGCACGGTTGCCACTTGGGTTTGCTGCAACATGGTTTCGGAGATCCAGATGGCATAGGGATCGCCGGTACGGCGCCAGGGTAGATCGCGCTTATGGCGGTCATACCAACGCAGCAGTTTTCGACGGATGAGCGAGAGATTCTTCGCGGGCATGAATGCAGTTGGGCAGGTTTTCAGCTATAAGACAGATCAAGTTAATTCGCGATCGGGGTTTGAACCCTGATTGCGACCAAAGGGGATGCTCGCCCCCTTTGGAAACCCCAATTAATTGTGCCCGCCTCAAGATGCGGGGTTAATTGGAAATGTAGACGAAAACATCCGTGAAAGGAACCAGTGGACTTCAGCAAGAGATCAGCGCTTCTCGTTCATGGTTCGACAAGCTCACCACGAACGGTCGCGCCTTTTCCGTTCGCCCTGAGCGAGTCGAAGGGCAGTCTTGATTGCTGACGCGATTAAAGTGTTTCGCTCCACTAGCGCCGCACCGTGCTGCCAATCTTCTTCGGTATCCTGACTTCAATCTGTTTTGCCATCGCCAGCCTGCTGGCGCAGCGCGGTTATCATGTCGCGCCGGCGCCTTGGGGCGCATGGATCACCATCGCGGCCAATGCGGTATTTCTCGTGGGCGGTCATTTGCTGGTGGAGTCCGACACCCGCCTATTCGTCCTCGACAACCTCATCTTTGTCGCCGTCGGTCTGTTCGTTCCCGGCGTGACCCGGGTGTTGAGCTTTCGGGGTATCCGCACCATGGGGAGTTCGATCACCTCGACGATTGTCAATACGACGCCGATGTTCTCGACGGTCTTGGCAATCGCCATTCTCGGCGAACGACCGGCACCGTTGGTGTTGCTCGGTGTCTTACTGACCGTCGGCGGGCTGGTGACGGTGTCCTGGGGTGGCGAAAAGACTTCCTATCCGAAGATCGAGCTGATCTTTCCTTTTCTCTGCGCCCTGTTGTTTTCGATAAAAGATATCGCCGTGCGCTGGGGGTTGGGTAGTGGTGGCACACAGCCGATTCTCGCCGCGGCGATCGCCGCGCTGACCTCGACGATCGAGATATTTGTTATCATCCGGTGCTTTCAGGGTGTAAAATTCGTCTTACCACCGCTTCAAGTAGCGCGCTGGTTTGTTTCGTCGGGGATATTCACCGGCGCTTCGTTCCTGTTCATGTACGTCGCCTTTAGCATGGAGCGAGTGTCGATCGTCGCGCCGCTGGTGAATAGCTACACGGTTTTCGTTTCGATCTTGACGCCGTTCATGGCGCGCCAGATCGAAAGCGTCACCGGAAGAAAACTCGCCGGTGCGGCACTGGTGGTGGCGGGAATCTTTGCCGTGTCGCTCGGTAAAGATTAGTGGGTCCAGGGTCGAGGATGGCGGGTCGAATCTTGCGATCTTCTATCCTCCATCGTCTATCCTCGATTATTTACCGACACCGCCGACGGTTAGTGACAGGACGGTCTCACCATTCTGCTTGCTGATGCCGATCAAGACCGATTTGCCGTCTTTGCTGTAGGCGAGCATGGCGCCGCCGCTCACGAGGTTCATGCTCGGCTGCCAGCCGCGCGCCGGCATTTCCTTTTGGTAGAACTCGACAAGCTTATTGGTCTCCATGTTGCCGTGAAATGTCGCCTGTCCGGCGCCGAAGCCGAGAAAGGATATCTCGGCTGGTTTCTCCGAACCCTTTTTCATGGCGCTCGGCACGGGGATCGTCGCCCCGGAAATAGTTTCGTCGCGCGAACCACCGCAGGCAGCCAGCATGACCGCGATCAGAAAATAACCTAGGCATGCAATCGATTGACGTACGGTCATGGGTTCTCCTTTAGAGTCTGACTACACTAAGCCAATTGCCGGTTCAACGCTCGCACGGAGTTTTAAGAATTGCTTTCGGGAGGGATTGGCAATCCAAAAAAATACCAGGTGATCAGGATCGCGACACCAAGAAATTCCGGCAGCGATGGAGAAACTTGAATCAGCGCGCCGCCAAGCATGCCGCCAAGCGACGAACCGATGAAGCCGAAAAAATTGTAGACGCCGCTCGCCGCACCGCGGCCGGCGGCGGGAACTTGCTGGGTGAGAAACGCCGGCAGGATCGGCTGGTAGATGCTGTAGCCGAAGAAGAACGCCGCGCCGCTGAAATAGAGCAGCAGGTCGATCTGCGCGCCAAAAAGATAAACCGCGTAGCCAACCGTTGCGGTCAACCAGCCGATCAATATAGGCCGGTGAAAACGGCCTTCTTTCTCGGCGCGACGCATGTAAGGAAAGACCAACAAAACGCTGGGGAGAAAAATAATCAGATAAACTCGCCAAAGCTGCGCCTTGTCGAAGCCGATCTCGACCCAACTGAGGGGATAGGTGAAGAAGAACAGATTCAAAGTGAAAGAAAGCACAAAGGTCGCGATGAAGATCGGTCGTAGGCGGTCGTGCACGAGAATCGGTCCAAGCGCCATCGGAGTTTCGCTGCGATCGCCGCGCCGTTCGGGAGGAAAGGAAACCGCCGCCAGAAGCAGCGAAAGTAAGCCGAGAAACGCGAGCAGGTAGAACAGACCGTTGAGACCGATCTTGGCTGCGAGAAATGGGCCGGCGAGCAGACCGATCATGAACGAGGCGCCGATGGCGATGCCGGTGATCGTGTACGCCTGTGCGCGCACGCTGGGGCGGGTAAGATCGGCGAGGGCGGCGAAGGCGACGGCGCCAACGGCGCCGGTGCCTTGCAACGCGCGCGCCAGGATCAAGCCGCTGATGGACTCCGCCAGCGCGCAACCGATGCTGCCCAAGCAAAACAGCGCAAGGCCGATGATCAGCACCGGCTTTCGCCCCCAGCGGTCGCTGGCCCAGCCGAGAGGAATTTGAAAGATGCACTGAACCAGCGCGTAGATGCCGAAGGCCACACCGGCGAGAGCGTGTGATGCGCCGGGATAGCGCACTGCGTAGGCGCTGAAGATCGGTAACATGAGAAAAATCCCCAGGAGCCGCAGCGCGGAAATGAGGCTCACGACAATGACCGGCGCGATTTCATCGCGCGTGAATGAATGAGAAGTATCAGCCAAGGTGAGAGATTTGCTCCGTTGCCATCACAGTCGTTCGGTAAACTTACATGCTTTGGCGGAAATGGGAAGAGGCATGGAGGTGACAACCACAAAGGCGATTCAGAATCGGATGATTAACCGCAAAGAACGCAAAGAGCGCAAAGGTAATAATAAAAAGTTTCCGAACTTAGCGTCTTGGCGCCTTGGCGCGAGATAATTCTTCCTATATTTTTGCTTACGTCGATGGCGTCGCGGTCACGGTTCGCGCTACTGCGCTGCCGCGTTGCGCAGGCGGCATCTCGACGCCTTCGGCGTCGAAGGCTTTCTTCAAACGTCGACGGTATTCCCGGCCGATGGTGAGCTGGTGCGACGGTTGAGTCTTGAATCTTGCTTTGATTGTGACTGCCGTCTCGGTAAAGTTGTCGACGCCGAAAATTTCGATGGGTTCAAGCATGAGGCGGCGATAATCCGCTTCCGTTCTCATTTCGTCGGCAACCCGGCGCATGATCGCCGTGACCCGATCGGTCTCTTCTTTGTAGGAGACCGCCACGTCGATGACGTAGGCGGACCAATCCATGGTCACGTTGGCGAGAGTATTGATCGTGCCGTTGGGAAAGACATGCACGACGCCAGCTTGGTCGCGCAGCACGACGGTTCTAAACGTCACCGCTTCGACCAGCCCGGTGGTGCCGTTGATGATCGCGGTATCACCGACGCGGATTTGATTTTCCAGCAACAAGAAAAAGCCGCTTACGAGGTCGCGCACCAGGTGTTGGGCGCCGAAACCCGCGGCTAAACCGAAGACCCCGGCGCCGGCGAGGATCGGGCCGACGTTAATGCCGAATTGGCTTAGGGCGATCAGCACGACGATGAACCAAAGAAAACCATTGGCGATGGTCCAGAGCACGCTGGATAGCGTTCTAATCCGCTGTCCCGCCGCGCCGGGCGCGCTTTCGCGCCTCTCGGTGGCGTGAATCAATAAGTTCTCTAAACGGCTGAATCCAATGCGAAGCAATTTGATGGTCAGGTAACCCGCCGCGACGATGAGCGCGACGCGGATCAACGCCTGCACGGCGTCGACGCTAACGGTCAGTAAGTTGGCGGCAAACGTATCCCAAGCTTGTGCGGACATAGGACATCCTCCTTCGGCGACATCAGCTCATGGTTTTGTCGCAAATAATCTTGCAACATGCCAGAGCAAGCGCGGCTAACGACGCAAATTCGCCTTGACATGAGTCGGCGCTGAGTTAGATTGCCGCCATCAAGAGCGTCATCAGGTTTCCAAGGCGGGCGAGCGTTTCTATTGATCCGTTTCAGCTCGTGGCCGGGGTCAGTACCCCGGCCACGATGTGGCTCCGTTTATTGAACTTACCGGAGGATAGCGAGATGGCAGAAAATCGATTTCACAGTCGATCATCGACTTTGAGCGGTCGGAGCCGTACACGGTCCGCTGGTCGCGTTCTCTATGCGTTGCTGGTCTTTTTGCTTTCGCTCCCCGCGTCCGTGCAGGCCCAATCGAGTCTCAAGAAAGTTCGGTTGGCTTTTCCGACCAAGACCGTCTCGTTCTTGGCGTTTTACGTCGCCCATCGCAAGGGCTTTTACAAAGACGAGGGCATCGAACTAGAGCCGATTATCATGCAGCCATCGCTGGCGAGCACGGCGGTGTTGACCGGCGACCTTGATTACAACGGCGCGGTCACCGGGGTGATCGGCGCGGCGGTTTCGGGCCGGCCGATGAAAGCCGTGCTGTTTACGGTCGCTCGTCCGCTCCAGTATTTGATGAGTAAAAATGACATCAAGGATGCGCGCGAGTTAAAAGGCAAAAAGATCGCTGGCAGCTCTCCCGGCGGAACGGTCACGTTCTTAACCAAGCTTGTGTTAAAGAATATCGGTCTGGACTCCGAGCGTGACGTTTTTCTCAATCCGATGGGGGGAACTGGCGCAAGCCGGTTGGCGGCGCTAGAGTCCGGCGTGGTCGACGCAGTGATCTTGGAGAGCCCGGATAACTTTGTCGCGCAACGGAAGGGTTTTCGCGAACTGATTTTTTTCGGCGACCAAGTCGAGTTCCCGCAAAACGGCTTCGGCACGTCGGAGAAGAAGCTCAAGGAAAATCCCGACGAGGTTTTTCGCATGGTGCGCGCGACGCTGCGTGGACTCGCGTTCAGCTGGGACAAACGAAATCACGATCAAGTGATCGACATCATCATGCGCGAGATGAAACCGATCAGCTCGTCGTTAGCGAATGAATCCTTGGAGCAGGTCATGCGTGTGATCACCAAGGACGGTTCGGTTAAGACCGAGTCGATCCAAGTGCTCATCGATCTGGTGCGGGAAAATGCCAAAGTGACGCGGCCGGTCGCGGTCAACCAAGTGGTGGATTTTACGCATCTCGAAAGAGCGCAGAAAGAATTGGGATTGAGGTAGACAAAAGTTCGCGGCGTCTTTTCACAAACACCATTCACGCTCCCAGCCCACGGATCGTGGCCCCCGCCTCTTGAGGCGGGCACAATTAAATGGGGTTTCCAAAGGGGGCGAGCATCCCCTTTGGTCGCGAGCGGGGTTCAAACCCCGTTCGCGAACTCAAATTGATTCTCAGGTCATCTTTGCGTGATCACCGAAGCCGACACTTGTAGAAAATACGTCCTGCCAAAACTCTATGCCGCTGGTTGGAACGACGATCAGATCAGCGAGCAAAAGAGTTTTACGGACGGGCGCATTCTCGTCGTCGGCACTAAAGCGCGTCGCCGGCCGGCGCAACGAGCCGACTATCTCTTGCGCTACGCCAGAGACTTCATGCTGGCGGTCGTCGATGCGAAGGCGGCCTACAAGCTTCCCGGCGACGGTCTGCAACAAGCCAAAGATTACGCCGAAATACTTGGTGTAAAGTTCGCCTACTCCACCAACGGGCACGGTACAGTCGAGTTTGACTTCACCATGGGTCAGGAGCGGCAGTTCGATTCTTTTCCGAAGCCAGCCGACTTGTGGCAACGCTTTCGGGCCAGCGAGAAGATTGAAGACGACGAAACCTCGAACAGACTCTTAACGCCCGCCAATTCAACCATAGGCAAAGGCCAGCGCTACTACCAAGAGAGCGCGATCAATCGTGTTGTCCAGGCGGTGTTGCAAGGCAAGAAAAGAATTCTCCTCACCATGGCCACGGGTACAGGCAAGACAGCGGTGGCTTTTCAAATTTGCTGGAAGCTTTGGAACATGCGCTGGAACCGCGCCGGCGAGCACCGCCGTCCGAAGATTCTTTATCTGGCCGACCGAAACATTAAGGTCAGGGGGGAGCTGATATGCCGAAACTGAAAACGCCTCCTATGGTAATCTCTTCCGGGGGTATAGCCTCGCAAACGACCGTCGGGACGCCGACGGTTTGGTTATCAGACAATTTTGCTGAAGACTGGTATCGTGACGCCCTACACGAATCCAGAAATGGCACCGACCACAATGCCGTCCGTCGCGAGATTCTTTTCGCTGCGTGTTTTGCTGAGACCTATATCTTCGAGTGGACGAGGAGAAAGCTGCAAATCGAGGAAATCAACGATTACTTTCCCCCCAAGCCTCGATTTGAGAAGGATCCGAGGTATAGGCGTACTTTGGTCGAGAAGTGGAGGGATGTGCCAAGAGAGCTATTCGAGGCTGGCAAGATCCGTACCGAGCCTAAGCTCGATATTTCCAGGTTGGGTCAGCTCGCAAAGTTCCGACACGGGCTTGTTCATGCAGCAGGAAGCCGACCCGCAACTGAAGTTCAATCCAGGAAGACTAAACCCTTTCCAGCGAAAGGAGATCTAAAGAAGCTCTCCGCGGGTTGGGCAGTGCGGATCGCTGCCGATCTCGTTTTTGATCTTCACAAGACCCTTGGTGAATCGGCTGACGCCTATCTTGAGCGACCATGAAATTGAAAGTGTAATCCTTCAGCGGGTACATTTCATTCCGGCGGGAAGTGAGGTCGGAGGGCAATTTGCGTAAGCGGGGCCAAGCCTTCATTTCTTGACTATCCGGCGTTATACACGATTTACAATTCGTCGCTATGAGTTTGAAGGTAATAATCGACTTCTGATTTGGTCAAGCCACGGGTCGTCCTTAATCATCCGCGAAAAATTGGCGTGTACTAAATTTTCGATTCTCTCCGGCGTTGATTGCCGCAATTCGGCGACTTTGTCGACGACGTTTTGAATAGCCGTCGGCATTCCGATTCCATCGTTTTTATTCAGCCACTTGAATGCGCCGGGGTTGTCTTTCTCCGTGAGCAGGAGATGGTCGGGGAATAGCTTGGCGATCGGTCTCGGGTTCTGAGATATCAATCTCATCAATCTTCAGATTCAATCGGAAGACAGAGCAAGCTCGCATTTCCCGTTAATCTTCACGCAGCCACGTAGAAAGCGAATTCGGCAAAATCGGTTTGGACTGGCGCGGTACTTTTTTGTGATGCCCAACGGCGCAGGCACTTCATTGCCGTGGCGACGGTCAGATGGTGCGCGACTCGTTTTGCTTGAGCGCTTGAATCGATTAGATTAAAGACAGAGGTTAGTACTTAAGATGCAGGGGGCGATGCACATTATTCGGAGAGCCCCCACCCCCGGATCGAGTCCGGGGCAGGCTCTTGCCCTCATCCACTTCATGGGCGAGGTCAGGCAAAATACATCGGCCATTTTCGTCTGAGGACCAGCAAAATGGAATATGTTGCATTCTGGATTATAACCGTTTTTGCCGCGATTGCCGTCTACCGGTTGTTATCCCGACGGCTGGCCACGCCTAAAGCTCGAGTTAACGCGATGCTCCGACGCTACTACGTGCTGGAAAGAACCGGCCTTTCGGAGCCGGAGTGTCTAATGCAACTGCTGGCAACTCGGAATGAATGGAAAAACTTTCCCCATCGCTTTTTGGCCGAGTTGGTGTCGCGCCTTCGTTCGAAGGAAGACGTTATTCGGTTCATCTCCGTCTCGGAGGACGAGGGTTACCAGCGCAAGCATTATCCCGACCTGGCCAAGCAGACCAACTTAGACAATGCCATGACGGAGATCGCCTGCTTATTCGCCCGTTTCGGTTTTCGGCTGCAAAAAGACAGCCGTTATAAAGAAGCGGAGTTCGTGCAGAAGCTCGCTTTACGTTTACAGCCTCAACAATATTTTACCAAGCTCCCTCTGGCGGATACCTATCACGCGAGCGGGCGTCATCTCGACGCGCTGCCGCTGTTCGAACAGGGCCTCGCAAATTTCGAGGAGTTCGAAAAAAATCATCGCTCCGACGACGGGATATTTTCTCCGGCAAAATGTTTAGGAGTTGAGATGGAGATCGGCGAATTTCGGAGCCGTTACAGAAATTTGTACGAGGCATGCCGGAAAGCTGCCGAGCGGACATCGGTTTCGCTTTTTTACCTCTCAAGCTTTACGGAGTTACTCTGCTAGGGAGATGGAAGGGATTCGTGGGTAAGGGTATAAGAGAAAGAGAGCAGCCTGGGATCTTCGGCGATCAGCCGCGCGAAATTTGCTTGCACCAACGCGTCGATTTTTTCCGGAGTCGATTGCCTCAATTCGGCGACGGATTGCACGACATCTTTTATCGCCGCTGGCATTCCTATCTCGTTATTTTTCTTCAACCATCTCAGCGCTTCTGGATTATCCGTTTCGGTCAGCAGTAGATGATCCGGCTCGGCCTTGGCGATTGCCTTGATGTAATCTGAGAAAAGCACCTCGACAGCGATGGTGAAGTAGCAACCGAATTCGATCATCGCTTGCCGGATGTCGAGCGGACCGGAGTACCAGTGGATGATCGCGCGGCGCACATCGTACTTCTCCAAGAGGTCGAGAATTTCTTTCTCGCCAGCTTTGGTGTGTCGGTTGACGAAGTTTTTTACTTTCCATGAAATCTATCATCTGAAAACGAAAACCATAGCTAGTTGTAAACTAGAATCTCCGTCGATGATCTCAGCGCAAGCGTCCGGGCGATCGTTTAGTCCAGAGGCTCGGTGGAAAAATTACATCGGTTGAGTTGCCGTTGAGGTAAATTAGCGGCTGTGTGACCGGGCCGCTGTAATAGTTGTTTTGAAAGAGATTGCCTCCCCGGGAATTATCAATCAAATAAGGCGTGTAATCGCCGATCTGCGCGACGTAATTCTGCTCGACCCTCGTGTTCAACAGTCTATTGAATGCAAGAACGGTGACTGTGTTGGATACCGTATTGGCAGTCACCGCCGAAGTTTCTAAATAGCGTAGGTCCATCGCTACGATTTGCAGAGCGGGATTTCCTCCACCCTCGACTTGATTTTGATCGACGGTGGTATTCTTGAAACTGAGCCCGCTATTGGGTCCGGCGTTAAATGTTATCAGTGCCGTCTCCGCCGGTTGAGCGCCTGCGCTTGAGGCTATTTGAATCAAGTTTTTCTGAAGAACTACTCCCTCGTAGACATTTCCCGTTGCGGTCGTGGAATTATTAGCGGGGCCGACGTGAATCGCTGCGGTCGGGGTGCCGTTAAATATGATCTTGTTGTTGGAAACGGCAATGTTCCTGAAAGTTGTGTTGCTGTTGTTGGGTGGGTCGACGTTGACCGCGATCGCCGCGCCTACCGGATCGATAATCGTGTTGCTGTCGATGGAATAATCCTGAAGCGTGACCCCGTCATCGATAGTAAATAGACCGATGGCGCCTGTTCTTACGCCGCGTGTTACCGTATTGCGGTAAATGGTAACCCCTTGACCGAAGTCCACTTCGAGTTGAAGGTCTTCAATTAGATTATTAGTGATCCGAATGTTTTTGTGCGGTTGGCTGCCGTTGCCGAAAACATAAGAGTAGCGGTCGGTTGCCCCTAGCGGTCGGGGGGCGCTGTCGAAGAAATGGGTGCGGTTAATGACCACATTCTCGGTGTCGTAAAACCGCACCCCGCCGTAGGAGCCGATGGAGCGGTTATCGAAAGCCAGGTCTTGAATCGTCAGTCCGTTGATATTGGCAAAGGTCAGAAGGGGATTGGCGCCGTCGGCGATGCCATTTCTGATAATGCTGGCCTCGCCCTGGCCGCGCACGGTCAGATTGTTCTTGCCGGCAATGTTCACATCGTTGCAAATATAGATGCCCGCGGGGAAATAAATTACATCGCCGTCGTGAACAGCAGCGATCGCCGCGGCAATGGCAGTGCTGTCATTGTTGACACCATTTCCAAGAGCGCCAAAGGTTTTTACATTAAGCGTCGATCGAGCCCAGCTGCGGGTTACCATTCCGGATGTTCTTTCGCTCGACTGCGGATTAAGCCATGGGAGATCCACCGGAATTAACTGCATGAACGCAAACAACGACCCGATAAGGAGCGCACGAGACATAGTTTTTATCATTTCATGTCGCCTTTCTATCCTCGAAAATGTTCCCATTTCAATCGCCTGTGACGCCGTTTGCACGACTGTCCATGCGGCAACCATCGCACCAAATCTTTTTTTCTGCGGCCCGCGCTACGCAGTCATAGATCTCGGGTTGAAGCACAAACTTTCCCGTTGGCACGACTACGCTAGGAGCGAGTCAAACCTCGCCTACGATCTAACTGCGATTACTTTCCGGTCAGGACTGCCGCTAAGGGCGGAGATGTAAAGTCACTTGCTGGTTTGCCGGCAGGCTGCTTCGATGATAGTGAATCGTTCTTCGAACCCCGCTGTCTTTCTAATTCAAGAAGACGGCTAACACTATGCTCCCGGAAAAACAAATCCCCTTCAGGTGCAAACTTTTGTCTCTGATTGGCTAAGCAAGAACCGTTCACAGCGACGGCGCGTCAATTATGCTGCGCTTGTTCCATCGAACGGTAAGAAAAATAAGCGACCGTTCAGCTTTGTGCCCTAGTAGGGTGTTTCTTGTCAATGAGGCCCCGTGCCCGCTGCTCAACGCCGCTGACCCAGGGTCTCGCGGGCCAGTTTATTCAAAATAAACCCCGCCTCTTGAGGCGGGCACAAAATTAATGGGGTTTCCAAAGGGGGCGAGCATCCCCTTTGGTCGCGAGCGGGGTCCAAACCCCGCTCGCGATTCAATTTGATTAGTGAGGAAATTAAGAACGGGATTATGCTGCTACGGGTTTAAGGAAGTTAGTAGATGAGTGTGGCTCGCCAACCAGGGATCGTCGCCGATCAGCCGGGTGAAATTCCTATGAACTGATCGGGCGACTTCTTCTGGCGACGACTGTCTGAGCGCCGCCACCGCTTCGACGACTTTTTGAATAGCCGTGGGCATTCCTATCTCGTCGTTTTTCTTCAACCATTTCAGCGCGCCGGGATTGTCTGTCTCGGTTAGCAGCAGATGGTCGGGGATCGCCTTGGCGATCGCCTTGATGTGTTCGGAGTAATGCACTTCGACACCGATGGTGAAGTAGCAACCGAATTCGATCATCGCTTGCAGGATGTCGAGCGGACCGGAATACCAGTGAACGATCGCGCGCCGGACGTCGTATTTCTCCAACAGGTCAAGGATTTCTTTTTCGCCGGCTTTGGTGTGCAGATTGACGAACTTTTTCTGCTCGGCGGCGGCGGCGATGAAATATTCCAGGACTTTTCGTTGCGCAGGATAGATCGAGGCGTCTTTTACCCAGTGAAAGTCGAGACCGATTTCGCCGATGGCTGGGCTCATTTCGATATAGCGGCCGATTTCCGGCAAGCGGTCGGCATATTCCGCCGCACGGCGTGGATGGATGCCGAAGGTCGGCAGCACGAGCTCGGAGCGCTCGCCGATCTTTTGCATCTCCAAATAGGACGGCACGTCCATCGCCGTGGCGACGGTAAAGATGCGCGCCGTTTCGATTTGCTTGAGCGCTTTGTCGAGCAGGTCGCCGTATTTGTCCAGGTGGACGTGGGCGTCGATGAACATTTTTCGGAACCCTCACCCTCGCCCTCTCCCGCAAGCGGGCGAGGGGTCAATAAATCAAGCGCCATATCGAATGCAGGCCTACTCCAACCACTTTAGCGACGGCGGCGCATTGCTCGACCATTCGTTCGCGTCGATGGGCACGATTTTGAATTTGGCTCGAGCAAAGCGCGCTCGCTCTTCGAATGGAACGGTGGCGTCGATGCCGACCTTGGCGCGGACGCCGTTGTTGCTTACGCGGACGTACTCGTGCGTGCGGGCGCCAGGGACGATGAAAATGTCGCGACTCGCTTCCATGCGCATCGCGAGCGCGTACTCCACTTCGTTCGGGTCGCGGATGTCGATGTCGTCGTCGACGGCGATTACGAGATCGAGATCCTTCAGCGTGGCGAAGGCGGCGAGGATGGCATTTCGCTGAAACCCTTCGTGCTGTGGGCTCGTCTTCCTAATGCTGAGGACGGCATGGAAGCGGTGCAGGCCACCGGCCGTCATCTCGACGTCGGCCACCACGGGCGTTGCCGACTGCAGCGCCTTGAGCAGGCTCGCCTCCATCACGTACTTGCGCAGCACTACAGTCTCGCGTCCGACGCCGTTGATGGCGTGATAAACGGGAGCTGAGCGGCGGGCAAGTGCAGTGATCTGGAATACCGGCGCATCGCCCTCGGGCGACAGAAAGCCAACGAACTCACCGAACGGCCCTTCGCGCACGCTCTCGACGGGGGAGAGCTGACCCTCCAGCACGATCTCGGTCTCGGCCGGGTAAATCAGATCCTGCGTAAGCGCCCGCGTCACCGGGATCGGCTCGCCGCGCAGGCCGCCCGCGATGGCGAGCTCGTCGGAGCTTTCCGGCATCTGGGCGCCCATCGTCGCCGCCGCGTAATGAACGGCGAGATCGGTGCCGATGCAAACGGCAATCGGAAGTGGCTGATTTCGCCGCTGCGCGCGTTCGTACGCGGCGCGCAGATGTCGGCCGTAGTCGAGCTTGATGGCTGTCCGATCGGGTCCGACGAGCTGCAGGCGATGGTACGACGCGTTGTAGACGCCCGTCTCGGGATCCTGAACGATCACAATGCCGGCGGTGATAAAGCGCCCGCTATCCTCCTCGCTGTGGAACAGCACGGGCATCGATCGACCGATGTCAATGTTCGCGCGCTGGACATGCTCATGTACGACCGCTTTCGTCACCACGGTCGGGGCGATCGGATTTCCAAGCGCGCGCGCGACGAGATCGCGGATTCCGCGATAGTCGAGACCGAACGCGGCTTCGCAGTTGTCCTTACAGGAAAGAAGATTGCCGATGACCGGCATGCCGTGACCTTTCACGTGCGGAAACAGCACAGCCGGCCCGCCATCGGTCTGCTTCATGAGGGCGGCGATCTCGAGTTGCGGATCGACCTCACGTTCACACATGCGAATGCGGCCCGCCGCGAACATACGCCGCAGACCGGAACGAAAGCTCGTGTCGATGGGGATTGCGGTCGACGCGTTCATAGGATTTACCTCGCTGCACTGAGCGTTCATTCTTGCGGCAGGGGTGATGCAAAGTCAATTCACTCGGCGCGGAAACGGCGCAAATTCGTCATTGCAAACTAAATCGACTCCTGACAGAGTTAGGTCGTTTTGCCGTGGGGGATTGGCTCATCAATCACGATTCGGCAATGCACTTGTACGCATAGGAGTAAAAACATGACCACGCCCAACACAACGGTTCCAGTATCCACCGGTGCGGAAGCGTTTCTGGCGCAGATGCGCGCGCTCGGCTCGGTGCGCTACATGTTCGCCAATACCGGCACCGATCACGGGCCGCTGATCGAAGCTATGGCGCGGACGGCGGGCGAAGATCCACGCGATATCCGGCCCATCGTCGTGCCGCATGAGCAGGCGGCGGTGTCGATGGCCCATGGCTATTACAATGTCACGCAGCAGCCGCAGATGGTGCTGGTGCACACGTTGCCGGGCACGGCCAATGCGCTGGGCGGCGTCATCAACGCGGCGTCGGCGAACGTGCCGCTCTTCCTTTGCGCCGGCCGGACGCCGATCACCGAGGGCGAGCTGCGCGGCGGCAAGAGTCAAAATATCCACTGGCGCCAAGAGTCGCGCGATCAAGGCAACGTGGTGCGCGAGTTCGTCAAATGGGACTATGAAATTCGCACCAATCAAAATCTCGCCGCGGTGGTGTCGCGTGCCTACAAGATCGCCATGAGCGAGCCGCGCGGGCCGGTGTATATGACCTTGCCGCGCGAGTGGCTTGCCGAAGCGCTGGAGTCGACACAAGTGTTCGCTCCGGACGCCTTGGCGCCGGCGAGCAAGACGCAAGCGGATCAAGCATCGTTGGAGAAAACCGCCGAGTGGCTGATCGGCGCCGACAGTCCGCTGATCGTGACGAAATATTTGGGGCGCAATCCCGAAGCCGTGCAGTATCTGGTCGAGCTTGCCGATCTGTTGGCGATCCCGGTGGTGCAACAATTAACCAACGTGAACTTCCCGACCGATCACCCGCTCTATCTCGGCACCCAGGTGACCAAGTACGTGCGCAATTCGGATGTGTTGTTTTTTATCGACACCGACGTGCCGTGGGAGCCGCCCAACCGCAATGTTTTGCGCGACGGCGTGAAGATCGTTCACTTGGAGCGCGATCCGCTTTTTACTGGAATCCCCGGCTGGGGTTTTCCCGCGGACTTGCCGGTCACGGGTTGCTCCGACGTGTCATTGCCAGCGCTCAATGCGATCATTCGCGCCAAACTCACTGCAGGCGCGGTTGCAAAGGCCAAGCTCGACGAGCGGCGCAAGAAAATTGCCGCGGAGCACGCAGTGATGATCCGCGAGATGGACGCGAGCGTTGAAGCCGTGAAAAATCAGTATCCGATTCATCCCTATTGGCTGTCGAAATGCATTGGCGACGCGATGGATGAGAAAACGATCATTGCCAATGAGTCGATCACTTCGAAATTGGCCGAAGTGATCCACTTAAATCGCCCCGGTTCGATGTTCAACACGCCGCTCGCCGGCCATCTCGGCTGGGGTTTGGGCGCAGCGATCGGTATGAAGCTCGGCGCGCCGGAAGCAACGGTGATCGCCGCCGAGGGCGATGGCTCCTATATGTTCTGCGCGCCGACGGCATGTCACTTCACCGCGCAGAAATATCAAATTCCATTTTTGACCGTTATCTATAACAACCAAGTATGGAATGCGAGCTTGAACGCCGCGCGTGGCCTCTTCCCCGACGGTGTCGCGGCAAGGACGCGCAATTTTCCCGGCACGGATTTGAGTCCGTCGCCGAACTTCGAATTGACCGCGCAGGCCTGTGGCGCGTACACGGCACGGGTCGAGGAGCCGGATCAATTACCGGACGCGATGGCAAAAGCGTTGAAGGTCGTGAAAGAAGAAAAGCGCCAGGCGCTGCTGAACGTGATCTGTAAAAATCCGTTGGCCTAGGGGAAACGGACTGAGCTGCGTGTTCGGCGCTTTATCGAAGTCGGTGCTCGGTGAATAGAGTGGTGAAGTTTTGCATTTCAGGTTTCGGGTTTCAGTGACTGACACCCGAAACCCGAAACCAAATAAGGTGAGTTGAAGCGCAGTCACATCAGCGTCCTGCTCGGTTTGACGCAAACAAGAAGGGAATCTAACCATGGCCGATACGATTTCACATGACGCGCGCTGGAAGGAATATGCTGGCGAGGATTGGTCGGATGCGCTCGTCCAGTCGATGAAGTTGGGCGGTATCGATCATCTGTTCTTCGTCTCGGGTTCGGAGATCGCATTTTGGCAGGAGAGCATCGCCAAGGCCAACGAGAGAGGCTGGCCGGCGCCGAAATTGATCACTGTCACCCATGAAGCGGTGGCGCTCAACGCGGCGCTGGGGAGCGCGATGGTGCGCAATCAGCCGGCGGCCACCGCCGTGCACGTCGACGTCGGCACGTTGAACTACGGCGGCGCGATTCACACCGCCTGGCGCGGCAACTATCCGGTGTTGATTACCGCTGGCACCGGCCCGCGGGCTTATCCGGGCTCGATGGCCGGCGCGCGCAACAGCCCGGTGCAGTGGGTGCAAGAGCCACGCGATCAAGGCGGCATCGTGCGCCAGTATACGAAAGTCGATCATCGTCTGGAACATCAGGACAATCCGGGGCTGCTGATCAGCCGCCTGCTGCAAATGGCCATGAGCGAACCCAAGGGGCCGGCGTATCTCACGGTGCCGCGCGAAACCGCGATGCTCAAATTGCCGGGCAAGAGTTATTTTCCGACGCGCGACGAGCTGGGCATCGCGCGGCCCGCATGGCCCGATCCAGCGGATGCCAAACGCGCAGCGCAATGGTTGATCGACGCGCGCAATCCGTGCATTTATTCCGCGGCAGCCGGGCGCAATCCTGAGGCGGTGGCGGCGATCGTGCAATTGGCGGAGTTGCTCGCGCTGCCACTGGTCGACGCGGACCGGTTGGACCGTCTTAACTTTCCGACGACACACACGCTTTACGGTACCGGGCCGGAGGTGAAGGATGCCGATGTTTTGCTCATGCTCGAAGCGCTGGTGCCGTACATTTCGCCCAACGCTGCGCCGAAGGTGGGTAGCAAGACTATTTGGGTCGACGCCGATCCGGTGATGTCCAACTACAAGACGATGGAGTTTCAAGCCGATCTCTGGTTGCCGGTGTCGGTGTCGGCGGCGGCGAATGCGATTCATGATGCGGCGACAGCGTTGTTGTCGAAGAGCGATTTGAGCCGCATCGCCGAGCGCCGCGAGCGTTTGGCGGCGCGCAAGCAGGAGATGGCCGCGGCGACCGAGCGGCTGGGCCAAGAAGCAAGACGGCGCAAACCCATGCATCCGCGCTGGGTTGCTTATCAGCTGGGTAAAATTCTCGAACCGGACACGATCTTGCTCGATGACGCGATCAGCAATTCGGGTTTCGTCTGCGACCATCACGGGCGCGCGCAGGCCGGAACCTATTTCGCCAGCGGCGGTTCTTCAGGCGGTTGGGGCAGCGGCGCGGCGTTTGGCGCCAAGCTGGCCGCGCCGGATCGCGATGTCGTGCTCGCCACCGGCGACGGTTACTTCATGTTCGGCACGCCGATGCCGGCGCTGTGGTCGGCAGCGCATTACAAGGCGCCGTTCTTGACCGTGGTCTTCGTCAACCGGTCGTATACGACTGGTACGAACGGTCTCAAGCGCAGTTATCCCAACGGCGTCGCGGTGCGCACGGAAAATTACGAAGGCGGTATTTTCGACCCGCCGCCGGATTTCGCGAAGCTGGCGGAGGCGGCGAATTGCTTCGGCACGACTGTCAGCGAGCCGGATCAAATCGCGCCTGCGCTCAAGCTGGCCCTTGATCAGGTGCGCAAAGGCACGCCGGCGCTGGTCGCGGCGTACCTGCCGACGCTGGTTGAGGAGATGAGCTTCGCGCAGCGAAAGACGTGATAGTAAAATCGGATCGGATATTTTAACCGCAAAGTACGCAAAGTACGCAAAAAAGAAATCGGAATGTCTCCCGCAAAGCATGTCCTGAGCAATGTCGAAGGGGCGCCAAGGCGCAAAGTGACGGGCAAGACCCGTCAACTCGAGCCGAGACGACGGATATAACAGAAATTTCTCCTTTTGGTCGAAATGACATCTTTCTCTTACCTTTGCACCGTCGCGCCTTTGCGGGAGATTCTTTTCTCTCATATAACCGAGGTTGATGTCGATGCGTGCGCATTTGACGATCGGCTACTTATGCGGATAGAAGCGAGATAAAAATTCAATCGAGGTAAAACGTGAAAACCATTCGTGAACAGATCAAAGTTGACGGCAATGCGATGAATCTATTTTCGGCGCATCCCGAGGCCAACGGGCCGCTGCCGGCGGTGGTGGTGATTCAGCATCAGTACGGCGTGGACAAGTTTGTGGAGGAGATGACCGAGCGCTTCGCGCGCGACGGATTCTTCGCCGTGTGCCCGGATCTCTATCATCGCGATGGGCCTGACTGTCAGGACGACGGGCCGACGCGCCGCGGTAGGGCGCGCGACACGAACATCATCAAAGACGTCAACGCGACGGTGGCGCACTTGCGCTCGAATAAATTAGTTGACGCCCGGCGCGTCGCGATCCTCGGCTTCTGCATGGGTGGACGGGTGGCGTATTTGATGGCCGCGGCGAGCAAGGATTTCAAGGCGGCGATCACTTGGTATGGCGGCAGTTGCTTTCGCCAATGGGGCGACGGGCCGACGCCGTTCGCGCGCACCGCCGAGATTTCCTGTCCGATCCAAGGCCACTTCGGCGAGACCGATCAGAATCCGACGCTGGAGGATATGGCGAAGCTCGATGTCGAACTGACGAAGCATGGCAAAGTTCACGACTTCTACGTCTACAAAGACACCGGCCACTCGTTCCTGGACCCGCATCATCCGGATCGCTATGTGGAAAAGTCCGATCGCGAGTCGTGGGCGCGCGGCTTGGAGTTTTTGAAGAAGCATTTGGCGGTTCAATAGGCTTGTAGGGGCGACCCTGCGTGGTCGCCTGTCCGAGAGGGCAGACACATAGGTCTGCCCCTACAAATTCATACGGCATGTGGAGGAATAACCATGGCAGACAAACCGAAAATCACCTTCAGCACCAACCCCAACCCGCGTAATCGTGCTTTGATCGACGGGTTGATTCCGCTCGACGGCTACGACTTGGAATATGTCGGCGATAAGTACACACCCGGCGAGATGCATTATCGTTTTGTCCAGGGGGAGTTCGACGTTGCGGAGATGTCGACGGCGACGTTGATGCGCGCCAAGGAGAAAGGCAAACGTTTCTTGGCGTTACCCGTATTCTTTCAGCGCGGTCCGCGGCAGCGAAATATTTTTCACTGCGCCGGCAAAGTGAATCATCCAAGCGAGCTAAAGGGCAAACAGGTCGGCGCGTTTCGCTACGGCGCCACCGCAGTGTCGTGGGCGCGCGGCTATTTACTCGATGAACATGGGATCAAGACCACCGACGTCGGCTGGTTCGTCTCGGGCCAGGAAGTTTACATCGCCAACGAGCTGCCGGTGAAAGTCGAGCGGCTCGATCCGCCGCCGCCCTTCGGCCAGGAAAAATCTCACCTGTCGCGTCTGCTCAGCGAAGGCAAGCTCGGCGCCGCGCTGGTTGCCGGAGATTCCGGATATACCGGTTTGTTTGGCGGCGGTTCGCTGCCCGGCGTGATGGGGCAATTCCCCGGCGTCAAGCCGCTGTTCGAAGATACCGATGAGATTCTCGGCTACGTGAAGCGCACGCAGATCTATCCGATCATCCATATCATGGCGATGCGCGAGGAGAGCGCCGAGAAGTATCCGGACCTGCCGGCGAAATTGATCGAAGCGTTTCGTGAAGCGAACCGCAAGGCGGTCGATTACATGAAGCCGGCGGAAGCCGAAGGCTACGCGAAAGAGCGCGATCTGTTGGGTTACGATCCCTACGCCTGCGTGCTGACGGACGCGGATAAAAAGTCGATGCAGGCGCTCAACCGTTATCAAATTGAACAAGGCCTGGTGAAGAAAGAGCTGCCGCTGGAAAGTTTGTTCGTGAAGGAAGCGTTTGGAATGTAGGCTTTCGCGGGTGAGATGTGAAGAGGTATTCACCACAGAGACGCAGAGTTCGCTGAGGGGTTGTTCGAGACGATATCTACATTCGATTGTCTCTGCGACCTCAGCGCCTCGGCGGTGAAATCTCCGAATCCTTCTTGACCAGTTGCGTGTTTCTAGAAGTCGAGGATCACTATGCCAACCATAGGTGAACTCTTTCCCCAACGGCGTGCAACACGTCTCCCCGGCGGCTACATGGGGAAGATGCTGCGCGTCGACATGACGACCGGATCGCTGACGGACGAGAATTTGCCGGAAGAGCCGGTGCTCAGGAAATTCATCGGTGGGCAGGCGCTGGCGTTGTATATGCTCATGCACGAGCAAGCGATCAATGTTAGGCCTTACGATCCGGCGGCCAAGATGGTGATGTTCACCGGGCCGTTGACCGGCACGGGATTCACGCCGGGCGGGACGAAAGTCTGCGCGGTGTTTTTAAGTCCAATGACCAACAATTCACTCGGCCGCGGCGCGGCGAGCGGCTACTGGGCGGCTTATCTCAAGCAATCGGGTTACGACGGTATCATTCTCGAAGGCGCGGCGAAGAAGCCGCAATATCTTTTCATCAACGACGGCAAACCCGAGCTGCGCGACGCTAGCAAGTTCTGGGGCAAGGGCTCGCGCGACACCGAAGAATTGCTGCGCGCCGATGTCGGCATCAGAGACGCGAAAGTCATGGGCATCGGCCCGGCCGGCGAGCATAAAGTCCATGCGGCGATGCTGTGCAACGACTTCAACCACTCAGCGTCGCACAGCGGCGGCGCAATCTTCGGCTCGAAGATGCTCAAAGGTATCGTCGTTCATGGCACCAAACGTCCGCCGCTCTACGACAAGGCGGCGTTGATCGAGGCGGGACTGCGCTGGCGCAAGACGTTGCAGCAATATTCGCTGGCCGATCGTTACACTGTCGGCCACGCGCGCCATCTCGAAGCGCTGCCGAATAACAATATGCAGAGCACGCTGATCGCAGATCACAATCGCGGCTTCGATCAGAACCGCGTCGTCCAGCGGCCATGCTTCCAGTGCGCGCGGCTTTGCCCTTGGGACGTCGAGATCGGCGAAGGCGAGTTCAAAGGCAAGGTCGGCCACTTCAACGCGGGGGCCGAGTGGCTCGATACGTTTTGGAATCTCGGCGTGAAGGGCAACGCGACACTTTATCTTGCCGAGCGCATCAACGATCTCGGCATCGAGTGCGGCCACTTCGCGTTCGGGGCCGGCGTGTTGTTCGAAGCTTACGAGAAAGGTTTGGTCAACGCGGACAGTTGCGACGGGTTGCGCTTGGAATGGGGCAATGTTGAAGCGATCGATAAATTGTTGGAAATGACCGCGCGGCGCCAGGGTAAGTGGGGCAATCTTATCGCCGACGGGCCGCTCGAAGTGGCCGAAGCGATCGGCGGCGAGGCGGTCAAGTGGGTCGTGCATACCAAGCGCGGCGTGCCGGCGATGCATGATTGGCGGCCGCACTTCTCAAACATGCTGCGTGAGATCGTCGCCAGCGGCGGCATGAAACCTCAAGGCGGTGGCCAAGCCAATCCGCCGCCTGATTTGAAATATAGGGAAAAATGGGGACCGCTCGATCGCGACGATCCCACGGGTTGGCCGCAGTCCAACGTCAATGCGGAGCAATATCGTCAATTCGTCGGCATCATGGGCGGCTGCTGGTTCGCTCAGATGCATATGAAGCCCGATGGCTTAAAGAGCATCGTCGATTCCTTCAACGCGACCACCGGATGGAATTTCGATCTCGACGAAGCGATGTTGGCGGGACATCGTAGCGCGATCTTGCAAAGCATCTTCGCCACCCAGCGCGGTTGGATCGCCGATCACGACTGGCAGCAAGTAGGGCAAAGATTTCTCGATCCGGTCCCCGACGGCAAATTCAAAGGCTTCACCATCGCCAAGTGGCTCCCCGAAATGGTCCGCGAGTATTACCAACTCTCCGGCCGCCACGAAAAGACCGGCCGGCCGTTCATGGACACGCTCAAGCAGTTGGGGTTGGACGAGTTCAGCGAGTGGGCGCACTTGGATTAGGCGCGGACGCAGTTTCGTGTTTCGGATTTCGACTTTAGAATAAACAACCCAGTGTGGTTTTTAGGCTTGCCTTTGCATGCGACTGTGGGTCACATGGTAGCATTTGCGTCGCGGAATTTCGTGAAACGCTCGCCGGAGGAGTTTGAAAGAGTATCTAAATGACAAAGATTATTTTGGCTTTATTGCTTGGGGTGTCGACTTCAACATCACTTTCAGCCCAGACCCCCTTCTATCAGGGCAAGACCATCCAAATCCGCGTCGGATTCGCCGCCGGCGGGGCTTTCGACGTTTGGGCGCGGCTGATCGCTAGTCATCTGCCCAAATTCGTTCCGGGCAATCCGACGATTGTCGTGCAAAACATGACCGGCGGCGGGTCGATGATCGCGGCGAATTATGTTTACAGCGTGGCCAAACCGGATGGTTTGACGCTGGGGGTTGTCAGCCCGGCGATGTACATCGAGCAGGTGACGGGCAAAAAGGAAGTTCAGTACGATTGGTTCAAGTTTAGCTACATCGGCTCGCCGGAGAAGACCGATCGGATTTTCTATATGCGCGCCGACATCGGGATCAAAGCCTTGGAAGACATGCGCACGGTGGCGGAAACGCCCAAGTGCGGCTCGACCGGCATCGGCAGTGCGGCGTATTACTTTCCCCGCTTGTTGCAAGATACTTTTGGCCTCAAGTTGATGATCGTGCCGGGTTATCCTGGAGCTTCCGATGTGAATCTCGCCATCGAGAAAGGCGAGGTACACTGCTTTAGTGGCACGGTGCAAGCTTTCTTTGGCAGCGAGCCGGGGCGCACTTGGTCGAAGAGTGGTTTCGCGCGTGTGCTGGTGCAAGGTGGACTGAAACGTAATCCACGCATGGCCAATGTGCCGACGCTGTGGGAGTTGATGGATAAAAACAAGAGCAATGAGATTTACCGACGTTTAGCGAAGATACTGCTCATTCCCGACGACATGGGGCGGCCGTTATTTGGCCCGCCGGGCATGCCCGCCGACCGATTGAAGATGCTGCGCGACGGCTTCAATAAAATGATGAACGATCCGGAGCTGCTCGCCGATGCAAGGAAGAAAGGTCTCGACGTCACGCCCGCGACCGGCGAAGAACTCGAAGCGATGATTAAAGACGCCGGCGTGCCGTCGCTGGAGATTATCCAACGGCTAAAACCGCTCATGGAAAACTAACCAGGGGAATAATAACTCGCGCAAAAACGCCAAGGACGCTAAGTTCGGAATCCTTTTTTTCTTACCATTGCGTACTTTTCATTGCTATCCGTGATAGTTTGCGCGGCATGGGCAAATTTTCGGGAGGCTCATGGCGGAGGCATCCTTCGACATCGCTCAGGACAGTCTCTGGACGTGGAGAAAAGAGTTTTTTGATTAAGATATACTTCGAACTCTGCGAACTCGGTGTCTCTGCGGTGAAACATCTCAATGAGCCTTGCTAGCTACCTTAGAACCTTTTTCTCACAAATCTACGCCGGTTGGGTGATGGTCGGTTTGGTTTCCGCGATGCGGGTGCTCGGCGGTGGACTGCACGGTTACGGCTTTACGGTTTTTTTTCTGCCGGTGAGCCAAGACCTCGGCTTAAACCGAGCGCAAACCTCGCTGGCGTTTTCCTTGGCGCGCGCTGAAGGCGCCATCGAGGCGCCACTGATCGGTTACCTCGTCGACCGCTTCGGACCTCGGCCGCTCATGGTTTCGGCCGCACTGATGGCG